>Ga0209536_100017471_pt1 | contig 10160 bp, 6 predicted proteins | sample DeeMarSeWOR28_12_FD_187461 | JGI IMG/M metagenome (GOLD analysis project Ga0209536, IMG submission 187461) | Marine sediment microbial communities from White Oak River estuary, North Carolina - WOR-2-8_12 (SPAdes) (version 2) | ecosystem: Environmental > Aquatic > Marine > Intertidal zone >... | reverse complement strand
CCAAAGCTAACATCGGCAAAGCAAGACCCACCATGGCGGAAGATTTGGCCGAGCAAAGTACGCTGGAAGAGGCAATTGTGAATCCCAGAAACATGCTGCCGCAATCGCCCATAAAGATTTTTGCCGGACTAAAGTTAAAGAATAAAAACCCGGTCAGGCTGCCAAGCAATGCCAGCATCAATATCGCCATAACCAACTGGCCGCTATAAACAGCGAAAACGGCAATCACTCCACAGGCTATTGCCGAAATCCCTGCGGCAAGGCCGTCCAGACCGTCACTAAGGTTGATCGCATTAGTGATACCAATAATCCAAAGAAGTGTAAGTGGCCAGGAGAACCAGCCGAAATCAAGTGTAAACCAGTTGCCGACAGCCATTGATTCTATACGGATGCCAGCGACGCAAACAGCAAGTGCGCCTGCCATCTGGGCAAGAAATTTTGTACTTGCCAGCATACCCTTGCTCTTAAGGTCGTCAACCAGGCCTACAATAAAGATAAAACTGCTGGCAGAAAGCAACACGATAAGTTGTGACAGAATATTCCGGAAGGCATCTCCGATTACATTCGAGAAAAACAGCACCGGAAGTATCAGAGATATCATAGAGAGAAATATTGCGATGCCCCCGATGTGCGATATGGGTCTTTCATGTACGTGACGCACACCGGGTTCAGTGAAGATGCGAAGTCGGCGTGACAACATTATTATAATCGGTGTTGTCACCAACGCAATACATGCAGAGCCAAGATATACGAATAAGTAAGTTTTCATATCAATTTATATTTTATGCGCGGACTCCGTCCCCGTCGGTGTACCGGCGAGGTTTTCCGTTCTAACAGCTTTCATCTATCAGGCGTAACAAGCCAAGTGAAAGCTGAATCTTCTCTTTATAAGACACCATGAATAGTCAGGGTGCCTGATTTTCATCGCTTTCCGTACGCGACAAGCTCGACAAATCAGCAAGCAGTTCAATGACCTTAGTTCTTGTGTTATTTATGATACTGTTACATCCTTCCTTATCCGCAAGGACATCGGCCATGTAACACAACCGGTCAATGTTGTCTCCGGCAATAGCCAAAGCAAGGTCAGGACGGTTTAAATCGTTTATGTACACATCAGCTACACTGCTGTAAAATCCACCATCAAGCTCAACAGCCCTATTGAGCTTTCTAATCGCGGCATCGAAGTTTTGCTCTTCTATATCGAGAAGAGCAGCAACAAAACAAGCCGTCGGATCACATGGCGCCAACTCGAATCCTTTCCTGATATGTTCCGCACCGATAGGATCGTTGAGAACAAATTTCTCAAGCTGGCCGACAACGCAATAGGTCGCCCCGTAAGTAGGACAGAGCAATCGTGTTTTATGAAATTCATCCACAATGCGGTCTATTGCCTCCATTTCGCTTTCAGGGACATTGATCTGGCCGGTATCAGGATCGGCCAGACGGCTGATCGATTTCCAGCGGTAAACATTCAGCCAGTGTTGGTATTTGACATTATCCGGCTGATAAGAAACAGCCGCCATTGCATTTGATATCAAATCGGTGTATTCTGCATCATCCACCTGCCAGTCTTTTTCTATAAAGCTTTGTTCGGCCATCAAAACTTTTTTCCAGCTTGCTTCAGCAAGTCGAGCATTATTGGCCCCGAACAAAACCCATGCCCAAGCTCCGGCCACACAAACCAACGCAGCAATACGCAAACCCCTGGAGCTATGAGAAGTTTGAGCAACTTTTACAGCATTATCATCTTTCTTTCGGAATTGTGCCAAACCAAGCAAGAGTGCACATGAGATTCCTGAAAGCATTGCATTGGCCGGAAGGTGCTGACCGAAATCGCTTAAGCTGTGAATCATTATCGCCAGAAGACCAAAACCGAGACCGTAGGCAGCCGAGCGAACTGGTGTAAAGGCGCTCCTGACACTAACTACATAGCTTTTCCATACCAAAATCCCAAATATTATCAGAGCGGCCAGGCCGATAATCCCGGTCTCCTCGGCCGCCTGTGCGTATTCATTTTCTGCATAAGCCGCCAGGGCTGGTATCGTGGAACGATCAAACATAGGATAGACGACTTCATGGGTTCCAAGGCCGGTACCAAAGACTGGGAACCGAGTCCATGCAACCGTTATGTCCTTGATTATCTGTAAACGGTCTTCATACTGATTGAATTGCTGAAGAGTCGACAACCTGTCATAGACCGCGTCAAAACCCACATATAGTATGCAAATAAACGCCCCAAGTGCCATCAGTACAATTATCCAGCTCTGGCTTCTGAGTGACTGTCTCCAGCTAAGGACAAGCGTGGTAAAACCTGCTGCGATTAACATACTGACCATACCACCACGGGTCAGCGAGACAAAAACCGTAACCGCACCGATAATTATAATTGCTACGAGTAACCATAAATCACGAGCAGCCCGCGAGCTTATATAATCAAAAGCAACCGGCGGCGTAATCTTTCTGCCACTAAAGGCTTCATGGAGCTTCACCATGATCAGGCCAAGAGCCGCCCCAATTGACAAGTTCATAAACTGACCATAGTGGCTGTGATTGATGAACGTGCCCGAGGAGGCTTTACTGGCACTTGAAGACACCAACCAGTAAATTTTCCCATTTCCAAAAAGGCTTTGCGCAACTGAAAGAACGGCAATTGATCCGCCAATAATTGCAATTGCACCTAACAGCCGTTTTATTTGCTCAGGCCTGCGGTATGTATTGACCACCACAAAAAAAATCGCTGCCACGGCGAATATCAAACGCATATTGTGTGTCGTGGCATTAGGATAAAAACTCAGTGTCATAGACTTCGGTAAGAGACCGGAATCTAGTAAATCACTTAAAAGTTCTTTTTTCGTTGCTGCAGTACTCGGCGATATTGCATTGATCAGGCCGGCTCGAACAGGGACAAGCTGAAAGACCGCTATAAGGATAAATAGTGATACGGGGATGTATGCCCATGACCACACGAGCTTTGTTTCTTTTTGAAAGACAAGCTTCAGCAAAAAACAAAGAGAAATAGCTGCTGCAAAGACCGCCACAATCTCTTCGCTCCAGGCTTCTACCGCTCCGAAAGCAAGAGGCATAAATGCAAGAAGCGATATCAGCAGCCATTCGATTATCTGATCAAATCTGCCTGGATAAACATCATTGATGTCGAGATTGGATAGGTTTTCCTTCATCCGCCCTCCTTAACTTTTTTTAATAGTATCGGGGCTCTCCGCAAACGCTGTAAGCCTATCATTACTAGTCTTTTTCTGGTTGCGGCCTTTTAAAACGTAGTTGCCTTGATAATATCCATATTCGCTGTAATAACCATAACGTCCTTTTTTTGAAGCATTGTTTACAACCACACCAAGCAAGTGTGCCCCGACATTTAAGAGACCGTCACGAGCCAGCCGGCTGCTCTTTCTTGTTGATTTGTCTGCCCTGAGAACCAGCACTGTCACATCGGAGATGGCAGCAAGTATTTGAGCATCAGTGACCGGCAGAACCGGAGGCGAATCAATAATAACACGGTCGTACCTTTCCGACAGGTCCTTTATGAGCTTGGCGAAAGGCTTGCTGTTTATTATCTCGGCCGAATTAACCAGTTGCGTTTTACACGGAAGTAGTTCCAAACCTTCAATTCCACTGGCCTGGATCGCTCTATCCAGAGTAGTAGTTCCGGAAAGCAGGGAGACAAGCCCGTCACTGCCGTTCATTTCAAATACCTTGTATTGCATTGGATTGCGAAAATCAGCGTCGAGCAGGAGTATCTTCTGACCGGCCTGAGCCATCGTTATAGCAAGATTACTTGCCAAAGTAGTCTTACCCTCAAGAGGCTCGGCAGAAGTTATAAGTATTGTTTTTGCCTTATCTTCCGCCACACCGAAAAACACGGATGTACGTATTGCTCGATAGGCCTCGGCTGCACGAGAATTAGGTTCAAAATAAACTTTCCTACCCCGGGCAACAATACTTCGCTCTCCATGCATCGATGGAACCACACCTAAAACCGGTACACCAAGGATCGATGACACTTCCTCGGTAGACCTCAGAGTCTGGTCCATCCAATCGCGAAGAAGGGCCAGGGCGCAACCCAGCATAAGGCCAATAACAAGAGCTATACCTATATATCTGCTCTTTTGAGGTTCAGAAGGACTACTTGCCTGACGTGCAACTTCGAGAATACTGATATTGAGTGCGCCAACGTCTTCGGTGACGTTGACTTCCTTGATCCGGTCGTCGAGAATGTCACAGAGCCTTTTTGTTTGTTCCCACTCAGACTGAAGTATCGTGTACTGGGCAAGCTGCTCATTGAGATTAAGGGCCATTTGACGCTGCTCTTCATAGTACGATGTTATTTGTTCTTCCTTTTCTTTTGCAGCAAGATACTGTTGTTCCAACACGGCAAGCTGGGCCTGTGCAAATTCGGTATCCATCTGCTCTATCTGAGACCTGATATGAGCGATTTCATTTTCCAGTGATTTCACCGCAGGATGCTCCGTAGTAACCTGGCGCAGACGGTCCTTCAGTCGAAGCTGTAACTGATCCAGTTTGGACATGAGGACACTTTTCTCGCTAACAGTTGAGACATACACCCCCTTAGTCCGCTGAGCTTCAGTAAACTGGGTGAATTTTGCAGGATCACTTATCATCGCTTTTGCCGATTCATAAGTTGATTTACTCTCTATAGTCGCAAGCTGTGCCTCTGTAAGGACTGACGAGAGCTTTCCAAACCGTTCAATTACGATATTTCCCTGATCAGTTTCAAATGCCAGAGAATCATTTTCCCTCTTGAAATCCATCATTGACTTTAACTTTTCCGAAAGTTCTTTATTACGTTTATCCTTTTCGTTTTGAAGAATTTTCAGAACCTCTGCCGAAGTGCTTCGCTTGCGACTCGCATGGTATTTTATGTAGGAATCCACAACTTCATTTATAACCTGTGCTGCTTCAGCAGGATAAGGCGATTTAAACGATATGCTTATGATGTCGTCTTTACTTCCTACACGGACATTCAAGATGCTTTTCATCAGCGCAACAGGATTATTTACTTTTGCAAATGTCTGCATTTGCCTTATACCGGGAGTATCAGCAACCGCAGTGAGAATTGGTGTTGACTTGAGTAATTCAGCCTGTGTGTAGAGATAATTCTTGGACTGAGTCATTATGCCTTCTGCGGTCTCGGTGACAATCTTAGGTCCGCTTTGCTCGACGTATATCCTGGATGTACTTGTATAAATAGGCGCAGTCTTAATAAGATAGACTAAAACAGCGATCAGTGCAGCAAGTGTAGTGATTAAAACGATCAATCGGCTGCGCCAAATTATTCGAATCAGGCTCTCAGGCATAATTTGAACCGTTGAAGGCAGTCTCACGTTCGAGGTTTTTCCTCCAACAGTTCTTCGATTTTCATTTTGGTTTATCATATTTTTGCCCCATATTGACCTTCGTTACGCTTTCTTTTAGTCATCATCCCAAAGATCATCTGCACGCAGGTACACCCCGGCACTGATTCGGAATATTCTGTTCAGGAATGCATTGGTTCTTGTCCGCGGTGTATGTTCTACTGCAATAATATCACCTGGTTTTATACGAGAATTCAAGGCGTCAGCGAATCCCGGGCCATTTTCAATCTGGAATGTGGCACTTACAATATTGCCATCAGGTTTGAGACGATAGACCACAGCATATCGCGGATCAAGATCAAGATTCAATCCGCCGGCCAAGCCTATAGCCTGCATAATGTTGTACTGAACATCGAGTGGATAGGGATAGCTCCCCTGACTGTTTACCAATCCAATAACCGTAAACGGCGGTTGCTCAAGCCGTTCAACGAGGCGGGCATATACAGAAGGCCTGTTAACAGCATACATTGGATAATAAGCATTAATAACAGCCGTTTCAATTTGACTAAGAGTCCTTCCTGCGACCTCAATCTCACCAACAACAGGAAGTGTGATGGTCCCCCTCTGATTGATCCGGCACATATATGGAGCAACAGCCTCGATTCCACTTTCCTTCTCGGCGGTAACGACCCGCAATATCGTCGGCATGGTCAACTCCAGGACCTCTCCCGGCATAACACGGTAGCTACCCTTTCGAGATGTAGACTTCAAAAGCCGATCCATCCCCTCGGTTGGATGCACAGAACCGGCATTTTCGAATTGTGCCAACTGCTTCTCAGAAGATGGGCGAAGATTATCGCTGCAACCGGCGAAGTTGAGGGATAGTAAGATAACTACAAGGAGACGAAAAAGAATTTGTCTCCTTAATAAGCGCACGATAAGATTATTGTAATTCACGAAGTTCAATTTATCGGTACCTCCCTGGAATTAATTGCGTTAAGCGTCGCGTTCCTCTCGCTCCACAACGCATGGAATCTGTAAAACATTTAAGATTCTCTCCTTAGAGATCCAAACGATATTCACCTAACTTAATTGTCTTCTCACTCAAATTCTCAGGCTAATTCTCCTACTTAGTTATTTTGTTAATACAAATACTGCTCTACCGTGATCATCGTATTCTATGTAATACAGCAGGCCGGAAAAAATACAATACGCCACCGAAATTTCCGCGAAAGCTTTTTCTTGCCTTCCCAATTATTTACCAGACCCGGCTTGTCGGTCTGAAGCCCAGTTTGGCTGAAACGGACTGCGCATCGCCGGTCTAACCGGTATTCGTATCGAAGGCAATGTCACTATACTATCCGAGAGGGGCGCTGCTGAAACGTTCTCTGCAACCGGACTGATTGTTCTTAGTGTAACAGGATCAACCCTCTGGCCGGTGACTGGTTTATCAGAATCGCTCCCCAAAACCGTATATGAAACAGTGCTAATATATACGACGACAACTAAAACTAAAGCTCCAAACAACAATTTAGCCTTAAAACTCAATTCATTTTCCTCCATATCAGCTTCATCGCATTCGAAGCGCTCAATATAGACACAATCCACCTTCAATGTGGCCCATTATCGAGCCGTTCAAATGCTTCCTTGCACCTCGCGAAATGCTGAAAGAATTCGGTGGGAGATTGATGAAAATTACAATCTCCCCCTTTCATAAGACCTTAATAACATATTCCAATATTCACAAACAGACAATCCTTTTATGATTAAGATCTTAAGAATTATATCTTACCATTTCTACGTCCTAAATATAATTATTAATTATAACGTATTTGACCGTATATTGTCAAACTAATTTTTGCTGGAAAATCGCACAAAACAAAAATTCCGTCAAAAGTACAGCTACAGATTTCCAAAAAAATATTTATAGCCGGATATCCAGTCAAATATACCCTAAAACAGCGTAATCCCATTTTTTACTTATTCGGACATTGTTTCTTTTGATCGGACCTATGCGCTTTCTTATGTTACTGATACCAAAGTAGTTATGAAGAAAATGACACAGATAGACCGAAATAAAGGATTTACTTTGAGCTTCAGAAACCACATCTTTGACAGAAGAAAAGTTATGCATCAAATTTCAGCACTTCAAAAAATTTAAGAAAATTACGATTTTTTAGTTGACATTACATAGTATGTATTACATAATATGCAAAACATAATAACAAACGCCTTAGTCTATTATTGAAATCATGATCTATAAAAGGAGATAAGGATGAAGTTTGAAAGCCAGTTATTAAAAGGAGTAGCTCCGGTGGTCGTTCTGGAGATACTTTCCGGCGGCCAAATGTACGGATATGAACTAAGTCAGGCGATAGAGCAGCGGAGCGGCGAAATTTTGACGCTCGGTAAAGGGACATTGTACCCACTGCTTTACAATCTTGAAGCGAAGAAATTAATCAAGGGCAAGTGGGAGACCGCCGGAACCGGTCGAAAAAGAAGATACTACTCCATAACAAGCAACGGCAAAGACGAATTAGCTAAACAAAAGGCCCAGCTCAAAGAGCTTACTGCCGGCTTGAATCTCGTCTTCGGCGGTACAATATCACTGGCCTGATTATCAGTTTTACCTTTTGTTCTATTCAGAAGTCAGAGGTTTAAGAAAAATGTCTGATAGAAAAAGCGATTCAAAAAGTCTTCCTGAATGTGTGAGTGAGTATGTACGGCGGCTTTTGAAAAAGATGCGTTATCGCCGGAAGGTAAGAGATGATGTCGAGGCAGAGCTAACGGCACATTTCGAGGATGAACTGAAAGACTGTAAGACCAGCGAAGAAAAAGAGCAAAAAGCAGAGCAACTTATAACTGATTTTGGAGACATAAAATTGTTAGCGATACTTTTACGCCGGGCCAAGAAACGCTGCCGGCCACTCTGGCGAACCATCATAGCAAGGACATTCCAGGTCATTGGCATACTCATTGTGTGCTTTATCTTTTACGTTATATGGTTTTCTTTTGGTGAGCCAACCATCCGAGTCGATTACGTCAAATTACTCAACCGGATGAATCAACCGGACATTCGGGAACAGGACAATGCCTGGCCCCATTACGAAAAAGCGTTTGAACTATATGTGCCTCAAAGCCCGGTCGTCAAACAGTATGTTTCATACAGACGTAGAGGAAAAGCACGCCAGGACGCATTGAGGCAAAAAAACCTGTTACTGGATAATTCCCGACAGATTCAAGCCTGGCTCGAGAACAACAAGAAGTACTGGGATAATGTTAATCCCGAGCAACAATCAGTTGTTCTCAAATGCTTTGAGTACGACTGGGTACCGTTTCCCAAGATTGTCCATCAGAATTACAATGATTGGCAAGCCACACCTTTTGACCGGATGACAGAACATATTATTAGGTGTATTAATGAGAATACCGAACTAACGGAACCTCATCCACGTGGAATCCTGCCGAGTAATGTGCATCCGGAATTCCCGAACGATGAGCTGAAAGAGTGGCTGAAACAACGCAAAATTCCGTCGAATTTCCTACAAGCTGTTTCGGTCGCTGTGCTTCACGAGGCTGTCAAACGATATTCGAATCTTCCGGAGGAAATGCGGGGAGAGCTTTCAGATGTCGAGCTTGAATATATAAGCCCCTGGGTCAGACAGAACGAAGCTGCCTGGCAGGAATTTGCTGCCGGCAGTGCCAGGTCGTACTGCTACCGGCCAATTGCTCATAGTGCTGATGACCAGGACAAATCGCTCTGGAGCATACCTATGCCACCGCTTAGCTCTTTCAGGGACCTGGCAAGGATGGGAATCTGGCACTCGCGTATCGAAAGAGCCGAGGGGAAGCTCCAGCAGAGCATAGATGATTGTCTTGCCGTCGCCCGCAGCGCCTGCCACTGGCAGGGTAAGGGAACCATTATCGAACAATTAGTGGGCGCGTCAATAAGTGGCCTCGGCCACGAAGAAATACTAACCATCATGGCCGACAGGAAACTTTCCAATACAGAACTGAATCGATTGTACGAGCAGCTATTCAAGATTTATCCCGGAGACTATCCACTGTTGAACATGGAAGGTGATAGATTGATGTTCATGGACGTCGTCCAGCGATCGTTCACCGACGGAGGCCCCGGCGGGGGACATTTGATACCGGGAACGTGGGATCATTATACGGACTTGAATCCTTCCGATGTCGATGAGACCGACAAGCGAATTTTCATGCCATTATACACAGCAGTAAGTATGGTTCATGCAAGACGCGATACAACAGTAGCCAAGGCAAATGAGATATACGATCTGCAAATCAAAAATGCCAAAATGACTCCATATCAAAGACATGTGTCTGATATCAAAACTGCCGATGAGATGTACGAATCATTACAAAACTACAGGTTCTTTTTGCTTCAAATATTTATGCCGGCAACCGCTCGGATTTCTGAGATAATATATCGAGGTAAAATGGGACATGAAGCAACAAAAACTATAATAGCGATTTTGCAATGGCGGCAGGAAAAAGATCAGTATCCGGCAACTCTCGGCGATTTAGTTAAGACCGGATTTCTGGAAGAACTGCCTATGGATGTATTCAGCGACAAGCCTTTGGTCTATAAAAAAACAGACGATGATTTCATCCTCTACAGCGTCGGGCCTAATTTTGTCGATGACGGCGGCGAACATGGCAAAGACAGAAACGGCAACTTCCGAAAATGGAGCGACAACGGTGACACCTTATTCTGGCCGGTCATAAAATAGCAATCCCGCTGAAATTCTTGCAATTACATTCTGCACATCGTATTATATCCTGCATTGTGCAAGTAATAGAAAT
>Ga0209536_100017470_pt1 | contig 10161 bp, 11 predicted proteins | sample DeeMarSeWOR28_12_FD_187461 | JGI IMG/M metagenome (GOLD analysis project Ga0209536, IMG submission 187461) | Marine sediment microbial communities from White Oak River estuary, North Carolina - WOR-2-8_12 (SPAdes) (version 2) | ecosystem: Environmental > Aquatic > Marine > Intertidal zone >... | reverse complement strand
CCGGAGATTTACCCCAATTAAATGAAGCTCCCCGCCGCAAGCGGACGGGGTATCTGGTACCAGTTCCGACATTGAGTCATATTTTGAAAAGTTTTAGTTGTTTCAATCGATTTTCGGCTTCTGGTTTATCGACACTCTGATTTCTGATGTATCTTTTGACGACTTTCTCGTTGGTGGCTTCTCCGACTGTTCCAATATACTTGCCGACGCTCCAGAAAGCACCACCCCACAATTCGTCTTTCTTGAGCTTGGGAAATGTTTCAAATATCTTTCTTGCTGTAATTGATTTGATGATAGTCAAAATCTTCATAGGGGCCATGCTTGCATGAGAACCACAGAAAATGTGAATATGATTTTGATCAAAACCTATTTCATCGATTACTATTTCGTATCTTTCGGAAATCCCCTTCATGGTTTCCTTGATACATTCTTCCACTTCTCTGCTTAATAGGGCTTTACGGTATTTAACAGCGGTAACCATATGGTAACGAATCTTGTAAGAACTGTGCGATGTTTTTCCTAATTCCATAATATTACATTATATCACCGCCGGGAACCCCGCCGCAAGCAGCGGGGTATTGAAAATTTAATAAAGAGAAAGGAGGTTGTTTAGATGATTTTCGTGAGTGATTTAGGAAATCCGGAAGCACCGGTGTTACTGTCTGATGGCAGCCTGATATTGGTAGAAATGCACCCGGATCGGGGATGCATCACACACATCAGTGCAGATGGAAAGGAGCGACGCGATATCGCCAAAACCGGACGGCCCAACGGCTTGGCGTTGGATAAGGAAGGCGCCTTGTGGGTGGCGGAGTCTTTGGATCCGCCATCATTGCTGACAGGCCTCATTCTATGGATGTCGTGGTTACCCAGAACTTGTATGGGGACATCATATCAGACATAGCCGCACAGGTGACAGGGTCTGTAGGTCTGGGAGGATCTGCCAATATTGGTGAAGAGGTAGCGATGTTTGAAGCCATTCATGGTTCCGCACCGGATATTGCCGGATTGGACATCGCCAATCCATCCGGATTGATCAATGCGGCTGTGATGATGCTGGTTCACATTGACCAGGCAGATATTGCGGAAAAAATTGAAAACGCCTGGCTTAAGACAATAGAAGATGGCATCCACACCTCTGACATTTATAATAAAGATTCTGTCAGGAAGGTCTGGACATCGGAATTTGCAAAGGAAGTGATACTGCGCCTTGGTCAGACCCCGAACAGACTTCGACCAGTGTCCTACAAATCAGGAGCATCGATGAAGAAAATTGAACTCAGCAAACCTTTGCACGTGAAGAAGGAATTGGTGGGTGTAGATGTATTTTTTGACTGGTCTGAAAAAGACCGGGATCCAAAAGTGCTTGGGGAACACCTGTCCAAAATACCCTCAGATTCATTGAAACTGAAAATGATCACCAACAGGGGGGTGAAGGTGTATCCTGACGGTTTCCCGGGAACTTTCTGCACCGACCATTGGAGATGCCGTTTTGTCTCACCCAAGGAAGGACAACCTGTTACACATGCCCAGATATTGGAATTGCTTGAACAGATTAGCAGTAAAAAATTAGACTTCATCAAAACGGAGAACTTGTACACTTTTGATGGGGAAAGGGGGTATTCCCTAGGCCAGGGCGAATAATACACTAATGGGGATTTTTTAAGTGGGAAATAAATTTTTTTGAGGAATAAGCGGACAAAGCCTGATAGTTTGTTAAATTTACCCAATCGCACTACCAAGCTGACTTTTTGTTCAACACTTTTTGGCTATTGTATCAATAATTCCATATGCGTTTATACCGTATATTCTGTGCTGTCTGTGTGCTGTTGTTCACTTATATATCATGTTATCCGGCCACTTTAGAATCCAACGGAACAGGGGGAGGAGCCTGGGAAAACGCTTCTTCATGGGATGGTTCCAATACCCCTGGAGATATGTCGGATGGTGACACTCTGGTGATTCATCTTGACGATACCATCACCATCAATACCAATGTAACCTTTAACGGGGTCCTTCAGGTTTACGGGGTACTTGTGTTTGATAAAGGGAAGTTGAACATGGACGCTACTTCGGTCATACAATTCGCTACCGGATCAGACGTAATCGCATTAAGTCAAGGCCAAAACGATCAGATCCGGATAGGGGATGCAAGCAATAAGATTTCGGTAGATGAGATAAACGACCTGGTAACACCAAATCAGCTGACTGAAGGCAGCCTTACTGGTGGGGGCTGTGCCGTAACGGGAGATTGTGAGGCAGACCCACTGCCTGTAAATATCAGTTATTTCAGGTCCAGCACAGCGCTTAATGCTGGAATGGAGCGTTACATTAGAAAAAAATCTGGATCACTACACCATCGAGCGGTCCAGGGATGGCATTTATTTTACATCCTATGGTAAAGTTTTACCAAAAGGCCATGGTTCTTCAACGCAAATAATATACACATTTACAGATGAACTTCCCTTGGGCGGTCTATCATACTACAGGCTTAAATCAACCGACCTCGATGGAATTATCGAATTTCACGGAGTACTGGCAGTGAAAATGAAAAACCGGGATCCGGAGATTTTAATCTACCCCAATCCTTCATTGGAAAATTTTGTGGTCGCATCCTACTCGGGTATTTCAGAGAAAAATTATTCCATCATGGATATATCTGGTATTACTATACAGGAAGGTATCCTTGTTCCAGGCATCAATGAAATTCATTTTGACGTGAGGTTAGATCCCGGTTACTATATTTTTCGGCTGGATGATTCTCAGGGTATTTACAAAAAAATTATTGTAAGATGATCAACTCGGAATCCTTGAGGTGAAGGATCATATCCTGAGTCATTTTTCGCAGATCGAATTCATGGTTCCAACCCCAATCCTCCCTTGCCTTCATATCATTCATACTTCTTGGCCAGGAATCGGCGATATCCTGCCGGAAGTCCGGTTGGTATTCAACGCTGAAGTCTTTGTAGCTCAATTTTATAGACTTGTATAATTCTTCAGGTGAAAAGCTTATGGCTCCTATATTGTAACTTGAGCGTACAGTCAAGCGTTCGGTATCCGCTTCCATTATTTCCATGGTGGCACGTACAGCATCCGGCATATACATCATGGGAAGGTAGGTGTCTTTCTCAAGGAAGCATGTATAGGATTCACCTTTTATGGCCTTATAAAAAATATCTACCGCATAATCTGTCGTTCCGCCACCCGGTAAGGCCTTATATCCGATCAGACCGGGATATCGCAAACTGCGAACATCCAGGCCATAATGATAATAATAATATTCAATCAGCCTTTCTCCCGTAAGCTTGCTGATCCCGTAAACGGTGTTCGGATCAGTAATCGTGTGTTGCGGGGTTTCATCTTTCGGTGTATTCGGTCCGAAAACCGCAATGGAAGATGGCCAGTATACTTTTTTTATCTTTAAATCCCTACAGACATCCAGTACATTCATCAATCCATCGATGTTGACTCTCCAGGCCAATCCCGGGTGTTTTTCACCCGTTGCGGATAATATGGCGGCAAGATGATATACCTGGGTAATTTTATGCTTGATCACTATTTCTGATAAATGCTTTTTGTCAATAACATCCAATTTTTCAAAAATAGGATGGATCTCCTCGTTCTTCGGTTTGTGTAAATCCGCAGCTACGATATTGGATTCTCCATATACATTACTGAGTGCAACAGTAAGTTCCGAACCAAGCTGTCCTGAAGATCCTATTACTAAAATCTTTTCCATTAAGCCAAAAAATATTCCCCTCGAAAATACGAATAAACCGAGAAATGATTGATTTTTATACCATTTATTCAGCGTTGTAATTTATATATTTGTGTGGGAAACATCTTGTACAATTATAAATATTGTAATACAAAAAGGCACTTCAGGCGTATTGCCAAATAAATACCGGCAATCGATTGAAAAGTTTTCAACAACTGGACAGAATAAGTCAAAATTAAATTTTTAAGAAATATGTATTCGACCTTACAGCCAGTACTTCAGAAAGAACTAAAGAAGATCCGGGAAGCCGGTCTATACAAAAATGAGCGGGTGATTACCTCTCCTCAGGGTGCAGAAATTATCACCTCTGATGGCAAAAAAGTGCTTAATTTCTGTGCCAATAATTATCTTGGATTATCATCGCATCCCAGGGTAATCGAAGCCGCAAAAAAAACAATAGATACGCACGGATTTGGAATGTCATCGGTAAGGTTCATCTGTGGCACTCAGAACATCCATAAAATCCTGGAACAGAAGATCTCTGAGTTCCTGGGGATGGAAGATACCATTCTATATGCTGCAGCATTTGATGCAAACGGGGGTGTATTTGAACCCCTGCTGGGACCCGAAAGCGCAATCATTTCCGACACCCTGAATCACGCGTCTATTATTGATGGCGTTCGGTTATGCAAAGCCCAGAGATTCAGGTACAAGCATAATGATATGAAGGATCTGGAATCCAAACTTGAGGAAGCCTCAGGGGCAGAACAGAGAATCATTGTGACGGATGGTGTTTTCAGCATGGATGGCACCATCGCCCAGCTGGATAAGATATGTGACCTTGCCGACAAGTACAATGCACTCGTGATGAGTGACGAATGTCATGCCACAGGATTTATAGGAAAAACGGGAAGAGGGGTTCACGAATACAGAAATGTGATGGGCAGAGTGGATATTATAACCGGCACCCTGGGTAAAGCACTTGGAGGAGCTTCAGGAGGCTTCACCTCAGGGAAAAAGGAAATCGTAGAAATTTTAAGGCAACGTTCCAGGCCTTATCTTTTTTCTAACACGCTTGCTCCAGCCATAGTGGGTGCTTCAATTGCGGTGATCGACCTGCTTTCTGAATCCACAGGGCTCAGGGATAAACTCGAAGAAAATACTACCTATTTCAGATCGGCGATGACTGATGCAGGATTCGACATCAAACCGGGCGATCATCCTATAGTGCCTATCATGTTGTATGATGCCGTTTTAAGTCAGCAATTTGCGGACAGACTGCTTGAGGAAGGAATCTATGTGATTGGATTCTACTATCCGGTGGTGCCTGAAGGCCAGGCCAGGATAAGGGTTCAGATATCTGCTGTCCATGAAAAAGAACATCTTGACAAAGCAATTTCTGCGTTCAAGACTATTGGAAAAGATCTCGCGATCATAAAATAGACGTTAAAAAGAGCGATATGATAAAACCTTCATTACCTCGGGGGATGAGAGACTTCTCCCCCGAAGTGACTTCGAAAAGAAACTTTATTTTAAAATCGATCAGGGAAACTTTCGAGAAATTTGGTTTTCTGCCCCTGGAAACGCCGAGCATGGAAAATTTGTCTGTCCTGACCGGAAAATATGGGGATGAAGGTGATAAGCTATTATTCAGAGTGCTTAATTCAGGAGATTATCTGGATAAACTGGACAATAAGGAGGATTTGCTATCCAATACAGATCTAATGACCTCAAAGATAAGCGAAAAGGGATTGAGGTACGATCTGACGGTTCCTTTCGCTCGCTATGTGGTTATGAATCGAAATGATATTGTCTTCCCCTTCAAAAGGTATCAGATTCAACCGGTCTGGCGTGCTGATCGTCCGCAAAAAGGCAGATACCGTGAATTTTATCAATGCGATGCGGATGTAATAGGCACAAAATCACTGATCTGCGAGGCAGAGATTGCCCTGATGGTTCACGAGGCCTTCTCAAAACTCAGGCTTAACGACTATGTGCTTAAATTCAACAGTCGGAAGATATTGGAAGGCATAGCTGAAATTATAGGAGAAATTTCCAATGCTGAATCTTTTTTCGTAGCACTTGATAAACTGGATAAAATAGGTATTGATGGGGTGTGCAAAGAACTCGAACTTCGTGGTTTTTCCCAGGGCTCCATTGAAAAACTGGTCAACATGCTAACTTTCTCGGGTAGTAATAAAGAAAAGATCGCATTCCTGAAAAAAACGCTGAAAGAAAGTGAATCCGGAATGGCAGGACTTGAGGAGGTGGAAAGGGTAATGTATTATATTCATTCGTTTGTTGGGGAAATGTCCGAGATAGAATTTGACTTTACCCTCGCCAGAGGTCTTTCGTATTATACAGGAATCATTTTTGAGGCGCGTGCATTGAATGTAAAAATTGGAAGTATAGGAGGCGGAGGCCGTTACGATAACCTCACCGGAGTATTCGGCATGCCGGATGTTTCAGGTGTCGGTTTCTCTTTTGGAATTGACAGGATCTACGATGTTATGGAAGAGCTGGAGTTGTTTGATACGCAACAATTATCTTCAACCAAGGTCCTGATTGCCAATTTCGAAGAGAATGCCGAAAAATTCGCCCTACGCATACTCTCCAAAATCCGCAATGCCGGGATTAATGCGGAGATATATCCGGATGTTGTCAAGCTCAAGAAACAATTGAATTACGCCAATAAAAAGAACATCCCCTACGTTCTAATAATTGGACCCGATGAACTGAAAAAAGCCGTCTTCACCCTGAAAAATATGGATTCTGGAGAACAGGCAGAACTATCTGCAGAGGAGTTGATCCAAAAACTTGTAGTAGAAAAAGAGTGATAATTCATCCTGGATACATTCATATTGTTGGCTGATAGGAAAATATATCTCATTACCATCCTGCTGTTAATATCAGTATGGCCGTACTCTGCACTTAGCCAGGTATTAAGTACGCTGGGAAGATTTGAAGCGGACTATGACCGGGGATGCGCTCCTTTTAAAATAATCCTTACTGAACTGGATACCTTTTCCTCGGAAACGGTAATTCAATATGATTTCACCAACAACGGCACATTCGTGGGTTTTGAAGAAGGAGAAGAGATATCCTATACCTACGATACTCCGGGAGATTATACCATTATTCAGCTTACTGGTTACGATGCCCCTGGGTTTTCAAAAACGGATACGCTTCAGGTGTCAGTAAAGGAAGCGCTTCAACCGGATTATACCGTCTTTACCTGCGAAAACAATGGGGCCAAGATTGAGATCCTACCCGATCCCTATGATCAGCACAAAGTTTTTTATACCCCCTTGGATTCTGTAGTGGTAAACAGTGGCGATCCGGTGCCTCCTTTTGTTTATCCGGCAGGCACGCATACCATCAATGTGCTGGGATTGTATGTAGGTGGAAAGGAAAATTGTCCCAGTACATCGAAATCCTTTAATACCATTAGCAATCTTATCCCGGCCGAGTTTAACCAGGTCTCACTCCTGTCAAAAAACGAAATTTCCGGCGCCGTTGCATTGCAGTTCCAGCTGGAGCCTGATATAATCTATGATCTCCAGAAGGCGGAGGATTTCCCGTCAGGATTTCAATCTTTTGATTATCTCGAAAATGGAACCAGCATCTATATTGCGGATTCCATAGATACACAAAGTAAAACACAGATATTCAGGATTTCGGCCTATGATGCCTGTCAGAATAAAAATCTTTATTCCGATACGATCAGTACCATCGCAATCGATGTCAGGGCTGAGAATAATCAGAACAGAGTGGAATGGAAAGTCTATCCCTTGAACTTTTCCAATTATACGTTGCAACGGGACAATCAGCCATTTCAGAATTTCCCCAATGAAACATTGAAAATATTCATCGACGATGAGGTTGATTGTTTTACCACCTATTGTTATTCGATCCAGTACCAGAATAACAACGGAGGCGTCAGCCTGTCAGATACGGTATGTGTCGAATCGTTCAGGATATATTTCCCTCCCTCCATAAAGAACACAACGGCCTCCGTTGACGGGGAAAATATTCAACTCCAATGGGATGGTCCGGATAATGCGATCGTAACCTCCTATTTCATACAGAGACAGCTGGAGGATGACGTATTTGCTACTATAGATTCTACGTTGGCCGTACAATATACCGATCAGAATCTTGAAACGGCCAACCGGGGATATTGTTACAGGATCAATTATCTGGATGAATGCCGGAACAGGTCCAACCTGGGAGATCTTTCCTGTACTGTTTTCCTTACCATTGAAGACAATCAACTGCTGGAATGGAATCCGTATACGGGTTGGAGGAATGGTGTAAAGCAATACATTGTTGAAGTCTATGACGAATTGGGAATATTCCAGAATGAGATCGATGTTGGATCAAACAGGTGGTTTGAAGATACCACATTCCAGTTTCAGCAGATAATGCAATATCGTATACGGGCTGAATCAAATGACGAGCCATCATTGATTTCCTTTTCCAATTTTGTGACCAGGCAGGCTGAATCCATACTTTGGCTCCCCAATTCCTTTACCCCCAATGGGGATGGCCTGAATGATTTCTTTAAACCTGAAGGCACCCAGATGAAGGTGTTTCAAATGCAAATATTCACCCGGTATGGGGACCTGATATATAGTACAGAAGACCAGAATTTAGGTTGGGATGGCACATATAATGGGAAAGATATGCCGGCGGTTACTTATATTTACAAAATGGAAGCAACCGATGAGCTTGATAAGAAGTATAACAAAACAGGGCAATTATTACTTATAAGGCATTAATTAAGCGATTATGAACATGATAGATCTTTTTGGGAAAATGCGGGAAGTGCAGGCAAAGATGAAAGAAGCACAGGAAAATCTGGGAAATATTTATACCACCGCGGAATCAGGTGCAGGAATGGTAAGCGTAAAAGTAAATGGGTTGAAACAGATTGTCGACATTTCCGTTGATCAGGACCTCCTGAAACCCGAAGATAAGGAGATGCTGCAGGACCTGATCATTGCAGCGGTCAATAAAGCCATGTCGGAGGCTGAAGTGCTTGCCAAAGAGGAAATTCGAAAAAGCACCGGTGGGTTGCTCCCCAATATTCCCGGCCTTGACCTTGGAAATCTGGTTTAATGGACAAATTGGCCGTCATTATTCTGAATTACAACGGTGTACATTTCCTGAAAAGGTTTTTGCCGGGAATAATTCAATACAACGATGGCTATCCCCTGTATGTCGTGGACAATAAATCCACCGATACATCTGTTGAATTTCTCAAGGAAACCTACCCTGATCATGTTCGTTGTATTGAACTGGACAATAACTATGGTTTCTGCGGGGGGTACAACCGGGCAGCTGAAATTATAGAGGCTGAATATTATGTGTTCCTGAACTCGGATATTGAGGTTACGCAAGGATGGCTGAACCCACTGATCACCCTGCTGGATGAAAATGAGGATATCGCGGCTTGCCAGCCAAAATTACTCGACTACAACCACAGGGACACCTTTGAATATGCAGGTGCGGGGGGTGGATTTATTGATATTCTGGGCTACCCCTTTTGCCGGGGGAGGCTGTTCCACACCATGGAGAAGGACTATGGACAATATGACGACATTGTTCCTGTTTTCTGGGCATCCGGTGCCTGCATGCTGATCCGTTCCGGGGTATTCTCGGAAATGGGTGGTTTTGATGACGATTTTTTTGCCCATATGGAAGAAATCGATTTGTGCTGGCGGATAAAAAACACAGGTCAACAAGTCTATTACAATGGGCTGAGTAGGGTATATCATGTTGGTGGTGGCACACTACATCAGTCTAACCCGTTCAAAACCTATTTGAATTTCAGAAACAGTCTCATCACCTTGATCAAAAATGAGCGATCTTCGGGATTGTTCTGGAAACTCCCTTCAAGGCTTGTATTGGACCTGGCAGCCAGCATTAAATTCCTTGTCAAGGATAGCCTGGGCGATGCCCTGGCAGTAGTAAAAGCCGACTTACATGTGATATTCAGGTTCAGGAAATATGCAAAAAAACGTAAAGGAAATAAGGGTGAAGCCAGGACCTGGACTGGAAGGTACAGCCGAATTCTTGTAATATCTTATTATATCTTACATAGAAAATTTTTCTTCAATTTACGATCAGTAATACCAGACCGTATTGTATCTCCTTCTTAACCATTTGCGGAAATTCATGGTAAATGCCAGAGCCAGATATACAATAACCGGTGAACCAAAAGTAATAAAGGAGGCGTAAATGAAAAAAATCCTGATGCTCGAGGTTGGAATCTTTAATTTTTCTCCTAATTTCGTACAAACTCCAAAGGCCTTATCCTCAAAGAAGTTTTGAATTCTTTTCATTTTTAAGATTATTTATACAAATTTAAAAACCAATTTGGTTTAAAAATAGTTTTGTCTATTGTTTTTTATAGCTATTATTGCATTATTATTTTTGAG
>Ga0209536_100017469_pt1 | contig 10161 bp, 14 predicted proteins | sample DeeMarSeWOR28_12_FD_187461 | JGI IMG/M metagenome (GOLD analysis project Ga0209536, IMG submission 187461) | Marine sediment microbial communities from White Oak River estuary, North Carolina - WOR-2-8_12 (SPAdes) (version 2) | ecosystem: Environmental > Aquatic > Marine > Intertidal zone >... | reverse complement strand
ATGATCTGTGAGGCAAGCGCGCCCAGTTTTTCCACCACCGACATAAAGGGCTTGACCGGCCGGATAAGCTCCGGTTTCATCGAAGGGATATTGACCGCAGAACGTGCCGCCCCTCCTCTCAGGACCTCGATGATCTGTTCGATCACGTCCACCGCCACATTGACCTGTGCTTCAACAGTTGAAGCTCCCAGGTGAGGGGTTACGACCACGTTATCCAGGGTCAAAAGCGGGCTTTCCGCCGGCAGTGGCTCCTTATCGAATACATCCAGGGCCGCAGCCGCCACCTGGCCGCTTTTTAACGCTTCATAAAGGTCAGACTCGTTTATTATTCCGCCGCGGGCAACGTTGATCAGGCGCACGCCCTTTTTCATCTTGGCAATGGTCTTGGCATTGATGATGTTCGCGGTTTCTTTGGTCTTTGGGATATGGAAGGTGATAAAATCCGATCCCTGCATGACCTCCTCCAAGCTCTGGAGCTTGACCCCAATGCTCTTAGCATATTCCTCCGTCACAAAAGGATCATACGCCAGCACCTTCATTCCCATTCCCAGCGCGTAGCCGGAGACCCGGCGGCCGATCTTGCCCAGGCCAACCACACCCAGGGTCTTGTTGAGGACCTCGACCCCGCTAAAGGACTTGCGGTCCCACTCCCCCCTCTTGAGCTTGGAATAGGCCTGGGGTATCTTGCGGGACATCGTGAGCAGCATGGCCCAGGTATGCTCGGCAGCGGCCACGGTGTTGCCTTCGGGGGAATTCACGACGATAACACCGTTCTTGGTGGCGGTGGGCAGGTCCACGTTATCCACACCCACCCCTGCCCGGCCGATGATCTTTAAATTCTTGCCCGCCTCAATGATCTTGGGAGTGACTTTAGTAGCGGAACGCACTACCAGGGCATCATATTGCGGAATGATCTTTACCAGCTCGTCCTCGGACAGGCCGGTCTTCATCTCCGCCTCGATCCCCGCATCCCTCAACATCTTCAATCCGATCTCATCGATCTTGTCAGAAGCAAGTACTTTCATGATAATTCCTCCCCTACCACGTGAATTATATCACTAATAATTAACCTTTATCAAACAGAGCCCGTGCGCCGGAGCCGTTCTTCCAGCCACTCTGCGGTCCCGGTCGCGCAGGACCTTCCTGACCCCGGATGAGCTCAGCTTTCCCTGTCCGACATCTACCAGGGTTCCCACCAGGTTCCTGACCATCTTGTAAAGGAAGCCGTTTCCAGCCACCCGGATGCTTATCACGCGATACTTGACCCCCTGCCAAATGCCTAATGACGAATTACCAATGACGAATGAATGTATGGTCCGGACAAAATTCTTGTCGTCGCCACAGCTGGCGCAAAAGGACGAGAAATCGTGACGGCCCACCAGATATTTAGCGGCCTGGCGCATTGCCTTCAGATCGAGCTTGGGCTTGACCTGCCAGGCAAGTTTCCTGAGGTGGACCGGCATAGGATCCCCATTATAGATCAAATATTCGTATACCTTGGTCTTAGGAGAATAGCGGGCGTGGAAATCCTTTTTGGCTTCCTCTGCTTTGATGACCCTCATGTCCTCGGGAAGCAAACTATTCAAGGCCGCAACGATCCTTGTGGTCGGAATCGAATGGTCTATCTTAAAGTTAATGGCCTGGCAGAGCGCGTGCACACCAGAATCCGTGCGCGAGGAATTGATGGTCTTTACGTGGCGTTTAAAGAGCTTATGAAGGGCTTTTTCGAGCTCTCTTCGGACCGTTCTTTTGCCGGGCTGAAGCTCAAAACCGCAGAAATCAGTCCCGTCGTAAGCGAGGGTTATCTTGATGTTGCGCACAGGGTCTTACTTTATCTCAGCCAGCGCCGCCTTAACGCCCGTTCCGATCTCGACCTTAGAACCAAGCTCATTAAAGAGGAGCTCCAGCGCGCCCACGGTCGCCACCAGCTCCATGTAATCCACATAGCCCAGATGGCCGATCCTGAAGATCTTGCCCTTAAGATCGCCCTGCCCCGGCGCTAATTCAAAGCCAAAGCGCCGCATCTCTGAGCGCACTTTCTCGCCGTCAATATCGCCCGGAGGGAAAATGGCCGTCACCGCGGGCGAAGCGCAGGCATCGTCCGCCAGCAATCTGCAGCCAATGGCCCGCAGGCCGTTGCGTATGATGTTCTTGTTGGTCTTGTGGCGGTTAAAGATGTTCTCCATCCCCTCTTCCTGGACCATCTTAATGGCCTCGTGCATGCCGAAGATGATGGATTCCGGAGGAGTGGTATAGGTCTGCCCTTTGTCCGCAAACTTCTTCTGGTTCTTGATGTCCCAGTAATGCTTGGGCAGGGTTGAGGTTTCATAGAACTTCCAGGCCTTCTTGGACATGGAGACCGCCGCGATCCCCGGCGGCACCATAAAAGCCTTTTGCGAGCCGGAAACCACCACGTCCAGGTCCCAGGCATCCGTTTTCAGGTCTTCAGCCAGCAGGCCGGAAACCGCGTCCACCAACACCAAGGCATCAGGATGGGACTTGTGCGCCACTTCTGACAAAGCTTTGACGTCGTTAATTACGCCGGTGGAGGTCTCGTTTTGCTGCATAAAGATCGCCTTGAATTCTTTGCCCTTATCCTTGGCCAGCTCCGCTGCCAAGGCCTTGGGATCGCAGGCTTTGCCGCGCTCAACCTTGAGCTCAGTCACGTCCACACCGTAGGTCTTGGCGATCTTGACCCAGCGGTCGCCAAAGTTGCCGACATTGACAAAAAACGCCTTATCTCCGGCAGACAGGGTGTTGACCACCGCGGTTTCCATGCCGCCGGTGCCGGAACAGGGAAAGACCATGATGTCGTTCTTGGTCTGGTAGGCCCACTTCAGGCCGTCGATCACTTCCCCCAGGATCCTGGAAAAGACCGGGCCGCGGTGCCCGATCATCTCGTGGTTCATGGCCGATAGAATGCGGGTCGGTATGGGGGTAGGCCCGGGGATCATCAGGTATTGTTTAAGGGGTTTTTTGTCAGCCATGGACTTCCTCCTCTAATCGCGGCTCCAGCGAACCTCCGCGAACTTCTCTCCTTCACGGAAGTTATAATGGTGCTCGCCTTTGTAAGCGCTGTGAAGGGCCTTGCCGATCTTCATGGCCAGGTTATGTTCCGAAACCTCGATCAGGATGCCTCCGTCGGCCTTTTCGATCTTGACGATCTTGGCCTTGGGGTTCCGTTCTTCAGAAAGCTTTCCTTCGCGTTTCACCAAGTTGAGGATCTCATTTTCATGATCCAGCAGGAACTTGCCGGATATCCGGATAACGCCCCCCAGCTCAGTATCCGGATTCCTCCACTGCTCGTAGCGGACGCCTTTTTCTCTTCCCACTGGACCTTTTGGCATGCTTGACTCCTTGTCCACCGTAGCTTTAGCGAAGGTGGATTACCTCTTGGTGTACTGGAACGCCCGGCGCGCGCGCTTGAGGCCGTATTTCTTGCGCTCTTTCATGCGCGGGTCGCGCCGCAACAACCCTTCCCTCTTTAATTTTATCCTGAAATCCGGGCTGACCGCAAGCAGCGCCCGGGCGATCCCCATGGAGACCGCAGTCGCCTGCGCCGGGACCCCACCCCCGAAAGCGTCAACATCCACGTCATAGCTCTTGGCGGTATTAGTGGCCAACAGCGGCCGGTTGACGTAATACTCCAAAAGCTTGCGGTTGCAGAAATATTCCAAATAGTCCTTGCCGTTGACCGTGATGCTGCCGCTGCCGGGCGTCAGCCATACCTTGGCGGTCGCCTCCTTGCGGCGGCCGGTGCCGTAGTATCGCGGCGCACCCTTGGGTATTTCCCTCTTCCTGGGCCGCGGGGCAGGCTTTAGCGCGGGACCCGGCGGCTCAGGCGCACGCTGCTCCGCTAAAGGGGCTTCGGCCTCCAGGGCCTCTGGCGGCGCTTCAGCCGGCTTGACCGCTTTCTTCTTTTTGGGAGCGACCTTTTTCACCGCCCGGGTCTTCTTTTTTTCAGCCATTTGTTCTACACCTCAAGTTTATTAAGTTTATGGGCCTGGTGAGGGTGCTCCTTGCCCGCATAGATCTTGAGCTTCTTCAGCATTTTCCTGCCCAACCGGTTCTTGGGAAGCATTCCCGCCACCGCGTGGGCAATGACCTTTCTGGGGTCCCTTTCCATCATTTCCTCAAAGCTGAGCAGCTTTGCCCCGCCCGCATACCCCGAGTGCGTGAAATACCCCTTTTGCCCCGCTTTCCTGCCCGTCACCCGGACCCGGTCCGCGTTAATGACCACCACATGATCGCCGCAGTCAACATGCGGGGTGAAGATGGGCTTGTGTTTCCCTCTCAGATAAGTGGCAATGAGCGTTGACATCCTGCCCAGCACCTGGTCCGCGGCATCCACCACGTACCAGTCGCGCCTGATGCTCTCATTCCTGGCGTATATGGTCCTGTTCTTTTTCATCTGCTTATCTCCCTTATATCAATTCCAGGATCGCCATGGGAGCGGCGTCCCCTTTGCGGAAACCGCGCTTGATGATGCGCGTGAACCCGCCCGCCCTTCCCTCAAAGCGCTCGGGAAAGGTCTTGAATATCAGGGAAACCACTTCTTTCTCCCCCAGGGCGGACTCGACCCGCCGCCTTGCGGTCAGGCTGTTGCGCTTGGATGCCGAGATCAGCTTCTCGGCCATGCGGCGCGCTTCCTTGGCGCGGGGAAGCGTGAGCTCCACCCGGCCGTGGATGAACAGGGAGCGCACGATGCTGCGCAGCATGGCCAGCCTCTGGTCGGTGGCCCGGGCCAGTTTTCTATTGCCCTTACGGTGCCTCATTCGATCTTCTCTCCCTTGAGGGCCAGTTTGTACTCGGAAAGCTTTTCGCGCACCTCGTCCAGCGACTTGGCGCCAAAGTTCTTGAACTTCATGAGGTCCTCCAGCGAGTTGGAGATCAGTTCCCCCACGGTCTTAATGCCCGCCTTCTTCAGGCAGTTGAGCGAACGGGCGGAAAGCTCCAGGTCCTCGATGGCCATTTCCAGGACCGCCTCGGACACCTCCGCCTTGCCTTCCGCCTCGACCCCCAGGATGTCGACCTTTTCGCCCAGATGCACGAAGAGGTCAACATGCTTGGACAGGATCTTGGCGCTTTCCTTTACCGCTTCCTCGGGTTTTACGCTGCCGTTGGTCCACACCGACAGGATGAGGCGGTCATAATTTATCTCCTGGCCCACGCGCACTTCCTCGGTGGACATGTTCACCTTGAGCACCGGTGCGAAAATGGAATCGGTCGGGATGTAGCCCACAGCCAGATTGGGCTTTTTGTTGCGATCGGAAGAGACGTAGCCCTTTCCACGCTCAACTATCATCTCCATCTCCAGCTTTCCAGAACTGTCCAGGGTCGCGATCTTATGGTCGGGATTCACGATCTCGATCTCCGCGTCGTGCTCGATATCCCCGGCCTTGACCTCCCCCCTGCCCTTGGCCTTGAGCTTGACCACCTTGGGCTGCTCAGAGTGCGAACGGATCACGACCTCCTTGAGGTTGAGCATGATGTGCAGCACGTCCTCCAGCACCCCCGGGACCGTGGCAAATGAATGCGGCACCCCTTCGATCTTGACCGCGGTGACCGCCGCTCCGTAGAGGGAGGAAAGGAGCACTCTCCTCAAGGAATTGCCGAGCGTTGATCCGAAGCCGCGGTCCAGCGGCTCCACCACGAACTGCCCGAAATTCTCGCTGCTCTCCACCACTCTCACCCAGGGCTTTTCTCCGATGCTTATCATCTTGCGCTCCTCCTTTTCAATTACCGGGAATAATACTCGACCACCAGGTGGTCCTCTAGCACGGTATCGATCTCATCGCGCCTGGGGACCGTGGCCATCTTGCCCTCGGTGTCCGCCGTGGCCGTCAGCCACGCCGGCGGCGCATAATCCGGGAACTTCTCCCGCGCGGCCTTGACCAGCGCGACCTTGTTCTCTGTGACCTTGAGCTCGTCGCCGGGGGAAACCCTGAAAGAGGGCACATTGACCTTGCGCCCGTTCGCCAGCACCCAGCCGTGCCGCACCATCTGGCGCGCGGCCTGTCGCGAGGACGCCAGCCCCAGCCGATAGACAACGTTATCCAGCCGCCTTTCCAGGAACTCCAGCAGCTTTTCGCCGGTGGCGCCCTTCACCCGCGAAGCTTCGTCAAAATATTTCTCGAACTGCCGCTCGGTCAGGCCGTAGATCCGACGCGCCTTCTGCTTTTCCCGAAGCCGGATCCCGTACTCGGAAGCACGCACCGGCAGGCGGCCGTGCTGGCCGGGAGAATAGGAACGCCGGGTATAGGGGCATTTCTCTGAATAGCACTTTTCCCCTTTGAGGAAGAGCTTTTCGCCCTCGCGGCGGCAAAGTTTACAGCTGGCGGTGGTATGTCTTCCCATCAGACCCTTCTCCTTTTCGGCGGACGGCACCCGTTGTGGGGAATGGGGGTAACATCCTTGATGGAATTGACCTCAAGGCCGGCGGACTGCAGCGCCCGGATGGCGGTCTCTCTGCCCGCACCCGGCCCCTTGACCAGCACATTGATATCACGCACCCCGGCTTCCAGGGCTTTCCGGGCCGCGACGTCGGCGGCCGACGAGGCCGCAAAGGGGGTCCCTTTCTTGGTGCCCTTAAAACCGACCGCTCCCGCGGAGCACCAGGCAACGACCCCGCCGCTGGAATCCGTGATGGAAATAATGGTGTTGTTAAAGGTCGCCTTGATATGCGCCACGCCCGAGGCCCCCACTTTCCGGATCTTCTTTTTCCTTACTTTGGTGTTCTGATTAGCCATGGCTTATTATGTCTTCTCCTCCTCTTTTCTCTTGCCCAATCCCACCGTCTTGCGCTTGCCGCGCTTGGTCCGGGCGTTAGTCTTGGTGCGCTGCCCCCGCGCCGGCAGCCCACGGCGGTGGCGGGAGCCGCGGTAAGCGCCGATCTCGATCAGGCGCTTGACAGCCAGGTTTATCTCCTTGCGAAGATCGCCTTCCACCGCATAGTTCTTGATCACGTCCCGGATGGCGACCAATTCCGCGTCGGTCAGGTCCTTTACCTTGCGACAAGGGTCGACCTTGGTCTGCGCCAGTATGTTCCGGCTCAGGGCCGGTCCCACCCCGTAGATATATGTCATCGCCACCTCGATATTCTTATTAGCTGGCAGGTCCACGCCTACAAGTCTTACCATTTCTCTTCTTTAACCTCCTGAGGGTTCGTTCAACCCTGGCGCTGCTTGTGTTTGGGGTTGCTGCAGATGATATACACCCGCCGCCTGCGCCTCACCACTTTGCAGTTCTCGCATATTTTCTTTACCGACGATCTTACTTTCATGATCTGCCTCTACCCCTTCTATTTCATCCGATAAGTGATCCGGCCCCGGGTCAGGTCATAGGGAGAAAGCTCCAATTTGACCTTGTCCCCCGGCAGGATCCTGATCCAGTGCCTGCGGATCTTGCCCGAGACATGCGCCAGGATGAGCTGGCCGGTCTCCAGTTTCACCCGGAACATAGCGTTAGGCAACGCTTCCGTGACCTCGCCTTCAAGTTCTATTACGTCTTTGTCCCTGATCATGGATCGATCCTCACCTTTGTGTTAAGACCTCCGCGGCCCCCTCCGTGATCAGCACCGTGTGCTCAAAGTGGCAGGACAGGCTCCGATCCCCGGTCACCACCGTCCAGCCGTCTCCCAAGGTGCGGATCTTCCATCCTCCCATGATAAGCATGGGCTCGATCGCCAGTGTCATGCCCGCCTTCAATTCGGGCCCGGATCCAGCCCTCCCGAAGTTCGGGATGAGCGGGTCCTCATGCAGGTCGGCCCCGATGCCGTGGCCGTAAAGGTCGCGCACCACCGAGTAGCCGTTGTCCTCGGCCACCCCTTGGATCGCGGCCGAAACATCCCCCAGGCGGTTGCCGCCGCGGGCCAGCTTTATCCCCGCCTTGAGGGCCTGCCGGCAGGTCCGCAGCAGCCGGGCGGCCTGACGGGACACCTTCCCCACCGGGAAAGTGGCGGCAGTATCCCCGCAGAATCCATCGACCCTGGCTCCCACGTCCACGCTCACGATATCCCCCTCCTGCAGCACCCTTTTGCCGGGGATGCCGTGAACGATCTCCTCGTTGACCGAGATGCAGGTGGCATGCCGGTAGCCGCGGTAGCCGATGAAGACCGGCTCGGCCCCCTTTTCTCGGATCAATCTTTCCGCAAAAGTGTCAAGGTACTCGGTCGTGACGCCGGGCTTGACCAGCCCACCGGTCTGCTCCAGCACGCTGCTTACCACCGCGCAGGCTTTCCGGATACGCTCAACCTCATCGGCGTTCTTTACCTTAATGCCCGACAACCGAACACAACCTCTTAAAGACCTCGTCAATGGATGCGCCGGCATCGACGGTTACCAGCTTGTCTGCCTTCCGGTAACGGTCGATGAGCGGCTGGGTCTGCTCCGCGTAGACCTCAAATCGGGTCCGGATCGCGGATTCCACGTCATCCTTTCTCTGGTAGAGCTCCCCGCCGCAAAGATCGCACTTTTCCGCGCTCCGGGGCGGCTTGAACTTAACATGGAAGACAGAACCGCAGGCCCGGCAGCTCCTTCTACCGGAAAGCCTCTCCACCACCTGGTCCTCATCCACCTGGAAATAGACCACCTTGTCCAATTCCATCTTCGTTTCTTTCAGCATCATGTCAAAGGCCTGGGCCTGAACGGCTGACCTGGGAAAACCGTCCAGGACGAACCCGCCTCTGCAATCCGGTTTACCAAGTCTTTTGCGGGTAAGCTCGATGGTCAGCTCATTCGGAGCCAGTTTTCCCGCATTGATCAATTCCTTGACCCGTTTTCCGATCTCAGTCCCTTGCCGGACCTCGTCCCGCAACAGGTCTCCAACCGAGATATGAGGGATCGAAAACTTATCCGCCAGGAGCTTGGCCTGGGTCCCTTTGCCGGATCCAGGCGGCCCCAGAAATACCAGCTTCACGCCAGTAATCCCTCATACTGCCGAGTAATGAGATGCGTTTCGATCTGCCTAACAAGGTCCATGGCCACGCCGACCACGATCAAAAGCGCGGTCGATCCGAGCCCCTGGAAAGAAGTGATGTGCGTCAGCCCCTCGATAATGGTGGGGATAAGGGCGACCGTCGCCAGAAAAAGCGCCCCCACCAGGGTCAAACGGGTGATCACGTATTCCAGATACTGGGCGGTGGGCCGGCCGGGCCGGATACCCATGATAAAACCGCCGTACTTTTTTATGTTCTCCGCCAGGTCCACCGGATTAAAGGTAATGGCGGTGTAAAAATAGCTGAAAAAGAATATCAGCAAAAAGAAGAACAGCATGTACAGGCTTCCCGAAGGCGATATCCATCCCACCACTTTCTGCACCGCGGGATTGGGGATGAACTGCGCGATGGTCGCGGGAAAAAGCAGCATCGAAGAAGCGAAGATGATGGGAATGACCCCCCCCTGGTTGATGCGCAGGGGGATATAGGTCGTCTGCCCGCCGTACATCTTGCGGCCGATAATGCGCTTGGCGTACTGTACCTGGATGCGGCGCTGCCCTTCCTGGACGATGACGATCGCCACGATCATGAGCAGAAAAGCCGCCACTAAAACAATGACCCCGGCCATCGAAGCACCACCCCGCACCAGGGTCACGGTCTGCGCGATATTAGAAGGGATGCGGGCCACGATACCGGTAAAGATCAGCAAAGAAGCACCGTTGCCGATGCCGTTCTCGGTGATCAGCTCCGCGAACCACATCACCAGGGTGCTGCCGGCGGTGAGGGCGATGACCGTACCCGCCAAAAAGAAAGTGAAATTATAGCCCTCCAGCATGACCCCCCTCAACCAGAAGGCCATGGCAAAGGACTGGAAAGCGGCCAGGACCACCGTCAGATACCTTGTGTAGCGGGCGATCTGCTTGCGGCCGGCTTCGCCTTCCTTTTGAAGTTCCTCCAGCTGGGGGATGACCACGGTCAGGAGCTGCATAATGATGGAGGCGTTGATGTAAGGGACGATCCCCATGGCGAAAAGGGAGAACCGCATCAACGCTCCCCCGGTAAAGAGGTCCAGGAACCCCAGGATATTACCCTGGCCGAAAAGGGTCTGCAGCTTGGCGGGATCGATACCCGCCACCGGGATATGCGCGCCCAGGCGGAAAAGAATGATCATCCCCAGGGTGAAAAGGAACTTCCTGCGCAGGTCGGATATATTGAATATTCCGGAG
>Ga0209536_100017468_pt1 | contig 10161 bp, 10 predicted proteins | sample DeeMarSeWOR28_12_FD_187461 | JGI IMG/M metagenome (GOLD analysis project Ga0209536, IMG submission 187461) | Marine sediment microbial communities from White Oak River estuary, North Carolina - WOR-2-8_12 (SPAdes) (version 2) | ecosystem: Environmental > Aquatic > Marine > Intertidal zone >... | reverse complement strand
ATAACCGTGATCGGCGTCGACGATCAGCGGCAGCTCGCCGGCGCGGCAGATGCGCCGCGCCTGGTCGGCAAACTCGCTCAACGTCAGCACGATCAGGTCGGGCGCGCCGAGCACCGTCAGCGACGCAACCGAACCGGCAAACATGCCTGCCTCGAAGCCGAGGTCTTCGGCCGCGCGCGCCGAAATCGGATCGAATACCGATCCGGGATGGATACAGCGATCGCCAGCGAAGATGGCGCGCAGCTTCTGGCGACGAGGGGTAGTGTTCATAGTGCCTGTCCGGTGTCGAGTGAATCCCCGACGGATAGTATCATCTCCTGAACGCATGCTGGAATCGGCTGATTTACTCGAACGACAAGTCCGTGTCGCGGGGTCGGGTCCAGGGATTTTGTAATCGAGCCATCTTTACCAGTTCACCGCCTCGACGAATCGCGGGATAACAGGAATCAGTTTTTTACTATCTATAAAATGTCTGTCGACCCCCACATCGTTTTGCACACCCGTTGCGTATAACCCTTGTTGGAAATCTGCATGCTGAGGACAGACGCGGTGAGGTCGCCACAATGAATCGAATCAATCCGAGAAAACTGCTCAACAGCAAGTGGACCGCGCTCGAACCCAAGCGCATGGAAAAGCACTTCGTGATAACCGGGATCGAGTTCGACGACGCTGGAACCGTGCTGTGCTGCACTATCGAGGCAGTACTCTCGCGACGCTCCATTGCAATCGCCTGGCAGGATTTGAAGGACGCGGGGCGCTGGGCGCAAGGGTGGAAATAGCGCCAGCTTGAGTGCGTACTGCGCCTGCCGGTCGGCACAACCTCAGCGCAGCCGGCGCGGAATGTAGCGGCAAAACCAGGCTCCCGCGGCCATCCACAGCGCGGCAGAGGAAAACACCACCGGCAGCGCGAAGTAACTGAGCAGCACCGCGAACAGCCCCGGCGTCAGCAACTGACCGGCATCGCGATAGGTGACGAACACCGCGGTCATCTGCGCACGTTCGCCGGCATGCACGGCGCGAAAGAACAGCACGTTGCCAACCCCGTCGAGCATGGTCGCGCCGAGCGCGCAGATCACCAGCAGTACCGAGGCGATCGTCGGCAGATCGATCACCAGGTAGACCAGCAGCGTGAGCGCGCTGCTGGTGGAAAAACCGAGCATCATCAAGCGGCGCACCCCGTGATGACGCGCCACCCAGCCCCACAACGGCACCGACAGTGTCCACGCGGTGCCGATCGACACCAGCGCGGCGCCGGTAAGCTCGCCGAGGCCGGACTGGGTCGCGTAAATCGGGACGTAGATGATGAACATGGTCCACCAGCCGGAGCGCGCCAGTGCCAGCCCATAGGCGAGGCGCAGACGTGGCTGGCCGAAGTAGCGCGGCAGGTATTTGAGTGGATTGACGCTGGGCGAGCGCGAGGCCGCTACGCGCGTGTGCTGCAGTCCAAGCACGCGGAACCAGCCGGCCGCGATCAGCATGAAGCCGATGCAGGCGATGAACGGCAGTTGATGCTGAACCTCGCTTTCCAGGTATACCCCGAGAAAGGGACCGATGGTGAGCGCCGTAACGTTGAAGAACACGCGCAGCGGTTCGAAGCTCGTCATCTGCGCCCGCGGGATTCGTCCCATGACGTATATCGACAGGGTTACCTCGGCCGCGGCGATGGCAAACACGTGGCAAAACAGCCCGCCGGCAAACAACCAGACCTGTTCGACCATCATCAAGCCGGCCGACAGCAGCATCATCGCGCAGGACAACAGGTACGACGGGTAGAGACCGATACGCCGGATCACTACCGGCAGCGTCAGCGCCGCGACTATCCCGCCGCCGCTGACCGCGAACAGCAGCAGGCTGGTATCCTGCGCATTGCCCATCAACGCATAGGCCTGCAGGGGTATCACCGTCAACAGCATGCCGCGCGGCAAATTCTGAATGAAGAAAAAGGCCGCGAGGCTGGTGAGCGGGTTAACCTGCATATTTCACCGGGGTCGCAAATCGCGGGGCGTAATCCCCGGCGCGCATGTCACCGATTTCCTAGCGAAGGCGCCGCGACATTAACGCATTCCCAGGCGCACCGCGCTGGCGGGAGCGGGAAACGCGGCATCCAGCTCGCGCAAATCGGTTTCGCTCAACTCGATGTCGAGGGCGCCGAGATTTTCCCTGATGCGGCTGGTCTTTGCCGACTTGGGTATGACCACGGTCTGCGGCTGCTGCAGCAACCAGGCCAGCGCAACCTGCGCCGCCGTGGCCTGATGGCGCTCGGCGACCTCGCGCAGCGCGGGCGCGCTCAACAGCCTGCCGCCCTGGTCCAGCGGCGAGTATGCCATTAACGGCGTGCCGTGCTGGCGGCACCAGTCCGCCACCTGCCACTCCACCTGTCGATGGGCGAGATTGTAGAAAATCTGGTTGCAGCCCAGCCGCTGCTGGTCTTCCGCGGGGATTGACTGCAGGTCGTGGATATCGAAATTGCTGACGCCGAAGTCCCGAATCCTGCCGCTGTCCTGCAGGGCATGCAGGCCGTCGAAGGTTTGCTCGAGCGGCGTGTTGCCCGGCCAGTGCAGCAGGTACAGATCGATGTAGTCGCAGTCCATGCGCGCCAGGCTGCGCTCGCAGGCCTCGATCACGCCACGGCGACTGGCGTTGTGCGGATAAAATTTGCTTACCAGGAAAAGGCCGTCACGCCGGCTGCGAATCGCCGCGCCGATCACTTCCTCGGCCCCGCCCTCGCCGTACATCTCGGCGGTATCGAGCAGCTTTACGCCGAGCTCCAGCGCTTCCCTGATAACGCCGACCTCGGCCTCGAAACGGTCCGCGTGTTCACCCATGCGCCAGGTGCCCAGTCCGAATACCGGCATGGAACGACCCGACGCAAGCTTGATATGGCGCATGTAGAGATAACCTCCGCCGGGCTCGAGCTGCCGGCATTCAGGATTGAAAAGCAATCAATACTACACTTTGACAGGCGGATCAATCGGCGCCGCAAAGCTGCGCACAGAGGCCCGCGTCAATCTCGTCAGCGGATCACAGGTGAGGACCCGGCGCCGCCTGCTGCAGATGGGCGGTGACCTGGCCGTGCGCATCGATTACCAGTACACCACGCAGCGGTAACTCGGCGACGAAACTCGCCGGCAGCGCCGGCGCGATGATTTTACTGTAGCGCGTACCATTTCCAATCATCCAGTCAACGCGCACCGGGCTCGCGCGGTAGGGCTGGGGTGGAAACTTGTTGGAGCAGATTCCGCGCGGCGCGATGTTGCCGCAGCTGAAGGTTCGACCGGAGTCGGTGGCGGTAACCGCGACGTCGCGCACCGCTGAGCGCGCCTGGTTTACGATGACAATTTCGTTATAGCTATAGCCCGGCGATTCCAGGCTGGAGCAGCCCGCCAGCAGGAAAACGAGACAGGCTAGCCGGGCTATTTTGATGATTTCAGGCAAGAATGGTCCTCATTCGACGCTGTGCTACTGCACCCAGTCGCGCGCGCGATAGCGCAACTCGCGGCCGACTGCCTGAAGAATCAGGTCACCGTCGGCAATCGTTATATCAAGCGGATTACGGTAAAGCAGCTGCAGCTGCAGTTCGAGTTCGCCGGCAAACCCGGCGCAAAGCATTGCGGTCGTCGCCAGCTGCGACAGCATCAGCTGCCGCTCGACCACCCGCGCCTGCCCCTGAAACTGATTACAGCCGGTGTTGCCCGAGACGAAACCCTGCTCGCCAAAATCGAGATCCGGGGGCTTGAGCGTAGACAGGTCATCCTCGAATCCCTGCGTGCGCGCATATACGCTCAGCTCGACAGCGTCGATGCGCTCGAGAACCCAGCGCCGATGCTGCAGATCCTGCAGCGAGATAGCCACCGCCGCGGGTTGCGCGTCGCAGTGCCCCAGCACCTCCAGCACGCGAATGCTGCCGGCGTAATCCAGTCCGAAGCCATCGGCCCTGTGTTTCGATATCTCGGCCGTCAGCCTCACGCAAACCGCCGTGTAAGGCGCGAGCCCGGCTACCTGTCGGCGGAGTTGCTGGCGAACTTCGGGCGCGGTGTCCACCAGCCAGTAACAGGCCTCCGGGCTGCCGGTGCACACCGTGTTTACCTCGTGCCCGTAACGATAGAAACCGGTTATCGGCTGCGCAGCGGCGACGCAACCCGTGGCCATCAACAACGGCAACAACATGGCAATCCGGACCGTCAATGCAATGGCCTGCCGCAACCGCGCAGCAGCCGCCCGCGCCATTCGATGTCGACGCGGCTGGCGAAGCTCTCGCCACTCATGCTGTCGCGACAGGACTCACCAGTTACGGTGATCACGATGCGCTCACCGTTGGCCTGCGAGCGATAGCGTGCGCTGCGCTGTTGCGGATCGGAGACCGGTTCGCTGTACGGGAAAGAATGGCGGCTCTCGCCGTAGTCGGTGACCAGCAGGAATCCGTTGTCTCGATGGATCTCGAGCACCCAGGGCGGCTCCTGGCCAACGCCGCGGAAACTGACGCCGCGCAGCTTGGACGCCTCCCAGACCGCGGCGCGCGGATCGTTTTTGCAGTTCTGCAGCGCTTTGCCCGCGACGCTGATCGCCGCCGTTTGCGCGGGCGCGAGATCCGGCGGCCGATCGGGACGGTAACTCACATCGGTGCCGGCAAAGGTGACGCCGTCCGCCTGTCGCCGCAACGGCTCACTGGCCTGCCGGGAAAACAGGTGACCGCGATCGCCGTCGAGCCACACCACGACGGTCGCGGCCTCGCCATCGCAGCGATAAACATAGGTTTCGGCGCCGTCTGCCGCGGGCTGCTCCAACGCGCAGCCGACGAGGCTGGCGGCTGCCAGCGCCCCGATCCAGGCGCACACACTCGCCGCGTGCAACCTGATCGCAGCCATGGCCGATCGCGCAAAGACGAGGCCTCGGATCAATGGCGCCACGGCGCGGGCATTCACCAGGCAAGCCTGGACGCTCCGCAGAGCGTCGCTCGCCGCAATCGAAGGAGTGGAAATCGCCGGCTCACAGCGGGCATTCACCCTCGACCCACGACACGACCTGCGCATCGCTGCAGGCGCTGCAGCCGCTGGCAAAGGTTTTCACGCTGGCGTCGGTCAAAGTTGCGCACACCGGCCGGTATTCCATGGTGCAGATCTGCGGACGCGGATCCTTGCAGACGTTTGCGAGGCCGGTCAGCTGCGTCGATTCAGAGGTGTAGGCCGTGCAGCCGCCGAGGCCAGTCAGCAAAGCCACGAAACTATACCGGTAAATGGTGTGCATATGCCCCTCGTCCAGGTTTTGCGCTTTTGTGCAAGGCGTGGAGGCGTAATTGTACACCTCGCCCTGCATGCCGCCCAGTGGATCGGGCGGATATCGTTCGCGTGGAAACCCGCAGCGCCGGCAATTTATCGGCAACCGGGCGGCGCGGCCGACACAAGCGGATAAGCGGTGGACGCCGGGGCCAGCTTGGTGCAACATCGCGCAAAGTGCCGTACCATGTTGCCCGACGGGCCAACCCTAAAACGCAAAACAGTTCATGCAATCGAGGCAAATGAAAACGCTCCCGGCAATTCCCTGCGGACCCGGCCTGTGGCTGGCACTGGCGCTGGTCTGCTGCCAGCTATGGTCACCGGCACAGGCACAGATGGTTCCGCGCAGCAGCGGGCAAACCGAGGCGAGCGCCGAAATCCCGGATAAATTGACCCAGCAACAGGTGCGCGATCTGGTGGCACGCCTGTCAGACGACGAGGTGCGCGAACTGATTATCGCCGAGCTCGACAAGCGCGCCGTGGCGCCGGCCGACGAGCTCAACACCGACGTCTACGTCAGCCAGCTGCGTGCCGGGGTCCGCGCCATGCTGGAAAACCTGTCGCGCATGTTCAGCACGGACGAGCATCTCTGGCTGGATCTGCATCGGGCGATCCTGCAGCGCCTGACCGACAACGGTCGCATCAGCGGCTGGCAGCTGCTGTTGCAGTTTTTCGGTTTGCTGCTGGCCGGGTCGGCGGTTGCTGTCCTCGCCGCGCGCATGTTCAAACGCTCGCGCAGCAAATCCATGCGCGCGGAGTCGCTCGCCAAACGTTTCGACCTGGCCTGCTACAGCGTGGTCAGGGGGCTGGTGCGCATCGCCGCCTTTGCCATCGGCGCGATGATTTTCATCGAATTCAGCACCCGCCAGATGCCGATCTCGTATCCGTTCTGGAAAGAAGTGGTATGGTGCCTCGTGTTGCTGCAGCTGGTGGCCCTCGCGGCTCGCCAGCTGGCCTCGCCAGGCGATGGCGGCCTGGTGCCGGTACCCGCAAAGACCGCTCGACAGGTGCTGGCCTGGTCGATGATCCTGGCCGCTCCACTGATATTGCCGGATCCCCTGATTCACATTGCGATCGACGCAGGCGTCGACAACCATTCCGTGCTGTTGCTGGTTTTCGTTACCGGCGCGCTGTTCGTCGGCGCGACGATCGTGTTGCTGATCCGGCTGCGCGATTACGGCGCGACTTTGATCCTCGGCAAGGACGGCAATGCCAGCAATTTACGCCAGGGGCTGGCTCGGGTCTGGTGGATAATCGCCATCATTTACCTGCTGTGCATCTGGATGCTGGCATTCGGCAAGCGCGCCGCCACCGGTGAATCATCCATGTTCCCGGGGCTTGCCAGCCTGGCGCTGCTGGCTCTGCTGCCGTATCTCGACCAGGGCCTGAAGGCGCTGATCACCTGGTACTTTTCCGACAGGGAGCCGGCCGGCGACGGCGGCAAACCCGTCGATAACGGCGGCCACGCAGCAGCAGCGGAAATTGACCAGGCCAGCGCAGCTGTCGCCGCGGCAAGCGTCGAGCCGGCCGCCGAAATCGTCGCCGAGGCGCAACCGAACCCGCGCGCACCCGCCTACATCGCCACCGCGCTGCGTTACGCGCGCATCGTCATGGTGCTGGTCGCGCTCTCCATCTTTACCCACCTGTGGGATATCGATGTTCGCGCGCTCTCCGCCCAGTTCATGGGTCCGCGAGTCGCCAGCGCGCTGTTCGATATCAGCATCACCGTGCTGCTGACCTGGGCGCTGTGGGGCATCATCCGTATTTCGATCGAACGCAAGCTCGACACGGGTAAGTCAGGCGGCAGCGACCAGGAGGAGGAGGCCGAGGCCGGCGGGCTCGGCGGCTCGCGCGTCGAAACGGTACTGCCGCTGATTCGCATCTTCATCAAGATTACCCTGATCATAATGGCGGTACTGATCTCGCTGTCCTCGCTCGGGGTCAATATCGGACCGCTGATCGCCGGCGCCGGCGTGGTCGGTATCGCTATCGGTTTCGGCGCGCAAACCCTGGTGCGCGATATCGTTTCCGGTTTTTTCTACCTGCTCGACGACGCCTTTCGCATCGGTGAGTACGTGGTGGTCGGCAATATCCGCGGCACGGTGGAAAAGATTTCGATCCGCTCCTTCCAGTTGCGTCATCACGAGGGTCCGGTGCACACCGTGCCCTACGGTGAAATTACCACCCTGACCAACTGGAGCCGCGACTGGGCGATCATGAAGTTCGAGCTGCGTATCCCGTTCGAAACCGACATCGACGTGGTGCGTAAAATAATCAAGCGCATCGGTATCGAGATGATGGAGGATCCGGAGTTCGGCCCGCTGATGCTGGCGCCGCTGAAGTCGCAGGGCGTCAACCGCATGGACGATTCGGCGCTGATCATCCGCTGCAAGTTCACCGCGATCCCGGGGCAGCAATACCTGATACGGCGCGAAGCCTTTACCCGCATCCAGCGCGCGTTCGAGGAAAAGGGCATACAGTTCGCGCCGCGCCGGGTGCTGGTCGAAGCGACCACGCCCGCCGAAGCGGTCAAGGCGGCCGCCGCGGTGCTCGACCAGGAAAAGCCCGAGGACTCGTCCAAACCGCCGCCGATGTGAGCGCAGGGCCGCTAAGCGGCGACGATTAAAACTATAAAGATACTCGGGGAGTCACCAGACCTGGCTGCTGCCCGCTTGAAGGCTGGCAGGGAGCAGCTCAGTTTTGCGCTTGAATGGAATTCGCAGCTGGGACTGCTGCGGGTCTAGCCCGCACGTCTCGACGATTTTCGGCGCGCGGACATTGCCAAAACGCAGCGCCGCTTAATTGATATCGATGATATTGCCCTGGTTGTCGAAACGGATCATGGTCGAAACCGAACTGGATTTTTCGTAAACCCAGGTGTTGCCCTGCCGATAAGTGGGCTTACCGCAACGCTTCAATACTTCGTACTGGCCGGGTGAGTCGTTCTGCCCCCATGAAATGATGTGCGTGCCGCAGCGCATCGAACCGGCCGCGGTGGCGGGCTGGATACTGCCTGCCGCCAGCAAAAGGCCCAGGGGAATCAACTTGAATATGTGCGTCATTATTTATCTCCTTCATTCACCAGGCTGGCTGGCTAGCAAAATTGTTCTACCCATCAGCTAGGGCTTGCTGAATTTCAGATCCCTGATGATGGCGAGACCCGAGGCCACCCGGATCGTGGCACCAGAACCCAGGTCGGTCGCCAACGAGTGCAGTGGCGAGCGCACCCGCAGCTCGCCCTCACCGGAAATGCCGGCAAATTTGCCTTCGCCCTCGATCAGCGTGAATTTTCCGCTGCAATCGCCAACCTGCCCCTTGCAGGAAATCTTCGCGTAGACGACGTCGTCGGGACCGGCGGTAATTTCGCAATGACCGGTAGCTTCGCTGTCACCTGTCGCGAGGTCGATCATCTGCGTGATCGGGCACTGCACGAAACCCTCGTGCATTTCACCCTTGGAATTCTCCACATACATGATCCCCTTCAGGGCACCGAGAAACTGCACTCTGCTGGAGTCGATCTGGAATACCCGCCCGTTGCCTTCCCAGGGAATGGCGGCCTGTACCGTACCCTGCTCGGCGGCTCTCAGTGGCGTCGCTGACAATAGCAAGATCGCTACCAGCGGTAGCAAAGAAATTGGTTTAACGGTCATTACCTGGTCTCCTGTTCGGTGAATAACTGTGCGCTGTGAACTTGCACGGATGAACTCTAGCAAACTTTGGCTGCGAATTTGAATATTTTTCAAACTCCATCAAGCCGCGACCCTGGCACGCATATGTCACCGGTTCAGCCCGCGAGAGCGCCGGTGATGACGAACAGGTTGCCGTGAAACTGATTTCGACAACGGTAAACGGCGCAGTTCACACGGGCAACTCCCGCTTCACCTCCTGTGCCGCCAGCCTGCCTGCACCCGCTGAGGCGATGAGCGAGATCGTCAAAAATCGTGGTGTCGCAATCTCTCTTCGATTCTGTATCTCGGGACTGGCTTTTCTGTTTAAATTCGGGCACATGAACCGACTCGAATCTCAGTTACGCCTCGGCAGCGGCATCGTGCTCGCTCTGTACGTGGCGCAACACCTGTTGAACCACAGCGCCGGCATCGTTTCGATCGAAGCCGCCGAGGCCTATCGCAAGACCATCGGCGCAGCATTTCAAACCTTGCCGGGATTGCTGTTGCTGTACGGCTCACTGCTGTTTCACGTCGGCATCGCGCTGCACTCGGTCTACCGGCGCTCGAGCCTGCGCCTGCCGCGCTGGCAAACCATGCAACTGCTGCTCGGTCTGTCGATCCCGCCGCTGCTGGTCGGGCATGTCGTCGCCAACCGCGGTTTCGCATTGCTGGGTGACGTCGATCCCAACTACTACTACGTGGTCACTTCGCTGGCGCTGAAGCCCGAGTTCCTGGTCAAGCTGATCCTGTTGATCGTGGTTATCTGGATCCACCTGCTGATCGGCCTGCATTTCTGGCTGCGCACGCGACCCGGCTACGGCGCCTGGCTGCCTTACAGCTATGCGCTCGCGCTGCTGGTCCCGGTGCTCGCCCTGATCGGTATCTACCGCATGCTGCGCGAGGCCGGCGCGTGGCTCGACGACAGTGCGCGGCTCGATCAGATTTACGCCGCCAACATCGCCATGCCGAGCCGCGATGTCGAGTTTTTACGCGCCATCGAAGGGCAGGCCTGGGCGTTCATGGTCGTGCTGCTGGCGTTGCTGCTGCTGGCGCGGCAACTGCGTCTGTGGCGCCTGGCGCGCCGCAACAGTTATCGCATCACCCATTCCGAAAATGGCACGATCAATGCGATCAGGGGCAGTACCCTGCTCGAGGCCCTGCGCGAGGCGCGCGTGCCGCATGCCTCGGTTTGCGGCGGGCGCGCGCGCTGTACGACCTGC
>Ga0209536_100017467_pt1 | contig 10161 bp, 12 predicted proteins | sample DeeMarSeWOR28_12_FD_187461 | JGI IMG/M metagenome (GOLD analysis project Ga0209536, IMG submission 187461) | Marine sediment microbial communities from White Oak River estuary, North Carolina - WOR-2-8_12 (SPAdes) (version 2) | ecosystem: Environmental > Aquatic > Marine > Intertidal zone >... | reverse complement strand
AACCGTGGTGATTTTTTCAGCCACTTCATCAGGAATTTCAATGCCAAATGCTTCTTCCATAGCCATGATAAGTTCTACAAGGTCCAGAGAATCTGCACCAAGATCATCAACAAAAGAAGCGCCCGGCACCACTTTCTCCTTATCAACGCTCAACTGCTCAACAATGATATCAACAACTTTTTCTTCTGCCGACATGTTCAATCTCCTTAAGTAATTGTTGTCTCGTTAGTGATTATATTAATCATATTTAATAATATAAATAAACGAATCTTGGCATAATTTAGTACTGGATATCTCAAAAACAAAATCATCCCATAAACATTCCGCCGTTTACATGAATAGCCTGGCCGGTCACATACCTGGCATCTTCTGAGGTCAGGTAGGCTACTGCACCTGCAATATCTTCAGGGCCGCCCAGAACCCCGAGGGGGATTTCAGAGAGGATTTTCTCCTTAACCGCTTCCGGCAATTCACTGGTCATATCGGTATCAATGTAGCCCGGCGCCACACAATTTACCGTGATGGCTCGTGATGCCAGTTCCCTGGCACTTGAACGGGTAAGCCCAACCAACCCCGCCTTGGCGGCCGAGTAGTTTGCCTGGCCGGGATTTCCTGCAAAACCGACCACTGAGGTAATGACAATTATACGTCCCCAGCGCTTTTTCATCATGGGCCTGCAACCGGCCTTGATGCAGTTGAATGCTCCCTTCAGGTTGACAGCCATGACCTGATCCCAGTCCTCTTCCTTCATTGTTGCCAGAAGGGAGTCCCTGGTGATCCCGGCATTGCAGACCAGGATATCCAGGCCGCCGCATTCTGTCGCTATCTGCTTAAAAGCCTCCTGTACCTCGGAAGTTTTTGCCACATCAAACTTCAGGACGACACATTCAGAGCCAAGTGCTTCAATTTGTGCCCGGGTCTCTTCCGCAGCTTCCGGCCGGCTGACATAGTTTATTACCACCTTGGCCCCCATTTTAGCAAGGCGCAGACAGATGGCCCGACCAATTCCTCTGCTTCCCCCCGTAACAACAGCTACTTTTCCAGCCAGACTCATTATCCTTTTCTCTCCTTGATCTTCTCTATCAGTTTCGGCACTACCTCATACAGGTCCCCCACTATGCCATAGGTGGCGACATCAAAAATGGGGGCATGGGGATCCTTATTGATGGCAACAATGGTCTCTGAAGACTGCATCCCCACCACATGCTGTATAGCCCCTGAAATACCGCAGGCAATATACAGTTTCGGATTGACCGTTTTTCCTGTCTGCCCGACCTGGTGCGGATAGGCGATCCATTCAGAGTCAACGGCAGCCCTTGAAGCTCCTACGGCCCCCCCAACAGCATCGGCAAGCTGCCTTATGAGTTCAAAGCCTTTTTCATTATCCAGGCCGCGGCCGCCAGCAACAATAATATCACCCTCCGTTATGTTAACCTGGTCCTGCTCCTGGAGAACATTGCGCAAAACCCTGACCCGGGATTGCAGTCGTTCACTTTTCGGTTGATAATCAATAATATCCCCCTTTCTGGCGGGATCCGGTGGCGCAGATTTCATGACCCGAGGTCTGACCGTTGCCATTTGCGGCCTGGTGAAGGGACACTCTATTGTTGCCATTATATTGCCGCCGAAAGCCGGCCTTGTCTGCAGCAGAACTCCGTCCTCGGGCCTGATTGCCAGCTGGGTGCAGTCTGCGGTCAAACCCGTAGCTAAGGCAGTAGCTACGAGTGGAATGAATGAGCGGCCAATGGCGGTGGCTCCTGCCAGGACAACTTCGGGCTTCTGCTCGCGGATGATATCCTCCAGGATATTGCCATATATTTCGTCACTGAAAAATTCCAGGGCCGGATCATCAACCTGATAAACCGTATCAGCACCATATGCCACCAAATCCCTGGCGGCTTCTTCCATGCCGGAGCCGAGAAGTACAGCGGTCAAATTCACTTTCTGCTGGTCGGCAAGCCGGCGCCCGATACCAAGCAGTTCAAAGGAGACCGGCGCCACTTTGCCGTGCCGGTATTCAGCATATATCATTACACCTGACCATTCGGCCAGGTCTGCCTGGACAGCTTTCTCCTTGGCTTCAATACTCAATGCCCCAGCTTCACAACTGTCCACACAGGAGCCGCAGAGCGTACACTTTTCATTGACAACGGCAATACCGTCGACAACCTCAATGGCTCCAAAGGTACAAACCTCTTCGCAGACACCACAGCCTATACAGGCCTCTATATCAATTTTCAGCATCTTTACAGGTACGGTTCAAGTTTGTTTACCAGTTGTTCAACCTGCTCATCAACAGTACCCTGAAGCATTGCCCGTTCACCCTTGAATTCAGGGGCAAAGACCTTTACCACCTGGGTCGTGGAACCGGGAAGGCCTATACTGTCAGGTGCGGCACCAATATCCTCGGCATTCAAGGATTTTATGCTCATATTTTTAGCTTTCATCTTCCCTTTCAACGAGGGGACCCGCGGCTCATTTATCTCTTTTACCACGGTGAGCAGACCAGGCAGCGGAATTTCCACCTCATCGTAGCCGTCATCCATCAGGCGCTGCACAGACAGAACGTTGTTTTCAAAGCCGGTAATTTTTTTGACATAACTTACATACGGGATATTCAAACGCTTGGCCAGGCCGGGACCAACCTGGGCCGTATCGCCATCGATTGCCTGTTTACCGCAGATAATCAGGTCAAAAGAGCCATTTTTTTCAATTGCCTTTCCAAGGGTATAGGTTGTTGCCCAGGTATCTGCACCGGCAAAAGCACGATCTGAAACCAGAACCGCTTCGTCAGCACCACAGGCAACAGCATCCCGCAGCACAGCCTCTGCCTGGGGCGGCCCCATAGTGACAACGGTTACTGTCCCCCCATACTGCTCCTTAAGGCGTACTCCCTCCTCGACCGCATGCCGGTCAAAGGGATTCATGATGGACTCCACCCCTTCACGTGCCAGGGTGTTGGTCTTAGGGTCCAGCCGAACATCTTTTGCGTCGGGGACCTGTTTTATGCAAACAATAATGTTCATGGAGTGTTACACAGTTTTAAAGTTGCCTGTGGGACTTGGCAGTTTCAAACAGGAGGAATTCTCAGGTATATTCCTTGTTGAGCTCCTGGCCTATTACATTTCTCTGGATCTGGTTTGTGCCTTCATATATCTGGAGAATTTTTGCGTCACGCATCATTTTCTCCACGGGATATTCACGCATGTAGCCATAACCACCCAGGACCTGGACTGCATTGGTGGTGACTTTCATTGCCATGTCAGTTGCAAATACTTTACACATGGATGAGGCTTTGGACATATCTTTTGGGTGAGCAGCTATGTGCTTGGCGGCGGCATATACCAGAGCCCGGGATGCCTCGACTTCAATAGCCATATCAGCAAGCATGTGCTGGATCGCCTGGAATGAAATGATCGGTTTATTAAACTGGACGCGTTGTTTAGCATACGTCACCGCTTCGTCCAGTGCCGCCTGTCCCAATCCCACACCCAGGATCGCAATTCCTGGCCGCGACAGATCAAGTGTTTTCATGACTGTTATAAATCCCATGCCCTGGCGGCCGATTAAACGATCCTTGGGAATACGGCAATCTTTGAAGATCAGTTCACAGGTGGCGGAAGCCCGGATACCCATTTTTTTCTCTTTCGGTCCACAGGAAAATCCGGGATCAGTGTCTTCAACAACAAACATGGAAGCACCTCGCGCTCCCTTGCTCCTATCGGTAATGGCAACCACTGAATAAATTTGTGCTTCACCGGCATTGGTTATCCATTGCTTGGTACCGTTCAGCACCCATTCGTCTCCATCAAGGACAGCGGTGGTCTGGATTCCCGATGCATCACTGCCGGCATTAGCTTCAGTAAGGGCAAAAGCGGCTCTTCGTTTGCCACTTGCAACATCCGACATATATTTTTGTTTCATTTCTTCGCTGCCGGATAGCAATATAGGGTAAGCACCCAGGGCGCTGGCAGCAAAACTCGTTGCAATTGCAACACATCCGCGCCCGAATTGTTCCAGGGCCAGCACTATTTCAAAACAACTGCCCCCGAATCCGCCAAATTCTTCAGGTATATAAAGACCAAAAAGATCTGCCTGTGCAATGTCATTTAGTATATCGGTGGCAAACTCTTCTTTCTCATCCAATTCCGCCCGCTGTGGTATAATTTTATCGTCGGTTATCTGCCGTGCGATGTCGACGATCATCTGCTGTTCTTCAGTTAAGAAATAGTCCACGATTATCTCCTTTAGTTTGCTATGCAGCCCAATATTGAGGAATCAGAAATAACCAAAATCTATACCCTCTTCTTTACCCTGCAGGCAAGCTCAAAAACAAAAAAACTTCAGGGGCAGCAACTATACTACCAGCGCCAGAGCATGACACCCCAGGTAAAACCGCCACCAAAAACGCTGAATAGCAGATGATCGCCTTTTTGCAACCGCCCTGCACGGTTAGCCTCGTCAAGTGCTATGGGAAGACTGGCTGCAGATGAATTACCATACTTTTGAATGGTGGTATAGACCTTTTCAAATGACAGGTTGACCCTTTCAGCCAGGCTCTTGAGAATCCTGATATTTGCCTGGTGGGGAATGAGAAGATCTATGTCATCCACCATAATCCCTTCCATCTTGAGCAGCTTTTCAACAGCATCCCCCATTTCACGCACAGCGTATTTAAAGACATCCTTTCCAACCATGTTGAAAGCCGAACCATCACATAAACTCTCGCGGTCAGGCAGTGAGCCATAGTCTACAGCAGGACAGTACCGGCGGGGCACCGCATCCAGGCTTAACAGTTGCCAAAGGCGCCCATCACTATAAAGCTGACTGGCAAGCAGTCCTCCAGCAGCATTGCTGCCGGTGACAACACAGGCGCCGGCCCCATCGCCAAAAAGGACGCAGGTATTACGGTCCTGCCAGTTTACCCGGGCTGAAAGGGTCTCCGCCCCAATAACAAGGATTTTCATATCAGGCGCATTCTTCACATACCTGTCAGCAATCTCCAGGGCATAGACAAAACCGGAACAGGCAGCGCTGACATCAAAGGCAAAAGCGTTTTCAGCGCCGATTTCCTTCTGCACAAGGCAGGCACAGGAGGGCATTACCATTTCAGGTGTGATTGTGCCCACAATTATCATATCCAGCTCCAGGGGGGAAACAGCAGCCATCTCCATGGCTTTGCTCGCTGCCAGGGTTGCCATTTTGGAAGTATCTTCACCGGCACCGGCTATTCTTCTGCTTTTGATCCCTGTACGGGTGGTTATCCACTCATCACTGGTCTTGACTATCTTTTCCAGATCCTTATTGGTCAGGATGTATTGTGGCAGATAAGATCCTGTTCCGATAATGGTAGCTCTGCCGGTCATATGCCTTCCCCAAGGGATGTGGATATAGTAGCCCCCTTTCGCAGTTCCTGGGCATAGCCCTGGCTGGAGTCTGAGAGAAGCTCAATTATATGTTCATTAACTTTGCCGCGAATCATTTTGGCCGCAACCTTTATGGCATTCTTAATGGCCTTTGCATTGGAGCGGCCATGGCAGACAATTCCCGTACCGTTTATGCCCAGCAGGGGAGCTCCTCCATATTCAGCATAATCAACCCTTTTGCCAAATCTGCCAAAGGCCTTTTTGGCCAGAAGATAGCCCAATTTTGCCATGGTGCTTTTTGACATTTCAGTGCGCAGCATTGTGATAATGGCCTCGGCCAAACCCTCACTGACTTTTAGACAGACATTGCCGACAAAGCCATCACAGACAATCACGTCAACATCACCCTGGAAAATATCCCGGCCTTCCACATTGCCGATGAAATTGAGCGAGCTTTTTCTAAAAAGTTCGTGGGCGCTCTTGACCAGAACATTCCCCTTGCCGCCCTCTTCTCCAATGCTGAGCAGACCAATACTTGGCCGCCTGATCTGGAAGAGGTTGTCTGAAAATGCTGCGCCCATAACCCCGAACTCGAATAAATGCTGTGGACGACAATCAACATTGGCCCCCACATCCATCATGACCAGAGGCTTTTTCAGAGTTGGGAAAATGCTGGCAATTCCAGGTCTTGATATCATTTCAAGCCGGCCCAGCGACCTGATGGCTGAGGCCATGGTCGCCCCGGAGTTTCCGGCGCTGACAACAGCATCAGCTTTACGATTTTTGATGTAATCAAATGCTTTGACTATGGATGAGTCTTTTTTCTTTCGAATCGCCTCGAAAGGCGAATCATCCATACCAACTGTTTGAGATGCATGCACAACATGAATACTGGAGGCGGGCAGGGACTCTTTCTGTAACACTTTGTTGAGAATATTTTCATCTCCGAAAAGTACTACATCCAGATCAGACTCCTCAACAGCCTGTATCGCCCCGGCAACCATCTCTTCCGGGCCCAGCTCGCCACCCATGGCATCCAGGGCAATACGCAATGTCACGATTTACTCCAGTTCTTCTTCAAGCTTAATTACAGTTCTATTCTTGTAAGTGCCGCAGCCGCCGCAAAGCCTGTGTGAGAGCTTCGGCTCACCGCACTTGGGGCAGCTGGAGACAGACGCTGGTGTCAAGGCATCATGGGAGCGCCTTTTTCGCGTCCTTGAATGGGAATGCCTGCGTTTAGGTAAAGCCACTTTCTAACCTCCTGATATATATAGATATTATTCTTTTCTGCATATTTTAGGAAGAACAAAAAAATTCTTCTAAAAATTTACTTTGCAATTGGCCAATATTAAACAGCGGAGACTATAAAAAATTATCTATGCTTGTCAAGTCTATTTTCCTTGTGAAGGCCTCTTTATTACAACGAATAAACTTTTTTCACACCGGCCATACAACATATGTCCACTGTAAAAAAATAAAATAATATATAGGGCCTTATACACACCGGCATGGCTCTGTCCGTATATTGCGCAGCCAGCTCAAAACAGCCAGTATTATAAAAAAATTAACGGAAAAAAGACTGTATTCCATGGCCATACCTGGCATGCCCCAACTCTTTTCCATTACATATCCCAGGGGATATCCCACGATTATGGAAGAAAGGGTCAGATAGCAAATAATATGAACGAAAAACAACAAAAAAGCTGTTAGGACTTTTCCCATCTGGGGAAACATAAATTCTTTCAACCTGCCAAGGGTTCGCTCCACAACCAGAAGAACATAGCCTAACAAGGCGCCTGGCAGGAGGGTCCAGAAAACCAAAGATAAGTCTACTGCATGGAAGTAGGAAAATAGCAAAGAAATTAATGCTGTAACAAACAAATATGTCAGTACCATTACGGTTACCGCATAAATACTGACCTTTACGAGGTGCCCGTCAAAAATCCTTGTCTTGGAAACCCTACGAAACCTGCCCCTTTTCTTTTTCCTTTCTTGTGAAGACATCGCAAGATATGTATCTGTGCTCATGGTTTTGTCTGTTTTCATTAGCCTTCTGAAATTATAGAACAATTTCCCGTGCTGATAACGTAAGAGTTTACAGGCGCACCATCCACTCCAGGGACTTTGGTCTTTCTGCCTGCTCCGGGATCATGATTTGTTTTTATTGAAAAATTGGCGACTTAAAGCACTTCGGAAATACGGTCTCCCGCCTTTCTTAACCGCACACTTATGATATGGAGCATATGCTTCATAAGCTTGATGGCAATCATTGGGCTGTTCAGGATAAGATCATTCATTTTGGAGGAAGTGAGAATGAGCATCCGGCATTTTTCCATGGCCAAAATAGTGTTAGAACGCGGTCCCTGGTCAATAAATGCCCCTTCACCAACCATAGACCCCTTATCCAGAATGGCAATGACTATGTGCTTATCCCAGTAACCGGTATGCTTCTTAACCGCCAGCTTCCCCTCAATGACAAATCCCATGTAATCCTCAAACTCGCCTTGTTTCATGACAGTGGCATCTTTTTCCCATTCTCTTAATTCCAGATAGGGGCAAAGGATACCCACCTCCTCGCTGGAAAGAAAGCTGAAGGCCTTTTTGATGTCTTCTGCCTGTGGATCGCAGTAATTACAATTTGAGGAATCCATGGGATAAAACTAGTTTGTAGTTTCTGTTTTTTCAAGCTGTTTAGTGATCTTTTCTACGAGCCCGGCAAACTGTTCCTTTCTGATAATGGAATCAAAATCTCTACGATAGTTGACTATGAGGCTGACGTTCTCGATCTTCAGGTCATAAATCAGCCATTTGCCGTCATTCTCCTGCAGCCTGTAAATAATCGGGATCTCCAGGTCCTTGTCAACAATAGCCGTATAGATCATGGCCTTGGAACCCTTAACAAGCTTTTTTGTATAGATCACCTTCTGGTCGGTATATGAATCAATCTTGCCAATATAGCGCTGTTCGACAAGGCTTGTAAACAGTCCGACAAATTCATCCTGTTCCTGAGGTTTAAGGGTGTTCCAGCTCTGTCCCAGGGAACTTCTGGCCATTTCCCTGAAGTCAAACATTTTGGTGACAATCTGAAGGATACGCTCCTCGCGGTCATCTTTTCTGTCCGGCTTCTTCAACTCTTCCGACTGTAAAATTTGCAGGATTTCATCAACTGATTGCTGCAGCTGTTCCATGGGATCCGTACTTGCTGCCGCAAAGGCTCCGGAATGAAAAATGAAAACAATCTGAAGCACCAGTGACAAAATAAACATCGACTTATTCTGCAGAAAATATTTGCTCATTGCTATCTCACCCGAAGTTTGATTTTAAAAATATATTTGAGAATGGACATTACCTGTTTTCAATAAGGCCGTTTCTATACTGTTGATAGGCATCCTTGACTGCAGCATAAGGATCCAGGGCCGTTTCTGTAAACAGTTCATAATCGCCCAGGGTAAGGGCTGTATAGTTCACCCTTTCAAATGTCCAGGCCCCGATTATCACCCCCCAGTCAGCATCAAGGAGAATAATGGGATGGAGGTATGCATCTCCAAGCATTCCCAGAGAATCCCTGAAATTTGAGGGTCCCAGGAACGGCCAGTTGATATAAAAACCCCCTCCCGCTCCATAAAAAGCAAGGGTTTGGCCGAAATCCTCGTAGGAAGAACGCAGACCCAGAATATCCCTGGCAAAATCTCCGAGTCCGAAAATGCCGGCTGTAGAGTTTAAGACAAACCTTGCAACCTCTTCGGAAGAATCGCGCACATTACCCTGAAGCAGGCTGTTGACTGCTCTTGCCGGTGTCCGCAGGTTGTCAAAGAAATTTCTGAATGCAATCTGCAGTTCTTCCGGAAAGAAACCAGAATACACCGTGGCAACCGGTTTCAGAACCCAGAAATACAGTTTATCATTAAAGTGAAAAAACAGACGGTTGAGGGGCTCAAGGGGGTCGGCTATGGATTCCGGAGCCTCCCATTCATCCTCCCAGCTCTCTTCCTCCCAGGCATCATCCTCAGATCTGTCACTTACCGTTTCAGCTGCTTCAGCAGACTGCGCAGCCGGAGAAATCTGTACAGGCCCGGTTTCAGCAGCAGCCCAGGTCAGATTTGTCGTAATCAGCAGGAATAAACATATTATTCCTGCCAGGCTAGCAAAACTGTTTTTCGGGTGAAAAGAGTGAAAAACCATGAAAAGCTGTTCTCCTGAATAAGGATTTATCAAATCAGCCGCAAAATTGGTCAATCAGACTCAAAGATATACTTGCTGACAAGTTCCTCAAAATCAATGGCTGACTCTGTATCGAAAATCTCACCGCCATCGGCAAGCATTTCCTCATCGGCGCCCTGGATGATCTTAATATACTTGTCGCCGATAAGCCCCTGGGTTCTGATCGAGGCAATGGCATCTGAGGAAATATCAACACCCTGATTAACCATTAATGCCACCTTGGCCAAGCCTTCCTTTCCCAGTGAAATCTCTGAAACCTTGCCAATGGTAACCCCGGCTATCTCAATGGTGGCGCCAACTTTGAGGCCAGAGACATTATCAAATTGCGCTTCGAGCTGATAGTTTCTCTCCAGGCTGAAAACAGAAAACTCGCCCATCTGCGAAGAGAGATAAGCAAAAGCCAGAAAGCCGGCAAGCATGAATAGCCCAACTACAAATTCAGTGTTTATTTTCTTCATTACTCATTTTCCTGTCTGCTTTGATAAATATGCCCCATGGTCATTTGAACAAAATCCTTGATAACAGGATCATTGCTCCACTGGATCTCCTCAGACGAATTAAAAATCTTGGCCTT
>Ga0209536_100017466_pt1 | contig 10162 bp, 11 predicted proteins | sample DeeMarSeWOR28_12_FD_187461 | JGI IMG/M metagenome (GOLD analysis project Ga0209536, IMG submission 187461) | Marine sediment microbial communities from White Oak River estuary, North Carolina - WOR-2-8_12 (SPAdes) (version 2) | ecosystem: Environmental > Aquatic > Marine > Intertidal zone >... | reverse complement strand
CCGCAACTTCATCGGTTGCGAGATTGACCCTGGGTATTTCGAGATAGCGGAGAAAAGAATAGCCGAAGCGCAGTTGCAACCACCGTTGTTTGTGGATGAGCCAAAAGAAGTTGTGGATCAGCTGGAGTTACTATGTCCTTCCTAGCGGAGAGCAAGGCATACATGGAATACGATAAGCGGTCTGTGTGGGGTCGTGTTTGTTTTTGGTTGGGATATCCGATAGTGTGGGTAATGTATCGGGTGTGGATGTTTTCAACGGATGTTGAAAGAGAAGCAGAGAGTGAAAGGAACTGAGATGGATGTTGATAAGGTACTTTTGGGTACGATAATTCTAATTATAGTAATGGGGGTAATCGAGTTATTGATAAGGGTAGTAGAGTGGAGGAGAGGAAGGTGGAGTCAGAAAGAGTTAGATGAGCAGACAGAAGAGCGGTTGAAGTTTTACGGTAGTCAGTAGGTTATTGATAGCATTAATCAGATTAATGTTATGATAGTGATGGAACCTTAACAAGCAAGTTCATAAGAGAGGACTGATATATCATGGCGAAGAGATGGAGTGAAGAAGATCTTGAGATAGCTTCACGAATGTATAAAGAGGGGGTGAATCAAAAAGATATCGCCGCCAAGCTGAAAAGATCGGAAGTATCGGTACAGGTCAAGTTGAGCCGTGAGGGGGTTTTTAGAGAGAGCAAGCACGTTATTCCAGAGTTCCCCGACATCCCTATAGACGACTTAGATATAGATGAGTGCTTCGATGTTCTGGATAAGATACAGTTGTTCAGGCACAAGGTTGAGCCTGTTATCAAGAGTGCAGAGATTCGTATTCCAACGGACGGTATGCCGGTAGCCTTCAGCCCGACGAGCTGCTGGCACCTTGGAGGTTTATACACTTACCATGAGGGGTTTCGGGAAAAGATGGACGAACTCCTTGGGATAGATCGATTCTATTGGGGGGTTCACGGGGACGAGTACGAGGGTTTCCCCGCTGATTGGGCGATGACGGTGTTCAACAATCTTCTACCTCCGAGCATACAGAAGAAGTTAGTAGCAAAGATAATTTCCAAGCTGCATGGGGAGGGGAAGTTATTGTACTCGATGTGGAGCAACCATCCTGCTTTTGAGGAGCGCAAGACGGGCGAAAGCCCCAGCGAGATCATTTGGAGGGGGCAGGCTCCAGGGGTTCCGTACTTCTCCGGTAAAGGTATTGTGAAATTGCTGGTAGGAGGGGGCGGAAAGAAGTACCAGGAATATATTCTGAGTGTGGCGCACGTCTTCAAGGGCCACTCGCAGTGGAACCCATCTCACAGCCAGAGGCGGCAGTTCGATAATGTTCCCCAGGCTGATTTTGTGATTCAAGGAGACAAGCACAGCTACTCCTACCAGGAGATCATGGGCAAGACGGAGGCCTATGATGCTGGGCTACAGAAGAACTACACCGTTCACCTTGTCCAGACAGGAACGGCAAAAGCCCTGAACGATCCTTACACTTTACGATGCTGGAGCAGAGGGGTGTTTATTTGGCCGGTGTTTGTTTTATCCGGTAAGGAACACAGGATACACCGAGTTGGTGACATAGAAGCCCTCCACTGGTACTTGCAGAGAGATGATTTTTAATGAGTATTTATCAAGTTGGATTTTGGACCTACACAGTTATACACAGAGCGAATGTATCATGGTTGAGCTACAAGGAACTTATGAGGCAGACCCGCCCTTTGAGGGTTGGGTTCCTGTTCTCGAAGAACTAGAGACCTGTACCGAGTGGTACGGGTTTGAGGAATGGGAATATGTCTGACAACGTATTGGTGATGCGTATTTCCAGGAGCGATACCGGGAAGTGGCAGTTGTTCCCGGAGCTGATTGACCCGAACAGTGAATATGTGGGGCTGAACCTGTTCCTGGATGACGACTTCACGCCGGACCCTGTCGCTAAACCGCCGTTGAAGAAAGCGGTGTGCGTGGTGAACGTGAACCAGAGGGAGGGGCCAGGGCTGGAACACGCACTCGTTGGGCGCCTTAATGTCGGGGAAGAGGTAGCAGTTTTAGACGTATTAGTGAAAGGATTGAATATATGGATCAGGACCGGCCATAGGCAGTGGTCGGCAATGAAGTACGAAAATAAACTTTTTCTGGAGTATGTGCTATGACAAAAGACTTGCTGGACAGCATCGAGAAGGTACTGAATGGGGAGGACGCTATTCCAGAGCGGGTATCCAATACTTTGCTTCTAGCAGGGATGCGTCATGTGTACAGAAATCAAATTCCTAGGAGTGAGTTCGATAAAGTTCTCACCTGGATGGAAGTTTGTGAGACCCGTATGGATCATATAGAGAATAGACAAAAAGGGTGGACGGTCATCGCGTCCGCAGTTGGCGGAGCAATCGGTTCAATAGTAGCATTTGTGAAAGGATAGAAAGATGGATCAGGTAGTAGATTTTTTGTTCAGTGTTGCCCAGGTATTCCTTGAGATCGCAATACCCATACTGGTTGTTTTTGTCATCAAGTGGGTGAAGGCGAAGATTTCCCAGGCTGAGGCCTGGATAAATCAAGAACCCGATCTCCATTATTTGCTGGAGATGATTATGCCTATGGTCGTCAAAGCAGCAGAGCAGCAGTTCGGAGACGGGGAAGAGAAGCTCCAGTATGCCGTGAACCTTGCAAATATGTATTTACACGAACATGGTGTGGATATTGATATCGAGATGGTCGTTGCGGCTGTAGAAGCTGCGGTCATGGAAGAGTTCCCTAACGGAAGTGCTATTGGAAGAGAAGGATAAACCGAACGTACTCACCATAGATGTAGAGGACGTAGAAGCTTTAAAGGAGCGTCTGGGTCCAGATTTAGCGCGTAAGTTCGCCCTCATCCAATATGCCAGCAAGTTCGATAATGAGGGCGGATTTGCTGCGTTCTTTGAATTAATGGAGGAGACCAACCTGCACTCCGAGGGGGAGAAGTGGGTGGACAATATTTATCAGGCCAAAAGAGAAGGGCGCGGTCTTCTCCAGAAGTGCCACCGAGAGAGCGGCAAGACCACCGTATTCTCGAAATGGTTCCTGGCTTTCCAGATTGGGCACCACCCCGAAAAAGTACATGGTGTCTGCCGCATCAATGACATAAAAGCAGAGGCAACCACAGAAGCGATAGCCAACGTAATAGAGAATGATCCGGTCTGGAAGTCGGTCTTCCCACATATTGTCCCCGACAAGGAGAAGGGGTGGGGTGCTTCTGGGTACGAAGTCAGGGATACAACGAAGTCCAATGAGGAGTGGGCGCGCATTATCGCCAAGCGTCCAGTCTGCCAGGGCACGTTTGTCGGGCGCGGTTGGAAGTCCGGCTCATGGATTGGTGACCGTTTCAACGGCACCTTTATCATAGACGATATCCATGACGAGAAGAATACGGCTTCAGATAGAGAGTTGGCGGCGGTAAAGACCTTCCACAGCAAGAACCTTGACTACTGTATCATGGACGAGGCGTTAGAGATTTGGAACTTTACCCCGTGGCTGCCCAACGATCTTTATGCGGATTTGGAGGCAACCGGAGAGTACATCGTCTCTGAGACCCCCGTGATGAAACCCGCCGAACCCGAGGCCGAAGGTGCATCTTACTGGCCCCCAACCCCGCTTCACAGGGATTATCCAGAAGCAGGGATTATCCCCCATTCGGGGAAGTGGTGGTACCTGTACTGGCCGGAGTGGTGGAATTTTGACAGGATGACCAAGAAGTACAGAAAGACTGGAATGAAGGACTTTGCCCTTCAAATGTTGCTGGACCTGGAAGCGGTCAAAGGTATAAACCTTAAAAATGAGTGGCTGCATAAATATCCCGCATCAGATATCGGGGGTTCCTGGCCTGTCTATATGGGGGTTGACTATGCCAGCACCGCCGATAAGCTGAAGAACAAGGACAGGGATTATTATGCTTTAGCCATTGAGAGGGCGATACCCGGTGGAGGTACTGTTCTCATTGACGGGTATAAGGGACATTTGTCTAAAGGCGAGGCGTTGCAAAAGACTCAATCCTACGCTGCAATGTATCCAACCCTTCAGCTTATTGGAGTGGAGAATATCGGCAAAGGGGAAGAGTTTTACAATGACCTGGTTCTCCTTGATGATATTTACGGTAAACCGCTACCCCTTATAGAGATTTCACACGGAAGAAAATCAAAGGGAGAAAGGTTTGAAAACTGGTTAGGGCCGAGATTCCAGACGGCAAGGGTTTGGGTAACAGATACTCCAACACCCTTTATCAGAGATTTTGAGGATGAATGGTTATCCTGGCCCAGTGGTGATCATGATGACTGCCTTGATGCTGTGTATATGTGTACAGTAGCGGCGGAAGGGGCATTACCATCCATGGATTCATCCAGAGAGAAGCGGAACCCTGCTGCGAGAAAAGAAAATAAGAACCCCTTCGCACATATAGACGAGGCATGATATGAAAAAGAAATTAGATTACATAGCTGGCATGGTTGATGAGATGGTCACAAACGATATCGACCGGGATAAGATGTATAAAGAAATGGACGATTACGACCGCTCCATCTGGGAAAAGCCAAAGAACATGGAGGCAGACCACTGGAGAAAGACGGTATCCCCAGCACCTGAAAGCGCGCTGAATACCGCCGTCAAGGTGCTGAGTGCGGAGAGGCCCAATATCAAGTTCACCCCGACAGGCCCGAGGCCGGAAGATTTACAGAACGCCAGCATGATTGAGCGCGGTCTTTCGTGGGAACTGAGGAACGCCAGCAAGCGAAGTCCGACCCTGCTTGTGCCCGATATTGTGCGCAGTTCGATCAAGTACGCAGAGACCGCGGTGCGGGTTGACTACCTGCCCTGGGTATTCGATTCACAAAAGACGCTGGGAAAGAGCAACCCGAGACGGCAGGCCATTTTGAGAGACGGCAACTTCCTGGTGACTGCCTACAACGCACGTTCGGTACATTCCCGTTTCTCCCCGATGGGGCTGGAAGCGGTGGCCCTGGTGCAGCTGACCACCGGCAGAAAGATTGTTGACCAGTGGGGAAATCGTGCCAGGAAAGTCTACGAGATGATCAAGGACGAAAAGAAGGATGTAGAATTTGTTTTGGTTGACCTTACCGACTACGAGCAGAGAGCGGTGTACTGCTGGGAAGGGATGAATCTGACAAGCGGTGGGGCGCTCATCGAGATCATCAACGAGGAAAGGGAAGTTCCCTTCATCCCGTGGATCATCAAGATGTCCGGTTCTGGACTGGAGGCGGAAGAAGAGTACAAGCGTAAACCGTTCCTTGAGGGGGTGTACCGGGCGCGGTTGTGGAAGACCTTGAACCTTGTACAAACCCTGTACGTGTCCGAGGCCATAGCTTACGCCGCAGCCCCAAGGGGAAAGAAAACCGGGACAAACCCCGATTCTGTCAACGTGGATTATGGAGAACCGGGCAGGCCGATATCGGTGGGACCAGGGCAGGATTATATCGAACTCAACCCCCCACAGATTGACAGGGCATTGACCGAGATATACGACCGTACAAAAGCACAGCTGGACGCTGCGACTTCTGTACAGGTGCTTCAGAATTTGAACTTCCCTGCGGGGACGGCCTACGCCACCATCAACGCCGTTCTACAGACTGCGATTGCCAGTCTGAACCCTTATAAGAAACTGGCAGAGGCAACCCTTGCGGGTGTGGCTGAGAAGATGCTTTTATGGATTGATCATGCGGGTGGCTCTATCGTGTCTTACGGGACCGGCAGGGAAGATGCAGGGAAGAGATACGAGGTAACGACAAAAGATTTTTCCGTGGATGCCATGTACATTGACGTGGAGCTGAACGCTTCAGCGCCAACAGACTTCATGGAGCGCATCACGGCAGGCCTGTCCATGCTCCAGATGGGGTACCCGAAAGGCAGGGTATTCGAGCAGTTGAACGTGGCAGATCCTGAACAGGCTATAGCGGAACGCTACTTCGAGGATATGCTGAACAACGAAGTCCAGTTGAAGTTGGAGCAGCGCAAGATGGAACAGCAGATGATCATGCAGCAGATGATGCAGCAGATGATGCAGCCAGCACCCCAACCGCAGGGGGGGACTCCTCCCGGCCCTCCAGGGATGTATGACAATGTTGGTGGGGGCGGGTTCAACCCGGCAGCAGGCGGGGTTCCACCGGCAGAAGCGGTGCCGGAGGGGACTCGTGAAGTGCTTACGGGGCACGATAGAAGCGGACTGCCCCTGACGGAGGTGTGAGATGCCGCTGACTGAATTACAAATAGACCAGGCTGCCGTTGTGTCGCAGGCACAAGCGGATTCATTGTGGAAAAGTTTTATGGAACAGTACACGGGAATATTTGCCCCAACCGAGGAAGTAGATTATGGCGAAGACGAACAAAATAAAGCTGTCAAAGGATTACACGAACTGGTGGGCCTTAGCGGGTGATGTGTACGGGGGGCTGGGGGGGCTGAGTAAGGAGGCCGCCCAAAGATATTTTAATGTCTTGAAAGCTGCGAACCGCGGCACGAGCCTGACTGCCGGGAACACCATCGTGATTCCCGATATCGACCCGAGTAAACCGCACTACCTGAGCCACGAGACTGTGGCAAGAGAGCGCGGTGAGTACGATTACGAAACCGGGCAGCCGAGTCAGGAATACTGGGACGCCGTGAACCAGTACAAGGATGCTGCCAACCAGGGTTTAGCGGCAGGTGAGACCACCACGGGTGTCTCCACCACCGCGGGGGCAGGCCCAGGGATGGCACCCCAGGCACCGGAAGGGTTCACGCTTTCAGACGTGAAACGTTCTCAGAAGTACGGCTATGACGTACAAAGACAGGTTGCGGAGCAGTCACGTTATGTTCCACAGAAACCGGAAACGTATGAGGGGTTCCAGCTTCCACAGGAGTATTACGAGTATTTCTATCCGAAACGTGCAGAACACCGGGAGCGGTTGTTGCTCCACGAAGAGAGGCGCAGGGCTGCCAGGGAGGAAGACCGTCGCCCTTACGGAATTGGGGATGTGACAAGAGCGCCAACGGTTCAACAAGCAACCAGAACGCCACAGCAAAGAGCAGATCAGTTACGCAGATTCAGAGAAGCGGATATGGGTGCTTTTAGAGAATCTGGAGATATGGCACGTCAGAGAAGAATAGAGCAAGGCAGGCGTTTCAATCAAGGACAGTACGGAGCGTATTTTGATCCTAGACCCATAGACGAAACCATAGAAGATGTGACTAAACCGACTTTCTCTGAGTGGTTGCCAGCAGAGATTGAGCGTAGAGCCAGGGATCTTGCCGATAAACTTGGAATTAACTACGAGGATGCAATGCAGTTGATTCATGGTGGCGAGTATCCTGGAAAGGCTAGAGAACAAGGAGCGGTAAAGGGAACAGGTGAGCGACCCTGGGATCGGCGCTTCCACGAAGGACAGTATGGGGCTAAGTTTGGTGTCAAGAGATACGACGATCAACAAATGAGAAGTCTATTTGAAGATCAGGTACAAAGTCCCTATACAACGGACTGGTTGAATAAATGGCTTGATGCAAACGACCCTGACCTTGCAGATGAAGCTACAAAGTACATGCTTTTAGTTGTTGGGTTCGATCCGGTTACTGGAGCAGGTATTGGTGGAGGATATGGTGGGGGATATGGCGGAGGGGGTGGCTATTACTACGGTGGCGGAAGAGGCGGTAGCGCAAGGAGAACGAGCGGAGGTGGGGGCGGGGGCTATGCACAAGCGCCAACAAGACGGTATCCAGCGAATGTCGGGCTGGTATCCTGGAGAATCTAATGACGGACAATCCTGAAGAACGCAAGTTCGGAATTGGAGATGTTGAAAGAATCCCAACCGAAAATGCTCCTGTAAAACAACAGGGCGGGTTTTTGGAGAAGTGGCTTACAAACCCACCACCCGGTATAAAAGCATCCCCGATGGTTTATAAATCCATAATGAGGGGATACGAAGGGCCGCAGCCAACCATCCAGAGAAGGGAGACCCCTAATCTGAATATCCAGGAGACCATCAACCAGATGCCGAACGCGGATAAGTTGACGCCAACGGAAGAGTGGTTGTATGAAAAACTGCCGCCCATCATGGATACGGGGTTCGGGAAAATACTTGCCAAGTTCAGTGAAGGGTGGATGGGGAAGTTGCTTGAAGTTGTCGATGTTGGTGCGGAAGCATTAGAGCGTGGTGCAGGACTGGCAACACAGTACATTGACGCCTGGGATGACCCCGACAAACTTGCAAGCCTGAATAACAACCTTGCCGCAGCCTGGTACGCAGGCGGGTTAGCGGCGGATATGTCCAACCTGCCCATCTTCAACAGGGACGAAGACGGGAAGATTGTCAGCTACAGCGCACCCACAGATTTACCGGGGGTGAACGGAGTAGTCCAGGCACGGAACAGAATAGCGAGATATGTTAGTGAGGGGATGAGCTACGGGGATGCCCTGAAGAGAACCCGGGCAGAGTACTACAATAATATGGGCGCTTTGGCAATGCGCGCCCAGCTTCACGATACTTACTTCCACATTATAGGAGACCCGATCAATCTTTTGATGAAGTGGTTGAAACCGATAGAGCGAGTCAAGGCAACGGCAACCTTAGCCAGAACTGGAAAATTATATCCTGGGGCTATAAAAACACTTGAAGTATTTCAGGAAACCGCAAAAGCAGAAGGAAAACTCGAAGAAGCTGCACGGATTGGTGCCAGGATTGCGCACCTTCAGGAGACGGGGCAGACATTAACCAGATGGGATAAAGCCGCTATCTTCCTGACGGGTGGAGACCCGTTTGAGCCGGGGAAGCTGGCTGGAAGATGGAACCCCTTCGCACTTTCACCGGAAGCCAGAGCGAGCGAGTTCCTTACGGTGGTAGTGGATAACGTAGACAACCTGTTGCATAACTTTGAAGACCCAGCCGATATATTGCGCGTGGTGCATCGAGCCAGGGCGGGGTCGTTGGGACCAGAGTTCGGACACGCATTACTCACCACGGAAGGGCGAATTGCACAGGGCGTCCTCTCCGCAGTAGACATAAAAGCAAAGTCATTGTTCACAGATTACCTGGCGATCACAAGAGAACGTTATTTACTGGATGATATAGCCCGAATATTGGGGGACGAGCCGGGGCATATCATCCAACAGTTCGTTGATGAAAAGTCCGCTGGACTGATTGAAAGACTGATGGCGTCTGGAGATGAGGGGGCAGAACTGGCGTCGAAGATTACCGATGATGTTGCGGACAGTATGAAGCTGCTTGAGGATATGCCCTACACACCGGAACTGTTCAAGCACTATTTATCCAATGCCGTGAAGGACGCAGCCGCAGAAATCGGGATTGTGAAATTTGGCGTGAAGGCGCAAGGGATGATACAGAAGTTTTCTTATGCCATGAAGTCGGCTGAGACATTGGCGTTCCTGAGACTTAATCCCGGGTTCGCAGTACGGAACTTTCTCAACAACGAGATGACTATGATCGCAAGGGGGGCAAGCGGGGTTGTCACCAATAAAATGATTGACGATTTTGTTGACCTGCTTGGGTTTGAACCACACCGTTTATCACAGGCGTTCACGATTGCGGGTGAGCCTACGATCTCAGGCGCAAAGGTGACTTCAGCAGGGGAGAAGTTGATCTCGGATGCGCTGAAGGGGGAGCGTGGGTTCCTGGATAAAGCAGCACAGATATTCCAGGATGTCAAGCTGCCCAAGGGAATTGATATGGGCTATGTCGCTACCAGGATGGAGCGGTCAGCGAGTAAACGTGCGTTCTACACCGGCTATATGCAGGGGTGGAACCGCTACTTCTGGAAACCAGGCAAGGGCTATGACCGCATGAACGCCGTGGTCAAGAGCGCCGTTCTTGAAGAGATGGGGCCTGGATTTGTAAGGACTATTGAGAACGCAGTAGGTTCCGCAAAGAACGCAAACAAGCTGGATGACATCCTTCGAGTGGACAACCTGAACCTGAACACTCGTTCTATCATGGACGAAGTAGCCAGTGAGTTTGGCGATGACATCCATAGGGTGATCCCTGCTGAAGATTTAGCGCACCTGGAAAGCAAGCTGGACGATGCGATGCCGAAGGGAACGGCAGCGGTTCGGCGTGTCATTGACGATTTCAGGGATATCTTCCACGACGTGGCGCCCTGAATTCAGGAAATATGGCAAAACCAGCACTTCGGTAGCACCGT
>Ga0209536_100017464_pt1 | contig 10162 bp, 4 predicted proteins | sample DeeMarSeWOR28_12_FD_187461 | JGI IMG/M metagenome (GOLD analysis project Ga0209536, IMG submission 187461) | Marine sediment microbial communities from White Oak River estuary, North Carolina - WOR-2-8_12 (SPAdes) (version 2) | ecosystem: Environmental > Aquatic > Marine > Intertidal zone >... | reverse complement strand
AGCCAGCAATTCTTTGGTGGTGGGCGTGCGGCAGGCCAGGGCGAGTCGGCTGCCGTCGGGGCTCCAATCCAGCCATGCAACCCCCTCAATTCCGTGGTCCTTCAAGTTAACGATGGGCTCAGCCCTGCCGCCTGACAAAGGCTGGCGCACCAGCATGCCTTCCTCCGCTATTGTCAAAGACTTGCTGTCCCGCGACCATCCCCACGTCGGAACGTCCGCGTCAGCCCATTTGCGGATCACCACCGCTTCTCCACCTGAAGTTGGGATCATCTTCAGCTCCGCAACACCAGCATCATCGGAGATGAAGGCCAGCATGCTCCCGTCGGGCGACCACTTCAGGTCGTCCTCAATCGCTGCCGTTCGGGTAAGATGGATCGGCGTTCTACCATCCGTGAAAACGACCCAGATGTCTTGCTCCCCTGTGGGACCGTCCTTGCTGAGCAATGCCACGGCCGTGCTGTCGGGCGACCATGTGGACCTTGGTGAGTCTGCTCGCGCCGGGGATGTGGTGCGGAATAAAACCTTGGCTGGTCCACTCGCCTCATGGTCAGTCATTGACAGGGGTATTACGCCCACATCAAACGTCGGGCTGCCGGATTCTGGCGCCGTAGTGAACAGCAGCAGTTTGCAGTCGGGAGATACAGACAGGGGTTTTGCTCCCTCGGGTGCGGTGGGCATGATATTAATCTGAACGGATCTGTCTCCGGACAAAGGAGTCATAAGAAAATCGGGCTTACGCCCCTGAGTGTGAAGCATTGCCTTTCCATCGGGTGCCCATCGAATGAAGTGGCACCAATTGTTGACCACATCGCTGAGGGCCGTGCCATCCGCCGACGCAACCTTGACCCCTTGCGTGAGCTTGTAGCCCGCTTGAACGAACAAGAGCTTGCTCCCATCAGCGGATGGTCCTACACAGAGTGTCGACCAATCCTTCTCCAGTTCCTCCGGCAAGGTGATAAGGTACTCTTGCCCCTCAGGGTAGCTCACAAATCGCACGCCTCCATCAGGATGAGTTCCGATTAGCCAATGCCCATCCCTGGACCAACATACGGGGGCGGTTGCTCGCTTGCACAGCACTCGGGGACTACCATCAATCGGTTTGACTCTGAATCCGCTGTAGGCGTCGGTCACAGCGATACAATTTCCGTCCGGAGAGAGCAGCGCCCTGGATGTGGCGTCCGGATAACTGACAGGGGCGCCGGTCGCCGTCGAAAAGGCGTACCTGTCCAACCGGCCTTCCGCGTCATAGGCGGAGAAATAGACAGTCTGTGAGTCCCGTGTCCAGTAGAGAGCTTTCAGTCTGTTCCGTGCGCCGAGCAAGCGTCCTCCTCTCAAGTCGAAGAGCCTCTTGGCAGGACCGTCCGGGCGCAGCGTCTTAGGGGAAACAGGCTGCAACCAGACCGCATCTCTTCCATGGGCGATGTATCGCCCATCAGGAGATACTGCCGCTTCACGAACATCACGCGAACGCTCGGTGTAGCGGAATGTCTCTGTTCCATCAAGCGGGATGACACTGCCCCACTGGATCAGGAATCTTGCATCGGGCGACATATTAAGCTTGTTGACATGCGCAATTATGTTGTTGACTCCGGATAACGTCTTGGCCAGCACGAACTGGACGCCGGTGTTGGGATCAACAATCACTTTGCTCTCGGTCGGGACAGAGGCCGTTTCGGTCGCTTGACGACCGGTCTCTTGGGTGGTGGCGGACACCTGCCGGTTTGATCTCTCGGCTCTGGCCATGGGCAGGAGAATGGCCGCGAGGAGAAGGATTACAATGGTGCTGAAAGCCCCGATTTTCGCACTTTGTGGTACGGGTCGTGTCAACATGTGTTTGATCCTCCGTTTCAAGCTTCTTCTCGATTCCGCTACACCGATTAGGCGCAGCCCCAGAGCAGTTCTGCCAAATACCATCTCGCTAATATCGAGCAGAGTGTCACTGTAGTCCTCGGCATCCCCACCAAGTGTCACGAGGACTGTCTCGTCGACTGCCTCCTCACAGACCCTGCGGATCATGGCATTCGCAAACCACACGAAAGGATTGTAGAAATAAGCGACCTGAACAAGTGTCTGCAGTCCGTTGACCCAAAGGTCGCCCCTCTTTATGTGAGCAATTTCATGAATCAGAGCCGACCTTAGTCTCTCGGGCGACAGCTTCTTGAGTAGCCTCACCGGAATCAAGACTGTTGGCTTGTAGAATCCGCAAACGGCCGGACTAGGAATGGCGTCTGTCAGTCTCAGTCCGACATGCCTTCGCCACCCAATTTGTCGACAACATTGCTCAAGCAATCGCTCGGTGCCTTCGTCGGCCGGGCTACTTGCAGCCAGTAGGTCTCTCACATATCTGGCACGTCGGCCAAGCAATACCAGAAAGACACAAACGCCGAATAACCACAATAGGAACAGAACCGCCCGCCAAGTGATTCTCGCTGAAGTCGGCATGTGATGCGTTGTCCGCCCCGCGGGGCTGACCGCATTGTCTGCCTTCTCGATTTCAGATGTCTCTCCGGTCAGTCCATCTTCAGAAAGTGAGCCATTCGGCATTTCCCCGAAGTAGTCTATATCCTCCGCCACATGTGAGACTTCGAAGGAGATCGGCAGGGTCCCGGAGGCCCAATAACCGATTCCCGTCGGCAACGAAATCGTCGGTGGTAAGACAAGTTTGACGAGCACCAGAAGCCACAAGCAATAACGAAAGACCGAACGAACTCGTTTACGTAACAATAGATCAATAACAAAGAGCACTATGATCAGAACAGTCACCTGTACGAATACCCCTGCAGCATAACGGTAAAAAGCGTTGCCCACTCTGTTCAGATTCATCAAGCAGTCGTTGATTATTTGACTCATCCGTAGATCTCCTGTCTATTATCAACTGGTCTTTACTATTTCTGCCTCTTCCTGCTTTGTTTGACAAGCTCACGAAGCTCAGCCGTTTCTTCTGCCGAGAGGCCCTCGTGTTCAATCAAGAATTTCAGCATCGGTGTAAGGGCTCCGCCGAAGGCTCGATCGAGCATCTTACGAAGTTCGCCACGTCTAGCTTCGGCCCTACTTATACATGCCCGGAAGAGCTGTAGATTGCGTATTTTCTCGATCTCCAAGAAGCCCTTCTTCACCATCCGGTTCATTGTGAGCTTGACCGTCGTGTAAGCCCATCCCTTACGGTCGACCAGCGCTTCCTGTACAGTACCGGCTGCACAGGGCTCTTTCTCCCAGACTATGTTTAGTATTTCCCACTCAGCTTCGGTGACTTCTGTTTCAGTCATCTTCCGCCTACCTCTTCTTTCAGTCGTCTTCTTTGTCATTCTTGTATCTCCATTCTTTATTTATATATAACATCCTTTATTACAATAAAACTGTCAATAAAAAAATAAAGGTATTTCGCAAAAAAGTTCTTGGATCACCATTTTTCGCCCAGGAACGCCTTATAATGACATAAGAAAATAGTCATTTTCACTCTTTTGGCATGAGAATTGATAAATTATGAGGATTCAGGGAAAATTATCTCTTAGCCGAAAAAGAGGGAAAAAGACTTAAAAAATATTCCGGAAATATAGGGCAGGACTCCGTGACGTGAAGAAACTGACAGCCTCTCTGTCTTCCGTTGTCGGAGAGCGAATCGCCATTAGAGCAGTACGTTTGTCATACAAATTTGACTTAAGCCCCAAAAAGAAAGCCGTCATTCACTGACGGCTTTCAACTGTGAACAAGCTACTCTTGTCACTATTTCTTTTTCTTCTTTGTTGCTTTCTTCTTAGTCGCTTTCTTCTTGGTTACTTTCTTCTTTTTGGCTTTCTTCTTCGCCATTCTGGTACCTCCATGTAAAAAGAGTTTCATTTGGACTCATTCCGCGAGCCCTGTAATTGGGTGCATTCTGGTTGATTAGCATACATGTTTCAACAAAATAAACGGAAGAATTGAAAAAAATTTGAATTGTAAGTGCGCGCTCAATCGCTACTTACATTAACCGGACGAACACAGAATTTAACCGTTTCTATCAAGGTAGGGACTTCTAACTACTCCGGAACAAATCCTACTTTCTGAGTGCGGTTCTGAGAAACTGTTATGCATCCAAATCTCGCTGGTAATTTATCGCAATTCCATTATAATCATTCTGCATAATTTTTTCTGCCTTTGTTGCAGTAACTATGTTTGCCCGTGCTCATAGGGAGGTTAAACTGTGAGAGATATATCAAGTGTATGTATCATATTAGTATTTGCCCTGGTTATCACTAATCCGCCCTGTTTTTCGACTGAATACAAAGCTCCTCTAAGCGAATCCAAATCCATTCAAGCAATTCGTGAGTTTGCGGATACATCATCCAGACCCTATGCCGTTGTGGTTGACGCAAATACGCTTGAACATCCAGAATGGGGACAAGTCGTAGAAGCACTCAAGAAAAAGTATAACGCTGAGGTTTTTGTAGCTCATTACCCGAATGTGGGTACGGTACGTAAGGCATTGAACGAATATATGCCTTGGTATGTCTGTTTTATTGCTCAACCGGAACAGGCCACGCGAGAAATGATCACTGCTGCAGCACACACTATGACCTGGCTAGATGACGATCCTTATGAAGATGCTATTTGGGCAGTGCTCACTGGTTTTGTAGCAGAGGATGCCCTTCGAATAATAAATGCAGAACCTTTACTAGTGCGGAAAGAGCTATGTAATATGTGGGATGGATGGCTTGATTGGTTTGAAGGAGGAGTTTCATTCAGCAATGACGGTAGTAAGTTTGTTAAGAGCAGTGATGGTGTAAAGCAACAATTTGAATGTTCGAAAGAGAAGATACAAGAGTTCATTGAGGTGTTGAACCAGGACGATTGTGATATCATAACGATCGGTGGACATGCAACAGAACATGCCTTCTATTTCGGGAAACTAAATGCCTCCGATAATTATATTACTCATAGCGAGAAAGGCGATATTTATGGGATCGATACTCAGGGAAAGATCCTTAGTGTAAACATGAAGAGGCCGAAAATTTTTTATGCACCAGGAAGTTGCGACATTGGTCATATTGATGGATCATCCTGTCTAAGCCTTGCCTGGATACATAATGGTGTGAACGCATTTTGGGGGCACATGTACACTCAGGGCAGGCACTGCCATGCCTGGCCTATTACAGAGTATTTCATGGCACTTCAAGACCGATACACTTTTGCTGAAGCCACCTATGCGAACTGGTTAGCGTTGCGTTTCTCTATAGATGAGCAACTGGAACTACACCTATGTTGTGATGAGGGCGGCAAAGGCACTGTTCTTTACGGAGATCCTGCATGGGAAGCTCGAGTGAAGCATACCACAGTGCCTGCATATACCCAAGATCTCAATATAGAGCATCTTTCTGATGGCCTGATAAAAATGACATTCAGTGTCACTCTTAACCGTGAATGGCTTACTTGGGGACAACCAGGGATAATACGACCCGTCATACTACTTCCATTTCGAATCAAAGAAGCATGGGTCAAATATACTGATCTGGATAATGTGGGTGTGGCTGATAATTTCATAGTGCTCGATTTAGATACAAATTCCATTGGAGAATCCGGCTTACCAGTGGGCACGAAAAAGAGTGTTGTTCTGTATGCTCGAGAGCTCGAAGTATGGCCTTTTCTTTCTGATGACGATGTTGTCACTCGTATCAGAGAAAGGAAGTTAGATAATATTTCCAGGCGTATTGGTTTTTTGACCGATGAAACAGTCGATCCCAATGAGCGAATCAAAAAGGCTACTATGCGGGACATGTTTCGAAGTCCTGATATTTCTGAGGCATCGGATGAGGAGAAAGTCGAGCTTCTGAATAAAGCCATTGATTTTGGAGTATCTGCCTTTCAGGAACTTCTCAATCAGCATCCGACCATCTCTATTGCCCCTTCAACAAAGCAGGTGATAGATCGCGTTCAACAGGTAAAGAAAAACCGGGCACTTCGCGAAGCAGTGAAAAAGTCAGATGTCAAACAGGTTAAGTTGCTTATCACCGAAGGTGCCGATGTGAATGCAAAGTACCCCGGGGGAGAGACAGCCTTACAGTTGGCATTTGTAACGGGCAAAAAAGAATCGGCAAAACTGCTTTTGGATGCAGGCGCCGATATCAGTGCTAAGAATAATTGGGCTCAGACTGCGTTGCATCTGGCTGCCAGGTGGGATGATGGAGATATTGTCGAATTCCTTCTGAACAAGGGCGCAGATATAAATGCCAAAGATGAAGAATTCGGATTTACCGCCCTTCATTATGCAGCGCAGTTTGGCAACAGTAATGCTGCAGAATTACTAATCGCTAGGGGTGCCGACATCAATGCTAAAGAAACACAAGGTCGCGCTCCTTTGTACATTGCAGTCAATCACGATTATAGAGTCGCCGAGCTTCTAATGAACAAAGGGGCTGATAGCGGTATTCGAACCGAATCAGGCCAGACTCTCCTCCAGTTGGCTCAAGAAAGAAAACAAGCCGAGTCAAACATCCCGGACATGATATTTGAAGGAAAACCGGATAGCTTGTTTGGCTCTCCCATTGCCTGTGGTGATGTCGATGGAGACGGATATGATGATATACTTATAGGAGCTGTAGATGACTATGATAGTCGAGGTAGAGTCTACCTATTTTATGGAGGACCTGACCTTGACAATACTTCCGATTTAGTACTTGAAGGACAGAATAAAAGGGATTGGTTCGGCAGCGGTATCGTCTGTGGCGATATCGACAATGATGGCTATGACGATATCATAATTGCAGCAGGCGGTTACAACGAAAGACGGGGTTGTGTATTTCTCTATTGGGGCAACAACCGTAATTTGATGGATGCCGAACCGGATAAGATCTTTGCCGGAGAGGGAAGGAAAGGCGAACGATTCGGCATAAATTCTCCTGCTGTCTATGATATCGACAATGACGGCTATGATGATATTATCCTGGGTGCAAGCTATAATCAGGATGATTATATAGGTCGGGCTTACCTCTACTATGGCAGCACAAAGGATTTGATGGATACGTTTGTTGATCTGATATTCACCGCAGAAGACCCAACAGATCAATATTCATTCGGATTTCAAATTGCCTGTGGTAATATTGATAACGATGATTACGGAGACATAGTCATCGAATCTCAAAGTTATCCCTACAGTAAGAAGAAGGTCCGGACACATCTCTATTATGGTGACAGTAGATCGAATATGAATGCAGAAGCCGACATTGTGTTTGAAGTAAAATCTGAAGGCGGTGTTCTCTATGGCCGTGACATAGTATGTATTGACCTGAATAGAGACGGCTATGATGACATCGTTCTTGGCGCCCATGGTTACAATGAAAAGCAAGGTCGTGCATTTCTCTTTCATGGGAACTCAAAGCAAGGCTTGCATACGGATCCAGATATGATTCTCGATGGTGAGTTTAGAGGTTGTAGCTATGGTCATAATATTGTGTGTGGCGATATCGACGGTGACAATGTAAACGATATGATTGTTGGAGCCCGCAACTTTAGACAAGGGATTGGCAGGGTATACGTCTATTGGGGCAGCGAAGTAGGCGATCCTGATCCAAAACCAGGTAAAATTTTCACAGGAGAGAATCCCAACGATTTCTTTGGCCAGGGTTTAGCTTGCGGCGATGTCAACAACGACGGTTATGATGACCTTGTTATTGGAGCTTACAAATACAAAGCTGGGGCAAAACAAAAAGGGCGTGCTTATCTATACTACGGCGGACCTCGGAATAAATGAGGGCACAATTAGTCCTGCTCTGTCAAGCTAAGACCTTTAAACCAAAGTAGCTGTAGCGGACCACTCAATGCCTTAGGAATTGTTCGACGCCGCGGTAGCTGAGCCCCAACATATACAAGACCACGCCGATAGAGAAGGAAGAATGATATGGAAAAGATTCTTAAATGCACACTCATTTTGTTTTCTATTGCAGCGGTAAATTTCCCCGGATGCCTAAAAGTTCAGAAGGTTGAAACAACATTTACGAAATTACCAAATCCTACTGATTTACCTACTGGTCATGGGCATAGTTCTTCATTCAGCCCAGATATGAATTACCTGGCAATAGCACACGTGAATGAACCTTATGTAACAATCTACAAGCATAAGGATGATACCTTTACAAAATTGGCTAACCAGCCGGATGTTTTACCGACAGGTAATGGATTTGGTGCTTCATTTAGTCTAGACGGCAATTACCTGGCAGTAGCGCACGATGTTTCTCCTTATGTAACTATCTACAAGCGTAGTGGTGATACCTTTATAAAATTAGCCGACCCGGATATTTTACCAACTAATGTTGGACGTAAAGTTTCCTTTGTTACAACTGCGGATGGTCGTTACCTGGCAGTAGCATATAAGAGTTCTCCCTATATAACCATTTATAAGCAAAGCGGAGATATATTATCAAAATTGTCAGATCCCGATATCTTACCGACAGGTTATGGATATGGTGCTACATTCAGCCTGGATGGCACTTACCTGGCAGTAGCACATGATGATTCTCCTTATGTAACCATCTACAAGCGCAGCGGTGATACCTTTGTGAAATTGGCTGACCCGGATATTTTGCCTGCCGGCGTTGGGCTTAGCACTTCATTCAGCCCTGATATGAATTATTTGGTAGTATCGCATGATGTCCCACCCCATACAACCATCTATAAGCGAACCGATGATACATTTACAAAATTACCTGATCCGGCTATCATACCAACCGCTTATGGATATGGCGGTGCCTTCAGTCCGGATGACACTTACGTGGTAATAGCGCATGATGGAGCCCCCTTCGTAACCATTTACCATCACAGCGGTGAGAAGTTTACGAAATTAGCCGATCCAGATATTTTACCAACCAATGTTGGATGTAGCCCTGCATTCACCACGGATGGTAATTACTTGGCATTAGGACACGACGATTATCCTTTTTTAACAATATATAAAGTAAGCCCAATACATCCAGCATCAACTAATGTCACTCACTAATTGTCGAAGTGCATTGAATACTATGGCGATATATAAATTTTTGTATTTAGACCAAAACCTGACATTTTTTAGGACTTGATAAGCGAAAAATTAGTGTCTGTGGAGTCATTTTGGTGACAGGCTGTCACTTGATCTTGGCGGTATTTTTCAGCTCATGAAAAAGGTAACCTTTCGAGTGTTATGTCATTCCTCCTAGAAAGGTGCTCGCATGAATATGATTGCAAACGGCAACGCTACTACGAAAGCGAGGATGCTCATAAGTATACCGTACTTAACAGGAACATCACACATACGCTTGAGACCAATGACCACAATAACGAACCACCAAATATCAATGATCAGATGACTTATTCCCAAGAAATACTGGTTCACCCCGCTCATAGCGAACCAGAACCAATCCCATACGACCAGAAAAGCGGCTAAGACTAGACTTGCCATGCCTGTGAGATTGAGGATCTGATCGATGTCACTTGGAAGTTTGCTTAGACGCAGACCTATATGGATAACAACAGCGCCGAGGAGCCATTCGGTCATGAAGACAAGAGGAGTAAGCCAAATCAGTGCCATATAATACTGGTCTGTGGGAATGAACGTGAGATAAGATGGAGTCGGAGGCTGTCGCCCAAGAAAAGCAACTGGCAGGTACAACAGCAGCGAGTCCATTAGGCTGCGTAACACCTGTGCGTAGAAGCCCCAATGAGGTGCAGGTTTGCTTTTGAGTGTATCAACGAATCTCACTGGATTAATATAGCCTGTGAACCATACTTGAGCGAAGTTCATGATTTCCCCTATAACCAGAATACCGTTCGATAATAGTAACAGTTAACAAGCCATTATCATATAGTATTATTAATAACACCTAAAGGAGTTATTCGATTATACGAAGGAACTCAAAGTCAAATAGTAATATCTTCGTTGCAGCAAAATTTTTTGAGGCGTCCATGTTGCGATTTATAGAGAAAAAAGAACAAAAAATAGAACGTATTGGTAATAATCGTTTGATATAATTGTTCCTGTAGAAAAAATAGTCTTCTGATTTCAAGGAGCTGATTATGGAAAAGAGTGGACAGGGATCGCTCATTAGGTATCACACCGGTGATACCAAGAATAAAAAGTGATTGCGCTTGATAATATATGCCGATATTTGTCATGGTAACCCAAGGACAATTTAGTAAGGAGGCTATCATGACAGTTAGG
>Ga0209536_100017463_pt1 | contig 10162 bp, 14 predicted proteins | sample DeeMarSeWOR28_12_FD_187461 | JGI IMG/M metagenome (GOLD analysis project Ga0209536, IMG submission 187461) | Marine sediment microbial communities from White Oak River estuary, North Carolina - WOR-2-8_12 (SPAdes) (version 2) | ecosystem: Environmental > Aquatic > Marine > Intertidal zone >... | reverse complement strand
TAACTGAAAACAGCCTTTTACAACTTCATGCCTGGCCATCTATCCACAGGGTCGGTGGAGCGGACAATGTGCATCCCTGCATCAGCGAATCTCTGGAAGGCCTCGTTCGCTAAGTCGGTATAATCTATGACGTCAGGTATCACGACAGGAGATGTGCAATCTTCCAGTAGATACACTTTTTCGGCCAATCGCATATCTTGACTGCGGATGTCTTCCAACAGGTCATCAATGGTCCAGGCGACACAGTGGCTTTTGGCCTGGCCTGCAATCAGTACGGCGTCAAATTGTAAAAGCTGTTGGATGAATGTCCTGTTCTTTTCGGCAATGGATCTTCCGTCCGGGCCTGCAGTCACCTCCGGGCCAAGGACGGAATAGTGCTCGGTCAGGGGATTGTCCCCTTTAATTTGAAAATTTGGTTGCCACTGCCGCGCTATGCTGTGGAAGAAGATGGCTTCTTCAAAGGAGGAAACTAGGGCGTGGCCAATACCACCCAACATGGCATGATACGGCCAAATCGTTAGATCGTATTTGCCGCCTTCACGTAACGTTTTTGTGTAATGCAGGAGATGCCGCTGCGCATAGTCCTCATCAATCTGGAGACTATGGCATAGCTTAGGATTGAGCTTCCACAGACCTTTCCTTATTTCTTCCTCCGAAATGAGGGTGAAGGGTGGTGGATGTTCCCCTTTGTCATTAACCAAAAAGATGGCGTGGAAGATTTGAATGGCCTGATGTGTATCCATGGTGGGGGCAATTTGGGTGAGCACATCAAGATTGCGGTAAATAAACTTACAGAGTCTTCTATTATCATCGATGGCCCCTGTCCCTGAACGGCCTGCGACGAATAACTCGAAATCAGGGATACAAAACGTATTTTGAACGTCCACCGCCACCAGACAGATTCTGAATTTATCATCGGCCGCTGACGGTATACGATGCTTTTTCGCCCAATTTTCAGCTTGCTCGGCCCGTTCCTGATAGGGAACTTTCCAGACATTGCCCACCTGATTCGGGTCGAAGTGGGGTGGAATGGGTAATTCACGGCGTGCCATAGCGGATGAGTTCGATCTTTCTTAGTATGGAAGATTGACCTCTGGTTGTCCCAGCGCTCTATTTATTCGCCTTCACGAAAATCGTCGCAGGGGTCATCTTCTTCGTCTGCCCTGGAATGCTCTGCGCTGGGGGCGGTGGTGCAGAAAGGGAGTTCGTCTTCCTTTTTCTTTTTCTTCTTCACCTGCTCTTCTTTTTTCTCTTCTTTTTCTTCCATGAGAACGTTCTCCTTTTAATTGTGCGATAACATTTTAGGTCTCTGCATGCGTAGAGTGGGTCACCGTGCCTTCTCTTCCTGGTCGCCGCCGTGGGCGACCCTACGGTGAAGAGAAATGTTTGAAATGTTGATGAATTGACCTGAATCACCTTTAAAATAATCTATTCTTGGAAAATGTCAAACCTCCGATCCTGTTTTACCGCTTCTGAAAGGTCTCACTTGCCTTATCACCCTCCGTAGCGGCTACTGGGCAGGATGGAGAGGACGGGCGCCAGAATGCCTCGCCCTATGGGCAGGGAACTGCACCTGGTATCAATCAAGGGCCCCTCTTAGTCAATCTGTCCTTCAGAGAAACAAAAAGACTTTCGAGCTCTTTGACTTCCCATCGCAATAGAAAGTCCAGATTCAGGTCCGTTGTCAGGAGCTCTTTGATCTTTTCCAAAAGCCTTTCTTTTTTTGGAGGTCTGTCCATCATGTTGAGTTCAGGTATTAAGTCTGGGGCAAAAAGAAAGCCCCTGACAGTGAACTCACCTGCAAGGATTGCCAGGGGCCAGGACCAGGTGGTGATAAAGGATAGCCAAACCCAAAGGAGTGGCTGATGAGATGCCCTTCACCTGGTAACCGCTGTTTAGAATATGGTTTCTATATTTGAAGCACAATCAGGGGAAACCTGATTTTAAAGGTCGAAATAGCTGAAATTGGGGTAAGGATTTTCGAAAATCCACGTGAAAGGTGAGGTAATATTGAAGGCAGCGGGACTATCTACAATCGCAGTAGTGGCATCCCTGGCTTTTATAAGTCATGACCGGCCCTGAAAGGGGAACAGGTAGCAGCCAGGAAAACCTTCGTTTTTTCACACTCCGGCTCTTGAGGAAGTGATGGATCTTCGACTTTCTTAGGCGTTCAGGCTCTCAAGATGCTTTATAATAATTTCTACAGTGTTTCTCCGGTCTTCAGGCAAACGGTCATATAAAGTCATTCTTCTATCTCGGCCACTTCTCCGCTCATTCCCACTTCTTCGCTCAGTTCCGTTTTTGGTCGCTGTATTTGACTTTCTGCGGTCCTTCCCTGATCTCCTATCTCCAACTACTTTGCGGTTAAAAAAAAGCATTTGTATTCCCCCTAATTAACCTTGGATTAAATTAGTTAACTCCCCATTGAAAATACGTAAAATCTCAGGCACCAACCGGTACATTTGATTCCAGATTGTCCGGTTTGCGGTTCACAAGCTGCAATGCTGATTCATCTGAAACGAGTGTTGGCATGGCGCCATCCTTCTTAGAAAAAACGAGTGTATCTGTAGCGCCATGCTTCATAGACGAAACGAGTGTATCCGCGGTGCCATGCTTATTGGAAGGATAGACCGACCCAATAAGCGCTAGCCCTTCTTTTGAACCCTTTTCCCCCAGGCAGATCACGTTCAAACCAACAACAATAGAATCTCCTTCCTTGACTTCAACTTCAGTACCAGGTCGTATCTGTTTGCCGTTAAGAAAGGTGCCGTTTTTGCTTCTGAGATCCATAACCAACAATTTATCCTCTGATTTTCGCAGCAATAGATGTTCCCGAGACACAAATCTGTCCTTTATTTGAACATCAGTAATAGCAGAGCGCCCGACGTAGGTGATTCTGCGAATCAATTCAATAACCCGGGGTTCTTTTTTTTCGCTGATGATACAGATTTTCTTCATGCTCATTCTCCTTTCAAGGGCTTTCGCCCTTTATGCAAGTTGAGCTGAAACCGCCTGGTTAAGAAGAGGGCGGTCTTCTTCAGGCAGTTTTAGAAAATAAAAGGCCATATCCGAGAAGGTACCATTGGGGTCAAGGCTATCTAGATTAGACCATGTCACCTTCCCACTGACCGCTATATAACGCTTTCCAGGAAGAGCGATGACAATTCGATAAGTTTCATTCTCGTCCAATGGTCTATTCCAGCGTGCTAATATGCCATTTGACGTGATATTCCTTGATTCGCCTTGTATGAGGCTGCGATTGTAAAGTATTGCAACCGGCCATCTGACCTTGATTCCGTGGGACATGTTTTGCTCCAATTCAGTCGCCATAATTTGCACCTCCTGCACGTTATCGGGTGTTTCTTCGCAACTAATCCAGATGTCAAAGAAAATTTCTGTCAAAGCTTAGTAGATTTTACCGTTTCTCATTGAAAAAACAATCGGTAGAAAGTGGGATTTTCATCTAATACCGCGAAACGGAGACTAGTACTTTATTATTAGATCTCCAGGCGCAGGGACCAGAAATCTCCCTTTTGTAGAAGCAATTCCCCATAATTGAGGCGTGACTTAACGAAAGATGTGACAGGAAGGTGGGCTTATGCAGTGTTTTTAGACAATCGGATGAAAAAAGAAGGGCAATAAAAAAGCAGGGCCGTGAGGACCCTGCCTTTGGTGTCTGGTTAGTGATTTGCGATGTTTTTAGCCGGCGGGCCTTTCTGATTCCTTTAGATAAATTTCCAAGGTCTTCCTTTGCTCTTTTATAGTAATTTCTAAGGTCTTCCTCTGCTCTTCGGGTAAACGGTCATATAGACTCACTCGTCTGTCCTTGCCGCTTCTTCGCTCAACCCCGCTTCTTCGCTCAACCCTGATTTTAGTTCTTGTATGTGACTTTCTGCGGTCTTTCCCCGATCTCCTATCTCCAAATATTTTACTGGTGAAAAAAGACATTTGTATTTCCCCTAGTCGAGCTTTGATAAAATTATTCGAGTTCTTTTTGAATATTGGAAGAAGGCTTGGTGTTTGCCGTCAAATTTGGTCCTAGCTTGTTCGGTTTGTGCTTCACAGGCCACAATCCTGAATCTTTTGAGACAAGTCTATCCGTGTCGCCATGCTCGTTGCAAGGGTTGATAGAACTAACAAGAGCTAGCGCTTCCTTTGAATTCTCTTCCCCCAGGCAGATCATGCTCAAGCCAATGACGATGGAAGCTCCTTCCTTTACTTCAACTTCAGCGCCAGGCGGGATTGGATTGCTATCAAGAAAGGTACCGTTTTTGCTCCCAAGATCTCTTACTAAGACTCTGTCCCCTGATTTCCGCAACATTAGATGTTCACTGGAAACATATTTGTCCATGATTTGAATATCATTGATGTCAGACCGACCGACAAAGGTGACTCCATCATTTAATTCAAAAAACCGAGCTTCATATCTTTTTTCGTTCACGATACAAATTTTTCTCATGATCTCCCCCCTCTAACCGTTGCTTAACTCTTTTACCGGGATGAAAAGGCATCAAGTCTTAGTAATTTTACCGAATTTCATTAGAAAACCAATCGGTAGGGAGTATGATTTTCATCTAATACCCTGATAGGAAGATCCATACTTTATTCTTAGATTTCTAAGCCGAAGTACTAGAAATCCCCCTTGTCTGTGTAGCAATTATTGGGTATGGGAGTGTTCCCCAGCGAAAAGTGCGTCTCGTAGGTGAGCTTATGCTCTGTTCCTTAACAATTGAATGGGAGAAAGAAATAAGAAAGCAGGGCCGTGATGGCCCTGCCTTTGCAGAATGTCTCGAAGATTCAGATCAGCCCTGCATCTTTTTCTGTACGTGCTCGGCAACCTGTTGTGACTCTGCCTCAGGACTAAATAGAATCATCTTCGAACCTGCTTCAAACCAGGCAGTATGTTCCTTTGGCATATAGAAGGCATCACCTTCCCCAATCACTTCTTCGGTCCCGTCTTTGTACTTCATGTGTATAGCACCCTTCAGCATGTAACCCCAATGGGGGCACGGGCACACGTCGTTCGGTAGGCCCTCAAGCATTGGGGCCATGTCAGGTTTTTCAGCACACTCGATATACTCCACGAATAAGCCACCCCAAGTACCCGGAGAAAACAGCTTGAAACCCGGTAACTCAGCTACGACAGGCATTTTTTCTAATTGCCTCGCATTGTGCTTACCTCCCTTGCTTCTGATAAATTCAATATCAATATGTCTTCATTCAATCTTTTTCGAGAACGTTAAGCTTTTTATCATCACATAAATTCATTGGCTCCCAACAGAGCACACGTCCTGCTAGGAGCAAGGCGGGCACACTTTGATCGGTCTTTCCATTATTTATTCCCAGTACTGCTCTGCTGCAATCGCGAAATTTATGTTTTGCGCTTCGCGTAATAAGAATGTAGTAATTCCAATTAGGTTTCCTCGAGCATCAAACAAGCCACCCCCCGAAGAACCACTAGAAATCTGAGCGGAGGTCTGTATCAGCTTACAAGTTTCTAATTTCCGCAGGCCGGAGATTATACCTTCTCCCAGCGTCCTTTCAAGTCCGATTGGTGCGCCAACACTGTAAACTTTTTCCCCCACTTTTAAATCATCAAATCTACGTATTCCCTTAACAGGATCAAATCGAGATTTCTTTACAGCCAACACACACCTGTCCCACTTTTCATTTCTACCTACAAGCGTGGCCCGCGTCACTTTCTCGTCCTGAACCACTAGTACGTATTGGCAGTTTTCAAGAATATGACAGTTTGTCAGGAGTTGACTAGGCGAAACAGCCACTGCCGATCCTTGAGACAATTGGGTCCCTCGACGAAGATCTTTGAGCGTTGGGCTAGCAACTACAACGAAGACCGAGGATTGCACCTTCTTGTAAAGCTCGGCAGCGTCTAAGGGATTCTGAGCCACTAAAGATGGCATCTTAGCTAAGATTTCATTCGTTCCAGGAATCGTATCAATTGCTTCAGGCTTTGGCCTTGTGATTTGACCTGGAGGCTTTTGTGGGGACTTTAGAACTATGAAAGCCATTATCAGATCGAGGAGAAGAATTCTGTCCACTTCACCTGTAACTGGCAATCTAAAACGGCGCTGAAACTCTTTAATCGCCGAACGTGTACGTTCTCCTAATATCCCGTCTATTGGCCCTGGGTCATAACCCAGTTTTGACAACAGAATCTGAGCCTTCCGTATATCCTCTGGCGATACCCTAGGCGATGGTACATGGGGCGGTGGGGCGACCCGTTTTGGCGGAGTCTCCACTATTGGGATTTCCCTAATCGGTTTCCTTAATGCCGCCAACTGATCCCCCAAGCATTTATTGTAAGCTGCTGGACCATGAGCAAGCTTCTTTGGAAGGCATACATCCTCAATAGCTTGGCGCTCATCATCTGGTAAACGTGATAGATCTGGTCGATCTGGTGCCCATTCCAGTTCGCCTAATTTATCTATCAAGCATTGATAGTAGGCTGCCGGACCAAGAACAAGCTTCTTTGGATGGCATACATCCTCAATAGCTTGGCGGTCATCACGCGGTAAGTGTGATAGATCTGGTCGACCTGGTCCCCATTCCAGTTCGCCTAATTTATCTATCAAGCATTTATTGTAAGCTGCTGGACCATGAGCAAGCTTCCTTTTGCGACACACATCCTCAATAGCTTGGCGCTCATCATGCGGCAAATGTGATAGATCTGGTCGGTCTGGTCGAGTTGGTTCCGGTTCCAGCTGGCGTAATTTATCTCTCAAGCATTGATAGTAAGCTGCCAGTCCAAGAACAATCTTCCTTTGACGACACACATCCTCAATGGCTTGGCGCTTATCACGCGGCAAGTGTGATAGATCTGGTTTGGTTTGTTGAGCAAACGCAAAATCTTTGACGATAATGAGGAGCGCCCACGCCAAGAACAAAGCGGTGCAATGAAAGAGTTGGAACGAAATATGAGTCTTGCGTCTACCGTCCATACTGAGTTTTCCTTATGGTTACTAATGAATTTGATGATTTCTTCACACAATCGTAAGCTCGAGTCGATTCAAGATTTCTCGAAGAAGTCAAAACCCCACCTCTCCATAATGAGAAATGGGGTCTCTACTCCTTACTCCATATCACCCTCACACTAAGGGTTAACAAAACACTCTAGACTCTGGCCCAAAATTGCAGAAAGATATAAATTTGTCAAGGAATTTTGAGAGGTTAGGTAGTGAATGGATTTTTCTATTCGTCCGATGCTATAAAGTAACCATTCATTTGTATGAAATAACCGTGGGCTGGTAGCGCAAATGATTGAAAATGAAAGGAGTGAAGGCGAGAAGGGCAGCCTGAAGTGGATCCAAAAGGTTATTAATGATCGCCCGCAGATCCTCGAGGCAGAGTTGAGAAAGTGCTCTTCCATTCCATCTACCATCTCCTTCCGCTGGACTTCTCCGCTTCGGGAAAAGAACTTTGCGGAATACCGTGAACAGCGGGACGCCCTTAAGATTTTAAGTTGACAGGCTATCGGGGCAAGTATCTTAGAATTTTAAGGGCGTCCCTCTTTACAGTGGTTCTAAATTAGCTACGGGCTGATCAATCTGACTGAAGGGAAGTAGGTGTGATATCTGGATACGTCTCGTGTGATTAATTCCAAATCAAGTATGGCCGCTTGTGCTCCAATATAGAAATCAGGTAAGGGAGACCTCTTTATTCCTTTACCCCTCCTATACTTTTGAAAAGCTTTCCCAGCCAAAAACAGCGCCTCTTTGGGAATTTCCAGCATCTGAAAACCGCCTTTATCCAGAGCTGACTCCAATTCCTCTATCTTTTCAAAACCAATTGATACTTCACTATACACAATTGAGTTGATGTAGAGATAAGTATCAACGCCGTATTTTGTCAAAGCTGATTCAGACCAATCAGCCCAATTGGGATCATTAAGGAAAATGTCGAGAATGACATTAGAGTCGACCAGGACCCCCTTCATCTGTCTGCTCTCGTCAAGGCCATAATCTCATCTGTTGTCATTTTGACGGTTGCAACACCGCGTAATTTTTTGAATTTAGGGGTTGGAATTTTCCCTCCCTTTTTTTTCACTAAATATACGCGGCCTCCTTTCTCGACAAAATCAATTTCCGTGGACGGCGTTATACCCAATTTTTCGCGAATGTGTTGGGGGATTGTGACTTGGCCTTTTGTAGTTACTCTCATAACCTGACCTCCAGTATTCAGTATTACTGGTAATACTATTACTTATTGCGGCTAATGTCAATATCAATTTGAGCCATCGAACTTTGAATTAGATCGCCTAGTAGAAATTGGATATTGTTACATTATTGCGGCATAACTAGGGGGAAGTTGTCACATTTTTTGAACATAGCTACATCGATAATTGTTGGCAAATTGCCTGTCTGAAAAAAACAGAAAGGTTTCAATTACCTTCAGTAACTTATCAAGAAGCCGAACTAAAGACTTGCCAAATAAGTAATAAGTGTCTGGAAGATCAAATCTCAGCTATTCCAGATAGTGTAAAAATTAATTAGCCACGATAGTCAACAACGTCCCCCGATTCATTAACAGGACGAATCCCTCTTTGGCATTTTTAGCTCTTGTCATCAACGCCCATCACAAGACAACAAGTAGGTCCTCGCAGTTATAGTTGTATTGTCATCTTGTTGTACGTGCGTCACAACGATGTCAATATTTTTGCACCCTTGATCCTCCAAAGACATGATGCAAGAGGCACACTCATCTACCCACACTCCACACTGGTCTAAGTTAATAGTCCCAGGTACTGATTGTTCCGAAATGTTAGCACCCCAACATGTCAACATCGACTCGGGACTTTCTATGCCATTCAGATCACCAGCAGCTATGACCTCATTGCCAGAGCAACCTAAAATCAAAGAAAATGGGAAAAATACTAATATTGCTATCAGGATCTTCTTCATCACTGCTCCCTCCCCTGTTTGTATTACTGTTAAGAAATCAAACTGCTATTTTGTTTAGAGCTTAGTTTTTAACCTCCTTTTGGTGCAGTTGTTGTTCTTCTTTTCCGACAACTCGTGGATCCCAACAGAACACAAGCTCTGTCAGGAGCAGGGTAGGCACATTTTGAGATAGTACTCCACGATGGAACCAGCTTGAGCAAAAAAAAATCACTTGCAGTTTGGAATGAGGGCTATTGGGACGAACAGCAGGCAGGGGTCACAGAAAAAGGTGCTTTGGATTGGAGGATTAAGTGGAACTAAGAACTAAAGTACTTGGATTACAATTTCATTTTTTCAACGTGAAGGCATTTTTTAGTATGACAGGAGGACTCCTCACAGAACTCAAAACGTCCAGTTAGGGCCTAAGTCAGCCCATTTTGAGGGGGTACTCCATGAGAAAACCTCTACCCGACTAGAGGTTAATGGTTAGCAGGGAATATATACCTGGTCAACACATTAACTGATTTCTTGACCTTTTTAATCTATAACTTCTAATGATCGAGTTACTTGTCTTTCCTCGGTGAATCTTAACGGCTTAGCTCTTGGTGCCTTCAAAGATAGTCTCTGGTGTGCCGCTTGATCCTTTTTTTTCTGCTCCCCAATTAGCTGTTGGTCACCCATCTGTATCGCTTTATAAAGCAGTCTGTTAAATAGGCTATTGAAATTTAATACAGTAAGATCTTCAGAGTTACCGAAGGCACCCTTCATGGTTAAGTCTTTAAATCTCTCAGCCAACTTTCGGTCAACTTCGACTAGGATCTTTGCATTTTGCATAATTGCTCCTTGAATCAGTGTTTCAGTCGGCAAATATTGATTGGCTTCATCATTTGAATATCCTTGTGAGAGAGGTGAAGAGGTTAGAGAAGATAGGCTCATCCACTATGGAGAAATAGCAAAAAAATGCCAAACAGGAAGGCTGAAAAGTTTACCCTGATTCCCGGCAGTTAGATATGCCCTATTAGCATCAAAACAGAGGATTAGGCAAGAAAATACTTAGTTACAGAAAACCTAATTCCACTTCTTGGTAGAACATACTTCGAATAGCCCTCAGGTTGTTACGATTTTGTAATGAGACCTTAAGAATTGGGCGATTGTACACTACCCAAATAGACCTTGAATTTGAGGTTCCTTATCGTAAGTGTTACTTCTGAGGTGCTCTCAAAACAATGGATTACCGGAAGTAAGCATAACCCGATCAACCAGTA
>Ga0209536_100017462_pt1 | contig 10162 bp, 11 predicted proteins | sample DeeMarSeWOR28_12_FD_187461 | JGI IMG/M metagenome (GOLD analysis project Ga0209536, IMG submission 187461) | Marine sediment microbial communities from White Oak River estuary, North Carolina - WOR-2-8_12 (SPAdes) (version 2) | ecosystem: Environmental > Aquatic > Marine > Intertidal zone >... | reverse complement strand
ATTAATTTTCTAACTGAATTAACTTCCAATACAGCAGTAACTCAAATGATACTTCCGATTCTTGCTTCGGTTTCAGTTGCGATCGGGCTTAATCCTTTAATGCTTATGCTGACTGCGACAATATCTGCTTCAATGGCGTTTATGCTGCCTGTAGCAACACCCCCCAACACAATTATTTTTGCAAGCGGACGAGTAAAGATCTCTGAAATGTCTAAAACAGGGTTTGCTATTAATCTTACCGGAGTCATCATAGTAACTTTGTTTGTCTATTTTATCGGAAGCTGGATTTTTGGTTTGGATACTTTTCCTTCCTGGGCTAAACCCTAAAAAATAAAAAGGATGTAATAATGATTATCTATAGTGTTACAGTAATTATAAAGAGGGAAGTTGAAGCAGAATGGTTAAACTGGATGAATACATCTCATATTAAAGACGTTATTGCTACAGGTTACTTTGAAGATTATAAAATTCAAAAGTTATTAATTCCTGAAGGTTCTCAGGATGAGATTACTTATCTGATAAATTACTCAGCTGCCGATATGGATTCATATCAAACATATGTTAAAACAGAAGCACCCCGGCTTCAGAAAGAGCATTCAGATAGATTTTCGGAAAGGTTCAAAGCATCCCGGGCAGTGTATCAAATAATCGATTAACACATAAAACATGGGTTGCAATTATCCTGTTTAATTTCTAATATATTTCCGGATGATTTAAGAGGGGAAATAAGTTTTAATCGGGAGAATGAATTGAAAAGTATAGCTTTAATTTTAATAATCGCCCTCACTTTTTTTTCCTGCAGGGAAGAGGTTATCGCACCTGATAATTTTGTAGAAAACATTAATGAACCTGTCCAGATAAACGAAAGGAATTCGTACATACTTTTATTGAATGCCCGGGACTTTTCTATGGATCTCTCCGTACCGGCCTATTTCAGTTCAAACAGAACACGATTTAATGTTACATTGATAGATTATGAGTCCGGGTACATTAGCATTACAGTTGAGGATTTTAATGAAACTGAAAGATTCAGATATTTTATTTCCGAGGATGTTTCTTACCATTCCGATGTATTGGATGGATATGTACTAAAAACCATTAAGATAAAGTCCAGCAATTTTAGCGGTAAAATTAAAGTTGAATTCAGAAGAACGCTTTAGGAATGACTGCAGAATTAATTAATTTTGAGAAATTTTCTTATCTTTTAATCCCGTTTCAATAACTCTTTTAAACTTTACTAATCAGAAAATGAGATGATTTTTAGAAAAAGTATTCAAAACAAACTGTATCACGTGGCCGCTGAAGGTCAGTCAATTCCTGAGAGAAAAGACATAGATGAAAATTCAAAATGGAATCTGAATGATATTTATAGAAATGATGAAGAATGGGAAAAAGATTTTCTTTGGGTTTCTGACAAGCTGCCAGAATACAGTAAATATGTGGGGAAACTTTCAAACAGTGCGGAAACCCTGCTCAATTGTTTCAGGTTCGATGATGAGATAAACATAAAACTCGAGCGACTGCATCTTTATTCGACGTTATCAAAAGACAGTGATTTACGGGTAAGTAAATATAACTCGATGGACGATCGTGTCAGATCGCTCTATTCAAAAGTTGGTGCTGCCAGTTCATTTATTCGTCCTGAGCTTTTAAGTATGCCTGATGAAAAATTGATGACCTTAATCAATTCAGATGAAGAGTTAAAAATTTACAGGCATAGCATTGAAGATCTTCTGCGATCAAAAAAGCACACACTATCAATCGCTGAAGAAAAAATTCTTGCTATGACAGCAGAGCTTGCAATGACTCCCTATAATACCTTTTCAATTTTTACAAATGCTGATCTAAAACTTCCATCGGTTAAAGATGAAGAAAGGAATTTGACCGAACTCTCTCACGCAAGATTTTACTCTGCAATGTATTCTACCGACCGTGATTACAGAGAGAGAGTCTTTAAATCTTATTTAAGTGCCTTTAAGGATTATGTAAATACTTTTACAACGTTATTCAACGGAAATTTGAAAACAAACATTTTCAATGCAAGAGCTAGAAATTACGGTTCCGCTTTGGAAGCCTCACTGCAAAGAAATAACATTCCGGTCTCTGTTTACCAGAATCTTATTGATTCAGCAAATAAAAATCTTCAACCGATGCACAGATGGGCCAGATTAAAGAAAAAACTTCTGAACATTAAAGAATTGTACCCTTATGATGTTTATGTAACTCTTTTCGATTCAGATAAAGAGAAAAAGTATTCTTATGAAGAAGGTGTTAAAATAGTATTAGATTCACTTAAACCTATGGGTGATGCATATCTGTCTTCATTGAACAAGGCTTTTAATAACAGATGGATAGATGTTTACGAGACAAAAGGGAAGAAGAGTGGTGCATATTCATCAGGAACAACTTACGGAGTTCACCCCTATGTTTTGCTTAACTGGACTGATCTTTTAAATGATGTGTTTACTCTGACTCACGAAATGGGACACAACATGCACTCCTATTATACCGGAATAACACAACCATATCCATATGCAAACTATTCAATTTTTCTTGCTGAAGTTGCATCAACCTTTAATGAGTCATTATTAATTGATCACCTTCTGGCAATTGCCGAAAGCAAAGAAGTAAAATTATATCTGCTTGAAAGATATCTGAATAATCTCACTGCTACTTTTTACAGACAGGTAATGTTTGCTGAGTTTGAGATGATAGTTTATGACATAACAGAAAAAGGAGAATCTCTTACATCAGAAGATCTCAGCGAATTATATAAAAGCTTATATCAGAAATACTGGGGTCCTGAAATGAACGTGCCTGAAGAAGAGAAATATACCTGGGCACGAATTCCCCACTTTTACTACAATTTTTATGTTTTTCAATATGCAACCGGTTTCGCTGCTTCGGAAGTTCTTGCAAAAAAAGTTAAGACAGAAGGTGATAAAGCAGTTAATAATTATCTAAATTTTATCAAAGCCGGCAGCTCCGATTACCCGATTAACATTTTGAAATCTGCGGGTGTAGATATGAATTCACCTGAACCTGTAAAAGCCGTTAGTGAGCGAATGACTCAGGTACTGGATGAAATGGAAAAACTATTATAAGGAAAAAAATTAAATGAAAGTTTACACAAAAAATTCTTTGAATGAATATCAACTGTCACTTACTTACGACGACATAAGCCTGATTCCCACACAAGTTTCCCGAATCAAATCAAGAAAAGAAGTAGATACAACTTCAAGACTTATGGGAATTAAATTATCTCTCCCGGTATTATCGAGTCCTATGGAATCTGTTACAGGTATTGAGATGGCTAAGGAACTAAATAATCTTGGTTGTCTCGGAATTGTCAATAGGTTCGATTCTTCACTTGATGAGCTTCTTCAGAATGGTAATGGTACAAGAAAGATTAAAGGGATATCAATAGCTTTAAATACTCCGCTTGACACAATCAAAAAACTTTCTGAAGGAAGAAAAGTAGTTTGTATTGATACAGCTAATGCAAATAACAGGGAAGTATTGAAAAAGACCGAGTCGATAAAAAACAGTGTAGATATTAAAGTAATGGTTGGCAATATTGCTCATGGTGCTTCTTTAAAACGATTAGTTGATGCTGGTGCTGATGCAGTAAGAGTAGGTATTGGAAGTGGCAGTGTTTGTTCTACAAGCATTCAAACCGGAATTGGAATCGGACAGGTGTCATCTCTTCTTAACGTCTATCATGCAAAAAAAGAAGGCAAATTTAAAATTGAAATTATTGCCGATGGTGGAATCAAGGGTGCTGGTGATATTGCTAAGGCGATTGCACTTGGTGCAGATGGGGTCATGCTTGGCAGGCTTCTGGCTGGCACTAGAGAAACTCCTGGTGAGGTTATTCGTTATAATGATCAGCTCTGGAAAAAATACCGTGGTTCAGCTTCGTTTGGTGTTAAGATGAGAAATGAATTTATAGAAGGAGAAGAAACTATGGTTGCTTATAAAGGCGTTGTTATGAATGTTATTAATGCAATTTCAGATGGTCTTCGCAGCTCTATGAGCTATATGAACTGTAAGACTATTGAAGACTTAAGGCAGGTTGAGACTTTCGCAATACTAAGCAACTATTCTTATTTGGAAAGACTTCCCAAAGCATAATTATCTCCAACCGAATCTTAAAAGATTTACTTTGCATTATTTTGTAAATTTTGGTTAACAAATATTAATAATAAGGGAAGATTATCATGGGTAAAAAGAAACACGAAAAAAGTATAGAACTTTTAAACAAAGCTGTTGCAGATGAACTCTTAGCTATTCACCAGTATATGTATTTTCATTTTCATTGTGATGACCAGGGATATGATTTATTAGCAAGCCTTTTTAAGAAGACCGCAATCCAGGAAATGACTCACGTAGAAGTTCTTTCAGAAAGAATTTTATTCCTTAAAGGAGATGTTGAGATGAAGATAGTTGGAGAAGTCAAAAAGATTCATGAACCAAAAGAAATGGTAAAATGTGCTGCAGAAATGGAAGATGAAAGTGCAAGAGAATATAATGAATGGGCTAATATCTGTGCTCAAAATGCAGATTCTGCAACCAAAAAAATATTTGAGGAGTTAGTTGTAGATGAAGAAACACATTTTGATCAGTTCGATACCGAGTTGGAGAACCTGGAAAAATTCGGAGAAAAATATCTTGCGCTACAGTCAATAGAAAGAAGCAAAGTTGTTTCTGCCAGAGGTTCAACAACAGAATAATTCTTTTTTATTTCTAAGCGGCTGGTTTTCCGGCCTTTTTTATTAGTGTTACAATAGATCAAAAATAAATGAGTGATAAATATTCACCTTCTGGGATTCAGGTCTTTTAATAACTTTTACTCAAAAAGATTGAGAATTATATGTTGCAAATAAGAGTACTAATAATTGCCACTGTTCTAATATTTATTTTAGCCGGATGTTCTAACGAATCTTCAACCAACCCTCCAACCGGAAATACTATAATGGAAACTTCATTTGAAAGTGATGGAAAATTCTATACAAACGGTTGGACATTAACATCACTAAGCGATTCGTCAACTGACGTTCCACCAGATGGTGGTAATTTTTCATTAAAACTGAAAGCGGGTCAGCCACCGGAAGTTTATGCTGAAATGAAAATCCCTGTGTCAATCATGGCAAATGAATATAGATTCTCTTTTTGGTCAAGGTATAGTACGATTCAGGGAAAGGCAATTCTTTCTTTGATAAGAAATGGAGCATCAATAAAATCCAGAAGTATCCAAATTGATGAGATTGTATGGAGAAGCTTTTCAATAACTGATACTTTCAGTGTAGCAGCCGGTGATTCATTCCTTGTCCAGCTTACCGGTGGGTTCTCACAATTACTTTCGGGTGAAACATATTTTGACCTTTGCCGTTTAGAAGCGATTGAATAGTTTAAAGTTTCTTCACTTTTAATCGCAAAGAGTTTGACACAACTGAAACTGAACTGAATGACATAGCAAGTGCTGCAATCATAGGGTTGAGTAAACCAAATGCTGCAAGCGGAACCCCGATAATGTTGTAAATGAAAGCCCAGAAAAGATTTTGCTTGATTGTCTTTAGTGTAAGACGAGATAGTTTAATTGATTTTAACACTCCATTTATGTCTCCGCTCATCAAGACAATATCGCCTGATTCGATTGCAACATCAGTTCCTGTCCCTATAGCAATTCCAACATCACTTTGAACTAACGCGGGTGCATCGTTTATCCCATCACCAACCATTGCGACAACTTTCTCATTTTTCTGATATTCTGAGACTATTTTAATTTTATCTTCAGGCAGCACATCTGCATTGAATTCATCAAAACCAATTTTCTCAGCAACACTTTTTGCCGATACATAATTATCCCCGGTAAGCATCACTGTTTTCAATTTCATTGATTTTAAATTATCGATTACTTCTTTTGAGTCATCCTTCAGAGTATCCTCAATAGTAATTATCCCTTTAACTTGATTGTTAATTGCTGTAAAGATCAAAGTGTTTGAATGTTGTGAGAGATCATTTATTTCATTTTCAAAAGAACTGTAATCAATTGAATTACTATTCATTATTGCACTGTTACCAATGCTCACATCGCTACCATTCACTTTCCCTGTAATACCAAGTCCTGTAAGACTATCAAAGCTATCAGGTTTGATAAGATTGATTCCTGATTCCTTTGCATGATTAACAATAGCCTGAGCAACAGGATGTTCAGATCTTTGCTCAAGTGATGCAACCAGCTGCAATAAATCTTTTTCAGAAATACCGTTAGTATTAACAGAACTTACTTTTAACTTTCCGGTTGTTATCGTTCCTGTTTTATCAAAAACTATTGTGTCAATTTTGTGAGCGAGTTCCAGACTCTCAGCATTTTTAACAAGTATACCATTTTGAGCTCCCTTACCTGTTCCAACTATTATTGCAGTTGGAGTTGCAAGTCCAAGAGCACAAGGACATGCTATTATCAATACTGCCACAAAATTGATAAGTGAAGTGCTAAAATCGGCTGAACCAATTGTGAGCCAGCCAACTAAAGTCAGAAATGCAATTACAATTATAATAGGAACAAAAACTGAGGCAATTTTATCGGCTAGTTTCTGTATAGGAGCTTTTGAACCCTGCGCTGCTTCTATCATCTTAATTATTTGACCAAGTATGGAATTATCTCGAATTGCAGCTACTTCAAACTCAAAGCTACCGGTTTTGTTAAATGTTCCTCCGATTACTTTTGAGTTAACGTTTTTTTCAACAGGAATAGACTCACCGGTAATCATCGACTCATCTACCGAGGAGAATCCTGAAATTATTTTTCCATCTGCAGGAATCTTTGCTCCCGGTTTTACAATAACTACATCTCCAACTTGCAGTTCATCAATTGAAATTTCTATTTCATTATTATTTCGGACTACAATTACTTTTTGCGGTTTCAGTTCAAGAAGTTTTTTAATTGCTGTACCAGTTTTTAATTTCGCTCTACTCTCAAACCATCTTCCCATCAAAATAAGGGTTATAATCACTGCCGCAGTATCAAAATAAACATGTGAATTACTTGGTGTTCCGGAGAAAACATCAGGGAATAAAGTAATCAGCATGCTGTAGATGAATGCTGCGCCTGTACCGATTGCAACGAGTGAATTCATATCTGCTGTAAAGTGAAGGAGGTTCTTCCAGAATATTTTATAGAATCGCTTTCCTGAAATAAAAATTACGGGAGTCGTCAGTATCAACAAAATTTTGTTAATCAAATCCTGAGCGAGAGGAATAATATCAAAAAATCCTTCCCACATCATTCCCATATTTAACACGATAATTGGAACAGATAAAAAAGCAGCTAACAAAAAATCATTTTTTAGTTGAGTCTCGTATTCCGATTTCAGTTCTGTTTTTGCTTCAGCAGAATCGGAGGAATTATTTGATTTATCCGCTGCTGAAGAAATGATGATTTTATACCCGGCATCTTCGACAGTTTCTTTTACTTGTTCAAGTGCAGCTGCTTCAGTATCAATTTCAAAAGATACTTTTTCAGTCGCAAGGTTTACCGAAACATTTTTAATCCCATTTATTTTACTAATCGATTTCTCGACTCTAGCAACACAACTGGCACAGGTCATCCCTTGAACAGGAAGACTCACCGAGTTAATGTGTTTTGGGTAATTTGATTTTTTATTCATTTAAGAAATGGTCTCGATGCTGATTACTTTATAACCTGCATCATCAATTGAGTCTCTGATTGACTTTTCTGACACTTCAGATTCATCAAGTTCAACTTCAGCTGATCCTAATTTTACTTCATTGCTTTTAAGATTAAGATTGGAAAGATTCTTTTTTACTGCAGCAATGCAATGCTGACAGTTCATTCCATCTATTCTTATTAATTTTTTCATAACAACTCGAATTTAAATTTTTGACAATAATCTTAAGGTAAAAATAGAATGAAGTTAGCTGGCTTACGTTATAGAATAATCATTAAATATTATAGATTATTTACTTCTAATCCAGTTGGTCAAGAGGTTTTCTTCTGTTCTCTTTTATCTTTTTAAAATAAGAAGGGTTTAAACCGGTGATTTGCTTAAATTGATTGGATAGGTGCTGGACACTGCTGTATCCAAGTTTGTAAGAGATTTCACTCAAAGTAAGTTCATCGTAAGTCAGTAGCTCTTTAACTTTCTCAATTTTTTGTTTGATAATAAATTTCTCAATTGTAATTCCTTCTAACGAAGAAAATATTGAGCTAAGTTGGCTGTAGTTCATACCGATTTCATTTGATAAATATTTTGAGAATCTAAACTTGCCGATGTCTTTATCCTGATGATGGGTCTTATTGATGATTAGAGCTTTAATCTTTTCTGCGATTTTGGAATTTTTATCATCGACAAGATCAAAACCATTCTCAATCAAGACTTTTTTAATCTCAGTGATATCAGGTTTCGTATTTGACAGAATAATCGCTTCTCCAAGGCTTATTTCCGATACATCATATCCCAGTTTCTTTAATTCCTCTTTAACTACCTTTAAACACCTCTGACAAACCATATTTTTTATATATAGCGTGGTTTCCATTAAATAGTACCTTTATTTGGTTAATAACATAATATCCAGGATTTTATCTAAATATTGAACTAATAATTCAGGTCAAAATAAATTCACTATCTCTGTAACTGACTATTTTTATTGATTTTACAGCAAAAGTTCATTATTTTAACACCCTGAGTTTTTAGAAATTATCCTTATTTAAAATAATAAAAAGGTGAAACAATGACGAAGGCTGATATAGTTGATAAAGTTGCAGCCGGGACGGGATTAACAAAATTAGAAACCGAAGCCATAATTGAAGGATTTCTTAAAACTGTAATCGATTCTCTTAAAGAAGGAAAAGGGATTGAAATCAGAGGTTTTGGAAGTTATAGAGTGAAAAAGAAGAATGCACGTCAGGCAAGAAATCCCAAGACCGGTGAATCGGTGCATGTACCGGAACACTATGTCCCAACTTTTAAATTTTCAAAAGATTTTAAAGAATTGGTTAATTCCGGTATGTTGGAGAAAGAACGGAGATAAACAAAGTCATGAATCATTGCATAGAATGTGGATATAAGATTGACGGTAATTTTAAGTTTTGTCCTAATTGTGGAACTCAGCTTGATAAAGTAACCCAAGGATCAGATGCAAATAGTAGTGTAAAGAAGGAAGTTATTATTTGTAAAAACTGCGGCGAAGAAAATTCACCGAAGAATGTAAATTGTTTTAGCTGTGGTGTTCAGTTAAAGGGCGGCAAAAAAGAAACGATTTCTTCCAAGAAGATAAAAAGTGATACTGACGGAAAGCCTAGAGATGTTCAGAAAAAATATTTAAATGAGCAGAGTTTAGATAAAGAAGAAAAAGTCCTCGACAGCAAAAAAATTCTAAGCATCTCAGCTATAGTTATTGTTGTTTTTATTTTGGCACTGGTTTTTACCGGTGTATTTGATTCCGGAATTCAAAAAGATATTGCTCAGGTTAATGATCAGGTGCAGACAGACGGTAATCAAGTGAACCTTGCAAAGCTTGATGAGATAAATGAGTTGGAGAATAAAATAAAAGAGAATCCTGATGATTTAGAATCTACTCTTCATCTTGCGCATTTGTCACAGGATTCCGGTCTATTAGACAAGGCAATAAGTAATTATAAAAAATATTTGGAAAAGAATCCGGAAAATGCAGATGCTCGTGTAGATATGGGGATCTGTTACTATAATCTTGGAGATTATGCTGCAGCAATAAATGAAATGGAAACTGCAATAAAATATGAATCGAAGCATCAGATAGCGCATCTTAATCTTGGTATTGTTAATCTTACAGCACAGAATTTAGATGTTTCTAAAGAATGGTTTAGAAAAGCTATGGAATTGGATCCCGATTCTGAAGCAGGGAAGAGAGCACAGGAATTGTTAAATTCACACTAAGTAAAACAAAGGAGTAGTAAATGCCTTGTGGTAAAAAAAGAAAACGTCATAAAATGTCGACACACAAAAGAAAAAAGAGATTAAGAAAAAACAGACATAAAAAGAAAATAAGATAGTTTGAATTTTTCTTGACGGCCAACTTAGCTCAGCTGGTAGAGCAGCTCATTCGTAATGAGCAGGTCGCCGGTTCAATTCCGGCAGTTGGCTCAACCCTCCGTATA
>Ga0209536_100017460_pt1 | contig 10165 bp, 2 predicted proteins | sample DeeMarSeWOR28_12_FD_187461 | JGI IMG/M metagenome (GOLD analysis project Ga0209536, IMG submission 187461) | Marine sediment microbial communities from White Oak River estuary, North Carolina - WOR-2-8_12 (SPAdes) (version 2) | ecosystem: Environmental > Aquatic > Marine > Intertidal zone >... | reverse complement strand
CGATCAGGTGGATCGTGTGGTTGGTCGAGCCGCCCGTGGCGTGCAGGCCGATCATGCCGTTCACCACCGCCTTTTCGTCGATCACCTCGCCGACCGGCGTGTACTCGTTGCCGAGCGCGGTGACATTGTCGACGTATTTTTTGCAGGCCTCGGGGCCGCCCGGCGAGATCAAATTCCATGCGCCCTTGCCCCCGGTGACGGCTGCCTTGTAGGCAGGGTCGGTGAACACCTTTGCGCTGGTCTCGCGCAGCAGTGCGTAACGCTCGGGGTACTTTTCCACGGCCGCGGTCTTGATGCCGAAGGCGCGCGCGCCGGCGGCGAGCGGGGGTATACCGAGGTTGTAAGCGGTATTGATCAGGACAGCCCCGGGCGCATTCTCGGGCACCAGGTTTTCCTCGTCGAACAGGCCCAGGATGGTCAGGCCCTTGCGCCCCATCGCCGAGGTTACCGGCAGCACGCCGAGGTCGACTTCACCGGTGAGCACGCCGTTACGCGTATTCTTGCCGCCCGACAGGGGAACCAGGTTGACCTTCATGCCCTGCTTGTTCGCCAGCACCAGCATGCCCAGCGAGGCGGGGTGGGCAAGTCGGCTGGTTGCGACGGTGAGCGTACGTTTCCTGCCCTCGGCGATGACATCGTCGAGTGTTTTCATCGGGCTGCTATCGCTGATGAAGACCGCGCCGGGATCGGTATCGACCATCAGGAAATAAAAGAAATCGTCGAGCGAGTAAGTAGGCGGCTTGACCACCCAGTTCAGCACCTCGGGGCCCATGTTGCCGAACACGAGATCATGGCAGTCATCACCGGCCTTGCCCATGTAGGTTTCGTAGCCGACACGACCCGCGGCACCGGGGTAAAAACCGGGCTCCAGGTCGACGCCGAGATGATTTTTCCAGACCCCGCCAAAATTGCGAAAAATTCGATCTGCGCCGCCACCGGCCCGGGTCGGAATGAATACCTGCAGGCTGCGCTCCGGAAAGCCGGCCGTGCGGCCCGTTGAAGGTAACGCTAGGGTTGCGAGGCCCGCCGCGGACATCATTAAAAAATCACGACGCTGGTACTTGTTCATGCTCCTCTCCAATTTGATGACCCCGTGACGCCAGGCTGGCGCCGTGGTCTTGTTGTGTTCGCGCAAAGATAACCGAATAATTCCCTGCGGGCAAACAATCCGCGGCGAGCCCGGAGCAAGCCAGTAGCCGGCGGCGGCGGAAAATCGAGGCACTGCGGCGCGCGCCTGCGTGAGCACATTTGTTGGGCGCTGCGACCACCGTCGAGTTCGGCATCAGCCCTCCGCGGCGGAAGTCTCGCCGAACCCGGCGATCACGTTTCCGGACGCCGGGTCGATGAGGCCCTGAGCATGTCTATCGACTGTTTAATTACTGGCGAACTGGCGCATCAGTAAGGTGAAGAAGTTGCCGCGTGGTTCCGGCTTCGCCCTGGCCACCTGCCTGGCATGCTGCTCGTCGGCCTGGCGATAGCCCTGGCGCTGCAGGTGATCGCCGACCAGCGACTCGATGCCGCGGGCAAACAACAGTGAAGGGTTGCTGGTCTGGATGCGCTGGTTTCTGATTTTTCTCATTGCGGGTTCCTCTCGGGAGTTTCTGGTTTCGACGGTGCAATTCTCTTCGGCTGCCGTTAATTCACTTGCCGATTCCCGTTATTTCGCCCAAAATAATCGTTAAAAAATCATTAAATTTAATAAACTATTGATATATAAGAAGTTAATAAGACGAATTGATTTAAAAATTATTACCCGGACACTCGATGTCGAAGCTGCAACTGCTATTGATGGGTCATTTCGAATGCCTGCTGCCATCCGGCGAGCCGGTTTCGCTATCGATGCGCAAGGCGGAGGTTCTGCTCGCCTACCTGGCTTTGGCGCCCGGGATACGGCACCCGCGCGAGCGCCTGATCAACCTGTTATGGAGCGACCGCGCCGAGGAGCAGGCGCGCAATTCGCTGCGCCAGTGCCTCAGCGCTATCCGTAAATCACTCGGCGACGCTGCCGAGCTGGTACTGCAGGTAGAGCGCACCACCGTATGCCTGAAAGCGGACATGATCGAAGTCGATGCGCTCGAGTTCGAACGTCTCGCCGCCGGTGCCGATTTCGAATCGCTGACAGATGCCGCCGCCCTGTATCGCGGCGAATTCCTGGAAGGCGTCGGCATTCGCGATGCCGCAAGCCAGGAGTGGCTCGACAACGCACGCGCACGATTCAAACGGCAATACGTCGAGATACTGACCAATCTCGGCCACACCCTGCTCGTATCGCGGGATTACGCCCAGGCCATTCAGAACGCCGAACGCCTCGTCGAACAGGACCCACTGTCCGAATCGGGCTGGCGCGTGCTGATGCGCGCCTACCATGAAAACGGCGATCGCGGCCACGCCCTGCAGGCCTTCAAACGCTGCCAGCAGTTACTGCGTAACGATCTCGGCGTCGATCCCGAGAGCGAGACCCTGGAGCTGCGTGCGCGAATCGCCACCGGAGAACGGGCACCCGACGAAACGGCGACGCGGTCGTCGCATGCCACGAGAGCGGCAAAGCGTACCAGCCAAAATCCAGTGCGCGACGCAGCCAGCACCACCGATCGCAGCATCGCCGTACTGCCATTCGATAACCTGTCCGGCGACCCGGAGCAGGAATATTTCAGCGACGGCATCACCGATAGCATCATCATGAACCTGGCGCTGTTCCCTGGCCTGCAGGTCAAGTCGCGCAACTCGAGTTTCGCCTTCAAGGAACAGATCAAGAGCCTCGGCGAAATTTCAGAGGAACTGCAGGTCGACTACATCGTCGAGGGCGCGATCCGCAAGGCGTCGAACCGCGTTCGCATTAGCGTGCAACTGATCGATGCCGACAGCGGTAGCCAGATCTGGGGCAATCGCTTCGACGCCGAAATGGCCGACCTGTTCGAGCTCGAGGAGGAACTGAGCCGCAGCATCGCCACCACGGTGACCGGGAAGATCGAATCCGAACTGCAGCGCATCGCAATCGCCAAGGGCGCGGCCGACCAGCAGGCTTACGACCTGCTGCTGGCCGGCATATATCATATGCACCGATTCAATCAGCAGGACAACGCGATCGCCATCGACAAGTTCCAGCAGTGCCTGGCACAGGACCCCGACAATGTGCGCGCGCATGCATTCCTGTCCGGATGTCACGTCATGAACTACCTGGACCGCTGGACGGAGGATTACCGGTCATCCTTCGAAATGGCCGGCACCCACATCCGCAAGGCGCTGGCGCTCGATCCCGATCACTCCCGGGTGCTTACGTTCTATGGCGAGTACCTGAACTTCAGTAAACGATTCGACGAGGCCGAAATTATTCTCGGCAAGGCCCTCGCGCGCAATCCGAACGATCCCGATGCGATAACCACCCTGGCCGTGTGCAAGAGGGCCCGGGGCGATCACGAGCAAGCCCTCGCGCTGGCCGAAAAGGCCTGCCGTCTTGACCCGTACCATCCGTGGGCCGAATGGCGGCTGGCCTCATCGCAGTACCTGTGCGGTCGATACGAAGACGCCCTGGCGACAATGCAAAACTTTCGAACCTCGCCGGATTTCACCGGCTTGATCGGTATCGCCACGCTGGTCAAACTCGACAGGCTGGCCGAAGCCCGGAAAGCCGTAAAGGCCTTCCTCAGGAAATGCCGGGAATCCATGCTGTCAATGCCACAGTCACGAAACCAGTGGCTAAGCTACGCGAGCGACAATTTCCCGTATCCCGACGTCACCCTGAGCGAGGATCTCGTCGACTCCCTGCTTCGAGCCGGTCTCGAACAGGGTCCGGTCGAGGCGCCGCCCGCGGTCGGGGACATCACCCAGACTATCGCGGTGCTGCCCTTTGACAACCTGTCCGGCGACCCGGAACAGGAGTACTTCAGCGACGGTATCACCGAAAGCATCATCCTGAACCTTGCATTATTTCCTGGCCTGAACGTCAAGTCGCGCAACTCCAGCTTCGCCTTCAAGCAGCAATTGAAGGGGCTCGCTGAGATCTCGCGCGAACTCCACGTCGATTACGTCGTCGAGGGCAGCGTGCGCAAGTCGAAGGACCGCATCCGCATCACCGCGCAGCTGATCGATGCAGCCAGCGGCAACCAGGTCTGGGGCAACCGCTACGATGCAGAAATCGACGACCTGTTCGAGCTCGAGGAAAACCTGAGCCGTGAAATCGCCGCCACCGTCACCGGCCGTATCGAATCCGAGCTGCAGCGCATCGCGATCGACAAAGGCGCCGCCGACCAGGAATCCTATGAACTCTTGCTCAGCGGTATTCATCATGCACATCAGTTCACTCGACTTGACACCGAGATCGCAATCGAGGAATTGAACTTGTGCCTGCAAAAAGACCCGCAAAACGTCCGCGCGCACAAGCAGCTTTACAGCTGCCACCTGATGAATTACCTCGATCGCTGGAGCGAAGATTATCGCGCCTCGTTCGAACTTGCGGCCGAACACATCTCCAAGGCGATCGCTCTGGCCCCGCAATCCGACATGGCCCAGGTTTTCTACGCACAGTACCTAGTTTTTCGCGGTGAGTTCGAGCAGGCGGCGACGTTTCTCGACAAAGCGCTCGCCACCAACCCGAACAACCCCGATGCCCTGACCACTGTGGCCCTGAACCTCGAAATGCAGGGCAAGGCCGAGGACGCACTCGTGGCGGCCGAGCGCTCGTGCCGACTCGACCCGTACCATCCCTGGGCCGAGTGGGAAGTGGCGGTGTCGCTGTTCCTCGCCGCCAAATTCGAGCGCGTCATCGAGACGATTGCGAAAATGCGAACCTCGCCCGGCTTCATCCGTATCTTCGGCATCGCGTCGAAGGTCAGGCTCGGCAAGATCGAGGACGCACGCCGTGAACTGGAAATATTCCTGCAGGAATGCCGCGACGACATGCTGGCAATGCCGCAATCGCGCGACGAATGGCTGCTCTACACCCGCGAAAACTACCCGTTCGCCGACCCACAGATCAATCGGGATCTGCTCGAAGACCTGCTGCGTGCGGGCCTCGGTGAGCAGATGGCGAGGATCGAGGGCATCAGCCCGGTAACGTCGCGCGACACGTCGATCGCCGTGCTGCCGTTCGACAACCTGTCCGGCGATCCCGAGCAGGAGTACTTCAGCGACGGCATCACCGAAAGCATCATTCTGAACCTGGCCCGCTTTCCCGGCGTACACGTCAAGTCGCGCAACTCCAGCTTTGCCTTCAAGCAGCAATTGAAGGGGCTCGCGGAAATCTCGCAGGAACTCGACGTCGATTACGTCGTCGAGGGCAGCGTGCGCAAGTCGAAAGACCGCATTCGCATTACCGCGCAACTGATCGACGCGGGCAGCGGCAACCAGGTCTGGGGCAACCGCTACGAGGTCGGGCTCGAGGACCTGTTCGAGGTCGAGGAGGAGTTGAGTCGCAGCATTGCGGCCACCGTTACCGGTCGCATCGAATCCGAACTGCAGCGCATCGCGATCGCCAAGGGCGCCGCCGACCAGCAGGCCTACGACCTGCTGCTCGCCGGCCAGTACCATGTGTACCGATGGAATCATGACGATAACGCGATCGCCATCGAAAAGTTCGAGCAATGCCTGCAACAGGACCCCGACAACGTGCGTGCGCATGTCGGACTCTATATCTGCTATTCCATGGCTTATATCGGACACTGGGTCGAAGACCATACGGACTCGTTTCGCAAGGCAAAGGATTACATCGAACGCGCACTGCGCCTCGACCCGGATGACCGAACGGCACGGGTATTCAATGCCGAAATGCTGTGCTTCGGCGGAAAATTCGAGCAGGCCCGGGCCCAGCTCGACAAGTTGCTCAAGACCAATCCCAACGATACTAATGCACTGGCCGTGCTGGCGATGCTGCAGGAAATCTGCGGTGAACCGGAAGCGGCGCTGGCGACCACCCGGCACACCTTGATGCTCGATCCGTATCATCCCTGGGCGGAATGGGAGCTGGCCGTGTCGCAGTACCTGCTCGGCGATTACGAGGCGGTCCTGGAAGCGATCGCGAACATGCGCGCCAGACCGGGTTTCATCACCGTTTTCGGCGTTGTCGCCGACGTCCGGCTGGGAAGAATGCAATCGGCACGCGAGCGCCTGCGGGAATTTCTCGCCGAGTGCGAAGCCGAGATGAAATCGCTGCCGCGCAGCGTCGACGAATGGCTGCAATACACGCGTGAAAACTACCTATTCTCGGACGTGCAGCTAAACCACGATCTCATCGACACCCTGAAGCTCGCCGGGCTCGAAGAATTCCTTCCAGCCACCAACGCGCAGGCGGACAGCACTGCGCTGCCGTCGATCCTGGTGCTGCCGTTCGCCAACCTGTCCGGCGACCCTGAACAGGAGTATTTCAGCGACGGCATCACTGACAGTGTCATAGTCAACCTGAGCGCTTTTCCGGGCCTGCGCGTCAAGTCGCGCCACGCCAGTTTCGCGTTCAAGGAGAGCGCCCGTACCATCGACGAGATCGCCACCGAACTCGGCGTGGACTACATCGTCGAGGGCAACATCCGCAATTTCGGCAACAAGGTTCGAATCACCGCGCAGCTTTCGGAGACCGGCAGCGGCAATCAGGTCTGGGGCAAGCGCTTCGATTACGACCTGGCCGACCTGTTCGCGCTCGAGGAAGAGCTGTGCATGACCATCGCTGGTACGGTCAACACCCGCGTCGACAAGCAGGTGCGTCAGCAGGCACTGCGCAAGCCGGCGAAAGACCTGCAGAGCTATGACCACTACATGCGCGGCTGCTACCACCTGGAACTGTTTACCGCGGAGAACATCGGCCTAGCGATCGAGCATTTCGAAAAATGCCTGGCGCTGGACGCGAATAATTCCCTGGCCCACGCCAAGCTCGGCATCGCCCACATGGTGGCACTTTACGAAAACTGCGCCGTGGACCGGCAGCATTCATCGGAGCTGATCGACAAGCACCTCGGCCGCGCGCTCGAACTCGATCCCGACGACGCCGAGGCGCACGCGTTCATGGCGGAGCGGGCGCTGTACAAAAGAAACTACGGCCGTGCGCTGGTGCACGCGCGCAAGGCGGTCGAGCTCAACCCGACGCTCGCCGATGGTCACTCGATGCTGGCCTGGCACGCCAGCGCAATGGGGCGGCTCGACGAGGCCCGCGAATTCGCCGAGAAAAGCATGCAAACCGACATCCACCACCCCTACGCGGGCTGGAACGCCGGCGAAATCTATCGCCTGCGCGGCGAGTACGAACTGGCGATCGACACCTTTCGCAGCATGGCGCACATTTCGACCAGCGTACACGCGCAGATCGCGGCCTGCCTCGCCGGCCTGAATCGCTCCGACGAGGCGCGCGCGGAGATGCGGATTTACCTGGAGCTCGCGCGCGAACAAATGATCTCGATGCCCACATCCCGCGACCAATGGTACGCCTACTGGTGGGACGCCATGCCCTACAGGCACAAGGCAGACAGCGACCAATTTTTCGAGCTGCTGCTGGAGGCCGGCCTGTGCGACGATCTGAACGAAACCGGCGAAGGCATGCCGTCACTGGCCGTGCTGCCACTCAAAAATCTGAGCGGCGACTCCGACCAGGACTATTTCAGCGACGGCATCACCTCGAGCCTGATTCTCAGCCTCGGCATGTTCCGCGGCCTGCGCGTGAAGTCACAGAATTCGAGTTTCGCCTACCGCAACAGCAACAAGTCGTCGACCGATATCGCCGGCGAACTCGACGTCGACTTCCTGGTCGAGGGCAGCATGCGCAAATCGGGCAGCAGGGTCCGGCTCACGGTGCAGTTGGTCGAGGCCGCAAGCGACACGCAAATCTGGGGCAAGCAGTACGATGCCGAGTTCGACGACATCCTGGAACTGGAACAACAGTTGAGCGGCGCCGTCGCCGGCACCATTAGCGGCCGCATTGGGCACACGCTGCAAAAAACCGCAAGCCACAAGCCGGCGAAAAACCTGCGCAGCTACGACTACCTGCTGCGCGGGCTGTACCATTTCGGCAAGTTTACCGCGCGCGACCTCGCCATCGCCCGCGACATGCTCGAAAAGTGTCTCGCGCTCGACCCCGATAACGCGGTCGCGCACAGCAACCTCGGCACCGTCCACCTGGTCGAACTGATGGAAAACTGGGCCACGGACCGCCAGCAATCCGACAAATCCGCCGCGCATCATCTACAGCTCGCGATCGAACTGGATCCCGACAATGCGCTCGCACACGCCTACCTGTCGGAATTTCTGTTGGTCATCCGCCGCGATTTCGCGCAAAGCGAGTTTCACGCCGACAAGGCGATCGAATGTAATCCCACGGCCTCGGAGGGCTATGTCGCCAAGGCAGACCTGCTGTGCATGATCCGCCGCGTCGACGAGGCGGTGCCCTTCGCCGACAAGGGATTGCAACTCGACCCGCACAGCGTCGGCGCCGGCTGGGCCGCGGGCGTGGTATACAGACAGGCCGGCCTTTACCAGCAGGCCATAAAAACTTTCCGCTCGATCAGTCACCCTCCCACCAGCGTGCATGCGCTGATCTCGGCCTGCTTCGTGCAAATGGAACTGCTCGAGGAGGCGCGCCAGGAGATGCAGGTATACCGGCAACTGGCAAAACGGGAAATGTCTTCCTTTCCCGAAAACAAGGGGGAGTGGCGAAATTTCTGGCGCCTCAACATTCCGTATCAACACGAGGAAGATTTCGAGGAATTATTTGACCAGTTAGTGGGTGCCGGACTGCTGGACCCGGAGGACGACAGCGCCGGGGAAGTACCATCGCTCGCGGTGCTGCCGTTCGAGAACATGAGCGACGACCCCGAGCAGGCGTTTTTCAGCGACGGTATCACCGCCGATATCACCAGCACGCTGGCCAAGTTCAAGCACCTGCGCACCGTCGCGCGCCACTCGACCGAGATCTATCGCGAGCGCAAGGCGTCCATCGCCGAAATCGCCGCCGAGCAGGGCGTGCGCTATATCCTCGAGGGCAACGTGCGCAGGAGCGGCAATCGCATTCGCGTCAGCGCCGAGCTGATCGATTCAGAGGGCGAGCAGATCTGCTGGAGCGAACGCTACGACCGCGACCTCGACGACCTGTTCGCGGTGCAGGACGAGATCACTCAGAAGATCACGCTGGCGATGAAAGTGCAGCTCGACGACGGCGAAAAGGCCTCGCGACGCTCCGCGGGCACCAGCAACATCAAGGTCTGGGAGTTGACGCTGACCGCGGTCGACCTGCAGGACACCTATATTCAGCAAAACATCATCGATTCACGAGCGATGCTGCAGCGCGCGATCGAGCTCGACTCCGATTACTGCTATGCCTGGATTTTTCTCGGCTGGACTCACTGGCAGGAAGCCTACAGCGGCTGGTGCGAGTCCTTCGAGGATTCGATGCGGGCGGCGCAGGCGGCGGTCGAAAAGGCGCTCGAACTCGAACCGGAAAACGGCGAGGCCTGGGCGTTGCAGGGTACGCTTTATGTAATGCGGCACGAACCCCAAAAGGCGATTGCGGCCTGCCGCGAGGCGCTCGGGCTCGAGCCGGGCAATGCCGAGCTGCACGCACTGGCTGGATTCGCGCTGAACTTTGTCGGTGATTACGCGAAAGCAGGCGATCATTTTCACAAAGCCCTGCGGCTTTGCCCGGTCTGCCCCAACTGGTACTACCTGGTCGGAGCCCAGGCCGAAAAGGCGACCGGCAACCTGGATCGGTGCATCGAGTTGCTACGCCGCGGTGTCGAGGTCGAGACGGAATCGCCGCTGATTCGCTTCCACCTGGCAAACGCGTTGCTCGACAGCGGCGACGATGCCGGCGCCCGCCGCGTGGCCGCGGAAATCAGGCAACTCGACAAGCACATGACCGGCAAGGGGCTGGTGCAGACCTACAGCCACGACGAGACCGAGCGCGAACGGTTTCGGCGCAACCTGGAATCGCTGGGCCTCGTCTAGACGCCATGCACCGGACCGAGCGGACCGAGGCGCACGCCGGCGCGCAGGTTGCGGTATTGCAACCCGTCCAGCCTGCAGGGATGGATGCCGGGTGCGATCACGACCAGGGTTTCGGCCGCGATCGGGTCGAAGTCGGCACGAAAGTGCACCGTGCTCTTCACCGCGACGATTTTCTGCTTCGTCGGTTCGATGCCGAGGTGGCGGATCATCGCCAGGTCGAGGCATTGCGAGCGCGAGCTGCCGACGA
>Ga0209536_100017459_pt1 | contig 10165 bp, 10 predicted proteins | sample DeeMarSeWOR28_12_FD_187461 | JGI IMG/M metagenome (GOLD analysis project Ga0209536, IMG submission 187461) | Marine sediment microbial communities from White Oak River estuary, North Carolina - WOR-2-8_12 (SPAdes) (version 2) | ecosystem: Environmental > Aquatic > Marine > Intertidal zone >... | reverse complement strand
CCCATTCGAAACGCTTAACGCTTCATCCGCCTCAGCCGCCTTAAAAGCATACCCCACCGCTACCAGCTGGGTGTGAGGGGTTAAGACCTCATAATTCGAAGAAGTTGACGGATTCGCTATCTCTATCTTCAAATAGCGCGTATCATCGGAAAAGACAGAGATCGGCATGCTCGTGCTGTTGCCAAGCGTGACCGTAAAAACACCTTCGGTGACGGTGACGCTGGTATGATACTCCGGCCCCCAGATCGTGCTCGAACCACCCGAGTCGGAAGTGATCGAAAACCGCATGTTGTAAAAACCGGTCAAAGGATTACCCGCGGAATCGGTCAGCCTCCCTTCGTAATTGATCCTCTGGGGGATCGCCGCCCCCACCACCGCCGCGATAAATATCAAAAATACAAGAATACTTAATCCTCTTTTAAACATGTTAAATCCTCCTTGTTATCAGGCTCAGGCCGATTTTAAAATAATTACACCTATCCGCTTGGATTTTACCACCTTTGTCAACAAATTTCACTACTTATTGTCAACTTTTTTGTGGGCATTTATTAGGGCGTTCCCGGCCGAAACTGCCACCGCAAAAGGCAGCACTGCCTGCCAGTGGACGGCGGACCCCGGGAACATCAAGGTGGAAAGCTGGCGGTCGATAAAATAGCCGAAAAGCGTGGCGAAAGGAAGGGTTTGCCAGAAGGTTATGTCGAATTCCTGCCAGTAATTGGAAGCAGTCGCCTCACCCGTGCCTGCTAGACAGGGTGTCGCGACCAGAAGCACGCTCACGATAATCGAAATTACTCTCATTGACGATTTAATTATAACACAAGCTATGCTATAATATTACCCGCAGAATGTTGATCTCAATCCTCAAATCTAAAATCCATTTGGCTACGATCACCGACACCCTGCCCGACTATCAGGGCAGCATCGGGATCGGGACTGAACTGATGGAGGCTTCGGGCCTCCTGCCCGGGGAAAAGGTCCACGTTCTAAACTCGGCGAACACGAACCGTTTTGAGACCTATGTTATCGAAGGAAAAAAGGGAGAAATCTCCCTGCGCGGGCCCGCCGCTAAGCTCGGCAAAAAGGGAGACAAGGTTATCATTATCGCGTATGGGATCGTTGAACAAAAAGACGCCGCAAAGGTTAAGCCGAAAATCATTTTAGTTAACGGGAGGAATGAGATTAAATGACAAATTACAAATTACAAATAACAAACAATACCAAAAATCCAATATTTAAAATTTTGTGCTTTGGTATTGTTTGGAGCTTGGTGCTTGGAATTTGGTCCTTCGCCTTAGCAATGGGAGGAAGCCCGCCTGCTTCTCCTGAAGCTAAATCAAAATATAAATTGGAAGTGCTGAAAATGGAACTCGTTCCCGCCTCTTCGATCTCCGAGCTTAAATTATCCGGCAAAAAAGTGCTGATGGTTATCGCTCCCAAGAATTTCCAAGATAAAGAGTTCTCGATCCCTAAAGGGATATTTGAAAAAGCCGGCGTCAAGGTCACGGTCGCATCCTTAAGCACGGATACCGCTACCGGAATGTACGGCTTAAAAGTAAAGCCGGATATCAGCATCAAAAACGCCAAAGCCAGCGACTATGACGCGATAGTCTTTATCGGCGGCAGCGGCGCGACCGTTTATAAATTCGATCCCTACGCGCATTCCCTGGCTATCGAGGCCAAAAAGAACGACCGGCTGGTCAGCGCGATCTGCCTCGGCCCGGTCATTCTGGCCAAGGCCGGGATTCTCGAAGGGAAAAAGGTTACCGGCTCACCGGCCGGATTCCACCTTCTCCTCGAAGGCAAGGCCAAAGTGCACAAGGAGAAGAACGTTGTAGTAGACGGAAAGATAATTACGGGAAGCGGTCCGGAAGCCGCCGAAGAATTCGGAAAAGCGGTCCTAAATAATCTCTAAGCCGCCCAGTGGTGGTACATGCGGTAAAAATTCTTTTCCGGATCCCCGTTCAAGATCCCGGTCACCGCGATATTGAAATTCTGGGTGATCCCAACCTGCGCCATGTCCTTTTCAAGATTATATTTCCAGGTAGCTGCCCGCGAAAAAGTGTTGTGATAATCCATCTCTTCGGTCATTAGCTGGATCTCGATCGGCCTCCCCTCCTGGTCTGTTATCACGATCGTAAAGGCTCTCCAACCGGATTCCCTTTCGCTCCAAATATTATCTTCGATGTCTTTAGCCGGCACTTTATACCGCTTTATAAGGATATCCGCAATATCCCGGATATTCCTCTCCGTTTTACAGATGATCTTGATCCCCAGGATGTCTCTTACCTTATCGTATCCATACTTCCGGCGAACCTCCACCTTGTTCCAGATGCTGAAAGGGGATTTTACTCTCCAGTAAATGCTGCTGATGCCGTGGGTCAGCTCATAATAGTTGCTCCGCAAAAATCCCTGAAGATCCGCGGTAAACCCCCGCAAATAAATTTTCGCGTCATCATAGTTCATTCCGATCTTTTTCATTACCACATCTTTTTCAACACATCTATATTTGCCCGGATCGCTGATCCTCAAATATTGATCTCGAAAGTCGTCGGCCAGGAAAATGAACTGCATTCTTTCCGTCAGCGGCGCGTAAAGAAATCTGATCTCATTGAGAATAGGATCACTGGACGAGGTGGTTTTTCTGGCCGCCTGCAGCCGGTCAAAGAAAAATATCAGCAGCGTCTCAAAATATTTGGCGCCGCGCATTAATTCTTTCATTTTAATTTCGACATATCGCGGATCCCTTCTTGCCTCATCAATCGAAAATTGAAAACTCCTGAGGTCTCGATATTTTTTCAAAACCTTTAAGATCGACCCTCTCAGCTTATAGATCTCCGCCCCTTCTCTCTCGTTGAGCTTGCTTTCGAGTTGATCGAGGGGAATTTCTTGCAGCAACGCCACCACGGCGGCGACCACATTCCCACCGATATCCGTAACCTTGCGGGCTCTATACAGCAAAGATTCAAAGCCGGTCGAACGATCGAATTCGCGGGCGATCTCAACCGCCTCATCAATGATCCGGTCAAATTTAACGAATTTTTCGTGGCTTCGCCGGCGCAGGGCGGAAAGGATGGAAGACCGGGTCCCAGAAACCGGGTCCTGGGCCTGGGTCCGCGGCATCGGTTTCTGCAGGAGCCTGACCGCGTACCTTCGGGCTAGATCTATATATTGGGATAATTTCGTTTTCATCCTATATTATTATCGTTAAAATACCCAAGATATTTCACCTTGCAGTAAATATATTTTAGTGTTAAAATTGCGAAAAAAGGGGGCAATTCTATGTCTAAAAAACTCAAGATCGGTCTTCCCAAGGGGAGCCTTCAAGCATCCACTTTCGAACTCTTCAAAAAAGCCGGCTGGTCGATCAAGGCCCAGGAAAGATCATATTATCCTTCGGTGGACGATCCGGAGCTTGAGATCATGCTTATCCGCGCCCAGGAAATGGCCCGCTATGTAGAAAGCGAAGTCCTCGACTGCGGATTGACCGGGACCGACTGGGTCCTCGAATCCGGCTGCAAGGTTAAAAACGTCGCGGACCTGATCTACGCCAAACGCGGCCTGAAAAAAGTGCGCTGGGTCCTCGCCGTTCCCGAGGGGTCGAAGATCAAAACGCCCAAAGCCCTCAAAGGAATGCGGATCGCGACCGAACTGGTAAATGTGACAAAAAAATATCTGAAAGCCAATAAAGTAAACGCCAAAGTTGAATTTTCCTGGGGCGCCACCGAAGCTAAACCGCCGGAGCTGGCGGACGCCATCGTTGAGCTTACCGAAACCGGCTCATCGCTCCGCGCCAATCATCTCAAGATAATCGATACGGTTCTTGAGTCTAACACTACCGTGATCGCCAATAAAAAATGCCTGGCGGACGCGTGGAAAAAAGAAAAACTCGATAATATCATTATGCTCCTCAAGGGAGCGCTACTGGCCGAAACTAAAGTCGGTTTAAAAATGGATGTTATTAAATCCCGGCTGCGCAATGTCTTAAAACTTTTGCCGGCGCTGGAAAAACCAACCATCTCCGAACTATCGAACCCAGCCTGGGTTGCGATCGACACGGTAGTGGATGAATATATTGTGCGCGATCTTATTCCAAAGCTGAGAAACGCCGGAGCCAAGGGGATCGTAGAATATCCCTTGAACAAAATTATCTAGCCTGCAGCTCTTCCTGTAAACTAATGACGCGCCGGCGAAGTTCTTCGGCAACGTTCTTGTAAACATCGTAGGCCTGTTCCGTTTTTTTCTGCTCGATATACGGCCCCATCTCGATCGGCTTGCCAAAAGTGACGGACAGAGGATACGGGAACGGGAAAATCGATCCGGGCGGCAGCACCTTCCAGCTATTTCCGATATAAACCGGGACCAACGGCACCCCGGTTTCTACCGCCAGCACTCCTACTCCGGGCCGAAAAGGCAGGATCCGGGCATTATTCGACCGCATCCCTTCCGGATGGATATAGACCGCTTTCCCCGCCCGCAGGATCTGGGCCGCCGCGCGCAGCGCCGGGAAAAAATCCTCTACCGTGTCGATCCTCACCACATTGGCCGCCACCTTCATCCAGAAGCGCGCGAATCCAAAGTCATAAAATAATTTTGTGGCGATCGGATAAAGCTCTTCCTTCCGCTTCCCCATCGCCCAAGCCACCGCGACAAAATCCAGGGAAGAAGCATGGTTGGCCGCCATGATGTAGGGAGGTTTTGGCAGATTATCGATACCGTAGACTTTTTCTTTGCAATAGAAACCAAAAAGCAAGTTCATTATTGCGAAAAAAATCGGCCGAAAAAACCGGTACAGGGAACGATACTTTTTCAGTATATCCGAAGGAAGCGGATCATCCAATGCCAGTCGTTTGCGCCAATAACCCGAAGTGTCCAGATCGGTCATTGTTTCTTCTTGGCCAGCAATTCCTTAACCAAAGCGATGATGTCATTCAGGCTGTTCACGTTCTTTAATTTCTCTTCGGGAACATCCAGGCCGTATTTTTTATCCAGCGCGGCAAAGATCTCGACCCCCAAAAGAGAGTCGACCCCCAGCTCGGTAAAAAGATTGGCGTTGGGATCGATATCCGCTTCCGGCTTTTTAATTACTTTGGCGACCAATGTTTTTATTTCTTGTTCCAGCATATCTAAATTTTACCCTCCATTTCATTTTTTAACAAGAATCTTTTAATTTTTAATATTCGCGTTTTAGGCAATTCTTCTTTGCGCACCACAAGTTTGGCGATCCGCTTATAATCGGCTACCCGCTTATTAAAGCTCTGGATTTCTTTTTCGATCTCCTGCCGGATGGCGTCATCCTCTGTTTTCCCGAGCTTCGCAAAATATTCCTGGTCGGGAACAATGATCGCCACCACTTGCTCGGTCCCCTTCCGGATCCCTTCCTTGATCATTCCACCCATAACACAGGACTCCTTGACCGCCGGAAGCTTGTTCAGGGCGTGTTCGATCTCTTCCGGATAAACATTTACTCCGGAAGCGGTAACAATAACATCTTTCGAGCGTCCGGTGATAAATAAATAACCTTCTTCGTCCAGATAGCCAACGTCTCCCGTATGCAACCAGCCGTTAATCACTACCCGAGAGGTCAGTTCTTTACGCTTATAATATCCTCTCATGACGTTGGGGCCAAACGCCAGGATCTCCCCAACCGGATCCGACCCCATGATCTTTACCTCCACTCCCGGGATCGCCCTCCCAACAGAGCCGATCTTATTGTGTTTTAAGTCGCAGCAGGTGATAATCGGCGAAGACTCGGTCATGCCGTATCCCTGCAGGATAGTAAAGCCCATTAGATCAAAATCTTTTATAAGTTCCGGATCGATCGGCGCCCCGCCCGAGACCAGGAAGCGGATCTTTCCTCCGAATTTATTATGCACGGTTTTAAATAATTTTTTCCCGATATTGATCCCGATAACGTATTTGAAAAATTTCGCGATGGCAAAAAGGATGGCAAAGACCGCCTTTAACCCTTTTTCTTCTACTTCGCGATGGATCCCGTCATAGAAAAGCTGGTAGAGCAGCGGGACCCCCAGCATCACGGTCACTCCGGTCTCCTGCATGTTCTTCAAGATATTATAAGACTTAAGGCTCTCCGCGTAGGTGATCTTGCAACCCATGTTGAACGGCCCTAAAAATCCCCCGGTGGTCTCGAAGGTGTGATGCAGCGGCAAAACCGAAAGAAAATTATCTCCCGGCCCCAGGTCGAACAACGAAGCTACCGTGATCACATTGGACATTAAGTTTTTATGGGATAGGACGACTCCCTTTGGGACTCCGGTCGTCCCCGAGGTGTAAACGATCGCCGCGGTATCTTCCAATTTCGGTTCAGTAATCGTCCCAACCGAGCCCTGGAGAGAATCAAATTCCTCCATCACGATCTCGCGCCCTTCGACCCCCGTCCCGCGCGTATAATCCAGGTATTTCCGGGAAAGGATGATAGATTTCGCGCCCGAATCGTTCAAAAGGGGAAGGATTTCATTTTTGCTGAGCATTGCGTCCAGCGGCACCACGATCGCGCCCATTCCGGCGATAGCCAGATAAGAGATCCCCCATTCCGGGCGATTCTCCGAGATCAATGCTACGCGATCTTGATAACCAACGCCGTGAGACGCAAGAATACCCTGGATTTTTTTTGCCTGATCTGCAACCTGCTGGAAGGTTAATTTTCGATAGCCTTCGTCCTGCCGGATCTGAAAGGCCACCTGGTTCCGGAACTTTTCCGCGTTCCGACCCAGCATCTCATTGATGGTTACAAATTCCATTATTAAGAGAAGGCAGTCGCTATATTGCCATCATTTGCATATACATCGGACCGTAAAATGCACCGTATACAATCGCAGATAGGATGAAGCTAACCACAATGCCGATCAATATGATCGCGATCGTATACCAGACTACTTTTTCTTCCGGGGTCCCGAGAACCGGAGTAAGGCCGATCGCCAGAAGATATATCCCATATAATCCTAAAATAGATAATATTCCAAGCCCGGGAACCAGAGAAAACACCCCTACCAGCCACATCGGTGTCAGGGAATAGGCCACCAATTTAAGCGCTTCGTCCAGATCCGCCTTGGAATTAAAGGTCGGGGCCAAAAGTTTTACGATCCAGGCTCCGATTAAAACCCCAACTAAATTCAGGGCGTAACCGACAACCCCGGAAACCAGCGAACCGATCAAGGGTGCCCGGATCACCGCGCCCGTAGGGATCCGGATCCCGATCAGGGTCATCCCAATAAATGAACAAATCGCCGGGATCAATGCCAGCGGCGCAATATAATTCAAGTATAAGGACTTAATATCTACCGGTTCGTCTTTGATGATCTGCCAGGTCGCCTTCGGGTTCAAAATGATATCTTTTACTCTTTCTAAAATCTTTGCCATGAAAAAAACACCTCCAAATTTTTCTTGATTCTATCACCAATAACTTGTAATGACAAGTCGATTTTGCTAAAATGCGCTCAATCAAGGAGGAAAATCCATGACAAAAAAATTATTAACCGCCCTGATCATTCTATCCCTGTTTATCCAAAGCGCCTACGGATTGTTCTCACCGCGCGCTTTGGGTATGGGAAGCGCCTACACCGCGCTTGCCGATGACGCCTACGCCGCTTACTGGAACCCTGCCGGCCTGGCGATCGACCCGGGGATCGACCTGGCGGGCCATTATCAGGTTAACAACCGCAATCAACAGATCGGAGATAACGCTTTCGCTCTCAAGGCTTGTTTTGAAGTCCCGATGAGCCCTTTTGCCTGGATCGCCGGCGTCGGGCTGGCTTCGATCTTCGCCTATCAGGGGGCAAGATACATGGCCGACCAAGGAATTGTGAAAAAAGGCTGGGGACGTGAAGGAGAGGTCATAGAAAGAAAAGAATCGGTCGCCGAAGACGTAAAAACGGATGAAGAAGCAAAGATCGCGGCCGGCAAAGAGCCAGTAAGGATCCCTATTTCCCGCAAAGAGGTCGCCAAAAAAGCAATCAAACAAGTGGGAAAAGCAACTCTAAAAATCGGTGAAAACCTTGTTGAGGCGGCAGTAAAAGGGGCAGCGCGCCAGAGCCGCCATTACTATTATACTCCCCGATGGTATCGCCCCAACTATTACCGCCCTACATATTGGGATAACCGTTATGATTATCGGGAGAAAGAACTCACCCCCCAGGGAAAGGCGCAATTTGCCGGCGGGATCTCGATCATGAGCGACCGCAATGAGCTGCAAAATCAAAATACGCGCTGGTATACGTTTTCCGTGGCCTCCGGTTATGGGGAAGTTGTAGCCCTGGGAGGAAACCTGAATATTTATGATCTCGAAGTTACGAGCGTTTCTCCTTCGATCCGCGGCTTTGGAGCCGGATTGGACCTGGGCGGGATGGTAAGATTCTCGGACAAACTCTCGTTCGGGATGACGGTTAAAGAGATCCTCACGACCGACATAAAATTCGAGGATGGAAGCGTCCGCCGTTATCAGATGACGGTCAACGGCGGAGTGGCCCTAAAACCTTACCAGCCGATCACCCTGGCGGCGGATGTCCACAACATTTTCGGGCAGTACGGCAATGATCCCACCATGCACTACGGCGTGGAAGTCCGGCCGATCTACGGAGTGGCCGTAAGAGCGGGCCTTGATAACGAAAACAAGACCGCCGGCGCCAGTTTTGGCGTTGGAGATTTTATCATCGATTACGCCATCCTGGGCGGCGTTTATAACCGCACCCAAATGGTCGGGGTAACCTGGACATTATAAATGTATCAAGACGTTCTTGATGCAAAACGGCCTAACACCTGGCAGAACATAAACACGTTAGGCTACAACTCCGGCCGGAAGTGGATCAAAGAAAACTTCAGGCATCTTCTGGCCGCGCTTCATAAACTGCCCATCCATCCCATTGACCCCTGGAATATCCTGGGCTTTGCCTGTATCGACAAAAACCTCTACGGCGAAGCCGAAAAGATCTACGATGAGCTTTTTACCCGGACCCAGAAAGAACACGGCGATGTCGGATCGCCCGCTTACCTGCGCGGGATCGCCCACATCCTGCAGGGGCGTTTTAAAGATGCCTACAACGACTTCAAGATCTCCCGCAAATACGACTTCGACACCAAAAAAGTAAACGGCAATTCCGCCCGCGCCCTGGCCTATATGGAAGAAACCCTCTTCCCGACACGCGAGATGATCAAAAAGAACCAATCGAAGCTGATCAAAGATCTGAATGTCCCGCGCACCTTGGAGCGGGCGATCGGACCCAATGTTTTGCGGACGATCCACAAATGGAACTCCGCTTCTCCCCTCTTCTCCCGCGGGATTTCACAGGGCGGAGGATATTTTCTTACATTAAAAAATGGCCACGGGCAAACCAAAGGGATCGCGATCGACCCGGGCTATGATTTCTTCAATATTTTCCGCGACTTAGGGATGGGGATCGCGGATATCGATGCCATCGTCATCACCCACGACCATGACGACCATACCGAATCAGTGGAAGGCATTCTCTCTCTGCTGGCTAAATATAATGATCACAATGAATCGCGCAAAAGCAAGGTGATCGACGTCTTTGGATCTTCCGGTACCCTGCTCAAGTTCCACGGCCTTCTCTCGGCCACCGATCTTTTCGGGAACCGGGAGATCAATTTTAAGCTTCTGGTCCCCGGCTCAGAGATCCACGAGGTCGAAGGAGCTTCCCTAAAGGAAAAATACGGATTCACCATCTCGGTCAAGCGCGCCCACCATAACGAGCGCTGGACCAATCAGGAATCCGCGGTGGGCCTGGTCCTGCATACCAACATTCCGTTTAACAAGCACGGAGAAACCATCAATATCGGCATTACCGGCGACACCCGTTATGAGCCGGGCATCGGCCGCGAATATCGTGATGCCCAGGTCATCCTTTTAAACATCGGTTCCGTTGAAAAAGAAGAAGGCAAACTGCTGGGACAGCATCTGGGGATGCTCGGCTGCATCAATCTTCTTAAAGAAGCCCGGTTGGGCCAGCCGTTACTCGCGATCCTCACCGAATTCGGGGAAGAATTCTCGGGCAAGCGCGATATTATCAGCCGCATTATTGAGAACTGGGCCCAGCCGCTGGGCAGCGCCTGCACCAACGAATTAAAAGTGATCCCGGCGGATGTGCATCTCGAAGTCCGGCTTACCGATCTCCATATCCGCGAAACCGACACC
>Ga0209536_100017458_pt1 | contig 10165 bp, 3 predicted proteins | sample DeeMarSeWOR28_12_FD_187461 | JGI IMG/M metagenome (GOLD analysis project Ga0209536, IMG submission 187461) | Marine sediment microbial communities from White Oak River estuary, North Carolina - WOR-2-8_12 (SPAdes) (version 2) | ecosystem: Environmental > Aquatic > Marine > Intertidal zone >... | reverse complement strand
TGGATGAAGGTTTCCCTTTTCGAGAACGACCGCGGGAACTTCATGGAAATAACAGACGCTGCCGGACTGTCTGAAACCTCCGGATGGTGGAACTGCATAGAATGTGCCGACCTGGACCTGGACGGGGACATGGACCTGGTGGCCGGGAACCACGGGCTCAACAGCATGCTGAAGGCTTCTGCCGAAGAGCCTGTGGAACTCTGGCTCAATGATTTTGACAACAATGGCATACCCGATCCCATAATCTGCACCTACCAGGATGGACTCAGCTATCCCATAGCCAGCCTGGACGAGCTTAAACGGCAGATTATCGGAATAGAGCGAATATATCCCAGCTACGCCAGTTACGGGGGACAGACTGTAAATGACATTTTTGGGGAAGAACTGCTGGCCAGGTCCATGTTGAAACGGGCCACACAGTTTGAAAGTGCTGTTTTTATCAACAAGGGTGACGGAAGTTATGAAACCAGGAGCCTGCCCATGGAAGCTCAGTTCTCTCCCGTAAGGGCTATTCTGGCAGGTGATTTTAACATGGACGGGATCCCCGACCTGCTGCTGGCAGGAAACAATTTTTCCACCCGGCCCTCCCTGGGCCGTCAGGATGCGTCCTATGGCTGGATAATTGCTGGAAATGAGGGTATTGATTATGAGATCCTGTGGCCCTCCGAAAGCGGGTTCACCCTGACCGGAGACGCCCGGAAAGTGCATCTAATTGACATAAAGGGAGAGCCAGTTGTTGGCAGCCTGACGAACAATGGCTCCTTTCAAATTTTCAAATACGGAAAGTATGATGAATAGTAGATTTTAGGCTATTTTGAAAAGGTCTAAATTGACCGGAAACCCTCGTATTTTTTAAAAAAATAGTATATACTTGTTATTACTTTTAACTGACCCGGGCACCTGAACCAACTAACACTAGACAATAAATATACCAACTTGTATTCTTTTTTAACCTTAAACTACTTCTATTATGCGTAGATCTACACTGTGGAAGAGTGGCGTATTATCGTTACTCCTCCTTGGCTTTGCGCTGAGTTTTACTTTTGCTCAGCAAAGAACGGTTACAGGTACTGTAACTTCTGAGGATCAAGGAGTGCTTCCTGGAGTGAACATCGTTATCCAGGGAACCACACAAGGAGCAGTTACCGATGCACAGGGGAATTTTTCCATCTCTGTCACAGGTGACGATGCCACCCTTGTATTCTCTTTCATTGGTTACTCAACCCAGGCAGTACCCGTCGGTAGTCAGACAACAATCAATGTTACACTGACACCCGATGTAACCTCTCTGGATGAAATTGTGGTGACGGCGTATGCCACCCAGAAAAAGGGAGACCTGACCGGATCTGTGGGTGTGGTAAATACTGAACAACTGGTCCAGATGCCACAATCCAACATCACCCAGCAAATTCAGGGTCGTGTTGCCGGTGTCACCGTTGTGCAGGATGCCCGTCCCGGACAGGATGCCAAGGTACGGATCAGGGGGATGGGTTCGTTCCAGAACAACGAGCCCCTTTACATCGTCGATGGGGTGCCCACAACCGATATCAATAGCCTCAACCCGGAAGATGTGGAATCCATGTCTGTCCTGAAGGACGCCGGGGCAGCTTCCGTTTACGGGGCCAGGGCTGCCAACGGGGTGATCGTGATTACTACCAAAAGAGGTTCAGCCGGCCAGATGAAGGTTAATTTCAATGCCTATGGCGGAATCTCAACTGTGGGTAGTGGTCCTGATTTCCTGTGCAATACCCAGGAGATGGCGGACCTTGTTTGGTTGATCTCTGCCAATGACGGTACCGTGGAAGACCACCCGCTTTATGGGCTCACCACCAATCCGGAGCCCACTCTGCCCTTCTGGGCCGCCGATACGGACTGGTTCGGCGAATCAACCCAGCGGGGTTCCATACAAAACTACGACCTCTCCCTTTCCGGAGGCACAGAGGGTGCCAACTTCTACGCCAGCCTGGGCTACCTCGATCAAACAGGGGAAGTCATCTTTAACTGGTACAAGCGCTTCAGCGCCCGGTTCAATTCCGAATTCACCGTGAAGGACAGGCTGACCCTTGGGGAGAACATCAACATTGTGCACCGTTCAGACCACGGGGTAGGTAACCAGGCTGAACAGACCGCTGTCACGGGGGGAGCTTACCGGATGATGTCCATAATTCCTGTGATATGGGAGTCCGGACCTTATCAGGGACTCACCCATTTCTGGGAAGATGGTGACTGGGGAAGTACCGGGATCGCCAACAGGCTTGGAAACGGTCAGAATTTCGTCTCCGATGCAACCCGGGACAAAGATGATAAGTGGCAGCAACTCCGTATTCTCGGTAATGTTTTCGCTGATTTAAAAATCATTGAAGGATTGAATCTCAAAACCTCCATCGGAGGATCCATTGACATGCAATATTATACCAACTGGACCGGATCCACCTATGAACACTCAGAGAATACAGCTACTCCCACCTACCGCGAAACCGGACAGATAGGAGGCTTCTGGACCTGGACCAATACGCTGACTTACAACGCGCAATTTGGCGACCACAGCATATTGGCCGTTGCAGGTTATGAAGCTAATAAACTGGGATACGGACGCGGGGTCTGGGCCCAGGGAGCAGGCTACTTCACGGAGGATGCATTTTCATTCCGGACCGTAGGAACAGCTGAAAATCTACAATCCGGGGATTCCTGGTTCAATACTCCGCGGACCCTTGTATCCCAGTTCCTGAGGGCGGATTACAACTTCCGCAGCAAGTATTACCTGAGCGGAACGGTCCGCCGGGACGGCTCCTCTGTTTTCGGTGCCGAGAACCGTTACGGGGTGTTCCCATCAGTAACCGGTGGATGGAGGATCAGTGAAGAGTCCTTCATGTCGAGTGTCGGTTTCATCTCCGACCTTAAGATCCGGGGCGGATATGGCACCATGGGGAACCAGGCGGCCGTATCGACCTCCAATCAGTTTTACCTTTACGACGGCGCACCCAACCGTTCATTCTATGATATCAATGGAACCTTTACCGGCTCAGCTCCCGGATTCCGTCCTTCCCGGATTGGGAACCCGGACGCCAAGTGGGAGACCAATGTTACCACAAACGTTGGTTTTGATGCCGTGCTGTTCGAACGGAAACTGGAGTTGACTTTCGACTGGTACACCAAGCGGAACGTCGATCTGCTCTTCAATCCCGAGTTGCCGGGGACTGCCGGAAATGCGAGCCGTCCCTACTTCAACGTGGGTGAGATGCTCAACACCGGTATCGATGCCATGGCGACCTACAGGATGATCTCGGGCGACTTCAATTTTGAGGTGACCGCTACCATGACTACCTATAATAACGAGATTATAGCCATTGCCGAGGGGATTGAATTCTTCGATTCAGTCCAGGATGGAGGCAACAGGATCGGTGCCACCTCTCGGAATGAAGTCGGATATCCCGTGGGTTCTTTCTTCGGATATGACTTCCTGGGATTCTTCCAGAGTCAGGGCGACGTGGATGACCACGCTACCCAGGCGGGTGCTGAGCCGGGATTCCTGAAGTACAGGGATACAGACCTCAGTGAGGAGATCGGTCCCGAGGACCGGATCCATATTGGAAATCCTAACCCGGATTTCACCTACAGCCTGAACTTTAATGTCGGGTATAAGGGATTCGACCTGGTTGCCTTCTTCTATGGTTCACAGGGGAACGATATCGTGAACCAGAACAGATGGTGGCTTGATTTCTGGGGCTCCTTTATTGGACAGAAGAACGTGGGTATGCTTAACGACAGCTGGACTCCTGACAATCCGGATGCCGCGTTCCCGAAAGCTTCCGCCAAATCTAACTTTTCAACGAGCCAGGAATACAGCAGCTATTACATTGAGGATGGATCCTTCTTCCGCTTGAAGAACCTGCAGATCGGTTATACCTTCGACAATGCCATGTTGGGCAACATCTTCTCCAACCTGAGAATATACATTCAGGGCACGAACCTGTTTACCATTACCAAGTATTCGGGACTGGATCCGGAACTGTATCAGCCCAGTGAAACGGTATTTGGCGTCGACCAGGGCAGCCTGCCTGTTGCCAAGCAATTCATAGTAGGGGTCAACCTTGGCTTCTAGCGAATATGTCTAATGTTGAGATAATAAAACTTAGAAAAAATATGAAAAAGATTAGATCATTATCAGTAATGGTTGTCACAGTGGGACTCCTGTTGATGAATGCCTGCAGTGAAGAATTCCTGGAAATCACGCCCAACGGGTCCCTGGACCAATCTGTTCTGGCAACCTATGCGGGCGTGGACGCATTATTAATCGGGGCCTATTCCATGATCGATGGCATAGACGCCTCCTTCTCATGGGAAGCCGCCACCTCAGGATGGGTCTACGGATGCATCAGGGGACTGGAAGCCAACAAGGGCACTTTTTCCGGTGACCAGCCGGATATCAATCCCATCCAATCCTTCTCAGAATCACCAACCAACCCATATCTGAACGCGAAGTGGAGGTCCTGCTACGAAGGGGTCAGCCGATGCAATTCCACAATTGTGACGGCAGGGATGGCCCTGGAAGCCGGAACCATCGACCAGGCCGAGCATGACTCTTTTGTCAACCAGGCCAGGGCACTGCGCGGATGGTACCACTTTGAACTCTTCCGGCTGTTCGGTGACTACAGTACCGGAATGTATGTTCCCTATGTGGATCAGAATACCGTCCAGAGTGAACTGGGCAATGAGGTGGACATAAGGCCCATGATCATTGCGGACCTGGAGGCGGGAACCGATCTTGCCCTGGATATGGGAGGTATCGGACGCTTTAACAAGACCGTTGTACAGGTTTTCCTGGCTAAGGCCTATATGCAGCTATATCAGGATTATGGCTCGGCGTTGACCGAGCTGAATGAAGTGGTTGCCTCAGGGACCAAGCCCAATGGGGATCCCATCGGACTTGCTGCAAGATACGGGGAAATCTTCGATATCGAAAACCGCAACTTTATCGAGTCGGTTTACACGGTCCAGTATTCCGTGAATGACAACTCCGGCGCATACAACGGGGGCTGGGGCGAAGTGTTGAATTTTCCCTATAAAGGTGGTGGCTCACCCGGAGGATGCTGCGGATTCTTCTGTCCGACCCAGGATTTTGTTAATTCTTTCAGGACAGATCCCAATGGGCTTCCTTTCCTTGACAACAGCTATAACGATGAGGAGGTGACCAATGACCAGGGGATTGCTATCGGGGATCCGTTTGTAGAGTATGCAGGCCAACTTGATCCCAGGGTTGACTGGTCGGTGGGACGCCGCGGAATCCCATACTGGGACTGGGGCCCACACACCGGAGCCGACTGGTTGAGGGACCAGAGCTACTCGGGACCCTACAGCCCCAAGAAGCAGGTATACCAGCAGTCCCAGGAAGGTTCCTATACCGAAGTGGGTAACTGGACCTCCGGATGGACCGCCAACGGATACCGCATGATCCGCTATGCAGACGTGCTGCTATTAAAAGCCGAATGTGAAGCGATGACCGACACGGACGACCTCGGATACGGTGAGGTGAACCAGATCCGTGCCCGTGCAGCCAATCCGGCCGGTTTTGTGATGGAAGATGACGGAGTGACTCCCGCAGCCAACTACGTGGTCGCTGAGTATACCACTCCTCCTGCCAATTCGGCAGAGGCCATGACACGTATCAAGTTCGAAAGGAAACTGGAACTCGGACAGGAGGGACACAGGTATTACGACCTGCAGCGCTGGGGCGATGTATTGAACCCCAATGAGCTTCCCAGGATCCTTGCTCATGAGAAGTCCATGCCATGGGGCGACAATCTGTACGATGCCACCGCAGCAGTGGGCCCGGAAGATGTGAACTTCCCCATCCCGCAAAGGCAGATTGACCTGATGCTTGGAAGACTGGTTCAAAACAGGTAGTCACTGACTCAAAATAGATTAAAGAAAAGGGGCCGTATCAAATGATACGGCCCTTTTTTGCGTTATACCCACCCGTCGCTTAAAATTTTTACTGCGTAAATATTTTTAGGCTTCCGAACGGGTATAACTTTCAAAAAGGCATCATTGTACGGCCTCTTTTTTGTTATACCGCTTTGTCGCTTCTCCCCTCCTTTGAATACAGTCACTTTTTTTGTTTCTTTGGACTTCCTGTATAATAAAAATTGTAGTGATCAGATGAAAAAATCAGTGCTCTACCTGCTGCTGCCGGTGATGCTCTCCTGTTCGGTAAAGCCCAGGTTTGAGCTGCTGGATCCGGAAAGGACCGGGATCACTTTCAACAATGTGGTCCTGGAAAACGATTCGGTGCATGTGCTCAATTTCGAATACATCTACAACGGGGCCGGGGTGGGAATCGTGGACCTGAACAACGACAACCTGCAGGATATTATTTTTACGGCCAACCAGGTGGCCCCCCGGATCTATCTGAATGAAGGGGACATGAGGTTCCGGGATATCTCCTCCACTTTCAGGGACCTGGATAACGGTCAATGGTACAGCGGGATCACCTTCACCGACATCAACCAGGACGGATGGAGGGATGTTTACCTCACCTGCACCGCCCACCCGGAATCCGAAAGAAGGAAGAACCGCTTTTTTATCAACCAGGGTATCCAGGAAGATGGAGAGTTGCTCTTTATCGACCAGGCGGAAGCCTATGGTCTGGACGATGAAAGTTATACCGTGCATGCTTCCTTTCTGGACTATGACAACGATGGGGACCTGGATCTCTATCTCCTGAATAATTTTGTGACCGAGCGGCTCTCCGCCAGTTACAGGGCCAAGATCAACGACGGTACCGCCGTCAGCAACGATGACTTTTACCGCAATAACGGGGACGGTACCTTTACCAATGTGACCATCGAAGCGGGTATCGTCTATGAAGGATTCGGGTTGGGACTGGCCGTGGGGGACGTGAACAAGGACGGGTATCCCGACGTGTATGTTTCCAACGACTATATCTCCAACGACCTGCTTTACATCAACCAGCGTGACGGGACGTTTAAAAACGAGATCGCTAAGTTGATGTCCTACCAGACCAAATCTTCCATGGGCAATGACATGGCCGATATAAACAACGACGGGTATCCCGATATGTTCACCCTGGATATGCTGCCGGAATACTATCACAAGAAAAAGCAGACCATCAACGGCTTCGGGTACATCTACTACACCAATGATGCAAAATACGGTTACGAGCACCAGTACCTTCGGAACATGCTGCACCTGCACAACGGCATGATCGGTGATTCGGTGGTGCCATACAGTGAAGTGGGACAGATGATGGGGATCTATGAATCGGAATGGAGCTGGTCGCCCCTTTTTGCCGATTACGACAACGATGGGGACAAGGACCTGATCATTGCCAACGGGTATCCGGTGGACATGACCGATAAGGACTGGACACGCTTCAAGGCGGAGATCTATGGCTCCCTTGCGGACCACCGCTATGTGATCGACCGTTGTCCCTCCTCGAAGATGTATAACTTCGCTTATGAGAATATGGGACCTTATGAGTTCAGGAACAACCGCCCGGAGTGGTTCGAACCCGTGGAATCTTATTCCTACGGGGCTGCCTTTGCCGACCTGGACAATGACGGGGACCTGGACTATGTGACCAACAATCTGAATGATCTGGCCTTTGTCTACCGGAATACCACGGTCGAAAGGGGGAAGAATGAAAGCAACTACCTTAGGATCCGGCTTCATGGGGATGCCCTGAATCCGGAAGCTTTCGGGGCCAAGATTGAAGTCTGGAGCCAGGGAAGCTACCAGTTCCAGGAACATTTCCTCTCCAGGGGTTATATCTCCTCGGTGGACCCGGAGGTTCATTTCGGCCTTTCATCCCATAAGCTGGTTGATTCCCTCAGGATAAGCTGGCCCTCCACCGGCCGGATCTCGCTTATCAAAGATATTGATGTCAACCAGGTGCTGGACATAGACCTGAAAGATGCTAAAGCCTCACATAATCCAGAAATCCGGGTGGATTCCACTGAACTGCCCTTTTCCAGGATCCATGGCCTAATACCTTACATGCACCGGCAGGAGGATATGATCGATTACTATTACAGCCAGAATATCCTTCCCCATAAATTCTCACAGATAGGACCCATCTTACAAAAGGGCGATCTGGATGGTGACGGGACGGAGGACCTGATTATTGGCGCCACCGGCCAGCTTCCCACCACCGTCTTTCTGAAAAAAGGAGGCGGTTTTGTGGAGACTTCACTGGAAGGCCTGAGCGGATACAAGGACACGCCTGAATCCGGCTTTGCTATTCTGGATGTGGATGGGGACGGTGATCAGGATATTATCGCTTTGGCAGGAGGTTATGAGAACCGTCCGGAGGAATACATGCATCACCTCTATGAAAACAAAGAGGGTTCGTTTATACGGACGCGTCTCCCACTCCCCTCCTTCCCTGCTTCCGTGGTCAGACCGGTTGATTTTGAAGGGGATGGCGACATGGATCTTTTCATCGGGTCCCGGGTGAGGATGAACGCCTTCCCGCTGGCCGAAGAATCCTGGCTGCTGATCAACGAAGAGGGACAATACAGTCCCGAACATTGCATGAATTTCGACCTTGGAATGGTCACCGATGCCGTCTGGACAGATTATGACCAGGATGGCTGGGAAGACCTGGTGGTCTCCAGAGAATGGAACTCCGTCCTGTTCCTGAAAAACATGAACGGCAGGCAACTGGCCCCTCAGGATCTGGAAGAGATCGAAGCCATGCACGGCATGTGGTTCTCCGTCGGAGCAGGCGATTTTGACAGGGACGGGGATCCTGACTTTGTGCTGGGGAATCTGGGTGAAAACCACCGGTTCACCATCAGTGACCAATATCCCTTACGCATATATGCCTTCGACCTGGATATGAACGGAACCCTTGATCCCATATCCACAGGATACTGGAAGGACCGTTACGATGAAATGACCGAATACCCCGTCAACTACCTGGATGAACTGATGGGACAGTCCAATTATTTCATGCAGAAGTTCGATTCCTATACCTCTTTCAGCTACGCCTCCGTTACGGATATATTCGATACGGCCACCCTGAACCGGGTCGATGATGTTTTTTACATCAATTCGGCATCCAATTATATCCTCTGGAATGAGGATAATGGCTTCCGCTGGGAGAAACTGCCCCTGCCAGTCCAGGTGGCACCTCTGAAAAAAACGATCATCCGGGACTTCAACGGGGACAATTACCCCGATCTGCTCCTGGCCGGGAACGACCACACCTTCGATATCAGCACCGGTTATTACGATGCCAACAAGGCCCTGCTCCTGCAAAGTGAGGAGGGAACACCCCTGAAAAAACTGATCACGCCGGCGGAAAGCGGAATCATCCTGCATGGCATGGTGGAATCCCTGCTGTTCCTTGAAGGTGAACAAGAGTTAATCGTGGCCGGAATGAACCGGGATAGTATAATCGTCCACACCCAGAACAGGTAATTCTATCCAGGGAAACAAACGACTCCACACCCGGCTTGAGGAATATGCTTATTTTTCGTTTCTTTATCATAAGAATCGCTATCATTTGTCTGACTATGAGGCATTTTTTGCCCATCTTCCTGATCCTGACCACGCTGCTTATTTCCTGTGCAGAACAACCTCGTTTTGAGTTATTGAAAGCAAAAAAAACAGGTATATCCTTTGTGAATGCCATAAAAGAAAGCGACAGCCTGAATATCCTCAATTTTGAATATATGTACAACGGCGCAGGTGTTGGCATCATGGACCTGGACAATAATGGTCTTCAGGACCTGGTCTTCACAGGGAACCAGGTATCTCCAAGGATCTATATTAACGAAGGAGGTTTCAGATTCAGGGATATTTCATCCAGTTTCCCCGGGCTGGATGACGGCAGATGGTACAGTGGCATAAGCTGGGTGGATATCAACCAGGATGGATGGAAGGATATCTACCTGACATGCTCCGCCTATGACAATCCGGAAAGAAGAAGAAACAAGTTTTACATCAACCTTGGACCGGGGGAGGACGGAGAACTGCGTTTTGAAGAACGGGCAGAAGCCTATGGAATAAACGATGACAGCTACACCGTACAGGCAGCATTTTTTGATTACGACCTGGATGGGGACCTGGACCTCTACCTGATGAATAACTACGTGATAGAAAGACTTTCAGCCAGTTACAGGCAAAAAATCAATGATGG
>Ga0209536_100017456_pt1 | contig 10166 bp, 9 predicted proteins | sample DeeMarSeWOR28_12_FD_187461 | JGI IMG/M metagenome (GOLD analysis project Ga0209536, IMG submission 187461) | Marine sediment microbial communities from White Oak River estuary, North Carolina - WOR-2-8_12 (SPAdes) (version 2) | ecosystem: Environmental > Aquatic > Marine > Intertidal zone >... | reverse complement strand
CCAGCGGGTTAGATACCCCATCAGGAGCAAAACGACCCCAACTCAACCACAGACCAACCAGGATAAGGGCCGCCAACCCGATAAACACCATCCAGAAACGACGCGAGGACAGGATATCACCCTGGAATAGCGACCTGCCCAGAAATAAAGCCTGTATGACCAGCATGAGCATTAGAAGGGCGGTCGTGGGTGGTGAGAAGGGTACGCTTAAAAGGAGGGCAAAGGCTACCCAAACCAAGCCTACCCAAGACCGGTCACGCCAATAGCGCGCCAGACCATAAAAGGCGGTAATGGTAAGCGTCATAAGAAAAGCCTCCCGCATCTGGGAGCTACCTAACAGTACCGCTTCAGGGAAAAGGGCAAGTATCCAGGCAGCTAGCGTCGCAATACGCTCATCCCAGGCGCGTTTGGCGAAGGCCCACAGGAATAACACCCCCAGTGCTGAAAAAGAGGCTGTTATCACCACCATTACCAGCGGTTGGTGTGTTTCACCACCCAGATAGCGGTAAGTCAGTGCGCTCATATAAAGCAACCCACCATACTGGTCCACCCTGCGAAAACTGCCCTGGAACACTTTATAGAGAGGTTTCTCAGAGCTCGCCAGTTGCCAGGCAGTCTGGTCACGATCAGAGGCATCCGCCATCACATAACCTGATACCTCCGGGGGCGAGTTGTAGCCAAATTGGGGCAATGAGATATACCAGAACACGCCCGCAGCCAGGCGCAGCAAAGCTGCACTCAGGATCAGAACACCTAACCAGCGTGGTGGGGCTTCGCTCTTAAGTGCCCACCAACCCCCTCCAAGCAAAGCCGCTCCTAGGCTTAACACACCCAGGAAAGATCCCCAACCCTGGATATCCTGGAAACCCGAGGAAACCCAGGCTAACCCTAAAGCCAGGAGGATGAGCAGGACTAACCCTGAAGCCAGAACAATGAGCAGGGAACGAACGCTAGATCGTCGGCTATCAGGCATGGCTATCTTCCAGATCCGCCAGGATAAGCTCGGCGCGTGAGCTCCAGGTGTAAAGCCCTGCGTCTCGCCTGGCTTGTATGGCCAGTTTGGCAGCTCGTTCCGGGTCCGCGCGCAGGCTTTGCAGCGCCTCCACCCAGGCATACACATCATGCGGAGGTAATAATATGGCGTTTTCCTGGTTGAGCACCTCTCGCAGCACCGGCAAATCGCTGGACAGGATCGGGCGTTCGCAAGCCAAATACTCAAATAGCTTCATCGGGCTTAGATAGGGAGCAATATTACCACCTGAAGAGGCAGCCACACGTGTCTGGTAAGGCATCAACAGCGTATTGCATGCCGCCTGGTATGAGGGTAGTGCTGCGTTAGGCACAAATCCAGTCAAGATGATGTTCTCCAAACCCCTGGATTTTACATCATTTTGCAGGCGATCCACATCCTGAGGCTCTCCCCCGGCGATCAAAAAAAGGACCTCGGGAAGACAAACTGCAATATCGAGCAATAAGCTTATCCCGCGACCCTCATAGAGATTACCCGTATACCCCGCGATGAACTGGTCTTCCTGGAGTACCTGCTCTGGCAGAAATCCAGCCAGCCTCTGGCGGGCTACATCGGGAGAGGGGATCTGTGCATAACGAGCCAAATCAACCCCATCAGGGGCAATGATGGTAAAGGGGGGTGAGCCTGGAGCACCAAACCCACGGCTCAATTCGAGGGCCAGAGGGCGTGTGATCACCACCAGGCGGCGCGCACCCCTGCCCTTGAGGAAAGCGCGGAATAAGAGCGGTCCCATCCTACCCTGGGGATAGTCATGTACCTCACAGATCGCCGGCATACCCAAAAGGCTGGCCAGTGCCGCGGCCTGTGGTAAGCGGGTGTACAAAACATCAGCTCCCCAACTCCTGGCCCAACGTACGGCGTGCAGCCCATAATCATAGCGGCGAAATTGGGACCTAGCTGGCAACCATTCCACCGGAAACGCATATTCCAGCCCATACTGGTGGGCAAGCTCATCCCAGGACGGAAGCTCCGAAGCATCGTCGATCCCCGGCACCGCCAGGCGGATGCTATGGCCGGACAGGCCTAAAGCCTGGGCCATCTTCATAACCTGCATAGTGTTAGCTCGTTGGGCTGGGATATGGGTGGGGGCTACAAGGGCGATTTTCACGTTGCCCCCAATACGCGCTGGTACGCCTGGAATTGCTCTTCGGCATTACGCTCCCAGGTAAGTGTCTCCGCCCAGGAGCGGTTGGCATGGCCCATCTCGCGAGACCGCTCAGGATCGTTGAGCAAAACCATGATAGAATCAGCGATCCCATCCACATCACCTGGCTCACACAAGATACCCGTTACCCCATCTTCCACAGCATCCCCTACACCCCCAGAACAAGTAGCAATTACCGGCAAGCCATACGCACCTGCTTCCAGGTACACCAAGCCAAATCCCTCAAAGCTCAAGCCCTCTTGTTGGGGTGTGAGTATGAACAGCGAGGCTTCCTGGTAACAGCAGCGCAGCTCCTCACCCGTTAATACCCCAAAAAACTGGACGTCCTGCACTCGCTGCTCCCTGATAAACCGCTGAAGTCCCTGGTAATAATCCTTATTGTTGTAACTACCAGCGATCCAGTAGCGCGCGTCGGGTATCTGTTGCTTTACCCTGGCAAAAGCTGCCAGGCTGATATGCTGCCCTTTACGGGGTTTGACATCACCGACCGAGAGCAAAGTAGGTATTGCAGGAAGGTGACGGTTGGTAGCTTCACTCCGTGGTATATCTTGGAAAAAATGATTGCCATTCAGAATTGGCTGAACGCGTTCGGTGGGTAACTGCTGGCCGAAATACTGGCGCATCAAACGGGCTGTCCCGTGAGAGACGGGGCATACCAGGGCAGCATCATTAAGCACCCTTTGATAAGCCCTGCGATCGATAGGCTTCTCATACCACACCACACCATATGTACCATGCGCGGTGATAATATGTGGACAATCCGCTTTGTGTGATAGCCACATTCCCACTAGCCCGGTAGGGTAGGCTTCCAGGGAATGCACCAGTTCTACCCTGGGGAACCTGCCAGCGGCTATCGCCCGTTGAGAGGCGATGAGACCCTTCAAACCCCGCCAATGGTTTAATGAAGCCTCCTGGGTTACAGGCAAGGAGCAGATCGTATCACCCGGGAAGAGTGATCTTGCCACGCTGGTATCGGCCTCTGAGACGAACAGAACCGGATCAACATATGTCCTTATCGCATTCAAGAATGAGACGGCATGAGTTCGCCACCCGCCTGGCTTTTGTAAATAAGGTAATACGTAAGCTACTTTCATCTACCAGTTATTTTGTTCCTCGATAAACTACCCTCAGGCTTCCAGTTCCTTTCCTGTATGGTTAATGTTTATCCACGTTCACCTGGGGGGCCCGCCTGCCATGTCTCGCTCTTGCCGGGAAACTTCCGAGAAGAACTTTATCACAGATACACTCACTCCAACGATGTAAGAGCCCGCCAACAGGGCTGCGCTAGCCAGGTAGCCATAAATAGGAACCAGCAAGAAAATACCTGTGATCTTTAGGACAGCCAGGACCAGGTTTACCTTGGCGGGGAAGTCCGGCAAACCTATCGCTAAAAGAGCAACCCGGTTCCAGTAAAAAGTGTTCGCTACAAAGTAGCCCGCCAGCAGGATGAGTAAAGCTGGATAGGCAGGGAGATACTCCGGCGCGTAGATATACAGGATTATCGGCGGACCCAGAAAGACCAGTACCAGCGACACAAACAAAGTGTAGCTTCCAGCGAGAATCGAACCCTGGCGTAGGACGTAACGCACATTACTCCAATTCTTGCGCGCAACCTCGCGCGATAGTTCCGGATAGGTCGCCTGAGGCATAGGAGCAACAGGCATTTGAGCCAGGTTGGCTAAGGCAAGCGCCAGCTTATAATATCCGGACTCGGTGGGATTACGCAAGAAAGACACCCATAACAATTCGCTATCTTTTGTGACCAGGCTTAGGGTGGCACTGATATAGGTGCTGATTGCAAAACGGGTCAGTTCCCGGTACTTTTCATGCAGCAAGCTGATAGGTGTTCGCCACCAACCCCAATCCCAACGCCGGGTCGCTTCTACGAGTGCCCTTGCTGACAATCCGACCGCGCCGATAACTTTACCCACCATGTATGCCACGAGGACACCCATCACATCACTCTGGGTAATATAGACCACCAGGATAATGCTAAAAGTGATCAGGCTTTGCACGATATTTAACACCGCCATAAAGCGAAAGCGATTGAAGATTTGTAACAAGCCGGTAGAGCTCTCAGCGATCAGGTTTGCTAAAATGATCCAGCTATATACAAGGAACCAATTTATGGTCGCAGGATCCTTCGCCAGATACAAAGCTGCCAGAGAAGCTAACAGCCTGACCAGGATAAAAGCAAATACGGATGCCAGGATTTCGACCAGGGAAGCCACTTTATAGACCGCGGCTGCACGTTCCGGCTCATCATTTTCGGTATATTGCCCCACATATTTCACCACCAATTCGTTCATACGAAATGAGGCGAACTTATTCACCACAGTGGTGAACATGATGATCGTCCCCAGAACACCGAATGCGGTGACACCCAGCATACGCGCCACCAGGATTCCTTGAAGCATGCTCAATACAGCAGAGATTCCCGTAGCGCTGAACAAGTAGGCGGTATTCTTCACCACCCTGCGTATCAATTCGTTTTCAAAGAATTGGTGGAATAACTGGCGTGACCTGGAATAGAGGTTCTTTAACATAGATAGGGATTTCCAGAGACGAAACGGATCACCGCATGAGCTGTCTTATTCGTATGAGAGAGATCATGCAGCCTGGCTGTTAAGCCATTGGTCAACCCGTCTCAATCTGGCTGGTCCAGTCGCGCTCGGAGTTGTACCAGGCAACCAGCCTGGAAATGCCCTCCTCCAGGGAAACTTGTGGCTCCCAATTGAGTTGGCGTCCTGCTTTTTCAACGTCCGCCCAGTTCGCGAGCATATCCGCGCGATGGGCAGGGTATTGCTCAATTTGTGCATCCTTACCGATCATCCGCTCGATGATGTGGATAAGCTCCAAGATGGTAATCTCTTCATGCCCCCCTAGGTTTATAATTTCGTAGCCCATAGGTTTGAGGGCCATAATGGTACCCCTGGCAATATCATCCACATAAGTAAAACCACGGGTCTGTTTTCCATCCCCAAACAGCTTTAGTGGACGGCCCTCGCTTATCCACTGCACAAAACGAAACATGCTCATATCCGGACGACCGGCTGGACCGTAGACCGTAAAGTAGCGCACAACGGTCACATCGATACCATACAGGTAATGGTAGGCATGGCTCAACGCCTCGGCACCCTTTTTGCTGGCCGCGTAGGATTGGAGTGGGCGGTCACTTTCAGCCGTTTCAGGCGTGGGCAGTGGCGCATCGGCTCCATATACACTGGAGGTCGAGGCCAGAATAAATTTTGGGATTTCCCTTTGATGGCAAAACTCCAATAAATTCAGTGTACCGGTGATATTGGTATCCACATATACCCATGGGTCCTCCACCGAAGCGCGCACTCCTGCCCTGGCAGCCAGGTTGATAACCCCATCAAACTGCCCCCGATATAGGCGTGTCTGCGGGTCGAAGGTCTTACGATCAGAGATGTCAGCGTGATAAAAGGTAAAACCCGTGTGATTTCGCAGTCGACCCAGGCGGTACTCCTTCATACGCACATCATAGGCATCGTTCATATTATCGATACCCGAAACCGTATGTCCGTCTTCTAGAAGCAATTCAGCAACGCGCGCCGCAATGAAACCTGCAACACCTGTTATCAAATAATTCGCCATAACCACCTCACAGAAATCCTTTTCATCAGAGTTTTTATAACCTGTACACCCGTGTATTGTTGCGACCTGCCTCACCTAGCGCATTGCGCGTGTCCACAATCAACTTTGCAGCCCCCAGAATTGCAGGGTAATCATAGGAACTGTGGTTGGTGATGATCACCACACAATCCACCTCAGCTACGGCCTCCATCAGGTCGGGCACGCTATCGATTTCCAAACCTTCGTGATCCAGATGTGGGATATAGGGGTCATGGTAGAACACCCTTGCTCCCTTTTGTTCGAGGAGACCGATCACATCCAGGGCAGGGGACTCACGCAAATCATCAACATCCGGTTTGTAAGCAGCACCCAAGACCAGTACATCTGACCCTTTCAGTGGTTTACCTTGTTCGTTGAGTGCATCCTGGATCATAGAAAGCACATGGCGCGGCATTCCGGTATTGATCTCCGAAGCCAGATCGATAAAGCGAGCGGTGTAATTTAACGCCCTCAGCTTCCAGGACAGATATAGAGGGTCGATCGGGATACAATGTCCACCCAACCCAGGCCCGGGTGTAAATTTCATAAAACCAAAAGGTTTGGTCGCGGCGGCATCGATAACTTCCCAGACATCGATACCCAGCCGGTCACACATGATGGCCATCTCATTGACCATACCAATGTTGATCATACGGAAGGTATTTTCCAATAACTTGGCCATCTCAGCCACTTCGGCCGATGAGACCGGGACAACATCCTGTAAAGCCTGGGCATACCAGGTAGATGCCACTTCGCTACAGGCTTCGGTAATGCCCCCCACCACTTTGGGTGTGTTAAGTGTTGTCCAGTCCGTGCGACCCGGGTCGACCCGCTCGGGAGAAAATGCCAGGAAAAAATCTTCGCCTACAACTAGATTGTTTTCTTCGCCCAATTGGGGGAGCAAGATCTCGCGCGTCGTGCCAGGATATGTTGTAGACTCCAGCACAATGACCATCCCCGGGTGTATGTACTTCGCCAGCTCTGCAGATGCATCCAGAATAAAGGACAGGTCGGGATCACCTGTTTTGCGCAGGGGCGTAGGCACACAAATGCTTACTGCCTCAACATCCGCTAAAACCGAGAAGTCTGTGGTGGCATGCAGCTTGCCGGCTGCAACCAGACGCGCTACCTGTTCCGTTGGCACATCCTGTATATGGCTCTCACCTCGAGATACCGTAGCTACTTTACCCTCATCGGGGTCAATACCAATTACATTAAAACCAGCCTCAGCAAAGATGGTGGCTAAAGGCAAACCCACATAACCCAAACCTAGGACGGCTACTCGAGCTGTCCGGTCGTGCAATTGGTTAAGTATCAATTGTTCATTAGATAAGGTCATTCTTCCTCTTTAAAATATCATATGTGATCTGATGAAGGTGGGATTTCCCCATGAAACGAGCATGGAGGGTGTATTTTCACGAATTAAACCACGAAAATACCTAGAAAAAACTTAATTGTTCCGCGTCTCCCTTATCCTCGGATGCCGCCTGTGTTGAGTAGTTGGGAGCGGCAGAAGCCCCCGCGATAAGTTCAGGCAATTGAGCAAAATCGCGTTCGATCACAGGTCTCAGTGAACCCTGATGGAGGGCAGCAGCCGGGTGATACATCGGGACGATCAATCGACCCCGAACATGCATGGACTGACCATGCACCGCGCTGATTTTAGCATTGGGCAAAAAGCGAGCCATCGAGAAACGCCCCAAGGTAACGATCACCTTGGGGTTGATGGCATTGATCTGACGTTCCAAATAGTCGTCACACGCATCCAACTCTTCTGGCATGGGGTCGCGGTTGCCCGGTGGGCGGCATTTCACCACATTGGTGATGAACACTTCTGTACGCTGCATACCAATCTTAGCTAACAGCTCTTCTAGAAATCTGCCTGCCGCTCCCACGAAGGGTCGCCCTTGCTCATTTTCATGGAAACCAGGCCCCTCGCCAATGAACATGATATCTGCGTCCGCCGGACCTTCGCCCGGCACTGCATTTTTACGGGAATGGTACAGAACACATTTTTGACAGACGGATACTTCTTGCGTAACTTGCCTCAAAATATCATTGGATGTCACAACCTACCTCCTCACGGTTAGCTTCTCAGTCCTGCGCCGGTCGTGATTGGGTCACCGGCGGTTCTTCCTCAGATGTATGCACGACCGGTTGCCCTGTGGTCAACCACTCCTGGTATGTCAACTCTTGATCAACCTTTTGTTGAAGGTCAACCGTCATGATGAGTGCATCCTCCTGGTTATCCTGGTAATAGCGTGGGCGCCGTCCAACAACGGCAAATCGAAATCTACGGTACAGGGCATGTGCAACCCTGTTACTTGCACGCACCTCAAGGGTAGCCAGGCGCGCCCCTCTGCGAATAGCTTCTATCAAAGCAACTTTCAACAACAACTGGCTGATGCCCTTTCTCCGGAACTCAAGCAACACTGCTAGGGTAGCGATGTGGCTTTCGTCCATAATCATCCAGACAACGATCATCCCTACCACCCTCGACGTATCTGCTCCCCCGCGCTCTTCTGCTACATACAGGAATGAGAACTGATTATCTTCAAGTTCATAACGGTAAGAGCTGGGTGGCCAGGGCAAACTGAATGAAGCGCGATCGATGGCTTGCACTTCCTGCAAATCATCCAGACGCATTGGGCGAATTTGAATATGGGAGGTCTTGGGGGCAGAGATCATCCCGGAATCGGATCGTGGTGATGGAGATAGATGGGCGACAGGCTAGCCGGGTCATCCACTTGATCCAGCTCCCAGCGCTGCCAGGCCAACTCTGCCAGATAAGCCGGACGCCGCACACTTTGGGCCGGCGATACAGATATAACGTTCACGCGTTTACGTTCTAACAAACTCCTGGCGGATTGCGTGAGTTCTCCACACACCAATGTAGGTTTTTTTATTCGCTTGTGCAATTCTTTCGGTGTAAGTACCTCGATCTTGCCGGTTTGCTGCCAGCGGTCGTTCATGACCAGGTACCAGCCTACCGCCAGGCGACCACGTCCAGACTGCAGCACCGCCGCCATTGGCTCATCCCGCAGTGGCTGGGTCGCGGCCAGGATATCCAAAGTTGGAATACCTATTAACGGCAGGCGATGCACCATCGACATGCCCTTTACCAGCGCCAGACCGATGCGCAGACCGGTAAATGAACCAGGTCCGAGTGCCACCGCCAGGGCATCTAGCGATGAAACCTCCACATCGCATTTCTCTAACATCTCACGTACCGCGGGTGCTAACTCGACCGTGTGGTAATCCTGGCTGACCCAAATGGTTTCGCTTAATACCTGGACACCATCATACAATGCCAATCCAATGGCACGCGTGGATGTATCAACAGCCAGTAACATCACACAACTCCGTAAACCTGTCTGCGCATGATAGCCAGCAATTCCTGATAACGCTCTCCCCGTGCAGATATCAACATGTCACGCTGCCCCCTATCGATCCAACGTAGTGTCACCCATAAACACTCTTCGGGCAAGGCATCTTTTATCCGATCCGCCCACTCGATCACCAGGGGTCCACTTTCGATCATGGCATCGAGGTCCAAAGCCGCAGCTTCTGAAGCGTTCTCCAGACGGTAAGCATCTAGATGAAAGAATATCTGCTCATTGGAAGCCCGGTAAATATTAACCAGGACGAACGAAGGGCTAGTAACTGCGTCCAGCGACCCCCAACCCGAAGCTACTCCCTGCACAAACGTTGTTTTCCCTGAACCCAGATCACCTACCAGGCAGATAATATCGCTACTTCGCAGTAACGCCCCAAGCCGCATACCCATACGGCGGGTTTGTTCCGCACTGCGGCTGATAAATTCCATGGAATGAGGGTCAAGGATTGGCATGGTGATTGGATTATACAACGTGTCACGCCAAGCGTGTTATCTATTTAAGCTTTAATTTCCAGTTTTGCCAGGGATGCAGCCAGGCGTTTTAATCCCACGCCTTCGAAAAACACATCCACAATCTCATCATCATCCTGGATACGACTGTTAAGCACCATGCCCTCATCCCAAAGCGGGTGTTGGACTCGCATACCAGGGTGATAACGCGGGGTCAACACGGGTGCCGTTGGTGTTTCTGGCTTCTCCCAACGTTCACGGTGGGCTGTATAGGAAGACCTGGTCCTCCTGGCGACAGGCGCGGCACCACCAGCAACGTGATCTCCCGGGATATCATCCAGATAACGGGACGGATCAACTGGTTCAGGGAAACCGTAAAGGTTGCGACTTTGAGCGTACACCAGGAACAGACGATCTTGCGCCCTCGTGATACCAACATATAATAATCGGCGCTCCTCCTGCATGGCATCCGGATCTTCGAACGAGCG
>Ga0209536_100017455_pt1 | contig 10167 bp, 8 predicted proteins | sample DeeMarSeWOR28_12_FD_187461 | JGI IMG/M metagenome (GOLD analysis project Ga0209536, IMG submission 187461) | Marine sediment microbial communities from White Oak River estuary, North Carolina - WOR-2-8_12 (SPAdes) (version 2) | ecosystem: Environmental > Aquatic > Marine > Intertidal zone >... | reverse complement strand
ATATCAAAAAAGCTTTCCACTACATAATCACCGCTGCCAAGCTCGGTAAGGGTGGTCTGGCCCGGGCAGGGCAGGCTCAGGCCGGTACCGGCCCTGAATCTAAGCGTGCAGAAATCAGGATCGCCGAAAAGCTGGCCCTGCAACAGATACATATCTGTGACGATGACCTGGCATGGGTCGCCTGCGTTACGCGGACCGGTGTGGACTTCTCCACTAACCGGAACTGCGAGATGGCGTTTAAAACCGTCAAGGTCACCGGTGCCCTTTACTTCCCAATCCAACGTGGCGTCAAAGGTTACTTTTTCACCACCCAAATTGCCGCCTGCTGTTCTTACAATATTGATGAAATCATAGAGCGGTCCATCGAGTTCGATAGTCGTTCCCGCCGGCAGACCGTCAATGATCTCATACACTTCGAAAAGGCTCACATATTCACAGTCTTTAGGCGGAATAACCGTAGTGCCATTGCCGTCATCGGGACCCACGCATCCGTAGGGTTGGGCCAGGGACCAATCCACATGGCAGTCGCCCGCGGAGTGGCACTCGCAGCCAACTACCGTCACCTCGCCGGTGCCCGGATCGAAGTCCACGCTGCTGGGCTCACATTCGTGGCCCGGGCCCGGACATGTGCCCGTTCTACAGCTGCTGCCGTTGGGTGTGGGTCCACAGTCCGTGAAACCTGTCTCCATCAATATAGTGTCGGTTGTCGTGCCCGCATACCCCTGCAATGGACTGGCCGGGCAACCCTGGAATTCAATTTGATAGGTAATATCAAAGAAGCTGTCGATGTGGTACAGGCCGCCACCTATATCTGTCAGTGTGGTGTGGCCGGGACCGGGCAGGCCGTAATCCGTCCCGCCGGTAATGCGAAGTGTACAGAAGTCCGGGTCGCCGAAGAGCTCACCCTTGAGACGATAGAAATCAGTATCAAAATCCTGAACCGGATCGCCCGGGTTTCGCGGCCCGGTATGCACCTCGCCAAATATCGGGACGGCAAGATGTCGGTTGAAGCCCTGCAGGCTTCCCGTGCCCGTGACGGTCAAATCCAGTGTGGCCTCAAAGCAATGGCCGTGACCGCCGAGGCTGCCGCCGACCATCTCGCACTCGCTTGGAGCCAGACCAAGCGAGCACCATCCATCGCACGGACCACAGCAAACAAAGTCCATGAGGATACCGTCCATCTCGATGGTGGTTCCCGCCGGGAGGCCGTCGATGATCTTGAAGACGTCATCGGGGCTCGTGTAGTCGCATCCGATAGGCGGCAGGGTGGCAGTGCCGGTGCCGTTGTCGGGTACTTGACAGGTTTCGCCGGCCCAGGCTGGAAATGTAAGACCGCCGAAACAGATTGCAAACGAAAAGATAAAGATAACCATGAGTTTTTGCCTTGACGCGTTCATAACAAATTCTCCTTCAAAAACATTTCTATTACGTCTTTCAGGTTTGTATATCGACAGTCAAGAGCCGCCATCTGTATAAATGAGAAATTTAGGTGTCTACTTTTGTAAAAGTCGCCATATCTTTAATTAACAAAGAAAATAGCTTTATCAGCTAAATATACAAAGGTATTATAGGACGAATGTTTGAGATTGCCGTTTTTTCTTACGAAGGCTATGCCAGTAACCGGAACTATCATTTCAAAATTGTTTAGTTATGGTTTGCGTCACTTTCATATAGTTCAAGTGGTGCGTCTTTCATGTAAAGAAATTATGGTTGAGGCCAATACCAACCTACACGGTTGATTAGTCTATTATTTGCTTTTTTAGTGTTTTAGCGTTTTTGATTGCGTAGGCGTTGTAATCATTATTGAAATAGGCGTAGAGGGCTTTTTTGCCTTCGAGGTTATCCTTTATCCATTTGGCCCAGTTGCGCAGGGCGGCTTTTGAATAATTGCCTGCGTATTTGCCAGTTGGGCCGTGAAAGCGAATGTAAATTATATCGCCGGTTATTACACGAGGTGTATGGATACCAACCAAATCGTGAATACAAAAGGCAGCGTTAAATTTCGATAGCAGATCGTAGGTATCCTGCGAAAACCAGCTTTCGTGTCTGAACTCAAAAACGGCTTTTGTCAAATCTTTGTTCCGCTTGGCAGGGCGTTTGAGTCTGGCGGAGGCGGACGAAGAATCCGGCCGACGAGTAAGAGATTCTTCACTTCGCTTCGCTGCGTTCAGAATGACATTTTGCAGGGCCTGTAAAAAATCCTTTAGCCGGGCAAGGTCTTTGTGGAAGCCCGGCGGGAGCTGGTAAAGAACAGGGCCGAGATGAGCCTGCAATAAAATTGCCCTCTCAAAAAACCTCTCAAGCGGCTCCTGTGGGTCTTTCAGTCTCTTTACATGAGTGATGTAGCGACTGGCCTTTACGGTGAAGAGGAAGTTTTCGGGCGCCTGCTTTCGCCAGTTTTCGAAGGTCTTTTCTTTCGGCAAATGGTAAAAGGTATTGTTGACTTCGACGGTATCAAAATGTTTGGAGTAGTATTCGAACCACTTTTTCTTTGGAAGGTCGGGAGGATAAAACCGGCCGGACCAATCCTCATAATGCCAGCCGGACGTGCCTATTCGAATATCACAATCCCCTTTGTTCATAAGGGATATTATATAGTGAACCGGAGAGTTTTTGAAAACTATAAACACTCAGATAAAGCAATTTTCATTTTTTGGAGGCAAAACGATTGACAAAATATGTAAATTTGTTAGTGTACGGGTTTTCAGGTGTTATATCGGGAGTGTAGCTCAGTCGGTAGAGCAACGGCCTTTTAAGCCAAGCTTGGCGGTTTTTGCAACTAAAAGACAGTAAAGAACTTACGACAATCGGCGATAACGGCCAAAAAACGAAAGTGTCAGTAACAGTACAGTGGAGTCTAAGACCAAAAGTCAGTCGTCACTGACCTTTTAGTGACCTTTTCTTAGCGTGATTGTCTTAATCGAATAAGTATATTATCACCAAAAGAACCTAAGAATTTATCCATGCCTGTTGCAGTAACTATTGGGATTGTTCTGACATATTCACGATCAAGAACATCAGAAAACCGGTAGCTACTTTGTTCCGTATGAGCTAAGTGCTTAATACCAGGCGAAAGATGATATTGATAGTAAACGAAATTTTCTTTAGTTAATTCTTTATCAGATATATCTAAATTGCCTGTCTCAAGGTCCGCTGAGGATAGATCGCAGGGACAAGAATACAGTTTTGCAGTTGTAAAAATAACAGGAATAAAAATTGCTCCGGGATCATTATCTGCGCCCGAAGTAATTAATTCTGGCTTTTTATCTGCCAAATCAATCAAACCGTTTACGCCTCTGCATACTTGTGTTGCCGCTTTCTCAATTGCATCTGTTTCAGATTTAGTTCCCTCACCCTTTTCTATCGATTTTACCACCAAACCAATATGAAACGCATTCTCCTGACTCAAAATTGTTAGTTCATCTTGAGTAACACGACACATTGGTTTGTCATATCTGACTCTGTCAACAAAAAATACTTCTTTTACTCTATTTCGCCGGACATAGGGGGCTTTCACGAAACACCAATTGCTAAATTTAGGATCAGCCCTCTTGCACTCAGCTACGATGAAGATTCGGGTATTCTTTAATTGAAGCATGAAGTCTATTTTGGTTCCAACCCCTTGAACTTCCACAGGAAATTCAGAAACCTCAACAGACCAGTGCGATTTCTTTTTATGAGCGAGTAAGAGCACACGCGCTAAAACACTGTATTGGAATCCATATCCATGCTTTTTTAGCAAGAAGTTTAATTGTTTTCTAACCTCATCCATAAATTGCCTTTCTTTTCTATATGCCGCTCATCAACAGGCAAATGTTGATGGATATTTTGGGAATTTTTTAGTGTTTTTTCCTCAGCATCACCACGCCAAGATCGAACAACAAGAGTGAGCATGATTAATGATCCACTACGCTCTATTGGAGCCAGTTTTTAGCAATGGTAGCTAAATAATTCAAGTTCACAGCGAAACTCTCAGGACCGTCTATATCACAGGCATCTCCTATACCATCTCCGTCCGAATCTGCTTGAGAAGGATTGTAAACATCCGGACAATTGTCACAAGCATCCCCTATACCGTCGCCACAAGAATCAGAGTCTAAGCAACATCTGTAAGATCTATCAAGGGATTCATGTTGACAATCATAAACGGGATGGTCACACCCAATGTAGTCCACTCTTGGTTTATAACTGCTCGTACAACTTCCATCATCATGTCGCCATTCTTCATTTTGGCCTTGTTCATCCCAGAAGATATTTAGCTTCAAATCACAGGCCATTATATATTCTTCCTTAGTGCATAGCCTTTTACCTTGACTGGCACAATAATCATAAGCCTCAAACCAGGTGCCATCTCCATTATGCTCATGTATGTCTATGCAGAAGTTGTTTCCTTGCTCCATACCCTCCGTACAGGGACACCCAGCATAATCACCATCATTTTGATCTGGATTATAAGCAAAAGGACAATTATCTTCTAAATCAGGAATCCCATCTTTATCTGAATCTTTGGGTGTTGGAAGTGGTTCACACTCTGGGGCGGTGCATTCCAGCCAATTCAGGGCCATCATAGCAAAGTCGCGGAAGTCCACGTGGCAGTCACGGTTAAGGTCCCCGACCGGATAGGGATGCTCTCCGTCGCCACAGACCTGCAAAGCCGCAGGCCCGACCTTGGAAACTTGCACACCGATATTGCCCCAAATGTTTGTATTTGTTACATTGGCAACGCCATCATAGCATTCCAATCCACCCGGCAGATTAGTCCAGGCCGCAGCATTATACGCAATATTACAGTTATCAATATATACAACGCTGCCATAGCTTGAACTGACGCCCCCGCTCAAGTATCCCAAATTCTTGGCTATATTGCATGTTTTGATTATACAGTTTGACTTATTTGGATCGACATTCGGATCGCCATGCGGATTTCCCTGGATATAAATACCACCGGCCCTGGCTAAACAGTGATTGTCATATATTTCTATGGGTTGGGGTGGTACTGTTGTTGCCATTCCCAAAATCTGAGAGTTGCTGTCTATAACGGCAATGCCACCGCCTGACTTTCTTGCCGAATTCCTAATTATCGTACCTCGATCAATCCGCGGACCGGGCCCCTTGCAGTCCTTGATATATATACCTCCACCGTGCTGGTCAATCCTGTCATCATTTACCCAGGCGCTGTTTTCTTGAATTATACAATCTCGAATAAGGGCATCGCTGCTTACACAGGCGATTCCACCACCGGAGCCAACAGCCTCGTTATATTGTATATAACATTTAATGATATGTGGACTGGAATTCCAAGCGTAAATTCCGCCGCCGTATTGATGTAAGTCATTTACATCCAGGGCATTGACATCGTTTATATCTATGTATTGATAAAATCCCCACCCGGCATAGTTATAACTTGCTGTGTTAATCCCTATATCACAATCGCTTATTTGCGCATTGCCGTTTTCATCACAGAATATCGCTCCACCTCCGGCATCGGCAGTGCAGTTGTATATCTCACAATTTGTTATGACCGGTGTGCTGTCCTTGATGTATATGGCCCCTCCGTAACCACTTGGATTATCGTTAGGCTCACGTGGCCAGGATGTGTCCTGTGCATAACCATTGATGATGATAAAACCTCGTACAAACGTAAAGGGTGGAGATATACCTTCGCCGCTTTTGAATATAAAGGCCCGTCCCATATTTTGACAATCTATGATTGCGCTCCTTGGTATATAGGTTTCTGTTGCGTCTCCAGTTTGGACGGTTAGGTTTTTACCTTTAAAGTCAATGTTATAAAACCCCGGACCGGAGTAAACTATAGGCGTTGCAGGATTGCCAATGACGGTGATAGTATCACCATCACTAACAGCCGGATAGTCGATTGCCGCTTGAATAGTAGGAAAACCTGTAGGCGGTGCTCCCGGCACAATCCAGGCATGAACTGTAGAGGCTAAACTCAATAAAAAAACGAGCTCCAATATAAGAATTGATTTTCTTCTCATTTCTTCTCCCTTCAAAAAATGATTGATGGCTTCTCTGGGTTCCATCCCGCTAACGTAAAAACGCCGTTTTTATTCCGTCAATGCTTCTCCATCAGTGTAGGCAGTCCAATTGTAAGCTATGTCCAGTTGACGGACAAGCAAAATCTTTTTATTTTCCGGTAATTTTTAATTTGCAATCCTGGCACACTTCGGTTAAAATGCTGGCATTATGAAATCAAAAGTATCGATTCTATTACATAATCTAAAAATTATGGTCGGGGTGTGTCTATCCGCAAGGACGACCACGCTTTTCGGCTATCCGCAAGGATGGCTACTTTTGAGCGTCATAGCCCCGGCCATCTTTTTTGAAAGGGACTGATTATGAAATCAAAAGTATCAAAACCGAAAACCAAAGAGAAAGATTTGGAATTATAAATGATAAAATGAACAAGCGAAAAAAGAAAACAAAATCCCGAAAAGACAACTTACTGGAATCTCTTGCGTTAATTCTGAAAGGCATAATCAAATTTCTGGAATGGGACATGAAGCCAACTGTAAGCGGGTATGATTCAGAAGGCAAGGCAAGCTATGCGCCACACATCACTATCTACGGCCCTAATCCCTTAACTCCTAACACATACCTTTCGACAAGAGGTGTCCTTAACGATATATACCTGTCAAACCGTGATATGATGGACCCACTACCGCCAGAAAGCAACAACCCCACTTCCGGCTTGCAAAACCTTGAGGTTTACGTACAAAATCAAATTTACAAAATCGTTAAAACCAAAGCCGCCGGAGAGGAAGAAACGGGAAGCACAGGACAGGATGGAAAATACAAAATCCGTCCAAGCGAAGAGCCATCAAATGAGGCTTGCATTGAGAAAGCCAAGGGAAAATGGGTCTTTGTCTTCGACAACAAAACGGCGTCTGTAGATGGAAAACTAATAGGGCTTCCACTCATTGAATATTTGCTTTCACATCCAAACGAAGAATACACTCCTCTTAAGTTATTGCAGAAAACAGGGCAGCGGAGTAAAGGAGAAACTGAACCACAGAAAATATACTCTGAAAAGGATATTAAGCTAATCAAAGAAGCAATTGCCGGACTCAAAGGCAGAGCAGAATTAACTTCCGATGCGGAAGATAAAGAAAGATTAGGACGAGAAATCGAAGAAGCAGAGAATGAATTACACAAAGCAAGAAATTGTACAGGTAAGCCGAGGAACTTTTCTGAGAAATTTACGAAGTCAGTAAGTAGAAATACCAAACTGGTATTAGATAAAATCTCACCTCAGCATATCGAGCTTTATAACCACCTTAACACATTTCTAAAAACGGGGGAAAAATGTTGCTACAAGCCAGATAAAGAAGTTTTTTGGAATATTTCTTAAAAATCATCCAACCATCCGAAAAGACGGTCTCGGACGTTCGCAATTATCTTATGAGTAGGCAGTAAGTAATCTGCCGTGGAAACTGAACTCATAAGAAATTGTGAAATATGGCCACATTTTACTCAACGAGACAGGTTGCGGAACTTCTTAAAATCAAGCCTGATACTCTATCTAAGGCAATTTGGCAAGGAAGGGTCAGAGCACCACAAAAAAGTCCAGGTGGTCAGTTTTTGTGGACGTCTGAGGACATCACTCGTGCCGGATGGGTTTTATTAAGACGTGACGTTTCAGACCTTATCGAGAGGCCCAAAAACGCAAGAAAATCACAACCCACCGTAACCAAGCAGCAAAAAGCCGCTGAAGGTGGACTTTTATTAAGGGGGCGACTTTGAACAAAACTGAGTATACATTTTCAAGAGCATTCGACTTTCTCATGAGAGACAAGAAGCTGTCTCCTGCTGAAAAGTTAGTGATGATCGTTATCTGTCGGTATTATCCAGAACCGTACTACGGAAGCGCCGCAACACTGGCCCACGACTGCGGATTGACTAAACGGTATGCACGTCAAATAGTCGCAGAGTTATCATACAGTCCGCAGACCAGAAAAGCAAAGGGCTTGTCCTGGCGAAAGAGGTATATCAAGAGAAGTTGGGCACATAAAAAGAAAAACGGCCAACTTTGGACGTGCCGGGTAATCAAGCCCGTTTGCTTCCCTTCAGAGGGTGGTACTATAGTACCGCAGGGGGGAACTATAGAGCCGGGGGGGAGGAACTATAATACCGAAAGGGGGGAACCAGAGTACCGCAAAAACGGAACTATAGAGCCACCAAATAGAACTACAAGAACAATAAGAGATAAAAATAGAAGCGGCGACTCAACTCAGCCTGCTAATGGGCAGTCTTCGTCGCCGCAAAAGACAACGGAAGATGAACAAAACAAAATGAAATTCAAAAGGCCGATGCCTGAACCAAATATATCGGATGACCTCTCTTCACCAGAATTTCAGAAGGTTAATAAAGAGAAAATTAAGGCACTTATGGATAGCGAAAAGAGCAGGAAAGAATTGGAAAAGGCAGCAGTATGAGCAATTTAAGAATTCACGAGTTCGCGGCGCTTCCGAGTGAAAGTGGGGGAAGGTTGGCATATTTTTGCAAAAACGGCAATTTCAGCAATTTAGACTAAGCGATAAATGATGGATAACAAGCAGTTTACGATAGTTTTTATGCCTAATGGTACACCGGCCCCGGCAGTGTTGACTACCGAGGAAGTGGTATTGCTTCTGAGGCTGGACGGTGAGCACCCGGAACGGACGTTGAAGTACTATCGGGATGAAGGCTTGCTTGAAGGTGTTAGATTGGGCCGGAAAATACGCTATACATTGGACGAGGTTATGAGGTTTTTGGCAAATAAGACAGAGCAACGGCCTGCGTAGCCGAAACTCTAAGTTTTGTAAGGGCAATATTGACAGGTGTTTAAGAGCAAAGAGCAATGAAAAGTCAGGTTAAAAGGTCAGACGAAAGTCAGAAAAGGAGTTAAAGATGACCAACGCACTACTTGGAAATCCGGAAATAGAGGAATTGGAGAAACGCTTAGCAGACGAGCTATGGTCTGATATTGGCCGGAAGGTTGCCGGACTCCAAAAAGAGGTTAAGAAGGCGTATGAGGCTATGGAGAGACTAAACCAGCGAGAGGTTGAACTTCAAGCTGTTATCTCTGAGAAGGACGAGAAATTGCAGCAGTTGCAGGCAGAACATCGGGCAAGGGTCTCAGCTACAGATAATATCTCCAGAAACAAAGAGGAAGCAGCTCGCATCTACCTGAGAATCCAAAATCTTGTTGCCGGCAAGCGGGATGACGAGAAACAACTGCGAAATGTAAGGCATACGGTTTATGACGGCCCGTATCCACGACAGCAGGGCAAGCTGGTTGATGCTATCAATGCCTGGAAGTCGAGCATTGCAAGGCTGTTTTCAGCCCTGCGGCCTCTTATTGAAGCCCATCGGGATAAAGTAAAGACGGAGATCGCCAGCCACCTTAAAGAAGCGGCACGGCTAAGTGAGCAATATCGACAATCCGTTGAGGGACTTGAAAAGAGAGGGGAATTTCGGATTCCAGACGGACAAGGGCAGTTGTGGCGGAATTTGTACCGCATTGACATAATTACAGAATTTGGGACACCGGATAAATGGATAATGTGATTGACAAGCTGGAATATCGAGAAAGGTTGCTGAGGGCTATTGAGGATTATCACAAGGGCTATCATAGGCCACCTGAAAGCAGATCGGCCACACAGCAGCCATCTAAACAGCCTGAGACGCGTTCTATGCGCAATGAAAACCAAAACAGTTTGTGGTACTAATTTCAATGGGATATCGACCACGCGAATCCTATATCAGCAAAGACCCGGAGAAAAGGAAGCGCCAACTGTCCGGACTGAGGCAGTACCAGGCGAAGGCCAAGCATGAAGCGGCAAAGGGATACAAGCCACCTCTTGACTGTTCTGCAAAGGCCCTGCAAAAATTGAACATCATCGAGTTTGCCAACCGGTATCTTCATATTTCATTCCGAGAACGTCCGGCCCAAAGGACGATCTTGAAAACCTTGTACGGTTTGCCGTTGAGGGTATGCGAGGTTGACGAGCTCAAGATATACGACCAGCTTACCCATAAGTCCGAAGTCAATCGGGACGTATTCGACAATCAGGCCCTCGCTCAGGTAGGCGAGCGTCAGTGTGGCCGTCAGCGAGAACCCGGACGGGGCGAGCGGGAGAAAACGCTCCACGTCCGCGCGGCGAAATG
>Ga0209536_100017454_pt1 | contig 10167 bp, 8 predicted proteins | sample DeeMarSeWOR28_12_FD_187461 | JGI IMG/M metagenome (GOLD analysis project Ga0209536, IMG submission 187461) | Marine sediment microbial communities from White Oak River estuary, North Carolina - WOR-2-8_12 (SPAdes) (version 2) | ecosystem: Environmental > Aquatic > Marine > Intertidal zone >... | reverse complement strand
AATCAGTGGTATATGCAATGATAAAGGACGGTACGCGGGTCGTTCTGGCGTGGGGGCAGTAATGGGTTCCAAGAAGCTTAAAGCAGTGGTAGCAAGGGGCAAAGGCAAAATTAATGTAGCCAACAGCGCCAGTGTTAAGAACTTAAACCAGGAATTCGCTCGGAAGATGAAGGAAGTGGGCTTTATCCAGACGCTGATGAAATACGGCACCTGCGGCAACACAGTAGCTGTTGTCGGTTCCGGGGTCAGTCCGGTGAAGAACTGGAGGCTCACCGGCACCGAGTCTTTCCCCACTGTCGAAAAAATTGGCGGTGATAACGTAATCGCTTACGAAACAAAGAAATACGGCTGTTTCAGCTGCCCTATTCGCTGTGGTGGCATTACGACAGTTCCCTCCGGGAAATATCCGGTAAAAGAAACGCACAAACCGGAGTATGAGACGGTAGCCGCCTTCGGCAACATGTGCCTGAACGATGACCTCGATTCCATATTCAAGTTGAATGACATGTGCAATCGCAGCGGGCTGGATACGATATCGGCAGGCAGTGTTCTAGCCTTTGCCATGGAATGCTATGAACATGGCATCATCACCAAGGCGGATACAGATGGCATAGAACTGATCTGGGGAAACTCGGAAGCCATGGTCGCCATGACCGAAAAGGTAGGGCGCCGCGAGGGCTTCGGCGATGTGCTGGCTGACGGGGTGAGGTTGGCGGCGAGGAAGATAGGCAAGGGTGCGGAAAAATTCGCCATGCACGTGGGTGGCCAGGAGCCCGGGCTGCATAATGCCACCTTTTTCCCGGGACGCGGCACCGGGTTTGTTGCCGACCCAACACCCGGCCGACATACCGCTGCCGCACCCTTCACACGCTGTGATGTCAATGCCTCCGCCGGCCCATATGAAGAGCTCCAGTCTTCCGGTTTCGAGAAGTACCAGTATACCGGCAAAGGACCAGCAGCAGCAGCCAACACCAATTACTGGCAGGTCGGTGCCAGCGCCGGGGTGTGCCTCATGCCGGTGGTATTCTCCGGTTGCTATCCATTAATAGAGTTGTTAAATGCAGTGACCGGATGGGATATGTCGGTGGGTGAAGCACTTAATACCGGAGCCAGAATACAGACCCTGCGGCAGCTCTTCAACGTCCGCGAAGGCATCATGGCTTCGGATGTCCGTCTGCCGGATAGAATGGCAGGTATACCACCCCAGAGCTCTGGCCCTCTGGAAGGGATAACCATAGACATCGATACTCTGACCATGGAATACCGGGAAGCTATGGAATGGGACCCAAAAACAGGGAAGCCAACCGAAGCCTGTCTGATTAAGCTTGGGTTGAAGGGACTAATAAGATAACACTTGTGAATGCTAAAAAAAAGGGGGGAGCAATCTTGCTCCCCCCATGAATTATTAGTCAACGCAATCAATATTAACTATTAGATTTCATTAGAATAGAGAGGCAACGGTGGAACCATAAGAAAATGAAAACTAAGAATCTATTGCCAATTTACCTGCCCTAGCACGATTTTCCTTCTTTCCCTCACGTATCAAGATACTTACAGCCTCAGGACCAACCGCAAAGTTTTTACATACTGCATCAGAGACGTCTTTTACAAGCCCTCTTTTCTGATCAATTGTTCTACCTTCGTCTGCGTATATTATTACAAGCGGCATCTTTCTCCTCCCTATTATTATTAGGTTAAGTATAACATATGCCCACATATTTTGAGGAATAGGCTGGGCAACCCCATCTCAGTATAGTGCCACACGGGCAAGGTGCAGTTATATTCAGGTTTCAGTAATCTCTTGTTTCAGCATATCCCATACGATACGTTCAGGAATAGCCACCTCAGGGCTCTGCCCTATCATGGTAGCCTTGGTGATTTCGGAACCATTGATAATAATGCTTACCACCTGAATATAACTGCTCTCGGACGAGACCATGAAACCAGTCATATCACATGTATAGCCCAATCGTGAACTCTCGAACTGGTAGATGAACTCCAGCCCTTCCCACTCTACAGGTTTCTTGACCCAGACCAGCTCCAGGGTATCCTTTTTACCATAAGAACTGTAGATAGGGCTTTGTTCAATGAAATTCCGGGCAATCTTTTCCGCATCCGCCTGCGAAACCTCAGGCAGCGCCTCCCGCCCCTCCAAACCAGAGGAACAGCCGAATAACGCAAGCATAACAATTAAAACCATGAGAAGGAACCCGGAGATATAAACACTTTTCAACTCCCCTACCTCAATATTGGCATTCGTGCGAATTCAGGACCTATTATGAATGATAATCGTTTCCAAACGAAGCTTCAGCGACTTAAGTCACAGACGCAAAATCTGGTCTGAGCTATATGATATGATTTCTTGATTCCTGCTGAAGAGAAAGTGGTTAATGACAACAAGCGCGTCAGCGGTCAACTGGCATGCTGATTCGGATGGTATGCCCTCTGCCCCAACACGCTGGTCTATGGCAAATAACCACAATAACTTGCCCTATTTAGCAAGTCGTTGAAAACTACGAATTGTTACCGGTTTTTAATTTCAACTCCTGCCCTTGGCTGTGAATGCTCTGGCTGCACTCAAAAACAGGTCCGAAACGGTGCCCTCCCACATAACGTCGTCGGTCACCTTCTTGCCCGCGGTATGTATCTGCTCCGTTGCCTCCTCAATTGCTCGTTTGACTTTCGGGTGGTCAAACTGACCCGGCACTTTCATGTCCAGAGAGATGTCATGCACACCAAACTTGAAAAAGTCCAGCCCATCTACCGTCAGAATCTGCGGCAAGTTGCGAAAGCCTTCTTCCTCCTCTATCATTCCGCAGATAAACATCTCCTCGTTGGCACGGCGCATATGCTCACTGGGCGGGTCGCAGGTGCCATAATAATCGCCACGGGCGTTGCCGTAGCTGCGCATCCCCTGAGGGGAGAATAAGCAAGCCTCCACCAGTTGCTCTGCCTGAGCTCTGGTTATAATATGAGGGCCTATAATCCCCATGGCACCCCTGGCTATGAAGGGCAAAATGGTGGTGGGCTCGATATTAACCACTCGCACGATAGGGGTCACCCCAGCCAGTTCTGCCGCCCGGCACATTGTCTCCACATCGCTTAAGGAAAAGGAGCCGTGCTCACAATCAACAAAAACATAATCAACTCCAGCTATCCCCATAAGCTCCACCAAGTCAGGGGAGCAAAACGGTATCTGGAGGCCAACCACCTTCTCCCCCGCTTTAATCTTAGCCAGCATCTTATTGGTACGCATCCTTTTCACCTCCATTATTGACTATACCTGAGCCACGGTCTCAGGTCAGGGCAGCTAATGGGCAATCCCTTAACACAGCATCAACTGATTCTTCAGTATCTTCCAGTTTACAGATAAAATTCGCGCAGCCGCGGTTTCATCCCTTACTTTCCCATCACTCCCCAGTAGCCTTTGTTCCGTCTGCTTCGCCGAGGACTTCATCTTCAATGGGTTCTATTTTATCCTTTCTTGACACAAAAATAAATTCCATGAGACGCAGCAACACAGCCGCCAGGCCATCCTCGTTGGTAACAATGTACCCCAAGCCCAAGCGGCATTATTATATATTGATAGTTTTGGGTATAATACTGGTTATAACTACCTCGAAGATATTAAAACTTGAGGAGAGATATATGGATTTCTTAGAACTTGCCAAGAAACGATACAGCGTTAGAGCCTATAAGCCCGATCCGGTCGAAGATGATAAGTTGCAGAATGTACTTGAAGCAGCTCGTTTAGCACCAACGGCTTGCAATATACAGCCATTCCAGTTTATTGTAATAAAAACAAAAGGCAAGGAAGCGGACCTGAGACGCATCTATAGTGCGTCGTGGTTTGTGCAAGCACCTATAATAATCGCCGTTTGCGGAATTCCATCTGAAAGCTGGAGACGCAGAGACGGTAAGAATTACTGTGATGTGGATGCAGCTATTGCTATGGACCATCTTATTCTGGCTGCCACTGAGCTGGAGCTCGGTACATGCTGGGTAGGAGCGTTTAATCCAGATGCAGCTCGTGAACTACTGGGATTACCTGACGGTGTTGAGCCAATTGCTTTTACACCTCTTGGATATCCCGCAGACAGACCTGGATATAAAACAAGGAAATCATTAGACGAAATGGTGCGATATGAACAATGGTAATATCGTTCAATTAATGGTCAAGGTGACATCGCTACAATTGACCCCAGATAGGTGGGGCTCTTATTGAATTGGAGGAGCTAACACCAGGCGTAGTTCAGTTTTATGAAAGCAAATTACACAGGTCCTATTAGTCATACGGAGGTGTAAACAGATGAGTAATGGAATACGCGGTGGCTACACGGGCAAGATGGTGAGAGTTAACCTCTCCGAGAACCGGGTATCAGAAGAAACAACCGATGAAGAGCTTTGCCACAAATACATCGGTGGCGCCGGATTCGTTTCACATTACCTGTGGAAAGAACTGGGTGCTAAAGTCGATCCTCTCGGGGCCGATAACAAATTGATTTTTGCCGGCGGGCCACTCACAGGCGTGCCATTTCCGGGAAACGGCCGCAACTGCATTGGCGCCAAATCCCCCCTGACCAAAGGAGTGGCCAAATCGGAGGTAGGCGGGTTCTGGGGTGCCGAGCTCAAGCGCGCTGGCATTGATGCAATAATCGTCGAGGGCAAGGCAGAAAAACCGGTTTACCTCTGGGCCCAAGATGGCAAGGTCAGCATAAAAGATGCCCAAAGCCTCTGGGGATTGAATACCAAGGAAACCTGCCAGAAAATATGCGGCGAACTCGGTGATAATCTTATCAGGGTCGCCAGCATCGGCCCGGCGGGAGAGAATTTGGTCAAGTATGCCTGTGTCATGAATGGTTTATTCGACGCCGCCGGGAGGGGGGGCGTCGGTGCAGTTTTGGGCTCAAAGAACCTGAAAGCCATCGCCGTCAGGGGTCATAATGCTCCAAAGGTGGTTGATACCAAACCTACAAAAGAAATTGCGAAATGGCTGAAAGCCAACTGGGAGTTAATGCGGGGTTTCTGGGAAGTCGGCACCGGCCTGCCCATGGACGGTTTTGAAGCCATCGGCAACCTTCCGGTGAGAAATTTCCGCGATGGTTTATTCCCTGCGATCAAGAAGATAGACGCTCCGGCCGTTATGAATACCATCGGTATAAAGATGGACGCCTGTTATGCCTGTCCGGTGCGTTGCAAAAAAGTGGTAAAGCTGGACAAGCCCTATAAAGTCGACCCCGAATACGGCGGCCCCGAATACGAAACTCTGGCCTCGCTGGGCTCCAATTGCGGCATCGATAACCTGCCAGCCATAGCCAAGGGCAATGAGCTGTGCAATGCCTATTCACTGGACACGATTTCCACGGGAGAGGTCATCGCCTTTGCCATGGAATGTTACGAAAACGGACTGCTCACCACCAAAGACACCGGCGGCATTGAGCTGAGGTTCGGAAACGAGCAGGCAATGCTGCAACTTATTGAGATGATTGCCCGTCGTCAGGGGATTGGCGACCTCCTGGCGGAGGGCGTCGCACGGGCGGCACAGGAAATCGGCAATGGTGCGGAGAAATTCGCCATTGTGGTTAAGGGCCTGGAGGCTGGCATGCACGAGCCACGTGCGAAACCCGGCCTCGGCATCGGGTTCATGGTAAATCCGCATGGCGCCGACCATTGTTTCAACCTTCACGACCATGTGTACTCAACTCAGGATAGCTGGGCGGTGAAAGAGGTTGAAGCCCTGGGATTGGCCGGGCCGTTTCCAGTTGAGGATGTTGGACCGAAAAAAGTCAGGCTTTTCCAGCACAGGCAACGTGTGATGGCCATATGTGACGCTCTGGTCGTCTGTCAATTCTTTCCTTACCACCTGACACAGTTAGCCGGGCTGCTTAACGCGGTTACTGGCCAGACTGTCAGTGTCGAAGAGCTTCAGCAAGTTGCCGACCGAATAATAACCACCCTTAGGCTCTTCAATATTCGCGAAGGATTTACCGCCGCCGACGATAAACTGCCCCAGCGTTTTTATGAGCCGAAAACAGACGGCGTTCTCGCGGATAAACCTCTCGACCCGGTAAAGATGGAAGAGGCCAAAAAGCAATACTACGAACTAATGGGCTGGGATAGAGAGAGCGGCGTACCGAAGCCAGAAACGCTGAAGAAACTTGGGATTCAGTAAAACTGGACTCCATATGCCCAGGCCACATAACTTGCCACCAGACATGAGGCGGGCAAAATATTATCGTACCCATAACGAGATGGGGAAGAGAGAACTTCGAACGCTCACACCCGCCTTATCTCGACCGATTTCGCTTACCGCGGTTCAGGAAGGGCCATAGTCATAAAAGGAGCGCTCAACGCCAGGGAAGAACCGGAACGGGTCCAGTTGAGAGAAAAGTCCGCCAATGGGAAGGCGCTGTCCCACATCTTTGGCCAGTTTCAAAGTCAATTCCATGTCCTTAGAATAGGCAAACCACAGCGCCCCCTTTTTGCCCTGACAATAGTCCCTAACATGCTCTCTGGCCAGCTCCCAGTTCTGGGCATACCAGCTGGTGCCTGAGCTCACTTTGACTACATTGATGAACGTCTCGGGGTCAAGGCCAGCCTTGCGTGCCAAGCCCAGTCCCTCCGACAGGGTGGCCAGGTTGATGGCCATTAAGAAGTTGTTTACCAGCTTGCATACCTCTCCCGTCCCGCTGCCGCCAAGATAAAACAGGTTCTTTCCCATGGTTTCAAAGACGGGGCGGCACTCCTCGAAAGCTTCCTTATCCCCGCCAACCATGAAGGTTAAAGTTCCGGCCTCAGCGCCAATCCACCCACCGCTAACCGGGGCATCCAGAACCCTTACCCCTTTTTCCTCTCCTTGGATGGCTATCCGCTGGCAATGAATAGGGTCCACGGTGCTATTAATGATGATAATCGACCCCGCCTTCACCCCCTCCCAGACGCCGCTTTCTCCGCATAAAACCTGGTCGATTTGGGAGTCGTCACGAACCATAATGATGATTACATCGCCTGCTTCGGCGGCTTTTTTACAGGTCGCAGCACTTTTAGCGCCCATGGCCTGTAGTTCCTTTACCGGCTTTTCCACCACATCATAAACGGTAAGCTCAAAACCATTCTTGACTAGGTTCTTAGCCATAAAGACTCCCATCTCCCCCAGCCCAATAAAGCTCACTCTTTTTGTCTCCATACCCTTTACCTCTCTTCCCCGGCCGATTTACCGGGAGAAACCTGGCAGGCGATAATCGGCGACTCACCCTTAACTAGACCAGAATTTTCCCTTTGTCAAGCACAACTTTGCCATCGAATTCGAGGGTGGCGTCTTTATAGATAACGTCAATATGACAGGGGGCTAAAACCTTGCCCCCGATGGCATAGTTGCTGCCTATGCCATGATGGGCAAAGCCAAGCTTACCCAAATCCTCCAGATTGGTGGCGTAAGCACGACTGAAGGGATTGAGCCCCACGGCAAATTCAGCCAGATTATATGCGGTGGGGTCTTTGAAAGCGGCCAGAGTATGCTGAAGGTATTCGGCCGGTTTGCCCCCTGTTACCTCAACAACTTTACCTTCGCTGATTCGAATAGTAACTGGTTCATCCCGAAGGACACCGTAACCCATGAGCCTGACATCACCCACGAAAACTCCATCGGTTGAGCCCTCAATTGGAGAAATGTTGAGTTCACTATTAGGCAAAGCGGCAAACTGGCCACGCTCGCGAAATAGCCCCGTTTCATACTGAACCGGACGGTTGGTAACGTCTCCGGAGATATCGGTGCCCGCCGGCGAAGTGATTCGGATGGTCTTTGTTTTGGCAAGGATGGCGCCCAGTTTACGAGCGACTCTATCATTTTCTTCATAATCGGCCAGAATACCCCCGGTACACAGGCAATCTTCGGTTACCTCACACATAGTGGAGCCCCTCGCCCCGTTTTTAATGGCTTCAACCCGTGCGTCAGTGTGGGTCATTGACCAGCTTGTAGGTAGAAAGAAAACATCTGACTGGGCACAGGCAGCGACAACTGGCCTGGGCACCTGAGCACCGTGAGCGCCTGTAGGCGGGAACATGGTAATAACTGGTTTCCCGCCAACGGCATAAGCTGCGGCTGCCAGTATTTCGGCAAGTCGCGATTTGTTCGTATCACAGGCGATAACAACGTTTTCTCCGGGCTTCACGGAAGCGCATTGCGTCATTATCTTCATTGCCCCGGGCATCATTTCAATAACACTTGATGGTGCTGGAATATAATGAAAATACTCAATCGGCCATGGCATCTGAAATCACCTCCTGTTTATCTTAATAGCGGGATAGCTCAAGCAAAGCGTAGAGCAGAAAAGCTGCTCCTAGCAACTATGGCTGGATATCATATCATCAGAAGCCTCATATTCACATAGATTCGCCTCCTGGAATTTCAGCACTTCAGCCAGGTCTGCGGTGACGGCCGACGCGGAATATGCATGCTAATACCCTTTTGGCCCCAGAGGCAGACCCCCGGCCACTGTAATATTCTCACCGGTGACGTAACTGGCTTCGTCTGAAGCTAAAAACAATACCACGCTGGCTACCTCCTCTGGTTTACCCAACCTGCCCAAAGGGATGCCATCCAGCCATTGCTGAACCATTTCTTTTGGCATCTGCTGAACACGGCGGCTGCCAATTACGCCCGGCGAGATACAGTTAACATTTATACCATACTGCCCTACCTCCTTAGCCAGTGTCTTGGTAAAGGCAATGATACCGCCCTTGGCCGCTGAATATTCAGCTGCCTTCTGCATACCAATCATCCCCGCAGTAGAGGCGAAACTGACAATCTTTCCGCTGCGCTTTTCTATCATGTGATTAATTGCCGCCCGTGTGCAGTTAAATGCACCGTAGAGATTAAGATTAATCATATCTTCCCAGCGCTCTCTGGTTGACTCGGCGAAAAGGCTATGCTTGGTCTTGATTACCGGCCCGGCTGACCCACCGGCAATATTGGCCAGTATATCTATCCGGCCAAACTTGTCCAGAGTAGCGTCAACCAGCTTTTGAGCTTCTTCAAGACTGGTTATATCCGTCTTCATAGCCATTGCTTGATGTCCCTGGGCTTTGAGCTCATCAGCTACCTTTTTAGCCTCTTCAACTATCAGGTCGGCAATCATGATTTTCGCCCCTTCCCTGGCAAAAAGTCGGCAGGTCTCCCGCCCGATGCCACTTCCACCGCCGGTTATGATGGCCACTTTGTCTTTTAGTCGCATTTTACATACTCCTTTTTGTTTGTTTCTGGTTAATAATTAAATGCTTCTAAATGCGTTTTGGCAAGACCGGGTTTCAATGACGGGAGGTATGATACCTTGAATTTCCATTATCCCTGTGGTCAGAGCCAGAAGGATAGCCTGCGACGTGAGCCATCCCTCAGTCGATTATCGCCTGATATATGGCCTTCTCAAATTCCTGGTCTAAAGCAAAATCAGGTTTGAACCCGAAACCAAATACCTGCGAGAGAGCAAGAGCGATTAATTCTTCCTTCGGGTCAACGAAGAACTGCGTGCACGCGGCACCGCTCCAGCCATAAGTCCCTACTGAACCGATAGCTGTAGATTCAGTTAAATCGGTGCGAACCCCCAGGCTCAAACCGTAACCCCAACCATAGGCGCGGGCATAGATAAACAGGTCGCCGGTATGATTCAGAGTCATCAGCTCCACCGTCTTGGGGCTTAGCAAATGGACGCCATCAAGTTCACCCCTGTTGAGCAGCATCTGGGCAAATCGCAGGTAGTCCGAGGCTGTAGAAACAATCCCTCCATAATCTCCCAGCCCTGAAAATGCATCTTTTGGCCCCATCACTTTAATGCTGTCTCGCGGATGGTCGTAAACTTTAAGCTTCCATGACTCATCCCAGGTATACGCAGTTACCAGACGATTGACTTTATCCTCCGGAAGCAGGAAGGAAGTCTCCTTCATATTAAGTGGGGCCAATATTTTCTCCTGGAAGTAATCTTCAAGGGATTTCCCGGAAATTGTCTCGACAAGTACACCCAGCACGTCATACTCATGACCGTACTGCCAGCATGTTCCGGGATGAAAACTGAGCGGTATACCTGCCAATTTTTCTACTGACTCCCGGATTGATATACGAGGACGTGCTGTGCCGTCATCGTGAGGGAAAAACAAAGAACCCTTGATGGCATC
>Ga0209536_100017453_pt1 | contig 10168 bp, 16 predicted proteins | sample DeeMarSeWOR28_12_FD_187461 | JGI IMG/M metagenome (GOLD analysis project Ga0209536, IMG submission 187461) | Marine sediment microbial communities from White Oak River estuary, North Carolina - WOR-2-8_12 (SPAdes) (version 2) | ecosystem: Environmental > Aquatic > Marine > Intertidal zone >... | reverse complement strand
CAATTATGGATTAGCCAATCACTTATCTATAATTTTCTGATTTGTTATGTTTCTTTTGCCAACCTAAAAAATTTCGGTTTTTTGAGATTGCACCAGCATAGCCGGGATCTGCAATTGAATGAAACTGGTTATAGCATAAAACAATCTAATTTTTTTGATCGCAATCAAAGACACTTAATCAAGAACAGAGAAAATGCAAGAAAATGCAATGGGAGCTGGAAGTTTCGGCCGGAGTCATGGCCATCGACATTGCACTCTGATCGCTATCTCGATCCTCACCTGTGGCCGCATAATAATAGAGCATGCCACCGCTTCAGTCTGTGTCGGCAAAGCTGAGCGTGTGAGAGCGCAAAAGGGCCAGGGGTTATCAATTGCGGAAATTGCTAATGCGATGGCCGTAAGCAAGCTAAAGTCGTTTCAGTAATTACCCCAGAAGCTGTGATTTCGCAATTGCCCTTGGTGACACGAACTTTGGTTCTGAGCCTATTTGCTTGGTTCTCCCTCGGGTCCTTCCATTTGCGCGGCTGCAATGGCCGCGGCCGCAGCAGCTTCAATTAACTTTTTGTCAGGCTTGACCGCTGCCTGCGTATCTTCACCGGCGGCATTGCTATTGCCGCCCCCAGAATCTTCTGATGGGAGATAGACAGTCACATTTTTGTGTGCGAATTCTACGCCCGCTTCTTGGAAGCGTTCCTGGATTAGCCGGTAGAGCTCACGACGGACGATGAACTGATCTCCGGGTTTGGTCTTGAATTTGACACGCAGAATCATCGCCGAGTCGTCCATCTCCCGGACGCCCTGGGATTTTATTTTGCTGAGCAGCAACGGACCGATTTCTTCGTGTTCCTGCAGTTCTATATTGATCTTTTTTACTATTTTCCTGATTTTATCGACATCCGCATCGTAGCGCACGCGCACATCAAGCTTGGTGATGATATAATCGCGGCTAAAATTTTGGACCGACCCCATATCGCCGAAAGGTATCGTGTAGACCATTCCCCGCGGATGCCGGAGCCTTAAAGAGCGAATGGATATGTGCTCCACCATGCCCTTGGTACCTGCGGTCTGAATATAGTCACCGACCCTGAAGGCATCATCCATAAGGAAAAACACGCCTGAGAGAATGTCTCTTACCAGGGTCTGAGACCCGAAACCGACAGCCAGCCCCAGAATGCCGGCCCCAGCTAGCAGCGGCCCAATATTTATGCCAATAGCGTGAAGAGAGATCAGGGTGACGGTTACGCCGATCACCAACATGATCACTTTGCGCAATAGTGTCAGCAGCGTCCCCTTGCGCGATCCTTCACCGCCTTCCTCAGCTTCACCGGGATCATCGCCTGATTGCAGCTGGTCTTCCTCGAGCTTTCGATCGATGATGGTTCGGCAAACCTCCCAAACCACATAAGCAAACAGAAGCGTCGCAAAAATGCTCGCGGCAGACTGGGCAATCGAGCGGCCCAGCGGCAGATCCAATCCCCAGAGATTCATAACCCAAAAAAACAGGGCGCCGAATATAAGAATGGCCATCATATTCCGGATGAGTCGAAAATGACGCTTGAACAACGACTCTTGGTGATCTTCAGCATCGATAGCAGAGATGGGTTCCGGGGGCAGTTCGAATGAGAGGTGTTCGCTGATATCCATGTCGTCCGTTAAAATATCTTTGTTGACAACGCGCGGATCCATCAGCTCGGTCTGACCGGTCGCGATAAGCAGCAGCCGGTTGCCGATGGAAAACAGCAAGAAACCAAATGGAATGCTCAAAATGGTTAGCAACAAAGGCAGCACCAAGTCTTTTTTATAGAAAATCAAATTGATCTGCCAGAGCAGTTCGAATCCCAGCAGCCCCAGACAAGCTAGCGGAAACCACGCCCGTTTTAGCCAGTTGCCCGAAGCCGGTGACGTTTTAGTATCATTTTCTGGATTCAACAGTGCGCGGTTGATCCGTTTACGATCCAACCAGACGATGGCAAGCAAGATCAAGAACTGCAGGATTCCCAGATGCGAGTAAAGCAAGAGAAACACCCCTTCACTCATACCGTGAATTTTCATTAATAGCAGTGTTTTGGTGACAAACAGGCTGATAACGATAAAAGCGAGGAAGCCTAAAAAGTATGTTGCGGCCGAAAGGCAGTTTTGAGGCGAAATCCGCATGTGGGGTGCCTTAGGCGAATACAGGGTGTTGAGCGCAATAAACGCCAGTCGGATGAAAAGTATCGGTGGCAGATAGACCATAGCGATTTCATACAGCGGGCTGTCCGCGGGGTAAAACATAAGGTAAAGCCCGACGACGGCTAGTACGAATACCGCCAGGGATAAGAGCTCCAACAGAGCCCGGCCCCCCAACCTGGCCGCTAGGGTTACAATACACTTGGGCACCCCGGTCTGGAGACGTTGTTTTGCCTTTTTCAACGGAATTTTGAATACCAATTCGACAGCGAAACCTGCTGCGATTAGCAGTAAGAAGAGCAGTGTGATTTTTGCCAGCTCTCCAAATCCCTTCCCATCGGTGAGATCCCGAATCGAGCGGTTGATTTCCGGGAACACGTTTGGATAGTTTGCATAAACGGCGGCCAGCTGTTGACCAAAAACACCGAGACTGTCTTTGCCAAGCTGAATAAACCGATGAAAGGTGGAGCCCTCTATCAGGTCTATATTTTCAGAGCCAGTGAGTGATAAAGCGACCTTTTCATAAGCTGATGAGGACTTAGCTGTAGAATTATCCACTTTAATGGATTCATCTGCCTCAGCAGCTAATCCAAGACCTAATGGGAAGGTAAATACGATTATAAGAACTGCCGTACTAAGTCCACGTATAAGTTTTTTCATGATATCCCCTTCAATGTAACTATTGTTTATGCCATAATAGTTGACTGGACGTCTTTTCTTTGGGCCTAAAAAAAATTTCGCTATTGGCCAATGATCTCATTTCTTTTACTTCAGTACTTTATCAAAAATTACATGATTGAAGACTCTGAACGGGACCGTGCTCTTGGATACTTTCATCTGAAGTATGGCACCTTCCAAACCGCTTAACACAAATCCCGCCGTTTCATCGACATCCGTTGTTTCGGGCAGTTCTTTGCTTGACACGGCATTTTGTATAAACTCTCCGAATTTTTCCCGCATGACGGCGAACGTTTCGTTCAATTTCACTCGGAAGCTGTCGCTTAATCCGCCGCTTTCCTGGGCCAGGTTGCCAATAAGACAGCCTCCCTCGAATTCCGCATTTTCCAAATCGTTTAAAAGTCGGTCGAAAAAGAGCCGTAATTGTGCAATCGGACTTTTGTTTGTTCTCAAAGTTTCATCTGCCAAGGAAATAAAGGAAGCCAGGAAATGGTCAATCAGTTGAAGTCCAAGATCGTCCTTATTTTTAAAATAGAAATAGAACGATCCCTTCGGCACGCCGGCGAGGGTCACAATTTCCTGGATACCCGTGTTGTTGAATCCTTTTTTATGAATAATCTCGCCTGCCGCCTGGATGATTTTTTCTTTTTTGTCCGTTTTCATGAGGGCATGATAATTGACCGGTCGTCTATTGTCAAGCTTTTTTGTATAATTTTTCCTATCGTTCGATAATTTGGAGTTAATGCAACACAACGATTCTTGCCATAGATCGCGAAATGACCGATTCCATAGTACTCACGAAAGTCTCAAGTATTTTGCAATAGTCCGAATTGTGTAAATCGTGCCTAAGTCAAATCTATCGATCGTGCTAAAATTATTGTATAAATCGCTCATTAACCACTAACATGCCAACTCAACCGACCAACCGACCAAATTAAAACTGCTTTCAAAATGGTCGCCTGAAACTCTGGTATTGTCTCGAACCTCCAATATCCTATTTTTTGTGGTATAATTCCTCTTGTAAACGATAAGACGATGCACAGCTATGACCAAGGCGAGCGATGATCAGAGCTGAAGGAAAACAAATGAGATGCCGGTTAGCATTTGCGTTAGCGTTAATTGTTGTCCTCGTGCCGACTATCCTTTACGGAAATAAGAAGGGAGAAGCGCTCGTTGAGAGGTACAGAGCCGCGCACATGGCGAGAGATGTCGAGGCGCTAAAGGCTCTCGTATACTGGGAGGGCGCGTCAGACCGTACGCGCGAGATTATCGAACAAAGACTAATCCGTCACTTGAACCTCGAGATAAAGATTATCGAGTTCAGGCCGCTAACTGGTGAGGATAAATTCGAAAACCTCGGTTATCGTCCGAATCTCGAGCCTGTTTGTTGGCTGGCGATGTTCTTTGAGCCTCCGGATGGAGATTCGCGCTTTTTCAGTAAATCATTCATCGTTGGTAAAAAAGACGGAAAGTATCTAATCACTGTGGCAGAACCAGCACGCTAGCGTAGCCGCGGGGAAGCTCACGTAAGCTTCAGCCGGCTGTTATATTTCGAACCGCTCGCGAGCCTCTGACTTTGGCATGCCGTTGAAATGCCACCATTCATAACTCAGTGGCTTAAAGCCTGCTTTAATCATCGAATCGGCTAACAATTTTCGATTTTTTTTCTGCGTTTCGGTAGTTTTAAATCCGAGTTTCTTTTTAGCGTGAAGCCAGTATAGAGCAAGGGTACTTTTGCGAAACGGATTAAAACCCATATCAAGCTCTTTTCCTGTTTCGTCAACGATTGTTATGTCCACAGCAATTCCATAATTGTGCATAGAACCTTTAGCGGGATTCGCAACAAATTTTTCAAACTTGGTCCCTTTCATTTGTTCATACATCAATTTTGATACACTTCTAGGTCGTGCAGCATCTAATATGAGCAAGGAGTAATCTGGATATTTCACTTTTAAAATTTTTTGTGCACTAGAAAGCTTGGTGGCAACCTCTTTTCTCAAGTATGCTTTGGTCAATCCGTTGTAGAAGTTTTCCCTGAAATAATTTTTCTTTGGATCCGAATTTACTAGATCAACTTGAATCGTATTATCGATGCTATGAACATCAACGAGTCCAGCCTCAATGAATTTCTTTTCAATGGGATTAATTTGGGCTGTGGCTTCTACGTATATAAACAGAAATACGACAATGATAAAATATGTAAAGCTGTTGTTTTCCATTCAATTTATAACATCGGCCATAACCTGTGGGCGAGTTATTTAGCCCATCTGGTTCATGGGCATGTTAGCCATTAATTATTATTTTTCCAATTTCCGCAGTTCGGTCTCAACACCTGCATTATTCAATTCTTTAACAGCCAAATCAGCCTCGTCTTTTGTAATTCCAGTAACAATCGTCACCGGCATGCCTTCTGCGATATCCTTCGCATCTTTTAGACCTAATCCTGTCACTGATCTTATCGCTTTTATTGCTGCAATTTTCCTATCACCTGGCCTTAAACCCACAACTTCCCATTTAACTATATTTTCATTATTAGCAGTATCTCTATTACCAAAGCTTGACTTTTCCAGTGTGTTCTCATTAGTTACATCATCACCGCATCCACTAATCATACATAAGATTAGTATTAGAATACTCAGCACGAAGTGCTTATTCATAATATTCTCCAGGCTAACGTTTCGGCTAAGCTGTGTGCCTGATGCGCTTCACTCCTGCAAGGCCCTTTATGAAAACCGGAGAGTTACTTCACGCCAGCTTCAGCCGGTTGTTATGCTATTGTTCTTGTATTTTTCTCAATTCAGAATTACACCATGGGCTGCGTAAAATAATTCAGATAATTCGTCTTTATCATTTCCTAACTTTTCCTCAGACGCTGAATACATTAGGGTTTCGTTAAAAGTGAAAAAGTGAAATTTGACCTCCACTGCCATGTTAGTCTTCTATAGTTACTTTCTTTAGATGTAGTATTTTTGTACAGTGTAAAAATGCGGTCATAACTAGCATTGACAAGTTAACGATTACAAGCATGGAAGTAGCCCGTAGATTGCCAAAGCTCATCAGTTTAAAAAGAAAGGGTATCACAGATATTGATAAGTATATTGTTGCGACAATTATATGAATATAGGCAAAAATAAATCCAACAAGACCTAGACGGTAAAAGCCAATAGATGCGATAATTGCAGATGAAAAATAAATGATTACAATTACTTTATCCAGAAAATAATTATAGTGAAACAGGTCAAAAAGCAGCTGGAGTTTCGTTATTCCGGATAAAAATATTAACCCGCCAATAATCTTACAACTATTTTCTAATATTCCTGTTGAAATTTTTGTCATAACTAAAAATTCGATCTATAATTTTGCCGATCCTTCAAGATAAAGTAACAAGTGAAGACGTATCTTTATGCGCGTCGATTATTTGACCGCTTTATTGAATAATTATGGGTTCAGCAATTTTAGATTGTTTAACCACTTTTGTTAATCCATCATATTTAATATGATTTGATTTTTCGAACCTGCGGGCTGTCCGGACAGAGCAAGCTTAGTTAAATTTCCGAAAATAGCACTTCGATATTTTATTTGAATCAAACCAGGTTTGTCCTCTAAATTTTTGACTTCATCTATATCTTGTAATGAAACATCAAATATTAGCAGTCTGAGCATTCGAAACCTGCAAATAAGATTTGTATTTGTTAGGATGATATTTGCAAAACTAAAAGACGCCTTGATATCTTTAATCCAACATCGGCCTGTGTAAGATTGTGTGTGTGCATTATCAATGGCAAAGGGAAATAATACTAACGGCCAAAATATCTTTGATTCTCTCAACTCAATTATCCTAAACGTTTTAGGCTCATGTACATAACATCACCGCTGAACCGCGTATTTAAATCATTTCTAAAGATGTGATGTCTTTTCATCAAACGACGAGATTACGTCAATTCAGCCACAGCTGATTGTCAACTTTTCTTTTTGCCCTATTAAAAACAAAGTGGTGATTTTCAAAAAATCGAAATGCATCTCTGGGTACTGATGATAGGTCAACTTCACGGCGTTTGATCTGGTCCTTTTTTGTTCCTGCCCAGATTTCGATACAATCAACCTTATTCCCCTGGGAAATCAGGCTTGAAATCTCATCGTAAAAAATCTTTGTCGCTTCTATTTCGTCCGAAGATTCCTCATACCAATAAACGGGTTCACCAAAACCAAGTTCAATTGATGGCAAATGGCGAAAAGTGCAACTGCAACCAGCTTTTGAGCCTACGTACCAATGGTATTTATACAACAACAGATCTATGATCTCTGTATCAGCGTTGGTAAAGTCTTTTTCAAAGCTGATAAGAGCAGAGTTGCGTTGTGATAAATCGTCTTCTAAATCAGTAGATATATAGACTAAGTAGCACATTCTATTGCAAATCAAATAGTAAATTAAGGAACAAGGATATTCTGCCTATGTCAAGATATCCCTAAAATCTTGCTATACCTAACCAATCGTTTGGAGCTTTACGCAAATTCAACACTACACTTGCAACGGCATCATAGAATCTACAGGCTGTATCAAGGAAGAATTTATACTCTTCGTATTGTTTCAATGTGCCCGTAACTGCGAATATCAACTTATCATCATAGTTTCGAATATCACTGATGCGGTTTACTGTTTTCTGCTCAGCCCATGATAAAAGGTCTGCTTGAATACGCTCCGAGAACAATGATTTCATCAATATATCGTTATTCGTATAGATTGCCAGTCGTTTGTCAAGCTTGTCTATCCCGGTTGATAAGGGCTTCTTTTTAATGATCCAATTATCCCCTATCGTTTGTAAGGATCGAGGAAGGATTCGAAACTTAAAATTTTTCGAATCCAGCCCGGTGAAAACGGCATACGTATAACGGGTCGATTCATCAGCTATTCCACTCGATGCATTAGAAATCTCTACATCTGCGCCTAAGTGAGAAAATCGCAACTTGGGCCTTAGAAACAGGCTTGGAAATTCAACGGTACCGCTCTTTTCCGCTGCCAGTCGTGTCAGAATTGGCTTCATGTGACGTATGGACCGATGATGAAATATCCACCCCAAGCACACCCCCACCAGAATTACCGTGCCTATGAGCAAAGCAGTATTCATCCCTATTTGTATTTCCTTGCGATTTTCCAGCTTCGGTCTGGATATATGTGGTCAGGGATCACAAGATTACCTTAAAGCCTTTAAAATAAATAGGCTCGATAGCAGATCATCGTATTCACAGTCAACATCGTCAGGTGTCGATATAGTAGAATCGACATGATATAGCTCGCCCTCGACGTAGGTTTGGCAAAATTTGGAATCCTGAACAAAAATCTCGAGCGTATCATCCCCACAAGCCTCTAAAAAACGAAATACGGATTGACGGGGTTGGAGGGTTCCGACGAAGTGCATCCTCTCACAGGCTTTATAGGCGATTTTATCAATGGGGGATTTCGAAACGTTTTCGATCCTGACAGTTGATGTGCCCAGCCAAATCAGATTTGGACCGATCAGTATCAAGAGGAGAACGAAAGACCACTTTAAGTAGCGCATTGTCGAGTGACGTCTAATATAACTTATCAAAGCGATTATAAAGTTCAGAAAATTTACAACAAGAAATATCACGCTTTTTAATGACGACGTATTATTTAGTCACCTTCTAAACAATCTTTGCCAAAAAGACTTACCAATTTCATATGCGAAGATGCGTTGTTCGCCGAATCTTTTATTGACAGTTTTTGGGCCATATCTTCCCCAAGAAAAACCGTCACCTATCTGTGCATTCCGCATATCAATTAACAGGTAATTTTCATCAAGTGACTTGGCAAACTCTTTGATATCTAGGTCATTAGAATTAAGGGCGTGATCGCGAGTTATCATTCCAGGGTTATTTCTCCAGATGTTCAACAGGAGTTCTTCGTGCACATCATCGATTAAACTTCTGTGTGGTGGTACAAACATTTTAATTACCTCTTCCATAAAATGATAAAGAGAAGGACTTTGGTTTACAATGACAGCCGGATCATGGCTGCAAAAATAGATGGGTCCCCAATCTGTTGAATCACGGCAAAGATCGACAATCCAGTAATCCCCAAAACCATCATGTGCAATAGCAATGGCGCTTGGAAATAGTTCAAATTCAAATCCAGAGGCACAATCCTGTCCCGTAAACTCGATTATATCAAGCAGACCATCAATTCCTCGACATTCAGTTAACAGCTCCCTTATGTGTGTTGGAATCTGACATGGAAGGTTTTTTTCCAAATCGTTCAACTCAGATTCGTTTAATCCGGGCAACGGTTTGAGGTTGTATTTTGTGCCATCTTCATCGATGAGATCCATCATTTTGGCTTTATTGATTAATTTGACTACATCCTCTTCCATAAAAATTTCCTCCCGATCGATAAATAGCCAATTATATCATCCCGGCAGCATAGGCATGTACATCCTGACTAAAAGAGTTGCGGCAAACGGAATTAGATACATAATTTGATAGATCACCGCAGCAAAATTCTTTTTTGAGTAAAGGATCAAATATCTTGCCCATGGGATAATAACAGAAATAGCAAGAACGATAATAATCTCAATGACCATGTTCGATAAACTTGCTGTATTACCGATCTCCGCAAAGGCAAAGAACAACCAGACAGGCAGGCCAATTGCCGGAAGCGCATAATCCCACCAGTGAATGTTAATAAACTTTTTGCTTAACCTTACTGGAGGGATACCAACAGCAATGAGCAATGCAATTATGATCGGCAAGCTAGCCAGCATCCTTGAAAAGCTTTCTTCGCGAAATTGAGTATGCCAAAAGTAGAATTAAAGGCAAGGTGAGCGCAAGATAACTAAAAATGCCGGGAGTAATATTGGCGATTAATCCCCAGGCATCAGGATCCGGAAACCAATCCCATCCGGTGGCAACACCAACGGAAAATCCGAATACAAAGGCAAGAATTATCCAGGCAGCGGTGTCAAATTGTCTAAGTGTCATTTCAAATTATTTTCGATATCGAAACTACTTTGAATATGGACTTTCATTTCGCTTTCTAATTTCTTCAAAACAGCTTTCGCATATAGCCATAATGCCTGCAAAGCTCTCGGACTTATCGTTCCATTCACCCTCTTTTTGAAGAAGTTGATCACATTTATCACACCAAGCATTTTTAAACGGCCATTCTGGATCCCGTGGCTCTTCCGGCTGATTAAACCCCAATCCTTTACCATGTTGAAGGTGCCTGCAAATAAATGTTGGGCGCTGTAATCCGTGGCGTAGACATTCCATCATGCTGTCTTTGGTCAGGTTATTTTCCATTGAA
>Ga0209536_100017452_pt1 | contig 10168 bp, 11 predicted proteins | sample DeeMarSeWOR28_12_FD_187461 | JGI IMG/M metagenome (GOLD analysis project Ga0209536, IMG submission 187461) | Marine sediment microbial communities from White Oak River estuary, North Carolina - WOR-2-8_12 (SPAdes) (version 2) | ecosystem: Environmental > Aquatic > Marine > Intertidal zone >... | reverse complement strand
TTCATGGGGGAGATCATTCACGAGGAGCCGTGATTCGTGACTCGCTTGCGACGCCGAAGCCTTTCGCGAAGGCGGGTGATTTGTGATTGGAAAGAACCGGAACGCAGGAAGCATCCGCCGTCGTTGAAGCTATGGCGGTCAGGGAACGCAGGAGAAATCCAAATTCTTGGATCTTGGGTTTTAGATCTTGAATTAATATATCCCCTTGGAGGTCCCCATGTCCGACGATTTCGTAACCCTTTCAACCCACGCCACCATGGTGGAGGCCGAAATGATCAAAAACGTCCTGGAGGCGGCAGGGATCGAGGCCCATATCCATGCACCCCACGCCAATGCCCTGTATCCGGGAGTCCTTGGAGAGATCATGCTCCAGGTCAAGACAGCGGACCTGGAAAAGGCCCGGGATGCTCTGGAAGAGGGGGAGGTGGTGGATGAGTAAGGCAACGGGAAGTGGAAAGTGAAATGTGGAAAGGATGGCACCCAGTACGCTGGACGAAGGGCGCAGCAAAACAACGCACTCGTGCGCCGGCGCATATGCGCCCTCGACGGACCTTGAATCTTGGATTAATCCGGGACATGATCCTGACCTAGCGGGGGATCTGACATGGCAGATGATCTTATCAGAAAACATAGAGAGTTTCTCAAGGACACCCTGCGCAAGGAGTACGATTTCTCGAAGACCGATCAGCACAGGGGTGTCCCGGCGCCGCCCATCCAGAAACCTTTTGATCCAAAAGCGCACCGTGTCCCTCTACCTTCTCCAGAGGAATATGAAGGCTCGGTCCAGGGTGCCGATCTTTTATCCGCCATCGTGAGAAGGGAGAGCAGGCGCCACTACCTGACTGACCCGCTGTCTCTGGTCGAGCTGTCCTTCCTCCTTTACAGCACCCAGGGCGTGAGACAGGCTCCTCACCCCTCCCTGGCCCTGCGAACCGTACCGTCGGCAGGCGCCCGCCACAGTTTCGAGACCTACCTTCTGGTGAAAAAAGTCGAAGAGGTGCCCACGGGTCTTTACAGGTACCTTCCCCTTCAGCACGAAATGGTATTCCTGGGAGACATCGAGGACATGGAGATGAGGGTCTCCCTGGCCTGTTTCGGCCAGCAGTTCGTCGGGGCAGGAGCCGTCACCTTTGTCTGGACAACGATCCCCTACCGCATGGAATGGCGTTACGGGCTGCTGGCCCACCGCGTCATCCTCATCGACGTGGGCCACGTGTGCCAGAACCTGTACCTGGCCTGCGAGGCTATTGGTGCGGGGACCTGCGGCGTGGCCGCCTACGACCAGCAGGAGATGGACGAACTCATCGGGGTGGACGGGAAGGAGGAGTTCACCGTGTACCTGGCGCCGGTGGGAAGAGTACGGTGAACGGTTAACAGTGAATGGTGAATGGAACATCCAATCACCGCTGACCATTCACCAATCGCAGCCTTCCTCTAATATTTGAAATATGAGATCTGAGATTTGAGATCAACTCGTCCCGCCCTCGCCGTCATCCTGGCTTCCGCTACGCTCACCATTATGGCGGGGAGTGTCATCGCGCCGGTACTCAATACCATGCGGGAGGGTCTCGGGGCGGCCCCCTCATCGGTGGGCATTATCATCACCACCCACGGCCTTTTCATGGCTCTATTCAGCCCTTTCATGGGCAGCCTCATCGACCATACCGGTGCCAGAGGCACCTTTGTCCTCTCTCTCATCGCCTACGGCCTTGCGGGCGGGTCCGGCCTTCTTATCGGCTCCTTCTGGATCATGCTGATCAGCAGGGCGTTTCTGGGTATAGCGCTTGCCGGTGTGTTTACGGCCATAAATGTCTTGATACTCGACATGTATGAGGGGCCGGAGCGCAACCGGGTCATGGGCTGGCGGGGGAGCGCCCAGAGCCTGGGCGGCGTCATCTGGCCTGTCCTGGGAGGCGCCCTCGGCGCCCTCTCCTGGCATATGCCTTTTGCTGTCTACACCCTCGCCATCCCCATCGGTCTGGCCGCAGCCGTGGTGATCCCTCCAACGCCGCCGCATCCACCGAAAGGGCCCGGAGAGGGCGGGCCGGAATCCGTGTTGAGGATCTTCCGCCACAACAGCGTCCTGTGGCTCATTTACGGCCTCATGTTCACTGGCAGCGTCCTGCTCTACGTGCTCGTCATATTCATGCCCCAGCTCCTCGAGACCTTCGGGATCACCAGTACATTCAGGATCGGGCTCTTTATTACAGCCATGACCGCATCTGCAGGGGCCGTATCCCTGGTTTACGGCAATATTCGTTCCCGGCTGTCTTACAGGTGGATCGTCCTTATGTCGGTGACCATCTGGACAGTGGCGTTCCTCTTGCTCACACTATCGAAGGAAAGCACCAACGTGATCCTTGCGGTGGCCCTCTTCGGAGTGAGCCAGGGACTCATCATGCCCACCGTGATGGTGTGGATCGGGGACGCTGTCCCAGCCTCTTACAGGGGGCGTTTCAGTTCCTACCTGGGTTCCTTCGGATTCCTGGGACAGTTCCTTTCGCCCATCCTCTTCGCCCCCGTAATGATAATGGGGGGACTTGAAGGGGTTTTCATGACCGGGACAGCCATCGGCGCTGTGTGGCTGACGCTGGTGCTGTTGTTTGTCGCTACCAAACGGTAAAACACATTCAAATATGGAGGAGATCATGCAGCCGCCTGATATCACGAGAGTTTTCATAGGTCCGCAGATGGAGTTCGAGGTGGAGATCGTCTTTGCCAAAGAGGGGAACCAGTCCCCCGAGGAAGTCCACGAATACGAGGAGGTCATCGTGGTCATCGAGGGAGTCGTCGGCCTCACCAGGGGTCCAGGCACGGAGTCGGAGACCTATTCGAAGTACGACACGATAGTGCTTCCCGCCGGCACCGTTCACCAGATCACGGTGGTCGAGGCTCCGGTGAAGGTGGTGATCATCCATCCTGAGAGAGTGTAGCGGCCTCGCTTCTCTGGTGCAGGTATCGGGGTAACGGGGTATCGGGGAAAAGGCGCGGACCCTGTATATGCGGTGACAGCTAATTTACCGCAGGGTAAGCAGGGTGACGCAGGATTTAAACTTTTAGATTTTGACCTTGGATTTTGGATTTTGGTTCTCGGATCCAACAAAATAGGAACAGGGCGGTCCGAAGGCCGCCCCGTTCCTCTCTCCGCATTCTACACACTGCACTTTACACGGACTTATTGCTGATACAGCTCCTGATAACTTCTGTACTTGAGATCCTTCTGCATCTCCTTCACCTCGGCCGGGGCCATGTCGTCCATCCCGTCGATGCGGCCGGAATACTCCTCGGCGCGTTCCATTTCCATCTTCACGGCTGGGGCGGAGGCGGCCGGTGAGGCCTTGAGGGCGCCCATGACCTTCTGAATGATGGAACGGGCGCCGTCCCTGTCCCCCTCATCCACCTTTTTGGCCGCCTCGTTCAGCATCACATTGCTCTCGATAACGGCCTTCTTCTCCTGAACTTCAATGTCGATGTTCTCCCTGTGAACCGAGGGGTTGTCCACGACGTTCAGGACAACGGGAGCCTTGTCCATCCTGGAGGTTTTACCCGAAACCGGGTCGCGGTAGCGCAGGGCTACTTCCGCGACACCCTGATCACCCATTCTTTCTGTCGGTACATACATCTGTGCCATGAGAGTTCGGGTCTCACCGGCGCTGAGATCACCAAGGCCGATAACCGCTGAACTGCCTTCCCGACGCCATCCGTGGCCGGGAGTCGACTCGAAGCGGCAGCCGTCCATGGGGCGAATGATGATCTCAACACCGGACGCCACGGTACTGGCGGCCATGCTGAACTCCCTTTTGAGAGCCGCAAGGATGTCGCCAGGACGGGCGATGTAGTGGTAACTGCCCCCCCCTCCAGTTGCCATTGATGCGAGCAGGTTCTCATCGAAATCGTACCCCATACCGAAGGTTGAAACGGCCACGCCGCTCTCGTACATGGCGCCGGCCCGCTGGCTCAGCTGCCTGAAATCGGTAACTCCGATATTGGCCAGTCCGTCGGAAAGGAGGATCACCCGGCTTACAAACCCCTTCTTTCTGTATTTTCTGGCCTGCCGGAACCCCTCCTCGAGGCCTCCGGACAGATAGGTCCGGCCGTCAGGATAGAGCCCGTCGATAATCCTGTGAAAATACTGGCGGTCCCCGACCCCGCGTGTGGCGACGGGGACTTCCACCCGATGGTTATAGGTAACGATTGTGAGCCTGTCTTCCGGACCCATGCGGTTTACCAGCATGTGGGCGGCCTGCCTGACGTAATCCATCTTGCCCTCGTCCCCCATGGAGCCGCTCCTGTCCAGCACCAGAGCAAGATTGAGGGGCGGTCTGTCAGGAATGGGGAGGTCGTCCGGTGCGATGACCCTGATCTGGATGGTGCTCGTGCCGTCGCTCCGGTAAAGCAGAGTGCTGTTCTCAGGACGGACATCCAGATCCAGGGCGGACCCGAAAGACAAGAGGGGTGAAAAAATGACGGCAAGGGTGACCATTGACAGTGCGGTGAAATAGATGGGGACCACTTTTGGCAAGGTTTTTGTTCTCATGACCAACCTCCTTACAGAGAGAATTACGGATTACGGTTTACGGATTGCGAATTTAATAAGCGGCGGCCTGAATCCTTCATTCTTAATGCACAACCCGCAACCGGCTTCATCCTCTTTTCCTCCAATACCCCAACGGTCGCAGGTTTATTCCAGAGACAAGAAAAAAATGCCTTAGTGCGGAGGAGCATGAGTCCATTCCTGCACTTTCTGCACTTTTTGCAGGCAAGGATTTATTCAAATGGAATAAATCCTCGCACCTTGTGGTATATACATATGTCTGGAGGTGCCATTGGACGAGTTTCGAGATGAAGCCCTCGCCCGAAGGGCGGCGGAAGGAGACATGAGCGCGTTTGAGGACCTGGTGGAGCGTCATCGGTTGGCGGTTTATCGTCTAGCCCGTTCCATCACCGGCAATCATCACGATGCGGACGATGCGGCGCAGGAAACCTTCCTCAGGGTGTACCGCGCTCTGGATTCCTACGATCCTGCTCGGCCTTTCAGACCGTGGCTCAAACGCATCGCTTACAACACGAGTCTCAACACCGTCAGGGCCAGCAGGAACAGGTCCCAGGGACTGGTCGATGGGGACATCCCCGAGGTAACAGATATGTCCCCACTCCAGCCCGAGAGGATGGAAGCGAGGCAAAGCGCCGAAAAGGTGGAACATGCTGTGCAGATCCTTCCCAGCGAACTTCGTGCTACGCTCCTGCTGAGAGCGGTTGATGGTATGTCTTACAAGGATATCGCCACTGCCATGGGGGTGAAGATCGGGACAGTGATGTCCAGGCTGTCGCGAGCGAGAGAAAAGGTCCTGGATGTTCTGGAACCGGTAGGAAGTGTGGCGGCGCAGAGGGGTGACAAGAGATGAGGTGCCAAAGAGCACAGCAGCGGCTTATGGCCTATCACGATGGCGAGCTTTCTCCAGGCATGGCCCGAAGGGTGGAAAAACACCTCGTATCATGTCCAGAGTGCAGCCAGCTGATCGAGAAGCTTCGACGGGCCGATGACCATGTCAGCCGCTCCGATGGTGTTAATCGGATAGTCGGGGTTCCGGATATACCTCCGCCAGGGGACAGATACTGGGACAGCTTTACGGCCCGGGTCCTGGACAGGGTGGAAGAGGATGCCGCCACGAGGGTGCCGGACAAGTCCAAACCCCGCCGCGGTTGGAACTTCTTCATACCCCGGATGGCTCCTGCCTTCTCCATTGCACTGGTTGTTGTCGTGGCTGCCGGTGTCCTCATGAAGATGGGAGGACCGGTGCCTGTACCCGAAAAACCGGTGGCCGCTTTGGAACCCAGGATGGAAAAGGCCGGCAGCGACCTTGATGAAACCCAGGCTCAGGGCCCGTCAGGGAAGGAGGACGGAGGGGCTCTTACAGATGCAGGGGACGAGGAACTGCCGGTGGGCCCCACCGGCGAAATGCCTTCCGAGACCCGCAATGCATACCGCACCGCACCGGAACCTGAACCAGCCAGGGTCGCCGACAGGACGGAAAAGGACCTTGAGCCTGTTCGGAAGAAAGAAGCACTCATTTCCCCGCAGGCTGAAGGAGCCATGGAGAAAAAGGATTCTTTAAGCACCCCTGAACCGCCCAGGCCGGCCACACCCCCACCTGCTGAAACCGCTGTTTCCCCCGTGGCCCCAAGGGCCGCCGAGTCCGAACCTGAAGCCCGGGAGATGCAGGTGGTGTCTCCTGCGGAACCAGAGGCGGTGGAGCAGGTTCGGGTTGAAAAGACCACTGAAACGAAACCTGTGGTCAGGATCGAAGGACAAAGGGATGACAGTCCCGTTGCAGGAAAGCCGTCTGTACCTCCGGAGGAAGACTCCGGAGCCGTACCCGCGGTATCATCTGCACTGACCGCTGCTTCCGGAGGGGCCGTCGACGACTTTACCGTGGGAAAGATCGTGGGGGCCCCGGCACCAGCCGAGCAGATCGCCGCTTCCGAGATCACCGCGGTTTCCGGACAACCGGAAGAACCGGTAGGGGAGACAGGAAAGGAGGCGGCTGCGCCTCAAACAGAAACCCGCGCGATGTCGGAGTCCGCCCCATCAGAAACAGAAGGTGCCTTTTCCAGCGCGGTTTCTGAGCCAAGGTTCAGTGCGGTTAACGCCCTCTACCGGGGCCCCCAGGATCAGCTGACCCACGCCAAGAACCTGGCAGAGGTCAGAAAATTCTGGGAGAGCGAGCAGGTCCTCAAAGACCTGTTGTCCAAATCACCGCCTTCCCCCATACAGGAAGAAGCATCCCTTCTCCTCGTCAAGGTTCTGAGCAACCAGAACCGGGCCATCGAAGCCCAACGGGTCCTCGACAGCGCCAAAGAGCAATTCCCGGCCAGTGAGATGATCCAGACTTACCAATTGGAGTCAAATGGTGAAAAGCCGGTCCAATAAGGAGCAGAACCGTTGGGTGCAAAAGTAATGGAAATGGCCGGAAATATTAGTCGGCAATGATCATGATGAAAGCGACTCATGACGTTTTACCGTTAACATTACTTCGACTTGCCTAGATCAATGATCATCTGATGGATCCCCTGTTTCCATCTTTTACGACCAGCAGGTCGAGATTCAATCCTTTTTGAATTTTAAACCTTGAATCTTGAATTATTTCACCGGAGGTCAAAATGAGCGAGGTCCTGAACAGACTGGAAGAGGCCCTGATGAAAAACGTCAACCCATCCACCCACCCGGTAGCGGTGAGGTTAGCAAAAAAGGGGGAACAGCTTGAACAGAGGTTCAAGCGTCCGGGGAAGGATTTCGGCCATCAGGTGGCCGCCTGCCAGGGGCTCAACATTGTCCGCACCTTCGGGTGGACCCTGAAATTCGACAGTGAGGACCACGCCTGCCCCCTTGCCCTGGTGGCAGCTGGACACATGGAACCGGACGAATTTCTCGAAGGCACCGTTGCCGACCTTTACCAGGATGACGCCGAAGCCGCCAGGAGGATGGAAGCTGCCTATCCAAGGCACAGGGTCGGAGAATTTGACCAGATATGGCTCTCGCCCCTCGGCCGATGCGAATTCGACCCGGATCTGGTTGTTGTTTACGGCAATCCGGCCCAGATCCTGATCCTTGTCCATGCCGCAAACTACGGTCATGGAGAAGGTGTCGTCTCTTCAAGCACCGGGAGGTTCGGTTGCGCCAACTGGATTGCGGGTGCGGCCCATTCCGGTGAGTGCGAGTATGTGCTCCCCTGTTCAGGGGAGCGCGTGTTTGCCGGCACCCAGGATCACGAGATGTCGTTCATGATCCCCCGATCCCGCTTCAGCTCCCTGGCGGAAAGTCTCGGGGTCATGAGAAAGAAGGGTACATACAGATATCCTGTACCAAACATGAATCTGCTGGGGGAACCGAAGCTGCCGGAAAAATATTTGAAACTGGGGAAGAGAAGGGAGCCCTAGGCCTGGACCAGGACCAGGCCTAAACCTAGACTCAGCTTACCCTTTCCTCACCAGGTCCAGCCGCACCGGTTTCGAGCTGAGGAGATCTCCAGCGTCCGTCTTCATGTAGAAACCCGAGAACAGGTTCTCATTCTCCCGCCTCAAATGCCAACAGCCGTGGCTGGTAACCTCCGGGTTGTCAGACCAGAAGATGGCAATAAAATCCTTTCCAATCACCTTCCCGGAGATCTCCCATTTCCTGTGCGTCTGCTCAGGGGGAAATTCCCTGCGGATGTTTCCAGCTATTTCCTCCCCTACCTGTCGGAGCGTGATAATGTCCGATTTGACGACCTCACCGTCAGGATCATAGATCCTGTCCTCCCAAGTGCCCGTGATCAGATCCATGGCTACCCCCCTTTGCTTATCCCCCATATACATTTCCCGATGGGGGATTCCGTGGGTGCGTGAATCCGTAGGGCGTGATTGCGAAGAAGAGTGCCTGTGTTTTTCGCTGTTGGCAGCTTTTGGGCTCTAACGCACGTACGCACTTACGCACACACGTATTGTTTTGACGTCTTCTCCGCTGTTCCTTTCGAAGTGTTGCTCGTCTTTTCGATGACCCCGCCGCGCTGTGTGATCCCTTGGCGGTCGGCTATAAACAGCGGATCGCTGTGCGTGAGCTTTACTCGACCTCTTTCATTCTCCAGGATCAGTGCCTTCAAAGGCAGATCGATCCCTGAAGTCCGGCCACATTTCATTAGATCTTTACTTATCCTCGGGTTGTCGAAAATGAAAAGGATGGTCGGAACCAGGGTTTTATCTATCCCTGCCGCTCCGGCGGCATGATCGATCCTGGAAAAGACCGTCATTCCCTTTTCCTTTAAAATACCTTCGCGCCGGTCTGTGGTGAAAAAAACCATGTGGCTGCTCTCGATAGTGATCCTCCCGTCGGATCCCAAGGCCGGGGTATGAGAAACCATAGAAATAGTAATAGAAACGAAGACTTTAAACATAGTGCCCAGCCCACCTGGAACCTCCTTGAGAGCGAGCCGCTAGATATTACTTATATTTTAGCAGAAAATCGAACCTGGACCGTTCCAATGTACCTGCCGTCCCTTGACACGGCCGGTTCAGGTTTTATCTTTGCAGTACAAGTCAGAATATCACCTATGCGAGCACCTGATCAGTAGACCAGCAATATGCGGCCTTAATGGGAAAACGGTGAAGGGATGAAAAGAAGCTTGTTGCTATTGGTTTTTCCGGCAATGGCTGTATCATTGCCCGCAACGGTCATGGCATCGCCCAGGGACATCCTGGAGAGACTGTGATGGGTGATCGTTAATTGGTGATTGGTAAAAACAGGAAAGTCCGGATGCCGGTGATGTTCGTGGGGCATGGCAACCCCATGAATGCCATAACAGATAACGAATACGCCTCGGGATGGAGAGCCATGGTAAGAGATGTCCCTCGTCCTGAGGCTGTTTTGTGTGTTTCGGCGCACTGGGACACGAGAGGTCTGAAGGTGAACACTTCCCCGAAACCTGGCACCATCCACGATTTCTGGGGATTCCCACGAGAACTGTACGAAGTGAGCTATCCCTGCCCGGGATCACCGGAATGGTCCGGGAAAGCGGCTACCGCAGTGAACAGCACACCGGTACAGCAGGACTCCGAGAGAGGGCTCGACCACGGTACCTGGGCAGTAGTCAAATGGATGTACCCGGAGGCCGATGTTCCTGTTTTCCAGATGAGCTTGGACACCTCGAGATCGTCTTCCTTTCACTATGACCTCGGCCGTCAACTGGCTCCCCTGAGGGATGCAGGTGTCCTGCTCATAGGCAGCGGGAACATGGTCCACAATCTTGCCATGGTGGAAATGGTGAACGGATCCTTTCCTTATGACTGGGCTGTGGAATTTGATGATCTGCTCAAGGGACTTATCAGCGATCGGGAACACGTCAGACTCGCCGATTATCACTTGCTTGGACCACATTCACGCTATGCCATACCGACGCCGGAGCACTACCTGCCCCTGCTTACCGTTCTGGGCGCTTCCGGGAAAGACGAATCCCCGGTATTCTTCAACGAAGAAATAGACCTGCGATCTGTCTCCATGACCAGTGTCAAGTTCGGGTGAAGAAGTCCTGCATCTTGACCTAGCCTTGGACAAGGCTTACCGATATCCAACCACAACTGTCAGAACGAGGACTTAGCTTTGAAATCTGGAATTCTTGTCCGCCGTAGCTGGTCG
>Ga0209536_100017451_pt1 | contig 10168 bp, 12 predicted proteins | sample DeeMarSeWOR28_12_FD_187461 | JGI IMG/M metagenome (GOLD analysis project Ga0209536, IMG submission 187461) | Marine sediment microbial communities from White Oak River estuary, North Carolina - WOR-2-8_12 (SPAdes) (version 2) | ecosystem: Environmental > Aquatic > Marine > Intertidal zone >... | reverse complement strand
AACCAGAGACAGGGCGACTGCGTACTTGTCATCGATGCTGCCGCGGCCGTAAAGGGCATCACCCTTTACACGGGGAACAAACAAATCATCCGGTGCATCCACCACGTCGATATGGGACATCAGCAAAACCTGGGCAACCTTGTTGGCGGGCATGACGATAATCGAAGGGACGTTATTGTGATCGAGGTGCCTAAAATCAGCGCCGCAATTTTTTAGATAATCTTCGATAAATGCTACGCAGCGCAGAATTTCATCGGGCTGAGACGGCACGGTTTTAAAACGAATCAGATCCTGTGTCAGGGTGATTATCTCTTCCATGGCTGATTTCTCGTTTGATAAATTGGCAAGATGCTTAACCGCGAAGGCGCTTTTTCATTCTGGATTTGCCGCTCAAAGTGCCCATTACCGCTCCAATGATGGCTTCCACCGCGGCGTCCGTCCCGATTTTTCCTGTATTGACGGTTAAGTCATAATGATGCGGATCGGATATGTCCGCATTGAAAGATTGCCTGATAAACGCACGGCGCTTTGATTCTCTTCTGATCACCCTCCGCATGGCGTTTTTCTCAGACGTTGCGTAATGGCGGGCAATATTTTGGACCCGAACCTGCAGCGGGGCCACCACTCGGACACTGAATCTTTCCTCCGGCGGCAGGATAAAATTAGCGCCCCGGCCTACGATAACTGCCCGGCCGTGTTTTCCAATGGTACTGACAACTTTGAGCAGGTGCTCCAGATAGATCCCGGGCCAAATATAGTGCTCTTTGACCAGAGAGGAAATAAAATCCTCGATTCCCGACATCCGCTCCTTTTCGATGGTCTCAATCACTGTAGTTCTTATTTTGGCGCTTTTGGCAATCCCTTCGATGATATCCTTATGAAAGTAATCAAAACCCAGGCGTTTGGAAACTTCCCGACCAACGATGGTACCGCCGCTTCCGGGTTCTGAGCTTACCGTTATGACAGGAACCCGGGCCTCTTGTTTCCTGTCTTCTTCGGCAACCATACTTTCCCATTTGGCGATTTGCTCTTTTGCAAACTGTTCGATCGATTTTTCTTTTGTGACCATAACGCGTTGCCCTTTTTTCCGGTGGGGGGATAAATTTCCGAATTGATCTTGGCGTTCAATGCTGAACATGCCCGGACACACTTGGAATTAGAATTGCAAAGAAAAAGCGCGGTGGTGCGAACCGAGCTCTTTTAGGCCGTGCTTTATGGATTAAGTCCCGGCGGCCTTTGCCAGGAACAGATCGGTCAGCTTCTGTTCGTCGGCTGCGGTTATTTCCGCAGGCAATCTTTTTTCTGCCAGCGCAATGGCTGATTCAATCAGTTCTAATCGAATGGTATTTCTGGCTTCCCGGATCTGGTGTTCGATTTTGTGTTGGGTGGCTTCCAGTAACACTCTGCTTTCCTGCCGAGCGTCTTCAATGATCTGCTGTTTCTTTCTTTCGCCGGTCTCGATGATCGTTTGCTTTGTTTTCTCAAAACGGATCATGCTGTCGGCAAGCATTTTTTGGTTTTCAGCAATTTTTTCCTCAATCTCTTCTTTTTGCTGCTCATATGATTTAATATTGCGTTCAATTTGCCCTTTTCTGTCCGACAGAAAGTTCTTTAGCGGTGTTTTGGCGAATTTTACCAGCAGGATAACGATGATCGCGAAATTCACCCAGCGCATCACCAGGTCATATGTGGTTCGCCAGTTTTCGGCGTTCTCGGCTGCCAGGGCGTCAGGTCCGCTTATAAAAAGCGCAATCAGAATTGCGCTTAACCAACACCCGCATAAAACGATCGGTTTAGGATGCCTCATGCTCTCAGACTCCGATGTAAAATTTTTTCGATAATCTTTTTTGCCAGATCTTCAGACTCTTTTTGGATATGTTTTCTTGCCGCTGAGATTTGCGCATCGATATCTTTGCGGGCCTGCTCTTTTGAAGCATTTACCTCTTTTCGCACAGATTTTAATATTTCGGCGGCCTGCTGGTCGCCGGATGCTTCCAGTTTTGCCTGTTGCTCAAAAGCTTCATTTCTGACCGCTTTTTCCTGCTTCTGAATTTGTTTGCTTAGATCCTTAATTTGATTCTGAGCATCAATGATATCTTTCTGGATGTTTTCGATGTAGACCTCTCTTTCGGCCATCGTCCGGCGCAGCGGCCGAAATAAAATCCGATTGATGATGAACAGAAAAATCAGAAAGGAGATGACCTGAAAGATCAATGTTTCATTAATACTGATGAGTGCAACCGTGCTGATAATCTGCATAGTCCGTTTTCCAATTTAAACCTAGCGGCTATCAATTTAAGCTTAGACAACGAACAGCAGCAACAAAGCGATAACCAATGAGTAGATTCCAGTTGACTCAGCAACTGCCTGACCGACGAGCATGGTTCGCGTCAAAAGACCGGCTTCCTGGGGGTTTCTTCCGATCGCCTCGCATGCTTTTGCGGCCGTTATGCCTTCACCGACGCCCGGGCCGATGGCACCAAGCCCCATGGCGATACCTGCTCCGATATATGCCGCTGCCTTTACGATTTCTGCGCCTTCAATTGCCATTTTTGCCTCCTTATGTGGAATACTTTTTAGATTTAAAGATGAATTGGACTCATATTGTAAACTTTTTTATTAAACAGGATTAACAGGATTTTTCTTTTTTTCTCAGTTTCCTGAAGAAACTAAGAAAACTAAATCCGACTGCGTCGGAATTAAACACCTCATTGAGATAGGCCTATTCTCTCATTGAGTCATTCATTTGCCAAATTAATATTTACGTGCTTTTAGCTATCGCCGAAGGCGATTGGGGTTTCCAGACTTTCATCAGGAAAGCTTGGAAAATAATATCCTGTTAATCCTGTAGATCCCGTCAAAAAACAAAAACGCGAGAAAATCCATACCTATCAAACCACAAAAATCAACACCAGACTCACCACCAGGGCATAAATGGCGGTCGACTGTGAAACCGCCTGCCCGACCAGCATAATTCGCATCAACGCGCTGGACTGTTCTGCATTTCTGGCCACCCATCTAACGGCTCCTTCCGCAGCCATCCCATTGCCTATTCCGGGTCCGATTCCGCCGAACCCCATGCAAAGGCCGGCGGATAAAAGTGCCATGGGTGTGGCGAGCTGGGTCGATTCGGGAAATGATTTAAACATGAGAATAAAGCTGACTAACAGGCCGAATATCGACGGGGTTTGCGCAACCGCCTGCCCCACCAGCATAACGGTAGTGACGCTCCCAACGGATTGCGGTGTTCTGGCGATGCCTTCACAGCTTGCACCGGCTGCCAGTCCCCCGCCGTAACCGGAACCGATCGCCGCAAGTCCCATACTTAAACCGCATCCTACAAAAGCAGCCCATGTGGGAGTCAGTGGTGCATTGGCAAAATCGATGAATACCAGCATCAGTGCCACGACCATGGAAAAAATTGCCGGTGTCTGGCACACGGCCGACCCGATGAGCATATTTGTGGTTAATTGGGAAGAAAATTTAGGCTGCTGGGCAATCCCGAAGCATGCTTCGCCGGCCGGATATCCGGATCCGATCCCCGACCCGATGGCGCCAAAACCCATACTCAAAGCGGCGCCCAGAAAGGCCGCAGCCTTTAAATGGGTGGGATTGGAGACATTCATAAAAAGCAGCAGAATGGCGATGACCAGGGCAAAAATCGAGGATGACTCGGCAATGGCCTGGCCCACCAGCATGTTTTTGAAAATATCGCCCGAGATTCCGGGATTGCGCGATATGGCCAGATTGGCCCTGGCGGCCGTATAGCCTTCGCCGATTGCCGCGCCGATGGCCCCAAAACCCATGGCAATGCCGGCTCCGGTATAAGCGGCTATTTTTATCGCTGTTTGAACCTCAAATTCCATGTTTCACTTCACCTGCACTGAAATGTATACAATCGTGAGCATGGTAAAAACAAACGCCTGTATGGTCCCGACAAATATGCCAAAAAAAGCGTTTAACAGCGGTGGCAGGACAAGATTGTATGTCAGATAAGAAACCACCAGGATAATGATTGATCCGCCCATGATGTTTCCAAATAAACGAAACGAAATGGAAACGATCTTGGCCAGTTCACCGATGACATTTAAGGGCATCATAAAAAAAATCGGCTGAAAATATTCCTTGATATAGGCCCTAAATCCCTTGGATTTGATTCCGGCGTAATGCGCTATAAAAAAACCCATAAGGCCCAATCCGAGGGTGGTATTTAGGTCTTTGGTCGGTTCCTCCAGATGGGGAATGATGCCCAACCAGTTGGAAAGCAGCAAAAACATGAACAGGGCGCATACGAGGGGGCTGTAGGTTTTGGCCAGCTGCTTGCCGAGCGCATCTTCGGTAAGTCCATACAGCACGGATATAAACAATTCGCCCACCGCCTGTATGGGCCGCGGAAGTATTTGTTTTTTATAGCTGGCAAATATGCCGAGCGTTATCAGAAGCACAAAGACAATCCAGGTCATGACGACAACTTCAAGATTAATGGTGATGTTGTACCCGAAAACCGGAATGATCAGCTGATGTATTTTCCCGAGTTCTTCCATAAAACGTTCACCTAAATTTGTTTTTTGCGCAACGAGGGGATAAGGGTCAATAAATGCTCGGCCAGAATGACAAACTGAATCATAAAAATGCCCAGAACCGCTGCCACGAAGTTAAACTGTTCAAATTTTAATGCTGCGATAAGCGGGATGGCCAATAACAGGTATCTTAAAATAATGGAGCCCATAGAAAGCGAAAATATTTTTCTTTTTGATTTGCCTAATTTCAATGTAATGGTTTTACCCATTAAAATAAAATTGAGTACGCTGAAAAAGGCGCCCATGATCAGACCCTTGGCAACCGGTTTTTGACCCATCAAGACAAAAAAAAGCGCAATAACGATGGCCAGGGTTAATGTCTTGACGGCGTATTTTTTTTGAGCTTGCTTAACGGCTTCCATTTATTAATTTTTTTCGTTGGTTGGCGGCTTTTCAAGCGTTTTTGAAATTTGACGGTAGACGGTGACGGCACCGCCGACGATTCCAAGGATAATAAAAATCGTTACGAAAATACCCTTTGTCCCCAACCATTTGTCAAGATACAAACCAATAAAAAAGCAAAAAACAATACAACCGGCCATGGTCAGGCCGATCTGCATTACAATAGACAGGCTTTCAGCCCAGGCACGATTTTTTTTATAATTGAAAACCATTATGATTTATTTCAACTTGAACCTACTTAAAACGTGATCAATTAGCATACTAACAGATTCTTTGCAATCATATTTCCTTTTCGTGCTGGCTGTGTGATACTTACCTTGACAGCCCCTTTCAGTATCCTATAATCGATTAATAATTTTGCCTTGGAACGATGCGCGCTTATCTGAGCTGATCATTGAGCTGAGCGAACACTGGGTCGCGCCGACTGCCGACTCATCTGTAAAAATATTGAATAATCAAGGATGGTTAACATGGAAAAGACTTTCAAACGGTTTATACTATGGATTGGAATTATTTTGCTGTCCGCCGGCTTCTCCGAAGCCGATTCCCAACCGATAAAGGTTGGTGGAGTTTTACCCGAATTTACACTCTCCGCGCCCAGCAGCAGTGAACATCAGCAGTATTTAGGCATAGAAGGCAAAGATTCGTTCGCCATTCCTGAGATCAGCGCTGACATCGTTATTATTGAGATATTCAATATATACTGACCCTTCTGTCAGAGGGAGGCTCCCTCTGTTAACGAGATGTATCGCAGAATCGAAAGCGACGTCAGACTTAAAGGCAAGATCAAACTAATCGGCATTGGGGTCGGAAATTCGTCGCTCGAAGTCGGTTATTTTAAAAAGACTTACGATATACCATTTCCCCTTTTTGCGGATGGCGATTTTTCAATTCATAAAAAGATGGGTGAAGTTCGAACGCCCTATTTTATGTGCATTCGCATAAAAACCGACGGCAGCCACGAGGTTTTTTATTCTACAGTTGGCGGAGCCAAAGATGCCGATCAATTAATGAAAAAGCTTTTGGAAAATTCGGGATTACTTTAAAGTAGCTGCTATGATTGCCTTTTCAATTGCCCCAACAACCTGATCTACCGTATAAAAGTCACTTTTAAAGACCGGCTGGCCGTTTGACGAGAAAACGACCAGCAGGGGCACTGTCAGACTGCCAATTTCTTTGAGTTTTGCTTTTCCTTGCGGGTTGTTGCCGGTGATATCGACTTTCATCGGTACGACATTTTCTCTGGCCAGCAGATCGGTAATTTTGTGATTGCGAAGCACACCTTCTTCAAGCGCTTTGCAGTTTAAGCACCATTCGGCTGTAAAATCCATTACCACTATTTTTCCTTGTTCAAAGGCCTCTTCAAGGCGCTCGGGGGTGTAATATGCCCAGCGAATCGGTCCTTGCTCCGACAGTCTCAATGCTCCCCAGATCGGTAGCGCCATCAAAATTAGACCCAGACTGACGAAAACGATCTTGGTAATTTTTTTTGAAGTCAGGCGCAGCGTTCGGTATGTCAGCCACAGGCCACCGACTGCCACAAAACCCATCACCGGCCACCAGTAAATTTTGCTCGGAGGATGCAGCGGCGAACTCACAAGGGCACTGATGCCAACGCCGAGAAAATAAGCCGCGGCGGCTAAAATAAAGATACCCATCACTTGTTTGATAAGCTCGCTGGCCGGCCCGACTTTCGGCATGCGGTTGATCAGCTGGGGAAAAGCCGAAAGGATCAGATACGGCAGGGCCATGCCGCCTCCGATGGCGGCAAAAGTGGATAGCGTGGTCAGCGGGACTTGAGTCGCTGCCCATGCGGCCGCGGCCCCCATGAAAGGGGCGGTGCAGGGTGTTGACATGACGGCTGCTAATATGCCCAAGGCAAAGGATCCTTTAAGGCGCTCTTGCTGGGGATTGATCAGGTAGACAAACCGGGGCAGACGAACGGAAAAAAAACCAAACATGCCGAGCGCCATAATTCCAATGATGGCGCCGACCGCAATGGTAAATACCGGATACTGGAACAATTGGTTGGTAGCGGTAAAATCACTGACCAGGGCGATCAGGATGCCAAGCGCTGCCCAAAAAGCCAGCACGCCTAAAGACATGGTCAACCCAAGTAGAAAACATTTTTTTCGATCTTCGGCCACATGCGCTAAGCTTATAATTTTGATCGGTATCAGCGGCAGGACACAGGGTGTCAAGTTCAGCAGCATACCGCCAAATGCAGCTGTGAGGAGGACCAGCGCCCATCCGAATCCTGATGACCAGTTGACTGAAAACCCCCAGCCAAATAGGTTGAACTGAACCGCTGCTGCAGGTGAAACCGGCGCAGCGACAGCAAGATCCGCAAAAAGTTTCTGATTTATTTTGGATATGGCCGCTCCGGATTCGACGATCGCAAGGGTCTCTTTCAATAGCTGCTTCTGTGGAAAAAGACAGTAACTATCTGAGCACGCCTGGTATTCCACCATTATTTCCAGTTCGATTGAACCCGGCTTTAGCTGCTGATCTAGTTTCATCGGCAGATAGATGATGGTGCGGCCTTCAAAAGACATCAGCGCTTCGTTGGCATAATCAACTTTTATCGGTTTTGCCTGCGGAAATCGAGCGGCCTCTATGGTAACACCTTCAGAGGCATCGACAACCTGGACTTTTGTCGGATACGGTTTGAAATCTCCAAAAAGCTTTACCTGGCGCTTATCGGCATTGATGTGCAAGCCTTCCTTGATTTTAAGCACGATGGCCAGCACAACTTCTTCACCAGGTCGCGCGCGGTCAACCGACCAGGCGGTCTCGGCTCTGACCGGGTTATCTGCGGCCGGGTCTGTTTGCGCCAGACTGCTTTGCTGGATGACGGATAAAAAAAACAGATGGATTAGGAAAAGCGTCCATCTCATCAGGATTTTGTTTGGATTAAAGTTCACAGTCAAAAGACAATTTAAGCCACAGAATGTTTGAATCCCTGTTATTGGGCTGTTTAAAGAATGGTGATCATGAAGCCTTTTCTTTTTTCCCCTCATATTAAAACAGTTCTTTAATATTTTCAAATTCATTAAATTTTATTTTGCTTATATGTTGGATTTAAGTTATTCTATATGGTTTAATATTGTTCAAGATTTTAATTCAGGAATAAATATCCTGCGGAAATCCAAATAAGGAGATCGATATGGAAAGGTATTTGTTTACGTCCGAATCCGTGGCCGAAGGGCATCCGGATAAAGTCGCCGATGCGATATCGGATTCCATTCTGGATGCGATTATCGCCCAGGACAAAAATTGCCGGGTCGCTTGCGAAACACTCGTTACCACAGGACTCGCATTTATCGCCGGTGAAATCACAACCAACTGTTATGTCCATATGCCCCAGATCGTTCGGGATACCATACGCGACATCGGTTACTGTTCATCGCAAATGGGGTTTGATTGTCAGACGTGCTCGGTGATTACAAGCATAGACCGTCAATCTCCGGACATTGCCCAGGGGGTTAACGTCGGTGAAGGCCTTTACAAAGAACAGGGCGCCGGCGATCAGGGCCTGATGTTCGGATTCGCCACCGATGAAACCCCGGAGCTGATGCCCATGCCGATTATTTACGCCCATAAACTATGTGAACGGCTGGCAGCGGTTCGAAAAAATGCCACGCTGGACTTTTTAAGGCCTGACGGGAAATCCCAGGTGACCATTGAATATGAGAATGGGACGCCCAAACGCGTGGATACGGTGGTGCTATCCGCACAACATGAGCCGGATGTCTCCTATGACGACTTAACAAGTGGGCTCATCGAAGAAGTGATCAAGAAAGTCATTCCCCCCGAAATGACCGATGCCGATACACGCTATTTTATCAACCCGACGGGCCGGTTTGTGATCGGTGGCCCCATGGGGGACTGTGGTTTGACCGGACGTAAGATTATTGTGGATACCTATGGCGGGCAGGGCAGTCACGGCGGCGGGTGTTTTTCTGGTAAAGATCCATCCAAGGTCGATCGCAGCGCCTCGTATATGGGAAGGCACATTGCTAAAAATATCGTTGCTGCCGGACTATCAAAAAAATGTGAAATTCAGATTGCTTATGCCATCGGCGTGGCCGAACCGGTGTCGGTGATGGTTGATTTGATGGGTACCGGTAGGGTTCCAAAACAAAAAGTTGAGCAAATCGTCAAGGAAGTTTTTGATTTGAGACCGGCGGCGATTATCGAATATCTGGATCTGTTGCGCCCGATTTATCGCAAAACTGCGGCCTATGGTCATTTCGGTCGCAATGAACCGGAATTTTCATGGGAGAATACAGCTATGGCTGAAGTGCTGAAAGAAAAAGCAGGCCTGTAAATCACTTAAGGAGAAATTGCTGATGAATTATGATGTTAAGGATATCAAATATGCCGGAGGCGGCGCCCTGCGGATTGAGTGGGCCAATCAAAACATGCCCGTTTTAAACCGCATCCGCAAACGATTTGAAAAAGAAAAACCATTAAAAGGCATACGCTTGGGAGCGTGCCTGCACGTGACTACTGAAACTGCCTCCCTGATGCAAACACTGAAATCCGGGGGGGCTCTGGTTGCACTGTGTGCTTCCAATCCACTCAGCACCCAGGATGACGTGGCGGCAGCCCTCGTTAAAGATGACAAAATTCCTGTTTTTGCAATTAAAGGCGAAGACAACCGGACTTACTATAGACATATAAATGCCGTGCTGGACACCAAACCGCAGTTCACCATGGACGATGGTGCCGATCTGGTGTCCACCCTGCATTCTGAGCGCACCGAGCTCCTGCCGGGAGTTCAGGGGGGGACCGAAGAAACCACAACCGGTATTATTCGGCTCAGAAGCATGGCTGCCGACGGCGTTTTACAGTATCCGATCATTGCGGTAAATGACGCCCGGACAAAACATTTTTTTGATAATCGATACGGCACCGGGCAAAGCACGGTCGACGGCATCATTCGTTCAACCAATCGCCTGCTGGCCGGCAGCAATTTTGTGGTTTGTGGTTATGGGTGGTGCGGCCGGGGTGTGGCCATGCGCGCCCGTGGAATGGGGGCGCATGTAATTGTCACCGAAATCGATCCACTACCGGCCCTCGAAGCGGTTATGGACGGATTTACCGTGATGCCGATCGGCAAAGCCGCGCGGATCGGGGATTTTTTTTGCACCCTTACCGGCAATATCAATGTCATCCGCAAA
>Ga0209536_100017450_pt1 | contig 10168 bp, 4 predicted proteins | sample DeeMarSeWOR28_12_FD_187461 | JGI IMG/M metagenome (GOLD analysis project Ga0209536, IMG submission 187461) | Marine sediment microbial communities from White Oak River estuary, North Carolina - WOR-2-8_12 (SPAdes) (version 2) | ecosystem: Environmental > Aquatic > Marine > Intertidal zone >... | reverse complement strand
TTCGCCTTCCACGGCATTCTCCGGCACGCAGAGATACAATTCACTCTCGTCGTAGAGACAAGTCGGCTGCCCGGCGACGACGGGTGGTGTCGTGAACTGGTACTCCGTACCCACTGGAATAATTTGACCTGTTTCGTCCTCGATGCACAGCCAGTCCCGGTCGGCCATGACGACAACGGTGTAGATATCGCTCTCGATACACATGTAACCGAGGCACGGGCCAACTTGGAGTTGCCAACCAGGTGATACATCCACCTGTCCATAACAAAGCAGATTCAAACAGTCGCTCGGTTCCGGTACCGGCTCCACAATAACAGAGTATTCCGCCTCGCGCGTTACGGTCTGGCCCCCCAGAGTGAGATCGAACATTGCACGTAACTTGTGCGGACCGGGCGCAAGGGCCACATCGGGGATGAGATTCGACCACGTGTTGTTACCGATGGCTTTATCGCCGTGTGTCCCGTCGTCATAGAGATCGTAAACAACAGGCGGATTACTACCAGGGCGTAGCAACTCGACGCTCGCGCTGACCTGGTCCCAACCACCAGGCGGTCGGTTCAGTTCGGTCATCTGGAAGGTCGCGAGTATCGGTTGCCCGACCAGGACGCGGGGGCGGATATTGGCAGGCTCCACGCGCCCAACCCCCGCGGTGTGGCTGGTGTAAAAGTAGTTTTGATCACCACATTCGGCGCCCGATCCAACAATGATGGGCAGCCCCTGCTCGCTGAAACCCTGGATGATCAGCGGCTCAACGGGCGCAGCGGGGAAGAGGGCGAGGTAGGGCGCCGGATAGGTGTGCTGGACGAGATCCAGATCGTCCTCCACGAGCCGATCGTTCCCCACCAGCATCTGGTAAGTGCCGCTCTGGGCCGTGATGCCGAGACAGCCGTAGATCGGATTGGGGAAGCCGACCGGAACGTAAAGGTCGGTGATGAGCGCCTTGGTCTCCTGACAGAGTCTATCGGCCAGCGCTGCGTCGAAGGGTTGTGGTGTGGGATCCATCTGGCGAGCATAGACGACCAGGTCCCACTCCGCTGCCAGAAGCGATGCGAAGTCGGCGGCGTCTACGGCCTGCGTCAAGCTCTGGATCAGGCCGGCCGTGACTTCGAGCTGCAGAGCATCGGCGTAGGCCGACTCCCCCGTGATGCTGCCGTCTTCGTAGTAGAGCGCATTCTCTGCTCCCAGCGGCAACAAGCGGTGCAACTCCTCGCGGACTAGTTCTATGCCTTGCGTCTGGTCGGCATAGGCATCGGTTGGAAAGCCATGCAGAAATATCCGCTGGTTACGGACAAGTCGCGCTTGCCATGTGCCGGCATGCTCACCCTGATACGGGAGCCGGACCCTCACAAATCCCCACTGGGGCCCAGCACCTGCCTCGACCTGGGGGTCGGTGAGATCGACCAGATTGCCGGACGGTGTGGCGACAATCCAGCTCAGACGACATTCGGGGCTGGGAGGTTCCCCTGCCGGAGGCCGGAAACCGGAAGCCAGTGTCAGCTTGCCGGCCAACGGCAATACCTCGACGGTCACCGGTAGACTTGCCACCTCGTTGGCGGGAAAGACGAGCTCGGGATCCTTGTTGATGACCTCATCGAAGATTTGACCGAAGCAGTCGACAAAATACTTTTCCAGGGTCACGAATGAAGTGTTGAGAGCCTCCTGTGCAATGAAAGTCCCACCATGATTCTCGACGGCGTCGCGCAATGCGGTCTCGTTACTCCCTTCTCCAATCCCGATGGCGCAGAGTTGCGTGGTGCCAAGCATGGACTCGACATCCTCGATGAACGGAGAAACATTCTCCAGGCCGTCGGTGAGCAGCAGAATCGCCTTGTGTGAATTACTACCGCCGGCGAGAACCTGCATCGCCTTCTGTAGACCAGCGCCAATGGATGTCCAGCCGCACGGCTCCATGTCCGCGATGGCCACTTCGAATGGCGTGTCATCACTATCGTTGTCGGTGACCACGCCGGCCACGTTCATCAAGTCCACATCGATGGTCGCGCTGTCGGAAAAGGAGACCAAGCCGATCCGATGGCCGCCACCGGGACCGAGGGAGTCCTCGAGCAAATCCGCCAGCAGTAGGGCTGCGTTCTTGGCCGCGTTGATGCGGCAGTCGGTGTCACTCGGAGGTGGCGGGCCGTCGCAGAAAGTACCGATACAATCGAGGACCATGCTGGACGACCGGTCCAGCACCACGACGATGTCGGCTGCCTTAACTCGCTGCCAGGTGCGTGTCACATCGTTAACCTTTTTCAGGCCCATGTAGAAGATCGGATCGCGTGTGGCGGTGGCGGTAGCGGCCAATTCGTTGCAGTCTCCCCCCGGCGAACCGGCATTGGTGAAGAACGAGTTGAGCCATCCCGAACTATGCAGCTCTGCACCGGCGTGCCCCAAGGTCAGAAAGGTGCCAATGTTGAGAGCGTTGAGGGAGGTCGGCAGAGTCATGCAGCCGGTGCAGACCGCGCCTGCCGGTCGGAAAGAGACCGGATACTCTGGGCAGTGAGTAAAGGGAGTGCTCGTGGTCTCGTCGTCGCCGGGGATGATGGCGCCGGGGCCAAAGTCCCAGATCTCCACCCGGTCGCCGCTGAGGCTGAGCCGCCAGATATCGTAGTCGATGATGAGTTGGCGGTGGAAACCGATGAACGCCAGTCCCCACTCCTCCGTTGCCGCGGCCGGATGAGTGCAAAACCAGTTCTGGTATTCGTGCCTGACCATCTGGGCACCCGGGTCGGCGCCGCACATCCAGGGTTGCGGATTAAAGGCGGGGTGCGTGTCGGCAAAGGTCCAGGCGTTGTCTGCGGCGGCGGTTTGTATCAGCGACAGCAGGAGGAGCATGATGATAGTGAACGCGAGGCAAAGCTGGGCCGACCTCTTCCCTTGGCATCGCGAGGACATGGCACATCTCCCTTCGTGAGGGCGTCAAGACGACACGGCCACGCGCCTCACCGGCGCCAAGTAGCCGGCATGCTGTAGGCGGGATTTCCCACAGGTATCCCCCGAACCTGTGCTCTGACTATAGCACAGAATGAAAGTGGGGGGGCAGATAACAAACTGGGCGGCACCATGTTCTGCTGCAGCGCTTCTTTATTCCTAAATCGGACGAGAATGATCGGCTAACGGAACTGGCTTGCCACCTACCGATTTTCAAAAAAATGCATCCACGTGGGGGGTATATTCCGTATAGACACAGGAGAAGGGAGGAAGGACATGACAACCAGTACGCTGTTCCTGAGCTTGGCCATTATCTCAGTTCTGGTAGGCATGGCCTCCGCCATGCGCATCGTTGCTTATCTGCAACGACGTGGTGAGAAGATCAACTGGATATTCATTAAAGTCATGATCCTCAAATACATCCACCAATACCACCGCCTCACGACCCGGGAGACAGGCAAGCCCGGTCCGCTCTTCTACTCCTACATCATTGCCATGAACACGGCATTAGTGGCGGCCATCATCGGAATGGTTTTTCGATAACACAGTATTATCAGGTTACCAAAGCACCAATGCCGCTAACGTCATGAACAACCTTCCCATTCAACACTCTCATCAGAATAATCATTGTCTTCCTGGATTGGCCCAAGGTAAGTTTTTCCAAGCAAACTCAATCCACGCGTATTGTGGATTTTTTACCGAACGACTTGCCATCGACAGTGAGGTTATCCCATGAAGAAAAGCTGGAATACTAGAGCTGTGATCGTGTTATGCGGATTAGGGCTGGTGGCCTTGTGGGCTGGGAATATTCAGGCGGCGGATCCACCCCCGGCCGGTGCCAACGAATTTCCCCGCAGTCTGGAAGGCTACGACGATGCTGAAGTCGACAGTATCTGGACGATCCTGAAACACCGTGTCCAAGCGGAGCCGTTCAACCTTGTCGCCACTCTGATCTTCTTGATGGCCATCATCCACACGTTCATGACCGGCAAGTTCATGGTTATATCCCACCTATGGGAGCACGAGCACCAAAAGAAAATCGAAAACGGGAACGCCGACCGCGACTCAGTCCACCACGGTGCCGGATTCATGCACTTTTTGGGTGAAGTGGAAGCTGTCTTCGGGATCTGGGCCGTCGCCCTCGTGATCGCCATCATCGGTTTCTACGATTGGCAAACCGTTGTTCACTACATTGGTTACAAGGTCAATTTCACTGAGCCGGCCTTTGTGGTGGTGATCATGACGCTGGCTGCCACTCGTCCGATTCTGCGGCTGTCGGAGAATCTTATCAAAAAGATCGCCCAACTGTTCGGCGGCAGCTTGACCGCCCGCTGGTTGACCACACTGACCATCGGTCCGTTGCTCGGATCGTTCATCACCGAACCGGCCGCTATGACCATCTCGGCTTTGGTCCTGGCCAGGAGCTTTTATGAACTGGAGCCCAGTCATAAGTTCAAATATGCCACCCTGGGACTGTTGTTCGTGAACATCTCGGTCGGTGGCACTTTGACCCACTTTGCCGCCCCACCGGTGCTGATGGTCGCGGCGCCCTGGAAATGGACCACCCTGCACATGATGACGCATTTCGGTTGGAAAGCCCTTCTCGGCATTCTCGTCTCCAACGGGCTCTACTTCCTCGTGTTCCGCGGTGAGATGGCGAAGCTGGAAGAGAAGTTCGCCCTGGTAAATCTCAAAGACGAAATTCAGGAAAGATATCTTCAGCGTCGGGAAATGGATGCCCGATTCGATGAGTGCGTCCAGTCTGTGGATGGCGAACAGGGGATAATCGATGCTGTCAACCAACAGATCCAGAAGACTGCGGACGAGATCCGCCGGCGTTTGGAGGAGCGTTACATCCCGAATCTGATCGAAAAGGGCATCGACAAAGAGATTGTCCAACAAGCCTTCATCAAGCGTTTCGAAGAAATCAAACTACGTGAGATGCGCCGGGCGTTTCCAGCCCTATTGCCGCCTGGTCAACGCGGAATATTTACGGATCCCGACTGGGACAATCGGGACGATCCGGTGCCGATCTGGATCACCATTGTGCATATCTTTTTCATGGTCTGGACGATCATCAATGCCCATTATCCCCCGCTGTTCATCGTCGGGATGCTGTTCTTTCTTGGCTTCGCCGAGGTCACCAGGCCGTTTCAGAACAGCATCAACCTGAAGCCGGCGATGCTGGTCGGATTCTTCCTGGCTGGATTGGTCATCCATGGTGGAGTGCAGGGATGGTGGATCGCCCCGATTCTCGGGAATCTGGCGGAGGTCCCGCTGATGCTAGGCGCCACCATACTGACTGCCTTCAATGACAACGCAGCTATCACCTACCTCGCCACTCTCGTGCCTGGTTTCACCGATGTTCTGAAATATGCCGTGGTGGCCGGTGCGGTGTGCGGGGGCGGATTGACCATCATTGCCAATGCGCCCAACCCGGCAGGGGTTTCGATTCTCAAGAAATATTTCAACGACGAGCTGTCACCGGCGGGCCTGCTTGCCGGTTCTTTGGTTCCAACGATCATCGTGTTGGCGATGTTTATACTGTTTCGCTGAAGAGGGCGTGGAATTATAGATTTGCCAGCGAGTAGAAGTTACATGTAGAAATTATCAGTGTCATAATACCTTGCCATGTTTACAAACCCCAACCAAAACTCTCTGACCTGCCTTATCACTCAAGCCTATTCAACTCGCGCTCAGCTAGCATATATTCCGTGAAGACCTTGACGTCTGTAGCAACACACCGTTCGAAATAGGACCGGGCCCTCTCTCTATCTGGTCCCTCTGACCGAACACCGAGCAAATGGGCCATACCCAAGTAATAGTAAGCTTCACACTTTTTCTCGCGGTCCCTACGCGGATTCTCGTCCGTGGTGGAGGAAAGAACACTGTCCTCACTCGTATAACCGGCATAATAGTGTGCCATGTGTGTGATGATGTCATCTCCCTCGAAATTCGAGGCGACGTTTGCTATGTATTTCCGAGCTTCATCGATGTCACCACTGCGGAAGAGATTCATGAAATAGTTGACATGGAAATAGAGATCATCAGGATCCAATTCCGCAGCCTGCCGGAAAGCCTCAGCAGCCTCGGCGAACCGTCCCTCCGAATCATAGGCTTCACCCAGAGAGTAATATGCATCAGGATAACCATGTGGTTTGAGTTCAATTGCTTTCACCAGCGTCGAGATGGCTTGTTGAGAATTACCGCAGGCGGAATAGGCCTTTCCCAGATTCACAAGCGAAACCGTCGATGTTGTACTCAGTGCGGCCGACTTTTCGAAGGACGTGATCGCCTTCTCGCAATTGCCTTGATAGAGGTAAATGCCACCCAGGGTACCGTAGGGATTTGCGACAGTCGAGTCGATAGCGATGATCCTCTGGCAAACGTCAATGGCCTCGTCGAAACGCTCCATGCAGAACAGAAGATAGCCGAGGTTGGCCCGCGGTTTGATGAGCAATGGATCAAGGGCGATGGCCCGCTCGTACAGCGGAATCGCCTCCTCGTGATGCCCTTGGCGGAAATAGTGCCAACCGAGATTGTTGTAGGGCCAGGCCAAAGTCGAATCGACTGCCAGCGCCCGGTCGTATTCAGCCAAAGCCTCGTCGATGCGCCCCTGTTGATAATAAGCCCAGCCGAGGTTGTTGTGTGGCCTCCCGTCCGAAGGATCCAGGTCCATGGCTTTACGATATTCGGCTTCAGCTTCTTCCCACATCTTTTGCCCGTGATAAGTCCAACCAAGCCCATTGTGGGCTTCGGCATCATTGGGATCGATTTCGATTGCTTTCTCGAAGCTTATCTCCGCTTGGTCGTACTCTCCTATTCTCGCATAACCCCAGCCGAGATTGTGCAGTGTCGCCGGGTCCTGGGGATCGAGCTCGACGGCTCTCTGGCACATTTCGATTGCGTCATCGTATTGACGATGCAACAGAAAAACTAGAGCCAAATTGACATAAGGCGCGGGGTCCTCGGGATCGAGCGCTATTGCCTCTCGATACCATAACTCAGCCTGCTGCCATGCCTTGCGGTCGAAGTGTATACTGCCTTTCTGACGCAGACTTTCACACGTTGGCGGCGAGACTCGGTCGAGCAAGGTCAGCGCACGCTCGGGATCCCGGTTGCGGAAGTAGGTTGCAGCGACGAGAAGAGCCATGTTCCCCGCTTCCTCCGCCTTCGACTTACGCAAAGTCAATTGATCCGGTTCGGTCAGGGAAACCTCGAGCGCATCGACAGAGCGGTCACGCAAATTCACGATGGGTTTTGTGACCGTGACATAGGGTTGGATCTCTATCTCACCTCTCAGCTCGAGAACATCACCCCAGACAACCAGCGTAGCCCCGAGCTTTTCACCAAGGGCTCGCGCATCGGAATGAAAACGAGGCACCTCGGAAGTATCCTCGGCTATCAAGCGGACATCATCCTCTTCACCCAGGACATCATCGATGCGGCGGGCGACGAGCGCCTGCATCACGCGACCATCCTCTGCTGCCTGAGCGTTCTGACCCCAGAATGGTGTGACCGCTACCACGAAATGCTCCAGGCCCGTTGCCAACGTGGACCGCTCTTCGCGCCCACGCGATCCCAGAAATTTACTCGCGACGAGCCCAATGATGATGAGAGCGACTGCTGCTAGGAGGCCCAAGGCTAACCTGAGACGACGCTTGCGTGTGGCTGCAACGGGCAGGCGAACGGCCTTTCCTGCGCGCAACGATTCCAGGGTGACCAGGAGCTCTTCCGCCGACTGGAAGCGATGTTGTGGATCCTTGGCAAGAGCCCTGTCCAAAACCGACTGGATCTCCTTCGGCAAATCGCGTCTGAATTCGGAAAGCGGCTTCGGCTCTTCGTGGCTGATCGCGTAGATCAGAGCAGCCGTGTGCTCGCCTTTGAAGGGAAGCACACCGGTCAACATCTCGTAAAGGACGACGCCGCTGGAGAAGATGTCGGCTCGCGCATCCACCGCCTCACCGCGGGCTTGCTCCGGGGACATATAGGCTACTGTGCCCACGGTCGCACCAGTCTGGGTCAAGCGCGTTTGTCCGGAGAGCTTGGCTAGGCCAAAATCCGTGACCTTGACCTGTCCCTTACTGGACAACATAACGTTAGCACTTTTAACGTCACGATGGACAATTCCCCGCTGATGAGCGGCTTGCAGTCCTTTAACGATCTGGATGGAAATATCGAGTGCCTCGTCGAGTGGAAGTGGGCCCGATTGGATACGCTCCCGGAGGGAGATACCATCGATGAGGGCCATCACGATGAAGGTTTGTCCATCGGCTTCATCGATCTCGTACACAGTGCAAATGTTCGGATGATCGAGAGCAGCTGCAGCCTGCGCCTCGCGCACGAAGCGTGTCTTAATATCCTGACTGTCGAGGGCTTGTGGGGTAAGGAACTTCAGGGCGACCAAACGTTTCAGCCGGGTGTCTTCGGCCTGGTAAACCACTCCCATCCCGCCGGCACCGAGACACTTCGTAATCTGATAGTGAGAAATGGTCTGGCCTATCATGTTGCTCACCATAGTTACCAAGATACGAAAGGAATGGAGAGCAGAGCATTAGATGCTATTTGCAATAATTACCTATTCTAGCCTATTTTACATGTATGATACAAGGACGTGAAGCTATAGAAACCGATTGACTTAGAGGCGTGAGAACGGTCTGGGTCGGGCGGATCTGAGGCTTTCTGGGACACATCACATTTCCACAGCATCACAATTCGACGCCGCTGATCCGTAGCTTGATCAAATCCTCCACATCCAGGTGGTCGATGCCTTTCTCCTGCAGATGCCTGATCCAACGGGAAGTGACGTTATGGATTCGCATCTTCACGAGGTCATCCGCGTCTATGTTTTCGTAGCCCAGCTCGGCGAGGTCTTTGACGAAGTCGGCGGTCACACCATGGATCCGCCAAGCGACCAGCTCATCCTCGTCGAGGCTGTCGTAGCCGAGCTCGCTCATCTGACGGATGAATCCCGGGGTGACACCATGGATTTTCATGGCGAGAAGCTCATCCGCGGGCAGATCACCAAGCCCTGCTTCTTTCATCTCCTTAGCATAACTCCGGTCCACGCCATGAATGCGGAAAGCGAGAATATCGTCGCTGGAGAGATTTTGGCCGAATTGCTCCCGAATATCCTCGATGTAAGTAGCGGTGACGCCGTGGATACGGAAGGCAACCAGGTCATCCACCGATTCCAGCTCGATACCCGCACGGCGCAAGGACTCGCCGAACTCGGGAGTGACGTTGTGGATCTTCATGGCCACAAGTTTTTCGATGGGCAGATTCCCGAATGCTTTCTCCATCTCCGTGACATACTCGGCATCGACGCTGTGAACCTGCCAGGCGATCAGGTCGTCCACCGCATCGGTTTGGTAACCTGCCTCTTGCATCTCCTCGACGAACTCACGGTCCACACCATGGATCCGCATGGCCACAAGCGTGTCCAATTCGATATCTTCGTAGCCGAGCTGAGCCATCTCGCGGATGTAAGCTGGGGTTACTTCGAATATCGCCACCGAGATCAACTCGTCCGTCTTGATGCGCTCGTAGCCCATCTCCTTGAGTTCTCTCACTGCCTCGGTGCGCAGATCCTTGGCGGCGAGGACGAGCAATTCATGGTCCTCGAAGCCGCGGATTCCCAATTGCTGCAAACGGTCGACGTAGCGCTGATCGATCGAGAAAATGAACGTCCCATCCCCTTCCGCACTTCTTCCTGGTCCCTCGAAATCACCCGTGAACCAGAAAGTACCCGCCTCGCGCTGAAGGCTGAAAGTTGCATTTTCGCCGAATTCCAGGTCGGTGAAGTCGTCCAATTCTGCGCGGAGAGTCATGTTCCAATGTTTGCCGTGGCGTCGATCGCGGACCTCCAATTCGAGGATATCGCCCTCGCGCTCCGCGGACCAACGGCCGGTGAGATCGGCACTTTCGGTGCGATTCTCGCGTTCGTCGGATGTTGTAACCGTAGGCTGTTCAGCGGGCTCCGCAGGCTGCCCGACAGTCTCAGTGGGTAATCCGGATACCATATCCAGATCACCGCTGAGGCGATTCTGGGCGGCGAGGACCAACGCGGCGGCGCAGATCAGGGTCAGCATCACGGCGAGGGTTCCCGACAAAAGAGAACGGCCGGAGCCGTGTGACATGTGATGACTGGACATATGATGACCTCCCACCAAGCGCTGAATGCGCCGGAGCAAGGAACCACCGTCGGCTCCCTGAGACAGTCGAGGGATTACGAGGC
>Ga0209536_100017449_pt1 | contig 10169 bp, 13 predicted proteins | sample DeeMarSeWOR28_12_FD_187461 | JGI IMG/M metagenome (GOLD analysis project Ga0209536, IMG submission 187461) | Marine sediment microbial communities from White Oak River estuary, North Carolina - WOR-2-8_12 (SPAdes) (version 2) | ecosystem: Environmental > Aquatic > Marine > Intertidal zone >... | reverse complement strand
AGGCAATAAAACGATGACACAAACGATCAGGGCAAACCTTGACTTTATGATTTTTTTAATAGTTTTCAATAGGTTAAAGACATCCTTTCTTTTTATAAATTTTTGATAATAACAGCAAAAAAGACAGTAATCAAGGACTGTTTTCCTTTTTTCGTTTCTTGACTTTTACCCATATGCACGATAAATATTAATGGATTAGAGTACAAAATGACAAAGATTGACAATTATAATTAAATCAACATACGATTTGAGTATAAAACTTCCAGGTTAACTCATTAGAAAAAAACGCTTACCACCAACATGAATAGCGAAAAATCGGTGACGTATGGCTTTTTAAAGGGATATAGAGACAATGGGTAATATTGTTAATACAGGTGATATCTCGATCGGACAAGGATCTCAACTGGTTTTGATTTCAGGACCTTGTGTTATAGAAAATTATGAAACGACGTTTCAAACAGCATCATTTCTAAAAGAGTTAACCGCCCGATTGAATATCCCTTTTATCTTTAAAGCGTCTTATGACAAAGCGAACCGAACATCCATTAATTCCTTCAGAGGCCCCGGATTAACGGATGGGCTTAAGATCTTAGATCGGATCAAATCTGAACTCGATCTGGCGATTATTTCGGATGTTCACAGGATATCCGAAATTGCTGATGCAGCAAGTGTTTTGGATGTCATTCAGATTCCTGCTTTTTTATGCAGACAAACTGACTTTATCAAAGAAGTTGCCAAAACCGGAAAACCGCTTAATATTAAGAAAGGACAATTTCTTGCCCCTTGGGATATAAAAAATGTTGTGGAAAAAGTGACTGCCACCGGAAACAACCAGATTCTGCTGACAGAACGGGGAACAATGTTTGGATATAACAACCTGGTGGTCGATTTTCGCGGTATTAAAATAATGCAGGATACCGGTTGGCCGGTGATATTTGATGCCACGCACAGCATCCAGCTTCCCGGCGGGGCCGGCAAAAGTTCTGGAGGACAACGTGAATTTGCATCGACTCTCGCCAGTGCGGCTGTGGCTGCCGGTGTAGACGGCGTATTTATGGAAGTTCACCCCGACCCTGACAAAGCATTGTGTGACGGCCCGAATTCATTGAAGCTTGATACCTTATATGAACTGCTTTCTCAGCTTAAAGCGATTCGAAAGGTGTTGTTTGGCTAAATTATCTGCGGTTAAGGCGTCAACCAAAAAGTAGACTAAAGTTTATCCCTAAAAATTACGATAAGTTTACTATAGATTATCATATGAGTGCAAGCGAGAGGCTTCACACAAAATGGAGTAATGGAATGATGGGTTTGAAGGATTTTTTGATTATTTTAATGAGTTACTTCCGCTCTTACTCCCAATATTCCAGCCCCGACAAGGCCGGGATCTTCGACATTCCAACATTCCATTCTTTAATACCGGCAATATGAACAGAATTTCATTGAATTGACCGTGAATTCATAAGGTTGTAGAGTTGTCGAGACGTTTAATTAAATGGTTTTAAGCAAACTGAAAAAGATCAAGCTCCTTCTCCTTGATGTTGACGGCGTTCTCACCGACGGCGGAATCATTTATAATGATAATGGCGCAGAGACAAAAGTCTTTAACGTAAAGGACGGCCTCGGCATAAGACTTCTTATGGAGGCGGGAATTCATCTGGGTATCGTTACCGGCAGACGCTCAAACGCACTTTATAGTCGATGTAAAGACCTTGGTATTGACCTTATTTATGATGGTATCGCCAATAAAGTCGATGTACTTGATGCGCTGTTGGATCAAACCGGTGTGTCTGCTGAAGAAGTTGCCTTTATAGGCGATGATCTGCCTGACCTTGCATTAATGAAAATGATAGGGCTTTCAATTGCCGTCAAAGATGCGCATCCTTCGATCATTGACAATGCGGATATGGTAACATCTGCAAAAGGTGGAAACGGGGCTGTAAGAGAAGCTTGTGAGGAAATATTAAAGGCCAAAGGTCTGTGGAAAGACATTCTGGAACATTTTTAGCATGAAATTTATAAAAAACACGTATCAGAAAAAGTTAAAATTTTTTCTGACTTCTCTGATTTTTCTAATATTTGCTGTTATTCTGGTAGTTTTTTTGCAATATCGTCATTTTTTAGAAAAAAACGACACGTCTGTCTCCATCAGTGAAAGCAAAGCAAATATTTCTATTGGCAAGGCGCATCAAACTGCTACCCGAAATGGAAGAAAGGAATGGAGTCTGGATGCCGCCTCTGCAGATTATATGGATAAAGATAGGCAGGCAATTTTTAAAGATCTTTCTGTTACATTTTATCTGAAAGATGAAACCAAGGTTTATATAACGGCAAATCAAGGAATTTTGAAAACAGATTCTAACGACATGGAAATACATGGTAATGTTGTTGTAAAAAATAAGGATTACAAACTTAGATGTGAAAATCTATATTACAAACATGACAAGCAAATCATTTTTTCAAAAGTTCCGGTTAACATTACAGGAGATTCATTTGAGCTTGTTGCCGATTCCATGTCATTAAATTTAAACACAAATAAGGCGTTGTTTGAAGGAAGCGTCAAAGGAATTTTTAGTGAGCACTTCACACTTTAATCAACAGTATTTCAAAGCATTACGATATTGGGCTGTGTTTCTTTCACTCATCTTTTGCTTGGTAATACACATGGCGTATGCCAACGATACGGCGCGTAATCCGAAACAAAAGAGTCCCGGGAAAAACGAAGCCATTCATATCACATCAGACAGGCTGGCCGCTGACAACAAAGCCGGATATGCCGAATTTATCGGGAATGTAAAGGCGACCCAGGGAGACACCGTTATAACTTCAGATAAGCTTAAAATTTTTTATAAAAAAAACATTGCCAACAAAGGGCCTCTTTCTGTAAATGAAGAGTCAATACATAAAATCGTCGCTGATGGGAACGTTGAAATAAAATTTGACAACAGGGTTGCAACTGCTCATCAGGCCGTATACAATACAGAAACCATGGTACTTGTATTGTCCGGAAACAACTCAAAGATCATAAGTGATAAAGATTCTATTTCCGGTGAAAAAATAACATTTTACAGAACTGACGGGCGCATTAACGTTGAAAGCGGGAATAAAAAACGAGTGGAAGCAGTATTTTATTCGGGGAAAAAGGGTAAAAAATAATTGGCGACATTGTCCCTTGAAAATTTAGTCAAAATATATAATGGGAGACAGGTTGTAAATTCCGTTAACATGAAAATAAAAAACAACAGCGTCGTCGGCCTCCTCGGCCCAAACGGTGCGGGCAAAACCACGACTTTTTATATGACCATTGGAATGATAAAGCCCGATAAAGGACACGTACTTCTTGATGATGAAGACATAACGACGTATCCTATGTATCTGAGAGCACGCAGGGGCGTGGGATATCTTCCCCAAGAGACGTCGGTATTTAAAAAACTGACTGTTCAACAAAATATCATGGCAATTCTTGAGACCTTGTCTATCTCAAAGATAGAACAGAAAGAACGGGCAGATATGCTCCTTGATGAACTCGGAATAAAACATTTGAAGGACCAAAAGGCCAATCTACTCTCAGGTGGTGAAAGACGGCGGCTTGAAATTACACGCGCACTGGCCACAAATCCTTCTTTTATTCTTCTTGATGAACCTTTTGCAGGCATAGATCCATTGGCGGTAATCGACATCAAAAAAATCATCGTACATCTTAAAAACAGAGGTATCGGTATTCTTATCTCGGATCATAATGTGAGAGAAACACTTGAAGCCTGTGACAAAGCATATATATTAAATGATGGCAAGATTATCGAATCCGGGCCTCCGGAAAAGATAGTATCAAGCAAAACCGCCCGGCGGATATACTTAGGAGACGAGTTTAAATTATAAAATGGCCCTTGAATTACGACAACAGCTAAAATTAACCCAGCAGCTGATCATGACCCCTCAGCTTCAGATGGCGATCAAGCTTTTGCAGCTGTCAAGAATTGAGCTTTTGAATACGATTCGAAAAGAGCTCGAGGATAATCCGACGCTGGAAGAGGAGGTCCATGAAATTACTGCTGAAGAATCATTGGATGGACAGCCTGATAAAGCATCTACCGATTCATCCTCAACAGAAGAGGTCACGATAGAGGAAAAAATCCGTGATGATATCGACTGGGACAATTATATCAATGAATTCAGTTCTTCGGGTAAAACCCATTTCGAGACCGAAAGAAGAGATACACCGGATTTCGAATCGTTTATAGCACACAAGGAATCTTTGCGTGATCATTTGCTTTGGCAACTTCTTATGACATCTCCGACCCTGGAGGAAGAAAAAATCGGGAGTCTGATCGTCGGCAATTTAAATGAAGATGGTTATCTGGATGCGTCCATCGAAAATCTCGCCGCTATGAGCGGTTCTGATCCTGAAAAAATTGAAGAAATTTTAACCCTAATGCAAACCTTTGATCCCACGGGTGTGTGCGCAAGAGACTTAAGGGAATGTCTGCTCATACAGGCACGTCATTTTAATCTTGACGATACCATAGTGATCAAAATTATTGAAAACCATCTCAATCATCTTGAAAATAAAAACTATAGGGCCATCGCAAAATCTCTAAAAATAAGTATCGAAGATATCATTACGGCCGTAAAGGTAATAAAAAACTTAGAGCCGAGACCCGGCAGGGAATTTTCCGAAGAAGAAGCCCAATATATTAATCCCGATGTTTTTGTCTACAAACTGGAAAATGAGTTTGTTATACTGGTCAACGATGATGGAATGCCAAGACTGCACGTTAACAATTTTTATAAAAACGCCTTCAAGGATGGCGGCACCTTTTCCGACGATGCAAAGGAATATATTCAGGAAAAGATGCGGTCCGCCACATGGCTCATCCGAAGCATTCATCAACGGCAGAAAACCATTTACAAAGTGATGGAAAGTATATTGAAGTTTCAGCGAAGTTTTTTTGAAAAAGGCATCGCCCACTTGAAACCCATGGTATTGAGAGATGTTGCGGAAGACATCGGAATGCACGAATCGACCATCAGCAGGGTAACAACCAACAAATATGTCCATACACCGCGTGGTATTTTCGAATTGAAATATTTTTTCAACAGTTCTATCCAGCGGGTCCAAGGCGAAGCTATCGCATCTGCCAGTGTTCAAGAAAAGATAAGACAGATCATCGAAAGTGAAAATCCAAAAAAACCATACAGCGATGATAAAATATCGAGACTTCTAAAAGAGTCAAATATTAGTATTGCTCGAAGAACCGTAGCCAAATATCGTGAAATGATGAGAGTATTACCATCGAACAAACGCAAAGAATTTTAGGGAGGTTTTACGCATGCAAACATCGGTGACATTTAAAAATATCGATCCCTCTGAAAATTTGAAATCATATGTCGGAGAAAAACTGGATCGCTTTGACAAATATTTATACAACCCTGCTGAAGCAAATGTTGTTCTTTCAGTAGAAAAATTTCGTCATATGGCTGAAATCAACATCATCGGTGATCGGCTGAACATTTATGGCAAAGAAGTAACCGGCGATATGTATTCAGCCATAGATATTGCCCTGGACAAGCTTGAAAAACAAATAAAGAAAAACAAAGAAAAAATAAGGAAATATCGGAGCGGATCGAAATCCAATACAAAGGGAAATATAGTTGAAGACCCACTCTTTATGGAAGATGAAGCCACTCGACATGTCATCGTTAGAAATATCGAATATAAGCCTATGGATGTGGAAGAAGCGATTATGCAAATGAGCCTTGTTAACGATAATTTTCTTGTTTTTACAGATGCCAGAAGCAATCGGGTCAATGTTCTCTATCGGCGTAAAGACGGTAACTACGGTCTGATTCAACCCAGAAGCTAATACCTGAATATTGTATATCAAATTTGCTTTAGCGCCCATCTAAAAATCTTATATTGGGCACAACTTTGGTCTCCAATTCAGAATTTAGATAATCTATAATCGGTGTTAATAAAATGAAGATTCTTGATGTTTTGCCCAAAGAAGCAATTCTTGCTGATTTGAAAGCCGTTGACAAAAAAGGAGTCCTCGAAGAACTTGTCGTTCCTGTGGCCGAGATTTCAGGTGTAAACCATGAAGATCTCGTAAAAGTACTGTTGGAAAGGGAACGGCTTGGCAGCACCGGCATCGGTGAAGGCATTGGAATTCCTCACGGCAAAGTTAAGAATCTTGATTCGCTGATTCTCGGTTTTGGCCTCAGCCGAAAAGGCGTTGATTTTGATTCCATGGACGGTCTGCCCGCCCATATTTTTTTTCTTCTAATCACTCCGGAAAATTCAACCGGCCTTCATTTGAAGCTTCTCGCACGAATATCGAGAATTTTAAAAAATAACCCTTTCAAAGAAAAACTGCTTCATGCAAATACCAGAGATGAAATTTACTCAATTATTAAAGAACAGGAAGAAGAAGAGTTTTGAACCCCACCCTTGATTAAAAGTGAAAAAATTACCCATATTCATTATTACAGGACTTTCCGGATCTGGTAAGAGCTGTGCAATTGCAGCTTTGGAAGACACGGGTTTCTATTGCGTCGACAACATGCCGGTAGCACTTCTCCCAAAATTTGTGGAACTACCAATTGAGAGCGACTCGGAATTCGACGGGCTGGGATTTGTGATGGATGTGCGGGAGAAAGGCTTTCTTTCCACGTATCCATCAATCTTTGGGTCACTCAAGGAAAATGGGTATAAACTCAAAATTCTTTTTCTCGAGGCTGACGAAAACATTCTATTAGAGCGATACAGCCAAACACGTAGACATCACCCCCTATCTCAAGGCAAGAGCCTTTTAGAGGGAATCCGTAAAGAACAGGAGCAGTTAAAAAAGCTTAAAACCGTTGCCGATAAAATTATTAATACTTCCCATTACAATGTTCACAAACTGAAATCTGTTATCCGGAATATTGCTCTACAGAGTAAAGATTTTGCTCCGATGAGTATCAACATACTGTCATTCGGTTTTAAGCATGGCGTCCCTTCTGATGCCAGCCTCATCATGGATGTTCGTTTTCTTTCAAACCCACATTTTGTATCTGATCTCAAAGCGTTAGACGGGAAAGCCGAAAAAGTTCAGAACTATGTCTTAAACAACGACAACACCAGAACGTTTTTAAAAAAATATCTGGATTTCCTTGACTATTTAATTCCATTGTATGAAAAAGAAGGCAAAGCCTATTTAACCATTGGTGTCGGTTGTACAGGAGGCAGGCATCGGTCGGTGGTCATTGCCGAATCTATATCAAAACATATAATAAAACCAGACAGAAAGATTATGGTCACACATCGTGATATCGATCTTTAGAAGGAGCATTATGGTAGGTATCGTTATTGTAACACACAGTCAACTTGGAGATGCGCTTATTGATGCTGCCGAATTCATTCTCGGAACTCGACCCGATACCATGGTCTCTGTTTCCATCAATTTGAAAGAAAATGCAGATAAACTGCGCAAAAAAATTTCTAAAGGAATTAAAGAGGTTGACCGTAATAAAGGGATTCTGATCCTTACCGATATGTTTGGCGGCACACCTTCCAACTTGAGTTATTCATTTCTTGAAGAAGGAAAAGTGGAAGTCATATCCGGTGTTAATCTTCCTATTTTGATTAAAGCCGCAGACTTTCAAAAAAAGGAAATGGATCTTTGCGAATTCGCAGAACATCTCGAAGCGTTCGGGAAAAAAAGTATCTCACTTGCCAGTGGAATTTTAAAGGGAAATAAACGGGAATAAGCCGGTAATCTTGGAGGAGACAATATGAGCGTAAAAGTAGCTATTAACGGTTTTGGTAGAATAGGACGCCTCGTTTTTAGGGCTTCAATCAATCATGCTGAACTTGAGGTTGTGGCCATTAATGATCTTATGGATTCAGCCACAATGGCCCATCTTCTTGCTTACGATTCTGTTCACGGCCGTCTGGGGATGGAAGTCGTTGCAAAAGAAGACTCCATCGAAGTTGGTGGAAGGTCGGTTGCAGTGACATCAATAAAAGATCCCGCCGCCCTCGCCTGGAAAGATTATAATGTGGACATTGTTGCGGAATGCACCGGTCTTTTCAGAGACCATGAAACCGCTTCGAAACATCTTACCGCCGGTGCGCGGAAGGTGATCATATCTGCACCCGCACAGAAACCGGACATTACCATTGTCATGGGTGTCAACTCAAATCAGTATGATCCTAAAAATCATAATATTATATCAAATGCCTCTTGTACGACGAATTGTCTTGCACCGATGGCCAAGGTGCTTTTGGAAAATTTCGGGATTAGAAGCGGCTTAATGACAACCATACACTCTTACACGGGCGACCAGCGATTGCTCGATTTCCCTCATAAGGATCTTCGTAGAGCCCGAGCCGCTGCCATGAACATGATTCCGACGACCACAGGCGCAGCCAAGGCTGTGGCTCTGGTGCTGCCTGAACTTTCCGAAAAGCTCAACGGACTTGCCATTCGCGTCCCCACACCGAATGTGTCCATTGTCGACTTTGTTGCAAGTTTAGAAAAAACAGGGGTTACGGTTACTGATGTAAATTCAGCTCTGAAAGAGGCTTCGGAAAATTCACTTGCCGGTATACTTGGATATAGTGAGCTTCCGCTGGTATCCAGCGATTATAATGGATCAACTTTATCCTCAATTGTCGATGGACCGACAACATATGTCGTGGACAATATGGTCAAAGTCCTTTCCTGGTACGACAATGAGACCGGATATTCAAACAGGATGGTGGATCTGGCAGCCATGATTGCTGCACAATTATGAGAGCTTTTAAAACATTACCGCTTCATGTATAATTAAATATTTGCTGAAAGAACTCGTGACTAAGGGGACGTTTTTCAAAGGTCTCAACAGGAGATACATTTATGGACAACCGCAGACCACTGATTGCCGGTAACTGGAAGATGTTTAAAACGTGTTCCGAGGCTGTTAAAACGGCAAAACATCTTGTAAAGCTTGTATCGACGTCCGTCGACGTTGATGTCATGATTGCGCCGCCGTTTACTGCACTGTCACAGGTTTCAGATGTGGTGAAAGGAACCGGTATATCTCTGGGAGCACAGAATCTTTATTGGGAGAGTGAAGGTGCATATACTGGTGAGATATCTTCATCCATGCTTGTTTCAGCCGGTTGCCGGTATGTCATTGTCGGACATTCCGAACGACGTCAATATTTCGGAGAAACCGACGAATCCGTTAATAAGAAAGTAAAATCATCTCTCAATTACGGGTTAATACCGGTGATGTGTGTGGGAGAATCTGAAAAAGAGCGGGAATTAAACGAAACTTTTTCAGTGCTTGACAAACAGGTGAAAAATGGGTTAGAGGGCTTTTCTCACGATGATCTGAAAACACTGGTTATCGCATATGAACCGGTATGGGCCATTGGGACCGGAAAAACGGCAACCACTGATCAAGCCCAGGAAGTTCATAATTTCTTGCGCAGGACGCTTGAAACAAATTTCGGAAATATGCTTGCCAAATCTATAAGAATCCTATATGGAGGTAGCGTTAAACCGAATAATATCGAGGAACTTATGTCAATGCCTGATGTTGATGGGGCTCTAGTAGGCGGTGCAAGCCTTGACCCGGAAACATTCAGCAAAATCGTTCAATTTCAGAATCAAACTTTATAAAATTATGTCAACATTTTTAATTATCATACACACGATTGTTTGCATCGCCCTTATTTTGATTATTCTGCTTCAGACCGGAAAAGGGGCAGATATGGGGGCTGCTTTTGGCGGAGGTTCCAGTCAGACGCTTTTCGGCAGTACCGGCTCTTCAACGTTTCTGGGAAAACTAACCACAGTGGCAGCCGTGGTTTTTATGTTAACTTCCTTGTGTCTTGCTTACTTTTCAGGCCAACGTACGACAAATTCCATTATGATGGATAAAAAGGCACCCATAGAGCAACAGGCTGCACCGGCTGCACCGGAAAAAAGTCCTCAGCCGGGTCCCGAAGCTCCGCAGCCTGAACAACCTGCAAAGACAGAATAAGACCGACCCATTTTTCAGATTTTTATGGTGCATGTGCCGAAGTGGTGGAATTTGGTAGACACGCTATCTTGAGGGGGTAGTGGGGAGACCCGTGCCGGTTCAAGTCCGGCCTTCGGCACCAGCCTTACATCATAACCTGCTGATTTTTCAGCAGGTTT
>Ga0209536_100017448_pt1 | contig 10169 bp, 9 predicted proteins | sample DeeMarSeWOR28_12_FD_187461 | JGI IMG/M metagenome (GOLD analysis project Ga0209536, IMG submission 187461) | Marine sediment microbial communities from White Oak River estuary, North Carolina - WOR-2-8_12 (SPAdes) (version 2) | ecosystem: Environmental > Aquatic > Marine > Intertidal zone >... | reverse complement strand
AAGGTGACTTTAACCGAATCTCGAATCCCGAATCCCGATTTTCCATTTCCCATTCCCAATCTGGTAGCAGCCAGTGCAAGTGATAGGTATGTTGCTTCTTCGAAATCAGCTTATCTTCAACTACCCAACGCTCATCGGTATAGACGGTTACCATGCGTTCGTGTCTTACACCACGATAGCCAGTATGCCAGGCTCTTATGCAACTTAAAACTGCTTCATCGGTAGTCACTACGCTTTTTGAATAAGCCGGGAACCAGTGCAGGGTCATGAAGCGGCCACCGCGAGTCATCTGGTCGCGGCCATCTACTGTCACAGTGTTATGGACACGGGTGGCAACCAACGGGTTGTCCCAGGGTGGATCAGCATTATAGAGATACGTACCCGCATCCTGAGCAATGTTCAGACCGCGCCACCACAGGTCAAGATGCAGTTGATCCATATGGCCCAAACGCGAGCGGAACTGCCCAACGCGCAAATAAGCCCAAGATTCACGCCCGCGTGGATGATCGGCCAGATACAGGTTTGATTCGTATGTTTTTTCACGTTCTCCAAGTCCCAGCCATAATGACAACTCATCCCAGGCTCCCACCGGCATTTGAAATCGCAGAAAGGCCCGCGCTGCGGCCTGCACTGTCGGGCGGAAATCGGTAAACGGAAGCACGCTCAGGGGAAAGATTAATGCACCATCATTGGCGCCCAGGTTTGGGGTCCGGCCAGATGCGGGGTCGAGCAGCGAAAACAGCCAATGTGTGGCCCGTCCCAAAGATTGAAAGGTCAGGCGCGGCCAGCCAACATCCTTGATCGCATCCACCCACAAAGCCGTCTGGAGCATCACACGATGGTAGTTGACGCTGTGCTGGATGTACTCGCCGTAGCCGCTGATCTGGCGACGAAAGGCCCAGTTGAGCCAGCGCCACCCAAGTGCCCGCCAACGTGCATGGTTAAGCGCGAGACCAGCAGTGTAGATGGCCGCAGCCTCGGTGACAAGATGATTGTTGTTCTGCGCGCGGGCATAGAGCAGCGTGGGCGGGATGCGGGCAGCGTGCTCCGCAACGGACTGTGCCAACCGCGCGCGTCTTTCTGTTCTTGAACTTGCAGCCGTCTCAAAAACCTGCCCCGCCCAGACGAGCGCCATCAACCGGATGGCGACTTCCTGCCCGTTCATCCAGTGCGGACCGAGATTAGGATGATTGCTGTCTGTGAACGTCTCGAAATAACGCCAGAAGGTTTCGGCGTAGGTTTCGTCCTGAGTCAGGTGATAGGCACGACCAAGGGTGTAAGCCCAGCCAAAGCGAGCGGGTTCCCAAAGAAATTTGATGTCGGGAATCGGGGATTGGGATTTGGGAATTGGGGCTTTGCCGGTTTCGTAGGCTGTCCAGTGATGCAGGGGCGGATCCAGGGTGAGCTTGAGTTCGACAGGTTCGCCGCCAAACATACGATATTTGCCTGCAACAATCTCATCTGACTGGGTAAGAAGGGTGCGCAAACCTTCTTTGCCGAGGGTTTGTTTGAGCTGCTTGCGGTCGGGGAGGGTAAACAATCTGTGAAGTTTAAACTGCGGATCATTCTTGACCATCAGCGATTTGTGGGTTTCGGTCAAAAGCCGATAATGCCCTGTTTTCAAGCCGAGCTTATACAACGCATACAACGTCACCTGGATAAATCCCAACTGGCGGATGGCTTTGAGAGCAATAAGAACTTTTGAAAATGACATTCTAGATAATACGCTTCAAATGCGCGAGAACAAAGAAGATTGTGCTGATTGTCAAGGAATGTAACAATTCTCCACTCTTAGCCATAGTTATTACATCATCAAAGGGAGTAAGCACTAATTCAACTTGGTCAGCCTCATCAAGTTTATGATCATGGGCCCATCCAACATCCAGAGCCAGAAAAGCATACATCGTATTGGAATAGTTTGCTGGATTTGGATTTACCTGCCCGATTTCAATGAAAGTATTGCTTTGATATCCTGTTTCTTCTAGTAATTCCCGCTTTGCGGCTTCCAACGGGCTCTCGCCTTCATCAACACTCCCCCCTGGTAGTTGCAATATTGTTTTCTGAATCCCATGCCGGTATTCTCTAACTAACACAACCTCTTGCATCATAGTAAGTGCGAAGATCATCACTTCTGGGTTGTAATCAAGAACGAGCGGTTCAATAATTTGACCATTTGGCAATTCACATCTATCTAACCGAACATCAGGAAAAAGATATTTTGATTCTAAAATTTTCCATGGCTTTATTGTCATTACTTACCTCGAGGTAAATTGGTATCTTGAAAACAGCATATCTCAAGAATTACGTTCCAAATACTCCATGGCAAAGAAAAATGCGCTTACATGCAATGCCTGGGGCAGGCCGCCACTTTTCACCAGAGAAATGAACTCATCCAAAGGGATTAGCAAAACTTCGATTTCCTCCGTTTCATCCAGCTTCTGCTGGTCTACTTTCTCGACATCCAATGCCAGGAAGGAATACGTCACGTTCGAGTGCGTGGCAGGGTTTGGGTACACTTTCCCAATTTTGATGAACTGCTCGCCTGTGTATCCGGTCTCTTCCAACAGTTCCCGCTGTGCTGTCTGTTTTGGGCTTTCATCTTCATCGTCCATGATTCCCGCAGGGATTTCCAACAGCACTTCGCCTACCCCATGACGGTATTGTCTGACCAGAATCACTTCCCGTTCTTTTGTAAGCGCGATGATATTCACCCAGTCTTTTGCTTCAATAACATACGGTTCAAAGACATCCCCGTTATGGGTTTCACATCGATCGACGCGTAAAGCCATCCCACTTCGTTTATAAAGATACTTTGACTCCAATATTTTCCAGTGCTTGAGTGACATAATGCTTCGATCCTCTATTCCAACATCTTGAACTTCTCGATGACCGGAATAATCGGCGGGCTGATATCCTCGGGAATATCGGCAAGAGCAAACCAGCGCCATTCAGTGTGTTCACCATTCAGCTGGATATCGCCGATTACTTCACAACTCAGATACACAATCGTGACATTATAAACTTCATCACCATTTGGATACTTGTAGTACAACTCAGGCCCTGAGAATACGCCAAAGAGTGACATTGCACCAACTTCCAATCCCGTTTCTTCCAAAGCTTCGCGACGGGCAGCATCTTCGACCACTTCACCGGGTTCCGTTGCCCCGCCCGGTGGACCCCAGCTACCGCTATCTGAGCGTTTCATCAGTAGCAGGCGGTTTTGGTCATCCACGACCAGGATTGCCGCGCCGACCATGAGAATCGGAGCATGACCGATGTGTTTCCGAAGCTGTTGAATGTATTCCATACAATGAGTTTCTTAGAAGGCACTCTCTAATAACCACCCCAACAACAAGCTTAGCCCACCGGCCAGGAACATTACCAGCATAAATTGATAACTCTGGAGAAAGTCACCCAAGATGCGCTGCGTTCGCTGTGTGCTGTTTTCTTCGGTAGTGGACATGCTGTATTGGTAGCCAAAGCTGCGCGTGACCTCCCAATTTCCACGGATGCCAAGAAGCCCGATTCCAACGACGAACATGCCGCCAAGCTGTAACCCCTGGCCATACTCTGCCAATGTTTTCCATTCCATCCGCCAACCGATCACAGCGACGATAATCGCAATTCCCAATAGGGCAAGGAATACGATCCCCACAAAGCGACCAATCACCTTCCAAAGACCGCGTTTTGTTTCCATTTCTGAACTAAATCTCCTGCTGTTTTCCCTTTTGCCGGAGCGACTCTACTGCCGCAAAGCTGGCCTTCGTCACACCGACCAACTGCTCATAAGGAATCGGCGGCTTCCCGCCTTCGCGGATAGCGTTTGCGAAAGTGACCCATTCATCCTTCCAGCCTTTATCCTGTGCCCCTTTGACCGTTTTGCGTTTGCCATCATGTACCATCTCCAGCACCCGGAAATCGTCAAGGATCGCGATCTTGCCACCGCAGAAGATTTCGACACGTTCCTTGGGGAAGGATTTGTCTCCGTTGGCGAGGTAGTCCACCACACCAACTGATCCATCTGGGAAAGTGAAGGTCATGCTGACACTATCTTCCCGGTACTTCCCTCCATCTGGCAAGGCCACCGCGCTCACACTTATGGGTGCTTCACCAACCAGGAAGGTGATGAAGTCAATGAAGTGACAGCCTTCTCCGATGATACGACCACCCCCCTGGTCGGGATCGTGTGTCCAGTGGTTGAGCGGGATGTAACCGGCATTGACACGATAATGGGCATATATTGCTTCGCTGCGACCCTCCCCCCCGCCCCCTATCCCTGAAAGGGCGAGGGGAGAAATGAAGGAAGCCAGTTTCTGAGCTAATGGGGCAAAGCGGCGGTTGAAGCCAGTGGTCAGTAGGCAGGTTTCAGTTTTTAGTAGTTGTTCGCTGACCGCCGAAAGCTGATCGCTATTGAGCGCCAACGGCTTCTCTACAAAAACGTGCTTGCCGGCCCCCAAAACCTTGACCGCCAAATCCGCGTGGGTATTGTGACGGGTCAGAATAGCGACAGTGTTCACGTTTGGATCGTTGATGATTTCGTCGTCGGAAGATGCTGCATAAGCAAAGCCGAATTTCTTCGCAGCATGCTGTGCGTGAAGCCCGCCAGAAGAGGCAATACCGACCAGTTCGATACCGTCCACCTTTTTGATGGCAGGGAGCAAGGTTGCATTGGCGAATAATCCCGCGCCAAGAACGCCCAACTTAACATGCGAGGTATCACGTACCACGTGCTCTGGGAATTCAATCCGAGTTGCTGGTGCAGCATCCGATTCCGGGTATGTGAGAACCACGCCTAAAAACGGCTCATCCTTCTTGCCCGTAATGACATCATAAGCTTCGGTCGCTTTTTCGATGGGAAAAAGATGGGTGATAAGTGGCCCAACCTGTAGTTTGCCATCTGCTAGCAATTCCACAACCGCTTCGAAGTTGCGCCCTTCTGTCCAGCGAATGTAGCCAAGCGGGTAATCCTGTCCATTCTCTTCGTAGGAGGCATCGTAGCGGCCAGGGCCGTAGGAGCGCGAGTTGATGAAGGACAGTTCCTTCTCGTAATAAACTTTACGCGGGAAGGTCAATCCCACCGCACCGGTTGCTACAACCTTTGCCCGGTCACGTGCGATTTCTCCAGCCAGCTCGACCGGGTCGTTGGAGGAGGTGTCTGCGCAGATGATGACGCTGTCAAACCCGCGGTTGGCAGTGAAAGCCACAGCCGAATCTTCGGCTCCTTCGCGGAGGCAGGCTTGAAGTCCAAGAGATGAAGCGAGCTCGATGCGCTCGGGAGCCACGTCGATGCCCAGCACGCGACACCCGGCTGCGGCAGCGATCTGCGCTGTCAGTAATCCTAATAGCCCCATGCCAATCACGGCCACCGTCTCGCCAAGCTGCGGCTCGGCCAATCGGAATCCGTGCAGTGCAATCGCGCCCAGGGTGGTAAAGGCCGCTGACTCGAAATCGACATTATCAGGCAGGGGGGTGAGCAGGTTGCGCGGCACCACGTTGTACTCAGCATGCACGGCATAGCCCCCACCCGCACAGGCCACGCGCTGGCCAACGTGAAAACCATCCATATTTTCGCCCAGTTCAATGATGGTTCCCGCAGATGAGTACCCAAGTGCCATCGGTTGGTCAAGACGATTGAAAGCGGCCTGAACAGTGGGGACCACGCCTTCACGCTGCATTTTGTCGATAATCTGACGAACCAGATCGGGACGCGAACGCGCCTTGCCAACCAGCGACTTCTCGGCGAATTCGACCACCATGCGCTCGGTTCCGGCGGAGACCAAACTTGCTTCCGTTTTGACAAGTGCCATGCCCGCCCTCGGCGTCGGCACAGGGACTTCTTCAACGACGGCTTTGCCATCGCGCATATTTTGGAGGAGTTGTTTCATAATTTTTTATGGGATTTTCTTGAAAGTAGATTTGTCGTAGAGAAGTATAACGCATATCACATGAGGTAGTTAAAGAGGATAAATGTCACTTTTTCAGTTAAGGAAAAACTTAAGCATTGACTATCATAGCCGAAAAATGCTATTCTAATAGAATGAGTATCTATCATATACGATAGTACTTTTTGTTACCTAAATTCAAAGGAGGCACAGTATGGCACTCGGTGGTTACGCAGATAAAGTTGCCTGGGTTGATCTGACATCCGGCAAAACGGAATTCAAACCAATTCCAGAAGAATATAAACTCAAATATATTGGAGCACGCGGCGTCGGCGTGCGTTTTGTTTATGATAACGGTCCATCAGTGGATCCGCTCTCGCCGGACAACATCCTGTGCTTCATGAACGGACCGATGACCGGCTCGGAAGCCAACATGAGTGGGCGCATGGCAATCGTGACTAAGTCGCCTCTCACGAGCACAATCGTTGACTCGCACCATGGAGGCTGGTCTGCCGCCCGACTGCGCTGGGCTGGCTACGACGGGCTGGTCTTCAAAGGCAAAGCAGCAAAGCCAACATATGTGTACATTCACGATGACCAATTCGAACTGCTCGACGCTTCAGATGTTTGGGGGAAAGGTGTTCACGATACCGTAAAGTACTTCAAAGACAAATATGGCGAGAAAGATTTAACCGTGATCTCCATCGGTCCCGCGGGCGAGAACCTGGTCAAATTTGCGTGCTGGGTCAATGAAGATGACCGCGCCAGCGGACGCGGTGGTACTGGCTGTGTGGGTGGCAGCAAGAATCTCAAGGCCATCGTCATCAAGGCGAAGAAGGACATCGTCAAAGCAGCTGATCGTGAAAAGTGGAAGGAAGCTCATAAAACTGCTCTCGCCATGATCATGGATGAGCGCGTGGTCACCTCCCCGCGCAAGGGCGGTCTCTCAGTCTATGGCACGAATGTGCTCATGAACATGACCAACGTCATCGGTGGTCTGCCCGCCAAGAACAGCCAGTTCGCCGGATGGGATCAAGCCGAAAAAGTCAGCGGTGAATATGTAAACGATAACATCCTGGTGGACAATCCCACCTGCCACGCCTGCCCCGTTGCCTGCAAGAAGGAAGTGGAGATCAAAGACGGACCGTATAAGGGTCTGCGCATGGAATCAGTAGAATACGAACCCGCCTGGTCAGTGGGCACAAACTGCGGCAACGATGACATCCGCGTGGTCGCCAAGATGATCGATACCTGCAACGACATGGGCATTGATGCCATCGAGATCGGTCATCCACTTTCTATCTGGATGGAAGCCAGTCAAAGAGGCTACACAAACGGCGACGGCAAAATCGAATGGGGCGACGGTGCCAAGATGGTCGAAACTGCAAACTTGATCGCTCATCGCAAGGGCATCGGCGCTGTGATGGCAGAAGGCTCAAATGCCACTGCCGAACACTTCGGTCACCGCGAACTTGCCATGACAGTCAAGGGCATGGGTATTCCCGCTTACGACCCGCGCGGTATCAAAGCCATGGGTTCGGGTTATGCCACCAGCAACCGTGGCGCCTGCCACCTGCGCGGTTACACCCCCGCCGCTGAAGTTGTTGGCAATGTGCTTGGTCCCACCACCGTCACCGACCCGCTTGCATGGGAAGGTAAGGGTGAACTCACCATCATCTTCCAAAATGTTCACACCGTTACCGACTGTCTCGACATCTGCAAATTCGCCACCTTCGCAGAATCGCTCGATGCGTTTGCAGCACAATACGAAGCCATGACAGGCGTTCCTTCGAGCGCCGAACACCTGCTCAAAGTCGGCGAGCGAGTCTACAACCTCGAACGCCATTACAACAACCTGAACGGTTTCCGCGAAGGCTCTGACTACCTGCCCGACCGCTTCACCAAGGAACCCTCGCAATACGGCGGCAGCAAGGGACACGTCTGCGAACTGGATAAGATACTCGCAGAGTATTACGACAAGCGCGGATGGGTGAACGGCGTTGTGCCTGAAGCAAAACTAAAAGAGTTAGAAGTGCTCTAACGCACGCTTCAAACTAACCGACGGTTGGTTCTGTTTTCTGAAACAGAACCTCCCCGAAATAACACAGGGCGACATGAGTCGCCCTGTGTTATTTAATCGTAGGGCAGTTTTTAACCTGCCAATCATGAAAATGCCGGGGGATTGTCAGGCTACAAGCCTGACCTACATACCTACCCTCCTCCCACCGCAGGGAAGATATTAACTGTATCACCCGGTTCAATCTTCGTTTGGAAACCGTCATCCGTAAACTGCACATCCCGCCCATTAATGAACATGTGGACGTGACCGTACATCTTCCCGTCTTTATCCAGTAATTCCTTTTTCATGATCGGGAAGCGTTCGATGATCTTGTCCAATAATTCCTGCGCAGTAACACCATGATCCACATCGAATTCGACGGTCTTGCCGCCTGCAATATCGCGCAGGGTTGCGAAGAAATTTACTTTCACGGTTCACTCCTTTTCCTAAAGTTTGGCTCTCGTAGCACTTCCACGTTCATTCGTCCGCTGGAGATGGGGGAAAAAAAGCTGACAACAGAGTCAGGCTTGAGAGGCGTATCCAACCCCACCGACGCGAGACGCGGGTTTCGTCCATCCACAAAGACAGGAACATCTTGCCGTAATGAGTCATTCGAATTCACTAAATGATACTTAGCTTCGGGAAACCGTTCTATGAGATACGTAACCAATTCGCGAAATGTATTTATGTGCGCGTCATCCAGATCCAATTCGGGGATGCCAATGATCATACGCATATTTGCATAGAACTTTGCTTGCATAAATCTAGTATATCAAAAATCCCCCACGCTGATAAAGTGTCACGGGCACTGGATGATGCCTTGCGCCCAGAGACAACCTCCGCAAACAGGAAATTCGATGTTCCCAATACAATCTTCCACGTTTTCTTCGGAAAGATCACAACCGCCACAAAACGTACAAGGGGCAAAGACAAAATTGTGCAGGCGTTCGCGGTAGGCTAGATAATCGGGAGCAAACCACAAATCGGAAAGTGAACGCTCGTTCACACTGCCGATAACATGCTTTTTTGAAAGACGCGGCTTGTCATGCAAATAACTTGTATGAGTGTGCATCAAGGGCCAACACGGACTGACATCCCCATTCCAGGCAATGGACATCGTACCGCCTTCCACAAAATTGCAGGTGTCATTAGCGCCGCCCCAGTTGTTGCCTGCAAAACTTACATTGCATCCGCTGTTGAACGCTTCGGTGAGTGCAGCCTGGGTTTCTTCATTGAAATCTATTTTTGGCAGGCTTAGTTTTGGCAGGACGGGTGAAGGTAAGTAAGCAATGTTACGCATAGTACGTGTGTATATACGCTCTGCCTGCATTTCAGCTGTGACAGGCTGCACATTACTCACGGAATAATATCTTGCCCCAAAAGTATGTCCCATTTTAATGATTTTTGGCAAGTCGTTAATATTACGTTTCATGGCAACAAAAGCAACACCAATCTCTGGTTTGGGGAAATGTCCGCCTTTCCGCATCTTGAAAAGCCCGCGAAGATTAGCAAGGACTCTTGGAAGCTCGGCTCCCATGCGGACATCCGCATAACTTTCAGGAGTGGCACCATCCAGGGATACCCATAACACATCGAGGCCAGAGTCAATCAATTCGCGGGCTTTTTTCTCGGTCAGAATCGTACCGTTAGTGATCATCTCTACCTTGACACCTAGTGCTTTGACTTCAGCGATCCAATCGATGGTTTTCGGGTGGAACAACGGTTCCCCAATACCCCCGAAGTACACGCTGGGAATCGGATCAAGCTCCCGAAGGCCTGCAAGAATTGAATCAAACGTTTCCTCGCTCATACGCCCGATCGGCTGCTCCCAGGCATTGCGGAAGCAGGTGATGCAGTCCAAGTTGCAGGCCACAGTTGGCTCGATGTATACCTTGGTCAGGTGTGTGACGGGGCGATGCATACGGACGAAATTCTCACCTTCATCCAGGCGCACTTTTGCACCTGGTTGCAGGCCATATCGTTCCACTACATCCAGCGGTATGACCAAGCGGCCATTTTCATCTACTTCTGCCCAGGCAGTCGTTGGCTTGACCGAGATATTCTCTGGCCTGGTTCGTTTTGGGGAAAGGATTTGCGCGATTATGTCCATACTCAGATTGTATCCTCTTCTAAGCATAAAGCCGCGTGACTTTTATCGCATTTTACAGATGCAATTGGTCGTATTTGTTAATCTTCCCCTTTTTCTCCCTAAATGAGAATTTCTTGCG
>Ga0209536_100017447_pt1 | contig 10170 bp, 5 predicted proteins | sample DeeMarSeWOR28_12_FD_187461 | JGI IMG/M metagenome (GOLD analysis project Ga0209536, IMG submission 187461) | Marine sediment microbial communities from White Oak River estuary, North Carolina - WOR-2-8_12 (SPAdes) (version 2) | ecosystem: Environmental > Aquatic > Marine > Intertidal zone >... | reverse complement strand
TAATCATACCACCAGCCATCGCGGCTGAAGCCGGGATCTACAGAAAGAGGCTGAACACCGAAGTTACCGATGATCCTGACATCCATATCCGGATGATTGATTTCCATGCGTTTGCCAGGTCCGGATACGAACAGTTCAAAGTCCCCCGACCGAAAAGCCGGTTCACCGGTTTTGAGCCTGATCAATGCGGACCATACCTGGTATAACCTGTACCGATCCTCCTCTTCAAGGTATTCCCAACGGATCGGCTTGTTGCATACCCGGCAGTCGAAATCGATGCTTATATCGTATCCCAGTTCTCCGAACTGCCAGATCATTTTCGGACCGGGAACCGGAAAAAAGAAGACCCCCGCCAGTTCCATTCTTCGCAGGGCAACCTGGAGTTCCTGAATGTCATAACCTTGGGAAGAATTCCCGTAGGCAAGGTTCTTGAACATCAAACGTTCCTCATCGTGGCTCTCCATGTATCCTACCAGGCTGGGCTGGCTCCAATCCCGGTTCCGGTAAGAAATCCAGCTAAAGTCGGATTTTCCGTTCTCGTGGTATCCCATGGTCGCCTCATTGTAATGGTAATTGAGGTTCCCCCACAGCATCATCCCGTAATCTGCCAGGACTTTCTCTTCCGGGTTAACCGCAAAGTGTTCCAGGATCACATAGGCATCCCTGTTGACCTCCCAGATTTTGTCGGCCATCCGTTTCAGGATCCCTATCCGGGACTCATCATACGCCCCTCCGTCTCCCGGTGTATTGGTGAATCCTTTGGTGAAATCGAACCGGAATCCGTCGACCCGGTATTCCGACAACCAGAAACGGTTCACCCGGTCGACAAACCCTTTCGTAACCTGGCTCTCATGGTCGAAATCGTATCCCCAGAAAAAGACCGGATTGGGAGATTCCACGTTGTACCAGGGATTTTCGGGAGTCACCCGGCCGGTGGCATCGTCAAAATAGAGTTGCACAAGCGGGGACTGGCTGTATGAATGGTTCAGCACCATATCGATGAGCACCGCGATCCCTCTCCCATGGCAGGAATCTATAAATACCTTGAGGTCCTCGCCGGGCCCGTAATACTTGTCAGGCGCAAAATAGAAAGAGGGATTGTATCCCCAGCTTTCATTGCCCTCGAACTCATTCACCGGCATCAGTTCGATGGCATTGATTCCAAGGCGGCTGAAATACTCCAGGGTATCGGTCAGTGTACCCCAGCTGTGGGTCCCGATGAAATCACGTACCAGCAATTCATAGATGACCAGGTTCTCCGGTTCCGGAGGAATGAACTCCTGGTGTGTCCACCGGTAAGGTTCCCTGCCGGTTTCCAGTACAGCTGTAATTCCGGTGGTTTGTCCCTCGGGATAGGATTTCAGGTCCGGGTAGGTCTCCTGCCCGATCCAGCGGTCGTTGGGATCAAGGGTTTTTTCGGTATAGGGATCGGCCACCACCAGTTCTCCGTCGATCAGGTACTGGAATGCATACTCAAGATCCGGTTCCAGGTTCTCCAGTGTGATCCAGAATCGTTCTCCGTCCTTTTTCATCCGTGCCCGTCCCCAGGGGGTCCACATGTTGAAATCCCCGATCACGAATACATGCGATTTGTAAGGGGCATACAGTACCAGGGTCGCTGTGTGCTGATCGAGGTAATTGATACCATCCTCCATCCCCGCAGGAACCGGTTCCAATTCCTGGTCACCCAGGACATGAACAAACAGCGTGTCGGCACTCCAGGCTCCATCCGTTGCTGCGGTTACCCGGAAATAGTAATCCCCCGGATCGTCCAGGCTCAAAGTAACGACCAACTCGTCATCATTTATCTCACTCAGAAGACTGTCGTTCAGAAACAAGCTCATGGATGAGAATTCTGAAGATGAAGAGACCAAAGTGATGCTCTCCCCCGGTTCCACGAGCTGGTTTCCCGACGGCTGAATAAACTGGACTTTCAGACCCTCCTCATGAACTTCAATGAAGATGTCTTTCCCTCCTTCCTCTTTTCCTTCAAGCTGGGAATCAGCGCTTCGAAAAACAAAAGCCAGGTGGGTGATATTTTCAGTGTCCGGCACCCCGTAGTATTGTCTTACGGAGGGTGAAATCTCCAGGGCGTATGTATTATCAGAGATCCTGGTCATCCGGGTATCCGCACTGTTTTCTCCCCAGTTGGTTTTCACATACCTCCAGTCGGTGGAACTCTTGCTGCTGTCGGTTAAAACCCCGGTGTGGGCATACACCTCACCTGAAAAATCCAACAGGCCGCCAGTTCCCTGGGAGGCATCGAAGTAGACCGTGACGGCTTCATCCTCTCCCGGGAATGCAGGTGTTGAGGTTACCACCTGGGCGAACAGGTTGCCTGCCAAGAACCAGAGCAGTGCGGTCAACCCCGTATGAATCCGGAAGCGTTTCAAGACAGATCATTAAAAACAAAGGGCATGCCAGCGGCACGCCCTTTGCCTTCCCAAAAATAACAATTAGGGAGCAATGGAACCAGCTCCTGTTCTGAAATTAAGTTCGATGGTGGTCTCTCCCCCGGTGAGGGTGACACGCTCCTGGTCGCCACCACCACCTCGGTACTCGATCACATCACTGAGGATGATGAATTCGTGCTGCCACCATTCATATCCTGAAGTATTTGCAGGCCATTTGTGCCATACATGCATCCGCAGCTCGGCGGCGGAAAGGTTTCCGGTAAAGGCGACCACTTCATTTTCATTATCCACGGTAAACTTCCCGTTCGGATCTGCGGTATCCCAGCTGCCCAAAGCATCTCCGATCACATAGACATCGGGTTGGGTAACGGAGATGGAATCGCGGTCGAGGTCCACATAGACCATGTAGTATCCGGCCTCAGCAGGAGCGGGAATATTGCTGCCCCCTTTCTTGTGGTCGCCCACACCCGGCTGGGTATCGTCGGCAGAACCGAAATCACCGTTCCACTCCCTGGCAGGAGCAAATTTCAGACCCTCGGAGGCTTCCAGCCATACAATCCGCCAGAATGCATTGGGATGTGAGTGAACCGGGATCATCGGCACATCGGTCAGTTCCCATTGCCAGCCGTCGGGAGTGCCGTTTGCATCACTGTCTTCCAGGTTCAGTGCGCCTCCGATCATGTAGAGCGATTCAGGGTACTCGGGCTCTTCGTCCGCTTCACCGGTTTTTTCCATGGTGGCCGAATAGCCATCGGTGAGCGACCAGGTGAGGGTTATCGTATATTTGGCGCGCTCATCATTGGTCATGTTATCTCCGCCGGCTTCCAGGGCACTGAGGGTGCCACCGAAATTGGTATTCACTTTGATCCCTGTTACATCTCCCGCACTGTAGCTGTCATCCAGTATAATTTTCCAGCCACCGGAGTAGCGGAACTTGTACTCGTCGGCACCCATGACCAAATCTTCCACGCTGAAAACCATGGAATTGAGGTCAAAAGTGGCCATCATTTCGGTATCGGTGCTCCAACCCCCAGGGGTGGCACCCCCGATCAGGCCCCACTCCACCCGGGCGACTACTACGATACCCAGTTCGGTATCAAGTGCCACATGGTAAAGGCCATCCTCGGGTACCGTAAAAGGAGTGGTGGATTCTTCATAGGTGCCCCGCCAGAGTCCCTTTCTCGGTTCATCTCCGTCAAGATCAGCTTCCTGGACCTGGGCGAAATCTGAGCCCGGTCCCCAGCTGGTCTCTTCTCCCTTGACCACATTAACAATATGAAACCCTTCACTTCCAGCCTTTACAGCCACGTAGATCTCCCTCAGTGCACCCCTTACCTCCTGGTTCACCTCGTTTTTGGCAGGGTTCAGCTTGCCTTCATCTCTGATGTCAGTCAGAGCGATACCGGTACCCTTGATATAGATCCCGGTAGGACCGGTGGGGGTCTCTTCTTCCGGCTCCTTTTCGCAGGAAACCATGGCAACCATGGCAATCATGGCCATGATGCCAAACATTCCTTTCCAGATATTCATTTTCATCATTTCTCGTTTAATTTGTGTGTAGTTGTTTAAATCGGGGGCCCAATATAGAGAAATCCCTAAGTAAAAATTGTATACACAGGGCCCGAATGATGCGAAAATCATCGCAAACGGAACCGCAAACGTTTGCAACAATGAAGCTGCAGGATTGTTATAGAATCGCAAAGTCAGGATAACCGTTAAAAACCATTCGTTATGAAAGGGCATCAGGTGACCATCAAGGACATAGCAAGGGAACTGGGGATTTCGCCTTCCACGGTTTCAAGGGCCATCAAAGACCACCCGGACATCAGTCCGGCTACCAAACGGCAGGTGCAGGATCTGGTGGAAAAGCTGAAGTACAAGCCCAATGCGGTGGCCCTGAGCCTTCGGTCGCGGAAAAGCAACAACATTGCGGTGGTGGTGCCCGAGATCGTGCATCATTTTTTCTCCACGGTGATATCGGGGATAGAAGAGGTAGCTATGGAAGCTGGTTACAACGTGATGATCTTTCAATCCAATGAACTTTATGAACGGGAAGTGCAGATAGCAGCATCGCTATCCACCCACCTGGTGGACGGGGTGCTGGTTTCGATTTCCAAAAGCTCAAAAAAATTTGGTCACCTGAAAGAGATCATGGAAGAGGGTTTGCCCCTGGTATTTTTTGACAGGGCCTGCGACATGCTGGAGGCCGACAAAGTAGTTGTGGATGATTTCAACGGGGCCTACCAGGCGGTGGAATACCTGATCAAATCGGGTTGCCACCGGATCGCTCATTATAGTGCACCCCAGCACCTGCAGATAGGTTACCAGAGAAAACGGGGATACATTTCTGCCCTGGAGCGCCATGGGATGGTCCCTGATGAACAATTGATGGTCAAATGCGACACCATGGAGGAGGCGGTAGAGGTCACCTCACAACTGATGAAGCTGGAGTTCCCGCCCGATGCAATCTTTGCAGTCAATGACATGACGGCTGCGGGAGCCATCCAGGCACTCAAACAAATGAGGTTCAGGATTCCGGAGGATGTTTCAGTGATTGGATTCACGGATGGCCTGGTTGCCTCGGTAACCGATCCGCCGCTGACCAGTGTGAACCAGCATGGATACGATATTGGGAAAAAAGCCATGTCTATGCTGCTGAAACGTATGAATGTAATGGAGGATCATCTCCCAGCCATGACCGAGGTGCTGCCCGTTGAACTGACCCTTCGGGGTACTACCAGGGCTCCATTGCAGAAATGATATGAATTCAAAGCGAAAATCATCCCGGGTTCCGCAAACGTTTGAAATAAGGCATTCCCTGATTTTTAATCAATTAGCTCTATATTTTTTAGATTAAGCCCTGTTTGTTCTGTTCCTTTTTTAATATTTTTGGTCTCCCCCGACCGATAAAACAACACCATGAAAAAACCGAGATTAACCTTCTGGCAGATCTGGAACATGAGTTTCGGATTCCTGGGCATCCAGTTTGGATTTGCACTGCAGAATGGAAATGTGAGCCGCATATTCCAGACCCTGGGTGCAGAGATTGACAGGATCCCCATCCTCTGGATCGCCGCCCCGGTAACCGGGTTGATCGTTCAACCCATCATCGGCCACATGAGCGACAACACATGGGGCAGGCTGGGCAGGAGGAGGCCCTATTTCCTGGTGGGAGCGATCCTCGCCTCCATTGCCCTCATCCTGATGCCCAATTCGCCTTCATTATGGATAGCAGTCGGCATGCTCTGGATCATGGACGCCTCCATCAATATCTCCATGGAACCTTTCCGCGCATTTGTGGGGGATATGCTGCCCAATGAGCAGCGTACGCTTGGATTTACCATGCAAAGTTTTTTTATCGGAATCGGTGCTTTTGTAGCTTCCTGGCTCCCGTATATCCTGGCAGAATGGTTCGATATATCCAATACGGCACCGGCCGGGGAAATACCCCAGACCGTCAGGCTCTCCTTTTACCTGGGGGGGAGTGTCTTTTTTCTTGCAGTGTTGTGGACAGTGCTCAGGACACGGGAATATTCACCTGAGGAATTGAAGAAGTTTGAAGAGGAGCGGGACGGCACTCAGGTGCAACATGAAGAAACTACGGATCCCGTCCGCAAATACCTGCGCAGGGGGGTGATCTGGACCATGGTAGGAATCATATTTGCCCTCCCGGTATACTTCTACACCCTTGAAAAGGAACTTTACATCCTGGCCGGCGGTTTCGGACTTTTCGGGATCCTGCAACTGATGTCGGCCGCCCTGATCCGTTCCGGAAATGAAAACAACGGATTGGTGAGCATCATTACGGATCTCTACCGGATGCCATTGACCATGCGGCAGCTGGCGGTGGTTCAGTTTTTCTCCTGGTTTGCACTGTTCTCCATGTGGATCTATACCACTCCTGCTGTGACCCAGCACATGTATGGCACCACCGACACGACCTCCACACTCTACAACGAGGGTGCCAACCTGGTAAGCGGGATGTTCGGGTGGTACAACCTTTTTGCAGCAGCTTTCGGTCTGTTGCTGTTGCCGCTGCTGGCGAAACTCACCAACCGGAAGATTACACATGCCATCGCACTGGTCATCGGAGGCCTGGGGCTCGCCTCCATACTGGTCCTGGGAGATCCGAAGCACATGATCTACTCGATGATCGGCATCGGCCTTGCCTGGGCCAGTATCCTGGCCATGCCCTATGCCATCCTCACAGGTTCCCTGCCGCAGCACAAAATGGGGGTGTATATGGGGATTTTCAACTTCTTTATTGTCATACCTCAGATACTGGCAGCCACCATCCTTGGTTTCATGGTCAACACGCTCTTCGACGGGAACAGTATTTATGCCCTGTTGACCGGAGGTATCTCCCTTTTTGTTTCAGCGGTACTGGTATTATTCGTGAAAGATGTGCACCGGTAAAAAGTATTGTGTCGTATGAAAGGATATTACAAAACAGATCCCTGGAAGATCATTGAAGAAGGATTTCATCCTGAAATGAATGAAGCCTCCGAGAGCATTTTCAGTCTTGGAAACGGAAGCATGGGACAAAGGGCCAATTTTGAGGAACAATATTCCGGCCCCTCACTCCAGGGAACCTACCTGGCGGGGATCTACTATCCCGATAAAACCCGGGTGGGATGGTGGAAAAATGGATACCCGGAATATTTTGCCAAGGTGCTGAATGCACCCAACTGGATCGGAATCGATGTGGAGATCGATGGGGTGATGCTCGATCTGCATCATCAGTCACCCTCTCAATTCATGCGTGTGCTCAATATGCACCAGGGGTACCTGGAAAGGAAATTCACTGTGGAGGTAAATGGAAAACAACTGGAGATTTCATCCAGGAGGTTCCTGAGTATGAAAAGGGATGAAACAGGAGTCATCCGATACGCCATCAGGTCATTGGATTATCAGGGGAAGATTAGCCTGACCCCATACCTGGAAGGGGATGTGGTAAACCGGGATTCCAATTACGGAGAGCGTTTCTGGGACATCATCGAATGCGATGCGGGTCCGGGAACCGGTCATCTGATCTCGCGTACCCGGAAGACAGGATTTACAGCATGTTTTACCATGGGTTACGAAGTGGAGACGGAAGAAGATATCTACACTCCGGAAGTGGAAGTGATACATAAGGAACAGTATGCAGCCAACCGGGTTCTACTGCATCTGGACAAGGGGAAAGAGGTGGTACTCTATAAATATGTTTCGGTACTCACATCCCTGAATCACCCTCCCGCAGCCATGGCACGGAAAGGAAAGGAACTACTGGACCATGCAATGGATGCCGGTTATGGATCTCTGTTTGAAGAACATTCCGAAGTGTGGGAGAAGAACTGGGCCCATTCGGATATCTCCATCGAGGGAGACACAGCCGCACAACAGGGTATCCGTTTCAATATATTTCAGCTCAACCAGACATACACCGGAAGGGACGAACGACTGAATATCGGACCGAAGGGATTTACGGGGGAGAAATATGGAGGCAGTACCTACTGGGATACAGAGGCATATCTGATACCTTTCTATTTGAGTACCGCTCCCGAAGAAGTGGCGCGAAACCTGCTGATATACAGATACAAGCACTTACCGAAGGCCATTGAAAACGGGGAGAAACTGGGCTTTTCAGGCGGAGCGGCCCTCTATCCCATGGTGACCATGAATGGGGAGGAGTGCCACAACGAATGGGAAATCACCTTTGAAGAAATACACCGCAATGGAGCCATCGCTTTCGCTATCTACAACTATATCAGATACACCGGTGATGATGCCTACCTGGCAGCATACGGACTTGAAGTTCTGATCGGTATCTCCAGGTTCTGGAAACAACGGGTGAACTGGTCGGAGGAGAAGCAACAGTTTGTGATGCTGGGAGTGACAGGGCCCAATGAGTATGAAAACAATGTGAACAACAACTGGTACACCAGTAAAATTGCGCTGTGGACACTGGAATATACATTGAAAGCTCTCAGCCATGTCATAGAATCGGAACCGGAGGCCTACATAAGGATCAAGAAAAATACCGGGTTTGATCTTGAAAAGGAGACTGAAGCGTGGAAGGAGATCATCGACAAACTCTATTTTCCATATCATGGGGAGGAAAAGGTCTTCCTGCAGCAGGAGGGTTACATGGATAAGGAACAGCGGCTGGCCAGTGACCTGGATCCGGCAGAGCGTCCAATCAATCAGCACTGGTCGTGGGACCGGATCCTGCGATCATGCTTCATCAAGCAGGCCGATGTGCTTCAGGGAATTTATCTGTTTGAGGATGAATTCGACCTGGAGACCATCAGGCGTAATTTTGAGTTTTATGAAGCGCGGACGGTGCATGAATCCTCCCTTTCACCCTGCGTTCATTCCATCCTGGCATCCAGGATCGGGAATGAATCCAAAGCTTACGAACTCTATCTCCGGACCTCCAGATTGGATCTTGACGACTACAACAACGAGGTCAGGGAGGGACTTCATATTACGAGCATGGGTGGCACCTGGATGTCAGTGGTTCATGGTTTCGGGGGAATGAAGATCAGGGAGGGCCTGCTCAGTTTCGATCCCCTCCTTCCGCTCAAATGGGAAGCACTCACTTTCAAAATTCTTTACAGGGGCCGTACAGTGAAGGTGCAGATCAAGAGGAACCAGGTCTCACTGGAAAACCTGGATGGCGAAGGGATGGAACTTTACCTGTACGGTGTGAAGAAGCAGCTCGAAACCGGAAGAACACTGGTTGCTGAAATCACATCATGAGTTACAGGTCAAATCCGAGTTTCATGAGGCTGGTCCGCTCATGAATATGGATGGCATGGAATCCCAGTTCCTGGGAAGCCTTGATGTTATGTATGTTATCGTCGAGAAAAAGGGTTTCCGCAGGCTTGATCCGTGCATCCCTGATCACATATTCCCATGCTTCCTGGTCGGGTTTGTGGTATCCGATTTCAAAGGAGTAGTAAATCCGGTCAAATATTTCATGCATGGAAATGCCCGCGGCATCCAGGTACATTTTTTCAAACACGGGCGCATGAAGCGCACAGGTATTGCTCAGCATATATAACCTGTACCTTTTTTTCAACCTGGCTATCAATTCTGCTCTTTCCGAAGGTATACCAACCAGCATGGCGCACCATGCTTCATCAAGTTCATCATCCGTCACCTGCAGGCCCGAAACCCTCCTTATTTCATTCCTGTATCGCTCGGTGGAGAGTTTACCGGTTTCATATTTGTAGAAGAGGTCTGTCAACCTGTTCTCGGGGTACTGCATAAAAAGGGCCGGCAGACCAAGCTCATAGAACCTTTTTTTGGTGGCCTGGACGTCAATATCGAGGATCACCCCTCCCAGGTCGAACAGGATGTTCTTTATGCTAGGTGGTTGTGGCATCTATTTCTTATCTTCGTAAGTAGGCAAAGATAAGACAAAAACCACAGAGCCATGCGCATCGGTAAGGACCATTACAGGAGCATCTGGATGGGGGATGATCCCGGGGTGGTCCGGGTCATTGATCAGCGAAAACTACCGCACGAACTTGAGATTTTCACACTGAAAACCTGGGAACATGCTGCAGGCGCAATCTCTGATATGGTGGTCCGGGGAGCTCCGCTGATCGGGGTCACTGCAGGTTTTGGTCTCTACCTGGCAGCTCTGAAAAGTGATCCTGAACACTGGTGCGACCAGGTCAGGGAAGCTGCCTTCGGATTGGTTGCCACCAGGCCCACGGCTGTCAATCTGAAATATGCCGTGAACCTTGCCGCTTCTGAACTGGAT
>Ga0209536_100017446_pt1 | contig 10170 bp, 10 predicted proteins | sample DeeMarSeWOR28_12_FD_187461 | JGI IMG/M metagenome (GOLD analysis project Ga0209536, IMG submission 187461) | Marine sediment microbial communities from White Oak River estuary, North Carolina - WOR-2-8_12 (SPAdes) (version 2) | ecosystem: Environmental > Aquatic > Marine > Intertidal zone >... | reverse complement strand
CGACATCGCTGTCGTCAGGGTTCACATCCCGTTTGCCGGTCCACCGAGCGAGACGAGATCGGCGGAGATCGTCGATGCCGTTCTCGGCAATGTGCACACGGCCTATCTCGAACGCGCCGAACCGGAGCTGGATCGCGCCCTCGGCGTGGTTGTCGCCGAAGACGGCTTTGGCGACGTTAAATCCGAACTCGATCGGGCACTCGCCATCAAGGTTGCCGGCGGCGGCATCGCTCAGGTGAATGCGATAGAAGATCTGGTCGTCCAGGAAATCTCGGCGCTGGAAGGTGGGGCCAGGTTCCGCTCGGTAGCCGAATGGACGGCGCTGGCAAGCGCGGGGCATTGGGGTCATCCGCACCGCCGCCGTATCCGGTTTCGTGCCTTGATGGAGCTCGGTGAGGTTGAAGGCACCTGGAAGCTTGTCGGCCTGACGGTCATCGATGCCCGTGACGTGAGTTGACCATGGCACGACGTGTTGAATTGGCCCGGACGCATACTGCCGCCGTGCTCCTCGGTGTGCTGCTTTTTTCATGTCTGGCTGCCATTCCGGCTGCCGCCCACTTCCTTCTCAACCTCAACGTCCGCATCTTTCATGTCGAGCATCTGACCGATGGCCTGAAGATCTATCTGCGCATGCCGATGCCGTATCTGGTGGCCGATCGCATCGGTCCGGTCGGCGCCGATGGCTTGCCCGAAGCCGCGCCCTTTACCACCAATCGTATGGAGGACGGCAAGCCGGTCCATTTCGTCGCCCCCGATCAGTTGCGCGACGATCCAGCGGGCCTCGGTCGTCTTGCCGCCGATGGTCTGAACCTCACAATCGACGGCAAACCGCTCGCGGCGGTGGTGGAAGAAGTTCAGGCCTATCCGATCGGTACGCAGCCGACCTTCGCCACCCTGGAGGAGGCCAGGAAGGCGTTCGCCAGCGGATCGGTTTATCCCGATGGAGCGGATCCGGCCTATGTCGGCGATGTCATCGTCGATACCGTCCTGTTCTACCCATCCCACGAGTCGGTCTCCAGCTACGCGATATCAAGCACTTTAAATCCCGGCCTTCCCGGTCAGGAAGATACAGCAAACCTGATCCTCGACTACGGGCCGGGCGAGACTCAGGTGTTTCGCGCGCGCGGCCTGCTCAACGACCCCGTCTTGATAACGCGATCGATGTGGTCGGCGATTGCGACCTTCGTCGAAGAGGGCGTGCGGCACATCCTGCTCGGTTGGGATCACGTGCTTTTCGTCCTGTGCCTGGCACTCGGTGCCACCACGCTTCACAGTCTTGTCTGGCGCGCCACCGGGTTTACGCTCGGCCACAGCGTCACCTTGATCGCCGGATTTTTCGGCTATGTGCCGAAGGGCGCCTGGTTCATTCCGACCGTGGAGATGGGAATTGCAATCTCTATCATCTACGCCGCGGTCATCGCGCTTTTTCCGGATCGATCGGACCAGCGCAATGAAAAGACCATGATCGTCATTACCAGCGCGATCGGTCTCTTGCACGGGCTTGGCTTTTCCTTCGTCCTGCATGAGATCCTGCAGGTGAACGCACCGAATATTTGGCAGAGCTTGCTGGCCTTCAACCTCGGCGTCGAGATCGGCCAGCTGATGATTATTCTCGCCGCATGGCCGCTGTTCCATCTGATACGGCGTCGGGGCGAGATCGCATGGCAGGTTGGTCGCTGGAGCGTGGCGGCGCCATGCATCGGGATCGCGCTATTCTGGACCGGTCAGCGCGCTTTGCTGGTGCTTGGCACCGTTTAGAGTAGGAGCTATTCGGGCGAGCGAACGAGCCACATCCTAGTCCGTCAATGGGATGGACCGGCAGTTTCCCGAAGGGGTGTTAAGGCTTGAATATTGCTGCAGTGCATGAGGCAGCTTGGGGTCAACTTGCGCCGATCTCCCGCACTGCACAAAGCGGCAGGTGTCGGAGTATGTTCGGACGCTCAATAGCGCCTACGCAACCGGAGAAAATGCGCCATCAACAGACTCATGCGGTGGTTGTCGAAGGCTTCACCCCGCTGGCAGTAACGCCGACCTATAGTTGAGGACTTACTCGATCTCCCTGATTCCCTTCGGCGAAAACGGAACGGTTCGGTAGGCGACGACCGGGCCCATGATCTTTTGCATCTTGGTTGGTGTTGGGTATTCCGCCATCGACATCGAACGAATCATGGCGAACACTCCGTCGGAGGCGAAAGCCTCTGCAATGTCAGTGCGACTAGTATCGAGAGGCCAATGACTGCGGAAATCGTGGATCCTCCCAAGATACCAAGCTTGGCAGCGTCTAGCGTAGCGGGAGAATAGGCTAGACCGGCGATGAACAGTGACATGGTAAACCCGATCCCGGTCAGGAAAGCACCGGCGGCCAGGAATGACCAACTCAGGCTGGATGCCCGAACGGCAAGACCAAGGCGCACGGCGAGCCAGCTGAAGGCCAGTACGCCGATCGGCTTGCCAAGCACCAGCCCCAAGAAAATAGCTACCGACACTTGCTGTCCGATGTCCGCACCGGAAATTTCTACGCCGGCATTGGCCAGTGCGAAGATCGGCATGATTAAGAACCCAGCCCAAGGATGGAGCATCAATTCTAGCCGCTCCACGGGGGAGAGCGATTCAGTTACCGCTCTTCCGGCCCGGCGAAGATCGCTTCGGTCCGGGCCATGCCCGTTTACCTCTTCGTGCTTCGGCTGCGTCAGCACACGCCCTAGAATATTGCGCAGACGTTCGTCACTGACCCACACTCGCGTCGGCGTCATCAGGCCCAACACAACACCAGCCACTGTCGCGTGGATGCCTGAGGCGTCGAAGCACAACCAGATCGCGGCACCGAAGAAAAAATAGACGGGCACGCTCCGGATACCCAGTCGCGCCAGCCCCGCAACTGCGGCAACGACCAGCGTGCCAAGTGCAAGCGCAAGCCAGTTCAAAGTTTCGCCGTATCCTACAGCCACAACCAAGATTGCTCCCACGTCGTCGAAGATCGCCAAGGACAGCAAGAAAAGACGCAGGCTTGGCGGAATGCGTGGACCAAACAGTGCAAGGCACCCGATGACAAAAGCTGTGTCTGTGGCCATCACCGTGCCCCAGCCGTGCACACCGGTCTGTCCGATCATGAGCGCGAGATAGAGAGCGACCGGAACTACCATCCCACCAAGCGCCCCGGCGAACGGCAGCGCTGCTGTCCGCAGATTTCGCAGCTCGCCGAGCACGAGCTCCCTTTTCAGCTCCAGTGCAACGACGAAGAAGAAGAAGGTCATCAAGCCGTCGTTGACCCAGTGCTGCAGAGAGCGGCTGAAATCCAGCGTTCCGAAATGAAGGCCGATCGGTATTTCCCAGAACGACAGGAAATGGCTTGACCATGGGGAATTCGCCAGGCCCAGCGCAGCCAGAGCAGCGACGAGCAGCAGGATACCAGATGCAGCTTCAATCCTTAGAAACCGCGCGAAAGGCTTGGTAATGCGGTCGGCGATTTCGCGGGGAAGGTCTTGGCTGGCTTCAAGCATGGTACAGACAAATCTCGTGGCGAGTGATCATACGGTCGTCATCGGCAGAAACACGCGCCCAGTGGCGGAGATCGCAGGGCCGCACACGATTTGACATTCTTTCTTCGCCGTTACGCCGTTTGGCGCGGTGTCGGCGGAACAGCAATTCGTTCAGAGGAGCGCATCGATTTAACTCGGGGCGCGCGCCTTCTCGTCGGAGCTACGCCCCTTGCGGGATCGCGGAAAGATCAGGTCCAAATACTGTGGAGAAGCGGTCAGGACTTGCGTGGCTCCGCCCCGGCAAACGTGGGTCCTTGCTGTGACGTGATGCTTTTCGGAGATGGCAACCTTCCGACTCGTGGATGGCAAAGATGGCCGCTTCTTTCACTTTCGCGCCCGGCGACGCACAAGCGATCGAGGCCGACAGGCTTAGTTCCGGAGCCGCTCGCGCAAGGACGAAACCAGCGACAGCGCGTTTTCCGTGGCCGGGATCAGAGGGCGATTGTGAGCGAAAAAGTCGCCGGCGATCAACTGGTGCGGTTGCCGCGCAGGAGCATCGGTCGAACATCACCAAGAATAATCCAGTCCAAGCTTTGCCCGTGCCTTTCAGCAAAGCTGAGAATTCCATTAGTACCGCCGTTCGCTGCGTTCTCGAATTCGGAATACGGTAGTCCAAGAGCGTCTACGATCACCTCGAGCCGAGCATTAATCGCTACCGGGTTGATCATCATTTAACCTCGTCTTTGCCGTGACTTTGACGCGTCGTGCTCGGCACAGGTGGTCTGCCGAACGCCAGCGCTCATCCGACAGTATGGTGGGAAATATCGGTTGGCCCGAACGGGAAATCAGTTCATTGCGGCGAAATTCGTTGAGATCCAACCAGCTGTGCGGCGCTACAATTAATTGATTTGGCTTAACTCGCCCGCACCCGGTGCCTTGTTGAGCGACGAGCCGTTTGTGTTCGTTGAACTTGGATCAATCGTCGATGACGAATTGATGCTCCCGCATTTCTCTGCCCGACATATCGGTTGCGTTGCCCCGTTTCGCGGGGTAAGGCGGCGAGAAAGGGCAGAGCGGTGCGAACCGCAACGCCCTAACGCTGGATTGCTAACGCTTCGCGGGAGCCGGTTGAACCGGCGATTGGACAGGCGCCGGCTTCTTCTGATCGTTGGCTGGTGCAGTCATTTCACCAGGTTTTTCCATGCCTTGAGAATTTTCGGAGGAGGGCTGAACGTGAATGGTCATCTGAAATACCCTTATTTTATACAGGAAAAATCCGCCTGCCTCTACTAAATGAATTATGTTTCACATTCTTCAAGGCTAATTTTCGTTTATTTTACATCGCCCCAAAATTGTAAATTCCAAAATATTACAAAAATTATTTTTAATTTTATTGGAATATTATTAGCCATATGTGTCCGATTTCATGCTTTTTTTGTTCAAAGATTGCCGAAAAAGGATCTTATTCTGTAGGCTGAGCTTGTTTCGCTTGCTTTACCCCCTATCTGACTAAATGGATCATCGCTGTCCGATCTTGGCGACGATGCATACCCCTTGAAAGGGGACAATCATGATAATCGCAAAGCCTGCATCGGCCTCTGTGAGGCTGAATGACGAACTAGTTCAACGCACGGATCTGGATCAAACGGCTGGAGAGCGGCACGTGAAGGTGCCGAATCCGACAGCGGCGGAGGACGGGCCAGAGCGGCAATACAGCGGTGCTGATCATATCGTTTCGACGCACCCGGAGGGGCGGGAGAACGTCAGGCGAGACACCGCGGTCGAAACGACCGATTTGGAAAGACGTGTTCTCGTCCTTGATCGTATCTTGCAGGCGCTCATCGCCCATATGGCGGAAACCGAACCGAGGTTCATCGATCGCTTGAGCGCCACATTCACCGATCCTATTCATGTGGCCCACCAGGAACAGAATTATATAGACACGGCTTCCTATGCGGAGCGCTTTATTAGGGAGATCGTGCGTCTCGGCGAGCAGCCTAGAGGGCTGAGAATTCGCGCTCCGCAAAATTTCCGGAATCCAAAGCAAGCGGAGCGACGATTGGTGGCACCGCCCGAAATATCCGATAGCCCAGCGCTTGTGTTCGGATTGAGACACCGCTCAGGCATTTGGGAGGTCACCAAGGACCGCCGATTTTACGGGGATTTTCTCTCCGAGAAAGAGGCTCGCGACAGCGCGGAGGCTGCGGTCAGGTCGGTTGTTGCCGAAGGTGGCCAAGCCACCCTCTCTGCCGCCGTAATCGAACTTTGACAAAGTCGCAGAGGATTTCGATGAAAGATCAAATTCCCATAATCCATCCATTACAGCTTCCACTCTACTATATATTGGCTCTAGGGTCGGTAGCGTTGATAATGGCAATTACAATGGGCGTTCTTTAATCGGAGCATTATCCGAACGCTCTGGGGCTCATTGACCTCAGCTTTGCGCCGAGAGCCTCGCGCCGGACGTTATCGATCTCTACGATCGGGTTCCGCTTGGCACTCATGTTGTGGTCCTGCCGGGGGCCGGGGGCACACCCAGGGCATAAACCATCCTTTGAAGGGTAACTGTATCGAGCTACGGAAGCGCCAGCCTATCTCTTATCTGTTTACAATGAGACGGAATTTCTCGCGCCGAGTCTTTGCATTACAGTAGCGAACGAAGCTTTCAAACGCCTCCTTTCTAGTCTCTGTCTCGGTTTTTCCCTCCTCCCTGAGCAACTCGATCACACTGCTGAACACGCGGCCAAATTCGTCAGATTCCTGATCCAATTTGCTCACCGTGCTTTCTGACATCTTCCAACCTGGCTAGCGCTATCACGACACGGCGAGTCGCGTACACATTGCTGTCGGTGGCCAAGCTGCCGTCTTCTATAGGCACGCAGCCGGACCCTCGCTGATCGGAGTGCAATCTCAATCTCCCATGTCGGATGACCCGGAGAAGACGACACAAATGGCCATCAAAATCAGCCACAAAACGCTCTACCGATATCGGCAGCCGGTTCATCTCAATCCACACCGGCTCATGCTTCGCCCGCGCGAATCGCGCGATCTCGAGTTGATTTCGAGCACTATTTCGACAACGCCCGAAGCCAGTTTAAGTTGGGCACATGACGTCTTCGGGAACGCGATCGCGACGGCGACTTTCGATAGAATGACCGACATGCTCCTCATCGAGAGTAGCTCGACCCTCAACCTGACGATCGTCGCTTGGCCCGTTTTCGATATCGCTGCGTCAGCGATATCCTACCCGTTCTCTTATTCCGACGACGAATGGATCGATCTCGGAGCTCTGGCCGTCCAGCAACACGCCGATCCGGCCGGTAAGTTGGCGGCTTGGGCGCGGGCTTTTGTCCGTGGCACGCGCACCGACACTCTATCCCTCCTCAAAGATATCAGTGCTGGCGTGGCGAGCGGGATCGCCTATCGAAGCCGGGACGAGGAAGGAACTCAGACACCTCTGCAGACCCTGGATCTTGCGTCCGGATCCTGTCGCGATCTCGCGACTCTGTTCGTCGAGGCGGTTCGCAGCCTGGGATTCGGGGCGCGTGTTGTCTCGGGTTACCTATTCGACCCCGATCGCAACAGTCTGGGCTCGGAAGGGTCCGGCTCGACGCATGCCTGGGCGGAAGTCTACGTACCCGGTGCCGGCTGGATCACGCTCGATCCGACGAACCGTAGTGTCGGCGGCTTCAATCTGATTCCGGTTGCAGTTGCCCGCGACATCCGATGTGCCGTACCCGTCGCTGGCAGTTTCGCAGGACCCAGCGACGCCCTTCTGGATATGTCGGTGGATGTGCTGGTCACCTCGCAATAGGGCCGCTGGTGCGATGAGGAAACCACTGTCCTCCTCCCCACCCCCGCCGCCGGCGGCCCTGCATGCGCTGCGGCGATAAGAAAACAGCACTACAGGACCGCCATGACGGCCTTACCCGGTAGGGCCTTGTAAGACCGTCTCCTCCTCCTTGGGAGTGGACGAAGTGTGCGCCCGGCCAGCCATGTAACGCAAGCGAAAAGGTTGCGGGCCAAAATGGGGGAGAGCCGCCATTCGGGAACGAAGCTGACGGCTCTCCATTGGCCGGACCCCGAATTCTAGAGGCTTGAATCGACCAAAGGTAACGCGCCAGCAATCCTTATCGCTCCTATCCCTTTGTCCGACCGAGAGCCATGCTGCAGCGCAGGAGGCGGAAAGGGGTCATGAACGGTCGGTTTCCCGCGCCGCGTGCTGTGTCTGTCGACGATGTCATCATGCAGCAAGGTCGCCGTGTGTATGAGCTCGACGGCCAGCCCCGCGGGGATCATATCCACGTGGCCGTTTCCCGAACTGCGCCCTGCGAGGAAGAGACAGGTAGGGCGCAGCCGTTTTCCCGGCGTATCCTCTATATACCGGCAGATCTCCCTGATCAGCGGTACCCTGGAGCTGAGCGCGGTCTGTAAGCTACCCTCCAGCGAGTCGAGATCGGTTCTCACGAGAGACTGAAATGTATCGATATTCTGCTTATCACTATATTTCATTTTTAAAGAATGAGTTGCGTCTCCGCCGCCGGATGGCTGCCGGCCTCCAATCCTCATTTGCCGCTATAAGTTAGCACCCTGTTCCGGTGGTGTCAAGTCAGCCTGTTACTCCGTCGTTTCGCCTTCCTCCTCCTCTCCGCCTTTCCGCTTCTGCATCCTGTGCTCGATGACCATTGAAAGGGTCACGCTCACAAGGAACAGGAGCACAAGGGGAAGTGCCATGAGAAGTTGTGATGTCGGGTCGGGTGGCGTGAGAACGGCCGCGGTGATGAAGATGAGTATGATGGCCCACCGCCATTTCCGCAGGAGGGCTTTCGCCGAGACCAATCCGATGGAAGTCAGAAAAACTATCACCAGCGGCAGCTGGAATACGAGGCCGAACGCAAAGCATAGCCTCGCAACGAATCCGAAATACTTGTCCACGCTGAGGAGGGGCTCGAGCAGGTCGGTGCCGAATCTCATGAGAAAGCCGAGAACGACGGGGATCAGGATCCAGTAGGCGAAAACGACACCGATATAAAAGAGGGCGGTCGAGCTGAATACGAGCGGAAAGACGACCCTTCTCTCACGCTGAAAGAGTCCCGGCGCGACGAATGCCCACGCCCTGAAGAGAATATAGGGAAAGGCTACAAGGAATCCGAGTATGAAGCTGAGCTTCAGGCGGATCATGAATGCGCCGATAGGCGTGTGAAAATATAGGCTGTCGACAGGAATATCCCTGAGAAGAAAATCGAGGATGTAACCCGACAGAAACCAGATTGCGATCGAAAGCCCGATCCAGGTCACCAGCGATGCTATCAGAGTCGATCTGAGCTCCTCGAGATGATCGATGAAGCTCATTTCCTTCAGTTTTTCTTCATTCTCGTCGGGCAGGTGGATCCTCCCTATTTCTTGAGCTTCGTTTCGTATGTCCGGGTCATGGCGGCGTCTGTCTCGTCACCGGTTCCTTCGGCGATGACTTTCCCCTTCATCTCGAACGTCTGCTTGGTCTCGACGATATAACCGCCGTCGATCGCGATATAGTACTTCGATTTGCCTTTCGCATCCGCATCGAGCATTCCCTGCGGCGTCGACTGGTTGATCTTGAGCTCCGCCTTGGTCTCTATGACTGCAACCTCGATGTCCTGCTTCTTCTCGATCTTCACCAGCGTAAAGTCGACATAGCCTTCGATGCCCGGCTGACCCTCATTGCCCTCATCGTTTTCATTGACGTCCTCACGCCACGTTTCCCCTATTTTGACCACCCTGTCGGGCAGTTTGATGAACCAGATCTCGATTATGCTGGTGAGATCCTCCGGGCTTTTCATGCCGGGTATATATCCGCCGGGCTCGACCTTCTCCACCTCTCCTTCGGTTGTTACATAGGCGAAGACATTCTTGCCGACGAGCTGAATCGGCGGCGCCCACTCCCGCATCTCGTCATCGATCAACATGCTCGATTTGACCTCGGGAAACTGGAGCTCCATCTTGAACTGCCCGTCTTCGGTAACCTTGCTGAGCTGTACGATCGCCTTGTAGTTCTGGTTCTGTACGATATCCATCCCCATGAAATTCGTCTCGATCGTCCACTTCGTTTCGTAGTTGAGAACCTTTCCCTCGATCGGTTTGAAAGAAAGATTGACTTCACCTTCTTCAGCAGCTGCGCCGCCGACAAGTGCGGAGACTGCGAGAATGCAAGAGATAGCGGCTGTAGTTATGCATCTGCTTCTGATCCATTCTATCGAATTCATCTATACCTCCCTGGAATACAGAATCCCTGTCTTGCTGTATCAATCATCCTTCGTATCGAGGAGATGCCTCAACTCGCTCAGGAACTGTGAGACATCCTTGAACTCACGGTAGACCGACGCAAAACGAACGTAGGCGACCTGGTCGATTTCGGCGAGGCGCTTCATGACCTCGTTGCCTATCTCGGAGGTGGGAATCTCATCCCTGATGCGTCCGCAGACCGTCCGCTCCACCGTCTTCTGGGCCGCCGGGCGGGAGGCCTTCCCCCCCATGGCCAAGGAGTTCATGCCCCCGCTGGACGAGGGCTCCTTCCTGTGGATGCCGTCAATCAGCGTGCACGCCTCCATCGGGGCGGCCCTGCAGATCGTGGCCGAGCAGGACGTCGCCTTCCGCGCCATCCCCGAGGTGGAGTCGGTGGTGGGTAAGATCGGCCGGGCCGAGAGCCCCCTGG
>Ga0209536_100017445_pt1 | contig 10171 bp, 10 predicted proteins | sample DeeMarSeWOR28_12_FD_187461 | JGI IMG/M metagenome (GOLD analysis project Ga0209536, IMG submission 187461) | Marine sediment microbial communities from White Oak River estuary, North Carolina - WOR-2-8_12 (SPAdes) (version 2) | ecosystem: Environmental > Aquatic > Marine > Intertidal zone >... | reverse complement strand
CTTCGCCTCCACCGTGACTCCGATGGGGAGGGCCTCGATGAGGGGGTTCACCACGGGGATGACTCCGGTCTGATTGATTTCGTCGTCGGAGCGGGTCGCGCGGAGCTTCGCCGTCGAGCCGCTCACGGTCTGCTCGTTCTGCGCGGTGAGCCCGAGGCGCGACCCGCGCTCCCCGGCCAGAGCCACCATGCGATCGAAGGCCTCGGCCTCGAGGAAAGGCTCCCGCTCGGGGCCCCTGTCTCCGACGCACTCCGCGGGGAGCAGGGCCACGTCGAGTCGGAACATGATCGCCCTCTGGGCCCTGAGCGATGCGAGGAGCGCCTCCACGGCGGCGTGGACCTCAGGGACGTTCTGGACGACGAGCTCCCGCTCGTTTGCCTCGATCGAGTTGAGGACGTTCGCCCAGGAGTCCTCGGCGATGTTGCGCTTGACCAGGTCGACTAGGGTTTCCGGCTCGATGCGATCGCCGGCCGGAACGACTTCCTCGCCGTCCCCGAACGCGATGGCCGGAGCCCAGTATTCCTCGTGCCACCGTGAGCCGAGGATCAGGTTCCCGGCGGTGGGCCAGCTCCTTGCGGGGAACTGCGGGACCTCGGCCGTCAGGAAGGAAATGTCATAGGAGCGAAGGACGCGCTCCTCCGCCTGGAGCTCGCCGCTCAACCTGGTAACGAGGCAGGCAACGAGCAAGGGGGCGATGGTGATCCGGCGCATGGAGCCTCCCCAGTGGTTCGGCGGGTCGTTCTCCCTCGGCTCCCTCTTCCTCGGCAACCAGACCGAATCTCTTCTTCATTGCGTAAATCTTGAAAATACCGATTTCGCTACCCAGAACAAAGATTTCCGCCCTGATGTCTGTGCTAAGGGTAGTCATGTTGATCTGAGGAATCAGACCTTCAATATTTTCAAAATCGGTAGCGTACTCAACCCAGATTATCGCGTCGCTAGAGTCGGGGTCTTCTGTGTTAATAACATAAGCCCCATCGGAGTAATCGATTGTCCCCCAACAACGAACACCAAGCAAATTCCCTTCGCCGTCATCTGTGCAATACCACGGACCGTTTGCCAGAGGCGTTCCCTCGTTAGGATCAGTATAGAAGTCAAACCGAACACTTCGCGGACGAACGGGAACGGTATTGGTAGGTGTCAGCGGATCATCAACGTTTCCAGTGTACTGTTGTAAATCATCAGTGGTTGTTCCAAGCTGATGCGAAATCTTTTCCCCCGCATACCCTCTTGCGTAGGTATCCGGTACGCCTACAGCCTGACGAAGAATATCATCAGCCGTAACATTACCGCGAGTAGCGGTTGCTTTGGTGGCTTTGTAATAGATAGTTCCTTGTTCCTCCTCAATGGGCTGAACAGAACAAAGCACCGGAATTATCGACATACCGTAAGTGGTAGTGATAATGTCAAGAGCGACTCTGGGAAGAATCCCCAAGTCAGTGATTGTCCCGGCTTCCTTCATGAAATGCATGTACTGCTGGAACTGATCTAACTGCAGACCGACGTTTACAATATCAGAAGCGTTGACATTGCGTAACCGAGCCAGTGGGCTATGTTTTTCAAGAGCCTCCATCTGCGGACCGTATTTTTCGTAATACGTTTCAGCAGCTTGATTCTCTTTTTGAAGTAACATTTCGGAAAGTTCGTTCATTTGTTCCTCCTTGTTCTTTATAGTTACAAAGGAATTTGCCTGACTACTGTTTACGACAAAAACCTTTAGGTTTCTTTCCGGAAAAGGTTATTTTGTTTGTGCGGGTGTGTTCTGTCGAAAAATTCTTGCACTCAAAGAAGATTCGTTAATTACCGAATCATCTTCAACGGCATCGGATAGAACTTTCCGGGGGGATTCATGCCCAACACGCATTCTCTCAAAAATGTTTTCAGCTTTGTCTTCTGACATTACGCTAAGAACATCCCTAACATCTTCGGTTTCAAGCTCGAACTTTTCGGAATAATGTAAAACCTTATCCTCAAGTTCGTTCTTTTCATTTTCTTCCCGAAGGCTATTCAGTCGACGCAAACACTCGTGAATTTCGTCCGGTGTGCCGAGTTCTTTGTATTCCCCCAAGCGCTCAGTAGCCAATTCAATGGCTTCATTGATCTCGTCAGGAGAACCGATTTCTGAATACTCGGTAACAACTTCACGAGCAATCCTTGCTGTTTCCTCAATTTCATCGGGTTCGCCGATATCTTCAAATTCGGCAAGACGATGCAGAATTTCACGAACGTCAAAATCTTCCCCAAGAGTAGCGAAAGTTTTGAGGTCGACTTTCTGCAAGTCATCGGCAAACTCACGGAAATCTCGGTATCCGTTGGCGTTGACAATATCAACGATTGCGTCAAAGTCTTCGGTTGTAGGATTCAGCTTCTCAAGAGTCTCGAATTTCCCAAGAATTTCTTGAGCCTCGGATACCTGACGCTGAACCTTTTCGCGTTCGTCAGCCAGTTTATCCTCGGTTTCTTTTTTGAGCTGCTCCTTTTCCGAAGCTACTTTCTCAAGCTGAACTTTTAAGTCCGCCAGAGACTCCTCAAGTTTTTCTTTTTCGGAAGCAAGAGCGACAATTTCTTTTTGCATTTTGTCCCTGTCTTCCGTTAGAAATTGAACATAATCTTTATCTTTATCCATATTCGTCTCCTTTTCTGATAAAGATTCCGCTAAAGTTACCCCCGTTTCCTTAAATCCGGGGTTAATAACTAGATCAAACGTTTCCAAAAGATAGGTTTTCTTGTCAACAACAGGCTTTCCCTTATCCATTGCATTCGGTAAGTACTTCCCGTATGCGCGGGATGACGGACGCAACTGAGCCCCGGCTTTCAAGTACGTCAAAAGATTTTTACCCGTCTCCGTACCCAAAATAACAGCTTCGCCATTACCGGATCCTTTGTCGAGATTCGTGACAATATGAGAAACACGACCCTCACGTAAATCCTTTTCGTCAACAAGTTTGTCTTCGTGACCAATTGTCCCGAACATCATGCGGTTGTTTATTTTTTCTTTAACCCGATCAGATTCAAGGACATATTCCCATACATCTTTGTAACTACGATTGTTTTGAGAAATGCCGTTGGGGACAAAGAATTGACCATCGAATTTGCCGATGATAGAAAACCCGTCAACAGCAGAAGCCTCCTCCGCCTCCATCATGTCAACTTCAACCACATTCCATTTGCTATCAGCAGTCTCCCACACATCGACTAAAAATTCATGCCCGTTTTTACCCATAGCACCCCCTTTGTTTTGTCTTTTTAATTAAAAATTAAATCTTCAAGATCATCGCGAAATAAAAATTGTTCAAAATCAGAATCAGACATCGTTAATAGTTTTTCTTTTGCCTTTCCCTTTAAAAGCCTTGCAACGGTCATTCGATCATTCCCGTCGTTGCCAGCTTTTTTAATCCCTTTGACAATCTCTAGATCAACAGGATCAATTTTCTTCCTTTCAGCAATAAAATTACTGGAAAGCGTGCCTTGATGAAGCCCTAAGACTTTTAAATAATTTAAAATTTCAAGAACGGGACGGCTTGTAAGAAACACTTTTTCTGTTCCCTCTTCCTCCCGTATGGTGATCAAACTTTTATTGAGAAAGCCAATCCTCTCTTTTAAAAGAGCTTCATCTGATTCAAATTTCCCCGAACAGGACATCTCCTGAATGAAGTCGTTTAAGTCTATTGGGTATTTGTTGTATTTGATAAGCTCGCTTGCCAATGGTGCAAAATCCCCAGATTCTATCAAAGCAAAGGTCTTTTTCGAGTTTTTGTTTTCAAGAGCGATTAAGAACTTATTTAATTCCGCCTCTAGAACGGCGTATTCGCTTTTCTCGGCTTCTTTTTCGGGGTCGGGTATGTTGACCCCCATTTCTTGGAAAGATCGAAGGAGGCGACGCACATGCGTTTCTTCGCGGGATTCTGCGACCCCCCACTTGTCAACTTTGATCTCGGTATGCGCAATCGGGTCATACTGTCCTTTTCTGAACAAATCAAGAGTCAGATACCATTTGCCCTGAAACTGCGCAGGGTACGCCCGAACTTCAACTTGCGAATCATTCGTCGGATAAACAACTTGACCGAACATCGCGTCTTGAGGTTTGTCCTTTATCCGATATCCTTGCTTCTTTACCCATTTTTCAATATCTTTATAGTATCGCTTGTATGACCCCCAGCTCTGTTCCTTTACGCTTTCTAACGCAATATCAATATCCGTGCTTTTGCACTTGGGGCATTTGATTTCATAAGTTCTTGGACCGACTTTCTTTGTAAAGACTTTACCGCATTCCTGACATTCCCACCGATCAGAACTGTATTCCGAAAGATTTTCCTTTAAGCTAATTTTTTCAATACCCCAAACTGCTTGGATACGAGACGGGTATTCAACTGAAACAACTTGAACAAACTTATAATCGGGCGGGGCAAGCCTAACATAATTAACTTTGCCCTCGGTTTCGCCTTTTCGATTCTTCGGAGTTTTCACAGAAGTTCCGGGCGGCAAATCATCAGCAACAAAACTTGCTTTTTTCTCAGGAACAAAACTTTTTCTGTATTCCGACAAATCGCGTATGGTGCCGTCCTCAGAACCAAATCTGGCATCAGCGTCCTCAATCCATTCGGAACTGGAATACAGAGGCATGTTAGTAATCAGCTTATCAAGGTCTTTCCCCCGTATCCCGGCTTTTTCAAGATCAGATTTTTTAAGATTTCCGCCATGCAAAGCCTGTCTCAGGCGATCAATAACAACGTTCCCTAATTTGATATTACTTTTCTTGGCGGCGGATTGAACGTCAGAAAGAGAATATTCATGCTTTCCGGCAAGCCTTTCCAGATACTCGCGTGACCTCTGAGAGGACGCGGGATCCACTTCTTTGAAACTTTTTCCACCGGAAAGCTCCGTTATCTGCTTTTCAGAAAAACCCATTGCCTTCAAAAAGTTCCTCGCCTCCCGCCCTGACATAACAGAAACAACTTTTAAATTACTTTCATGAACGGGATTCTGTAAAGAACTAACAGCCTGTTTTATCCTCAACCGCTGCGGTAAAGTGTAAGACAGAAAACCACTCTCGTCTAACTCGGCTGATTCTGTTAAGCGTTTTGAAATATGTTTTTGAACACTCGCCGGAAGATCATTCCATTTTAACTTCTTGCCTAAATGCTTGCCCTCCCTTACTTCCGTCCACATTGACACACCTTGTGGCTGATCAGGATTGTCAGACAAACCTAATCCCGGAAGAAGTGGCGGGAATGTGGAGCCATCAGGCTTTAACACAACGGTATAGCGGTCTGCTGATTCTTCGCCGTTATCCCATATTGATTTTATTTCTTTAGGCATTGCAGCTTCATGCAAGCCCTCACGCACTAAACGACTTCTGAGATATTTCTTTTGAGCTTTTTCTTTGCCAAGCCTTTTAAACTCCTCTTGAGAAATACCATGCTCAAAATCCCGGTCATCGGACGCAACAAGATGCCACTTTTTATCCCGTGTACCGTAAACCCATCTTTTCTCCTGATCGCCCTCTTGATAAGGCTCTCCGCCAAGTTTCTTGATATGCTTACAAATCCGTGGTTTACTCCCGCGTTTGAACTTCCAGCCGGGACAATCACAAGACCATGTGCCATCATCCCATAAAACAGTTGTATACTTTTTATTTGGGTTAGAACTGGAGGTAAAAGTCCATGTCTTTTTCTTGCCCCCATGCGCTTTCGCCGCAAACTCATGAACCTCCGAAGACTCATTTGCAGAAACTAAAGAGATATCGTTCCCATTAAAGTTGACAAGTCCTTTCTTTTTCAAGGCTTCCGCAGCCTGCATTACTCTTTTAAAATGAACCAAACGAAATTCTTTCTGATACATCAAGTCAACAAGAGGTATCATCGTATCACCGACGATGCCCTCACTCTTTAAAAAGTCCATGATCATTATTTGAGGTTTGCCTGTAATGTTGGCTTCAGAAACTTTCATTTCAACGATACGAGTATCAATGTTAAGAGATGAAAGAACATCCTCAAGCGTTTTAATAGCCCCGTCCTTCATCTTGGCATTCACATGAACAGTAAGAACCTCTCCTGAAGCAAACTTTTTACGCCCGGCAACCGAAACGTGATCAGGGCGCGCCATTTTCTTGATACCAGATTCGATCTTTTTCATCTCTCTCGGATCACCGGAAATTAAAGCTGACCACACAGGAATTTGATAGACGCCACTGACATCGGCTTCAGAAAGGTTTTCGGATAAACGGGAACGAATATGCGATTGAATATTCATTGGAAGGTCATCCCATTCGAGTTTATTACCTAAGTGATCCCCTTCACACACTTCCGTCCACATTGACACACCTTGTGGATGATCAGGGCTTTCAGAAACGTTTAAACCCGGAAAATTCGGAGGAAAAGTCGAGCCGTCAGGATGTAAAACTATACGGTACCTATCAATAGAATCCCCACCATTATCCCATATTGATTTTATTTCTTTTGGCGATGCTTTTCCCGCAAGATATTCTTGTTCTAATGTCTCGCGAGCGTATCTCTCGCTCATCTCGCCGTCAATATTCCCGCCGAACTTTTTGGCGATCTGGTCAAGTTTTAACATGATAGCAGATTGAAACTCAGTCCCGACTTTAGGAACAACAGTAACCTCAATATCCCCAGCGCTATCAACCTTGAAAGATTCAATCTTTGCTAAATCAGCTATTTTGCTTTTGAACATCGCCGATTTGCCACGCGAGAAGTAATACACCCGTTTTTTCTTTTTATCCGGGTAGTAAACATCTTTTCCTGCCCCGAACTGTTCCACGCAAAGATCAAGAAAAACACCTCGACATAAGAAAGCCTCCCGATTTAAGGCAGATTGTTCCTTTATCGAAAACTTTTTAGATTCGGGATTAACAAAAACACGAGTGCCTCTTGTGTCATTTTTGACCATGACACAAGAAACGTTCTCAAACTGCCGAACAGAATTAGAAAATTTTTCAGAGCATTCACCGTCTGGGAAAGAATACACTCTGCCTATCATTTGCTCCTCCTTCTTGCGCGCAGTCTTACCAACGACTAATTTCATTTTTTACGCTTTCCTTTTTTCTTGCGACAAGAACTTTCAGAAGTCGAATCTATCGAAAGAGTCCTGTACCCGATTAATTTTCCGTTTCTAATCAAGCGAACAAACCTCTCCCCTAACATACCTCTCTCTAAACTACGCTCGATTGCTTCCTTCAGTTTCTTGATTTCAGATTTTTCTGACACTTCATTCTCCCGTTAAAAACTCGCCTGAGCTTTCGCGATTATCATTCCCCGCCATCAGCTAAAGGAAGTACCGGGATTTTTTTATTGACGCGGTCTTCGTTATCTAGCGCCGGGTCAATCACGGGTAATTCAAAACCGAATTCCTCGCCCCTCGTAAGTGTCCCCTCTGAAATCAAAGTCTCAAGTAATTCTTTCAAATTTTTTATTTCTGACATCGCATCCTCCGATGTTTTATTCAAACTGACTCTTTAATAATACAAAGAAAGTAAACAAAAGTCAAACGCTTTTAGCCACCTTCGGTAAAGCGGAGCAAGGTACTGTCAACGGCTTCAGCAATAAGGTCAGCCATGTCGTTTACAGACGCGCTAAACTTCGTGATAGCTCTTTCAAGATCAACGATATCGGTATCCTCCCCGTCAAGATTAACCTCGCCCTCAAGAAAAGCGAGTAACTTTGAAATCGCCATTTCACGATTTGGGGCTTGACCAAAAAAAGACTGCGCGTTCTCTATCGCAGAAACGATATCGCCTAAGTAAAAATCAGCCCATTGCGAATCCGTCATGGCAACCTCAAGTTCTTCCTCCGGCTCGGTGCCGTCAATGACATCTTTTTGCTCTGGCAGGGGCGTCAAATCATTTTGTAAATCAACGAACTGACCCTCGGAAACCTCAAAGCCATTTTCTCTCAAGGTCTTCTTTGTAAAATCCCTTTTTTCTTTGTTCAAGATTTCCTCCAGCTCGCCATCCTTCGCTACCGGAAAGCGTTTCCTCCTTGTCAAGAGCTTTGCTTCTTTTTTACTTCCTAAAATCTTTTGAAGTTTCAAAAGCCTTTCTCTTTGCACACCCATTGTTACCTCCATAAAAGCTATTTTTTAAATTTTCTTTAATTTCTTTTTATTCATAAGTATATCATATCTTTTAAAAGAAAAAAAACCTTTTGCCTATTTTTTTAATTCCCGCTTTTTCATGAGCTTCACAAGGAACCGATGATCAACTTCAATTGCTCCCCGACGCACTGCTAAAGCCCGCATATTTTCAGTAATATCGTAATGCGGTAACTTTTCATGTTCCTGAAACCACTCCTGCCGTAACCCTATCCTCTTTGCAAAAGCATGAAGCTCCTCTAGCGTATCAGCAACAAGGTGACTCATGGTATCGTAAGCCCATCGGTCAGTACGCTTCGATTTTTGAACAGGGTCAACGTAAACAGCCATTTTATCCCTTCTCCAATCTCCCTAGTCGCTTTAAAAGAGCATGAGACCATTTCGGGGTATATTTTGGAGGTAACTCTTTTGGCTCTTGCTTCATATCAACTAAATTATCTTTTAGAACTCGCGAAAGAACCGCTTGTTTTTCCTCGTCGGATAAAAGCGCCCCGTCAACCCATGATACCGTTGTTTGAAGAGATGAATTTGCCATTTTCATGCCATATTTTTCGGAATAAGAATCTACTTTCTTTTTGTTGATAGATTCTAACAACACTTTAAGTTCTTGTAAAGCAGACATACAAATCCCCCTTGTTATTTACTCTGGAAAATTTTCTGTAAAGAAACATGGCTAGGACTTAAAGGTCTTGTTGATCAAAATCTCCATGAAGATAAACATTAAGATCAAACACGTAGCCCCAACAGTGGGATTTCCAGAATAGGCAAAGTATCCGGCAGTTCCGAGAAAACAAACGGCGCGACCGACTTTTGCAGCCCATGATCTCATAAAACACATCCTCGGTCGGAACTTCCTACCCCGGCAAAAATCCCTGCGGTTTTAAAATCTCCTTCCGGAGAGTTTTTCTAATTCCATTCTTTAGTTAAATAATTAAATTTTTGGCGAATATTACAATGCTTGCACCGTCTCATCTTTTGATAATGCGAAGTTGATTGCGTGTAAAGTAACCAACGGTGCAAACCTAATTTACAAAGCAAATTGTTAAGAAACTGAAACATACGTTATTCGCGTCAAAGGCTCAAATACATCCCTGTATGCCCCTCTATTGTCTCTTTTAATTGGTCGGCATAGACGCCCTTAACAGAGCTTAAAGTCTTAAATTCTGCCCCTCTGACGCGCCCAAATTCAACATTATAAAGATCGCGCCCCCGATCATACTCAATAATAATCTTATTTACGCCTTTCGCATTGCGACCGATCATAAACATTAAGTATTCATTCCCGTTTCGTTTGCCCTTGACAAAGTTTTTCGCTCCGATCATCATCTTTAAGCGTCCTGCGCCACCTAACTGCTGAAGAATAATTTCCGGAGCCCCTTCGTCAATTTTGTTTAGCAACTCTCGCGCTTTCATAAGATCACCTTGAACTCATAAGTTTTTCGGCTTCTTTCCGGGCGTCAGATTCCTTGGTGTAAAAGCCATGTACCTTCGACCAGTTTAACCCCCCACGCGCCTGAAGGAAAAAACCCTCCATATCCAGTTCATAAAAAACTTCGCCAATTTCCGAATCCTCCCCCGGAGACTCAACGATCCAGAATTTCTTCGGAAATTTAACGTATTTAACTTTATGACCTTGTTGAAACGCGGGAAGTGTCTCTGTCATAGGCAAAGAAGCTATTTTTCTTAAATCCTTCATCAACGACATTCACTCGCCTCCTGTAAAAGAAATGTTTTTCTCATATAGTATATCATATTTTTGAAAAAAAGAAACAAAAAATTTAAAACTCCTCCCGCATCTCGAAAAGCGGGATAAAACTTTCAAAGGTACTGCGCTCGATTCTATCGGAAGCAAGCTGACAAGATTTCTCGCTTAACTCAATGCCTAACCAACGACGTTTCAAGGAATGGGCGACAACGGCAACCGTTCCGCTACCCATAAAGGGATCCAGAACGACATCCCCCTCTCGACTCCCCGCGAGAACGCACGGCTCGACAAGCTCCTCTGGGAAAACTGCGTAATGTTCCCCCTTGAAAGTCGCCGTCGGGAGTGACCAGACAGAGC
>Ga0209536_100017444_pt1 | contig 10171 bp, 9 predicted proteins | sample DeeMarSeWOR28_12_FD_187461 | JGI IMG/M metagenome (GOLD analysis project Ga0209536, IMG submission 187461) | Marine sediment microbial communities from White Oak River estuary, North Carolina - WOR-2-8_12 (SPAdes) (version 2) | ecosystem: Environmental > Aquatic > Marine > Intertidal zone >... | reverse complement strand
TGAATCCATAGCCGGGGAATTTTTCCATAAGATCAAAAATGTGCGCAGCTTTCTTGAGATTTATCCCGTTTTCTTCTGCTCCGGAAAGAAAACGGTCGCGTTGGGCCGCCATCACCTTCGGGATTTTTTTGCCCATGGCCCGCCGAAGAATGTCGGCTTCTCCGAGGCTGTAGTTGGCCAGGACACTGGCAATCTCCATTACCTGTTCTTGATAAAGGATCACACCATAGGTCTCCTTCAGAATGTCCCGGAGCAGCTCTACTTCGTAGGTAATCTCAATCGTACCGTGTTTTCCATTGATGAAATCGTCCACCATGCCACTTTCGAGCGGGCCGGGACGATAGAGTGCAACCAATGCAGTGATATCATTAAAGTTTTCAGGCTTTAATCTGGCCACCAAGTCGCGCATACCAGAGCTTTCCAACTGAAACACCCCAGTTGTATCCCCGCGGCTCAGGAGTTCATAAGTATCTGGATCGTCCAGGGATAGATCACGCATGTCCAGGTCGACGCCATGGTTCTTCTTGATGAGTTTAACGGCGTTGTCGATGACTGTAAGGTTGCGGAGTCCCAAGAAATCAAACTTGATAAGGCCTGCCTTCTCCACGTATTTCATAGGGAACTGAGTCACCACTTCGCCCTTGGAACCTTTGTAGAGAGGCATGTACTCTACGATAGGAAGATCTGAAATAACTACACCGGCGGCATGAGTGGAAGCATGCCGGGTGAGTCCCTCCAGGGCAATGGCCACATCGAAAAACTCTTGGAGAGCCGGGTCCTTACGGAGCTCTTTCAGCCGGGGCTCAGTCTTGAATGCTTTTCTGAGCGTCATATTGAGGACCGGAGGAATTAGTTTGGCGATTTTGTCCACATCGCCATAGGCCATGCCAAGGGCGCGACCCACATCACGGATAACAGCTCGCGCTTGCATGGTTCCGAAGGTGATGATCTGAGCCACCCGATCTGTGCCGTAGCGCTCGGAAACGTACTGGAGAACTTGGTCTCGGCCATTCATACAGAAATCAACATCGATGTCTGGCAGGCTAAGCCGTTCCACGTTTAGAAAACGTTCGAAGATCAGGCCATGAGCAATGGGATCAAGGTCAGTAATACCGAGGCTATATGCTACCAGGCTACCAGCAGCAGATCCTCGTCCTGGGCCGACAGGTATTGAGTTCTCTCTGGCAAACCTGACGAAGTCTGCGACGATCAAAAAGTAGGTGCTAAATCCCATTCTCTGGATGATCGAGATCTCGTAGGCTAGACGGTGGCGGTATTTCTCTTCCTCCTCACCACTGAAATCTGGTTTCTTTCTACGAATTTCGTCAAGCCTGTAGGCAAACCCCTCTCCGGTTTCCCGTGCAAAACGGGACTCTGCTGTGTCCCCAGGCTCTAGTGGGAAATCGGGGAAGTGAGGTTCATCAAGTTCTAAACTGACATGGCAGCGTTCTGCTATTGCCAAAGTATTCTGCAGAGCAGACGGTACATCTTGGAAGGTAGACCACATCTGCTCTGGAGATTTAAAATAGAGTTCACTGGTGGAAAAACGCATACGTTTTTCATCCTGCACCGTTTTTCCAGTCTGGATGCAAAGGAGTACATCGTGGGCCTTTGCATCTTCTGCTTTCAGATAGTGGCAATCATTGGTTGCGACCAGGGGAATGCCGGTTTTCTCGCTGAGATGGATGAGATCACGATTGACAATTTCCTGCTCTTTCATGCCGTTGGCCTGCAGTTCCAAGAAAAAATTATCCTTCCCGAAGATGTCGCGGTACTCTAAGGCAGCCTGTTCAGCCCGGGTGTAACTGGCGGCCAATAGATGGGAAGCCACCTCACCATGTAAGCAGGAGGAAAGGGCAATTAGCCCTTCATGATAGGTGGCAAGCAGTTCCTTGTCCACCCTTGGTTTGTAGTAAAATCCCTCGAAGTAGGCGAGAGTTAAGAGCTTGAGCAGATTTCTATAGCCTTTATTATTTTCAGCCAAAAGAACAATGTGATTGTTTCGTGCACCACCTTGGTTCTCTCCACGGTCACGACGACTTTTGGGCGCCACATAAATCTCGCAACCTAGAATGGGCTTAATCCCATATTCGTTGGCCTTCACATAGAATTCAAGAGCTCCGTGCATGTTGCCGTGATCCGTAAGGGCCAGGGCAGGCATGCCAAATCCTGTGGCGGTCCGGAGCACGTCACCGATACGGATGGCACCGTCGAGAAGGCTGTACTCGCTGTGCAAGTGGAGATGGACAAAATCCTTCGAGGACATATGGGGAAATCCTTACTCGAGAAAGTAGCTCGAACTCTCTATGGCAAGTCTAAAATTCGAAATTCTAAGCACCAAATCCGAAACAATTTCCCAATTTTCAAAATACAAATGACCAAAACAGATTCTTCGAGTTAAATAATAGATGTTTGGAGCATTTGAAAATTTGGATTTCGTATTTGTTTAGGATTTAGATATTCGGATTTCGGATTTATTAAGTTGTTATTTTCTTCAGGATCTGACGTAGTTCCTCTACTGCGACCGGCTGAATTAGCGCCTTTCCGATCTCAGCAAGAAGGACGAAGTGACAGATACCTGCTTGGATTTTTTTGTCTTTTTCAAGAGGAGCCAGTAGCGCTTCCGGATCTATATCCTCGGGTATGTCAATCGGAAGGCCTAATTCTTGGATAAGATTCAAAGCGCGAGCCGTACTATCCTCACTGAGCCCGGCCCACTGCCGTGAGAGTCGGATGGCTAGTCCCATGCCGATAGCCACCGCTTGACCGTGAGATATATTGTAATTGGCTGCAGCCTCCAAGGCGTGTCCCAAAGTGTGGCCGAAGTTCAAGATACGGCGCAGTCCACTTTCAAGCTCGTCCCGAAGCACTATCTGGCACTTTACCTTGCAGGCCTTGGCAATGATCGTTTCCAAAAGCGGATGGTCAGTGTCGAGAAGGCCAGCTCCTTCCCTTTCCAGAATTGAAAAAAGTTCAAGATCTTGGATTAGGGCTGCTTTAATCACCTCGGCAAACCCCTCGCGCCTGGCGGCAGCGGGAAGACTGGATAAAACATTGAGATCAGAGAGCACCAGTCGAGGTTGATGGAAGGCGCCTAACAGGTTTTTACCTGCAGGTAGATCAACACCGGTCTTTCCCCCAAGGGAGCTATCCACTTGGGCGAGCAGGGTGGTGGGAACTTGAATGTAGGAGATCCCCCGCATATAGATGGCAGCAGCAAAGCCGGTGATATCACCTACCACACCGCCCCCAACAGCGAGAAGTAAACTTCTGCGATCAAAGCCATGAGCAAGGAGCTGCTGGCAGAGCTCTAGCACCGTTTCCATGGTCTTAGCGCTCTCACCCGGGGGCAAGGCAATCAAGGTCGTATCGATGCCGTCAGACCGTAACTGATCTTGAAGTGGTTCGGCCACCAGTGGACTCACCACTTCATCAGTCACCAACCCATAGGAAGAAAAGCTTCCCAGTCGTTGTATTTCGCTGGTAAGACTACCTAGAATATCCCGACCCACCAGTACATCGTACGAACGGTCTGCTTCGCTTCCTATATCCAGTCGAATACGTTTCATCTCAAGCATCAGGTCATTAGGCCTTACGGCCGTCATTTGTAGTCATTTGCCTGCGGCGTCATTCGGGCTGATCGCCCGTCATTTATGATCATTTGTAGTTAGATGTCCTATTCGTTATCACAAATCATAATGACATAGTGACAACAAGTGACAGCGAAGCGTAATGACAGCGTAGCTTAGTGACGGCCACTTTCAGTGGCCAAGTGACCATGAATGACAGCGAAGCGTAATGACTCTATGGCACCTATTGCCCACTGCGGTCTTGCTCAAGTTGTGTTCTTTGTTTCTCAGTCAAAATAGGGAGAATCTCATTGACCATCTGAATGAATTGCGTGGGGAATAAAGCTTGCTGGCCATCACTCAATGCCTTTTCTGGCTCATGGTGTACTTCCACCATCAGGCCGTGAGTGCCTGCAGCCACAGAGGCCTTACTCATAGGTATTACCTGGTCACGGCGGCCGCAGGCATGGCTCGGATCGGCAATAACTGGAAGATGACTTTCTTGCTTGACCACCGGGATGGCACTTAAATCCAAAGTGTTGCGGGAATGGTCAGCAAAAGTGCGGACTCCACGCTCGCAGAGAATCACATTGCGATTCCCCTTGGCCATGACGTATTCGGCAGCCATCAGCCACTCCTGGATGGTGGCGGACAAACCACGCTTGAGGAGAACAGGTTTCCGAGCCTCGCCAGCTCGATTGAGCAAGGAGAAGTTCTGCATATTCCGAGCGCCGATCTGGATGATGTCGGCATACTCTTCCACTAGATCGCACTGTTCGCGGTCCATTGCCTCGGTGACAATGTATAACCCCGTTTCCTCTCGCACCTTGGCGAGGATCTTCAGCCCTTCTTCTCCCAAGCCCTGAAAACTATAGGGTGAAGTGCGAGGCTTATATGCACCGCCCCTAAAGATGCGGGCGCCTTGACTCCGAACTGCGCGGCCGATGGTGAGGGCCTGGGTTTCGCTCTCCACAGCGCAAGGTCCGGCAATGATCACGAAGTAATCGCCGCCTATGGAAACATCACCTAGCTGAATGATAGTGTCGGTTTGTTCAAACTCTCTACTAACGAGTTTGTAAGGTTTCGAAACAGCGATGGTCTCTTTCACCCCGGGCAGGAGCAGAAAAGGGGCAGGATCAACGGGTCCTCTGTTTTGAAGAATGCCTATGGCGGTACGCTCGCCGCCCTGTATTACTCGGGCAACATTGTCTTGCCGTTCGATGGCAGCCACAACTTGCGCGATTTCTTCTTCGGTGGCATAGCTGCTCATAACCACCAGCATATGAATCTCCTTTCAATAGGGAATCAAACCGAGCTCGAAAAGGCGCGGAGGGAAACCCCTAACGTTGCAAACCTGAACCGGCCAAAACCGCTAGACTCGCTCCAGAGTCCCGCCTTTGGCGGGACGTCCTTGCTCGCCTCGGCCAGGGTCTCACGTACGGTTAAGTACGCTTCGACCTGCGCGAGACCACATCTGACGCACCCTGGCCCGTTTTTCCACGGTGCAGGTTTGCAACGTTAGGGGTAGGGCCTAACGAAGTTCCATCTCTAGCGGGTGAGCATCCATCTAACATACGGGCCCAGTTGGTGTCAACGCATTAAAAAGCTGTCCTTCTTAATTCGCCGTAAGGAGCATAGGGCATAGAGCATAGAGAAATACAGCTGGCAGGGGACAGTTTGCAGCAGGCAGCTAAGAATAGGGCGAGCCACAATTTCGATATTCAAGATTTTCTGGCCTCCTACCGTTTACAATAAATGACAGCGTAGCGTAATGACCTACTGACGGCGAAGCCAAACTAGGGACCCGCTTGCGGGTCTGAGCGGAGCGAAGCGAGCGCGAAGAAATGACCCAAATCACCTTGCGCCCTGAGCCTGTAGCCTTGTGCCTTTCTTGACTCACTGTGGGTATAAGCCCCGAAGCAACATGGCCTCCGCCACCCGCTTCACCGCAATCATATATGAGGCCATCCGCATGTTTACCTTCTCGGTCTGGGAAAGATGCCAGACGTTTTCGAAGGCACGATCCATAATTCCCTTGAGCTTGGAATTCACTTCCTCTTCAGTCCAAAAATAACGTTCCAAACCTTGCACCCATTCAAAGTAGGAGACGGTAACCCCTCCGGCGTTGGCGAGAACATCAGGCAGGTGATACTTGCCCCGGTCATAAAGGATGTCATCCGCCGCCGGGGTCGTGGGGCCATTGGCTCCCTCAGCAATAATATCCGCCTTGATACGGTCGGCATTTCTTTCGGTAATCTGATTGTCCAACGCTGCCGGTATCAGAACCGTGCACTCCAGTTCCAGCAACTCCTCGTTGGTGAGGCTGTCGGCACCGGGATATCCTTGCACACTACCATTTTCTTGCTTATGTACCGCCAGATCCCGGGGGTCTAAACCTTTGGGGTTGTAGACGCCACCTCTACTGTCGCTGGCTGCAACGATCGTGGCTCCAGCATCGTGCAGAATTTGGGCAGCGTGATAGCCTACATTACCATAGCCTTGAACCGCAACCGTTTGTTCATTCACATCTCGATTCAATCGTTTGAGCATTGAGTAGATGGAGAATACACAGCCACGGCTGGTGGCCTCATTCCGTCCCAGAGATCCCCCCACTGCTATTGGCTTGCCGGTAACCACACCGGGTTCGGCATAGCCGATGGACATGCTGTAGGTGTCCATGATCCAGGCCATTATCTGCGGATTCGTATAAACGTCCGGTGCCGGGATGTCAGTCCTGGGACCAAATACATTCACGAGTTCAGAAGTATAGCGGCGGGTCAAATGTTGCAGTTCGGCCCGCGACATCTGCTTGGGGTTGCAGGCGACCCCCCCTTTGGCTCCGCCATAGGGGATATCCACCACCGCACATTTCCAGGTCATCCACATGGAGAGGGCGGTTGTCTCATCCAGGGTGACATCAGGATGGTAGCGAATGCCCCCTTTGGCAGGACCACGGGAGGTGTTGTGGTGTACACGATAGCCTGTAAAGACCTCAACGCTGCCGTCATCCATTCGCACCGGGCAGGAAACTATATAACATCGAGCCGGACGGCGAAGCCGCTTGTGAATAGATGGATCCAAGTTGATTCGTTCGGCAACCAGGTCAAGTTGGTGGACAGCAACGTCCAAGGCATCATGTGTGCCACTCATGGTTATTCTCCTTTCTATAAACACGCAAAGCGCATGGCGCATAGCGTTTATTCATTAATTAGCGTCCATCCAGAAACCCCACAAATTCCCTCCCCCTTGACGGGGGAGGGGAAGGGTATTTCTGGATGGACACTAATTATCTACCCAGTAATCTATGCAGATTCTTCTTCTTCCAGGCTTGCAACATGTCGTAATGGAGATATCGTTTTTCAAGCTGACGGAACCTTTTGGTGTGTGCCATTTTGCGGCCATTGCGATGTTCAACTCCCAGGTGATGGTGTAGCATCTCGTGGTAAACGATACCCATGATGACATACTTGGGTACGTAGCTCTTATCCAGGGAAGGGTGGACGCGGATTGTTTTGGTTCTGTCAGAGTAACTGGCAAGCTTGATTGAATTTTGGTTCCGAACCCTCCTGTTGGCTCCCCAGGTGATAGGGCAGTCAATCTCGTTTGCGAAGTATTCACCATTGACCTGGTCAAACAAAGCATTGAGATCGAAGAAGCGTCCCTTCGAGCGCACTATAGTCTGCCGGGACTTACGAGGAGATTGCTTTATCTTATGTGAGTTGGCGGCAACAAAGCCTCGCAAAACCGAAGGTGCCTTCCTATTTCGGCTTTTGACGAAGCGAGCCAGCGAATTCAAAACTTCAGTGTCTGCCTCGAGGAACATGTGATGAAGACGCATTTTATAGCCACTGTTGCAAGGCCTGATGTGTATCATCGAGTGGGTGTTGTCGGTGATGGTGAGCTGGACCGGTTTCTTAACCAGACGGGAGAGGTTCTCTTGGAGATGGGTGACATCCTTCCGATTGAACTTTTCCATGCAGTTACTCAGTGGGTTCTAGACTTTTGTCTTGCCTCCTGCCGGACTTTTATGTGAAGTTCTAACAGATAATAGGTGACAAATACCAGCATTAATTTGTATTCAATTATAGAAAACCAGGTCCTAAGGACCAGGTCAAGTTTCAATGGCATTGCCAGTAAAGATGGCGAGTGATTTTGGAGTACTGGAGTATTGGAGTTCAGGAAAGAGCAAACCCTAAATTCAAATTGCATTAGTCCTTTCATTACTCCATTACTCCACCACTCCAGCATACTGCTGCATGAGAAAAAGACCATTGAAACCCTCTCCGGGGGTGACTAATTCCTCACGGCCCGGATTATTTATTGTAGCACGATGTCGGGATTTCTTGTTGATGGGACAGATTTGAGATGTGAGAAGTGGGATTGAATATCTTTAGATTTTGGCATCTCACATCCCAGATCACACATCCCACATCAGAAAAAATTTTTGAGAGGTGAATCATGGACCCAAGAATTAAAGAGGCGATGCAGAGACAAGTTGGGAGGGAGCCCTTCGCCAAGAAGTTCGGTCTAAAATTGATCGACGTGGACGAAGGCTATGCGCTTGTGGAGATGAAATGCACCAAGGAGATGGAAAACATCTTCCAGATGACCCACGGCGGGGCCATATTTACCTTAATCGACGAGGCCTTCGAGATCTCGTGCAATTCACACGGCACCGTGGCCGTGGCACTGAACGTGAATATCACCTACCACAAAGCTCCATCCCAGGAAAGCACGCTGCGGGCCGAGGCCAAGGAGGTGGCAAAGACCCGGAGAACAGGCAACTATTACATCACCGTGAAAGACGAGAAAGAGAATCTCATTGCCAGTTGCCAGGCACTTGCTTACCGGGTGGGGGAAAAGTTGCCTTTTCTAGAAGATTGATTCAGGCGTGTCCATATTATTAGACTCACTTGAGAGGTTTCCATAAAGACTTCGTCATTCCGGTCTTGAAGCAGCATGTTCCTTTCTTTAAGCGGCTTTTTAGTCAGATCCACTTTAGTTCAATCCTTGCCTCGTCGCCCTCTGCTTTGTTCCATTATGACGTCTTGCCTAGAGCGCTCTGTACTCATCTTTATGAACATAAGAATTTCTACCTTGACATAATATAAATATACATTTATATGTTTGTATGAGAAAAGGAGTCCAGCTTTGAGTTTGCTAATCAAGCCAATTGCCGCCATTTGCAAGAGCCTGGCAGACGAGAACAGGTTGCGCATCCTGATTGCGATCGGCAACAGCAAGAAATCTGTGTCCCAGATCGTAGAGATGGTGGGACTGTCACAACCCCTGGTTTCCCACCATCTGAAGGAGTTGCGTCGCAGCCACTTGCTCAAGGTTGAGCGCGAGGGTCCCTTTGTCTATTACCAGATCAGCAACGGTAGTATCCTTCCCTTGCTAACCCAGATCAATGAAATGGCTGAAGAACTTATCACCTCCCACGAACCCTATTAGGAGACCGCCATGACCAAGAGAAATTGGGTGTCATTAATCCCTAAACTCACTATCGAAGAGATGAAAAAGATGATCTTCTCCTTAACCGAGGAGATTTTTCCAGTGATGGAGGTTTCTGAAAAGCAGGCTTTTATTGTCAAACTTTTGGGAAAAACGGGTGACGACAAGCTTTCCAGTATGGCCAGCCGGTGAATAGCCGAGTGCATGGACGAAGGTGTCGATCCAAAGGATATGTGCAGGAGAGTGGTCACCTCCTTGGACGAGCATGCGGAGCTGGAGAGCCTAGCCAACCCGGAGATTCTGGCCCTGTTTGTCGACTGGATGGAGGAGCTTGAGGGGGAAATCCTGAATTACCATCGACAGCAGAATCGGTTGGATCCTGACGATTTAATGGGCCACTTCAAAATCTCCAGGCATGGAGCGGATTTCCTCCTGCAGAAACTGCAACAGGAAGGGAAGATCACCTAGCGGTTCCATAAATGGATTACTCTTGGGGCAATTTAGAGCGCCAACTTGAGAAGACATAACAGGGGGTACCCAAAGGTTGCCCTCCTTATTTCATTGTTACGGAATAGATGGATGATTGTATGTGAGTAAGTTGAATGAGAGCTGACAATATAACCTGACCTGGTTTGGAGGCAAGCAGTGATAACTAGAGCAAAATTGGCTTTTCTAGCCCTGAGCTTTCTACTTCTCTCGACCACGAGTTTTGCTGACACCAAGCCCGATACTCAAGCCCTGGCTCAAGTGCAGGCAGAAGCCAAGAGGGGAAATTATCAGCTTATAGCCCCTGAGACAATCAAAGCTCAGTTTCTCAAGAATGCCGCTTCTCTCTTTCTCGTGGACACACGACAGGGGTGGGAGTACCAGGGGGAGCACATTAAGGGGGCAGCGAACCTGCCGGTAACCCCCGGTTGGTGGACCCAGTATTCTCCCTGGGCCCGGTCCAAGATGAAGAAGCTCCTGGGACCTGACAAGAAGCGGGGAGTGGTATTTTACTGAGACGGTCTAACCTGAGTCCGTAGCGACTCGGCGGCCAGTTTGGCCGTTCGCCTCGGTTATGAAAACGTCTATCGCTACGCTGAAGGGCTTCCAAATTGGCAAGAGATGGGTTTGCCCACGGAAAAAGGGCAAATCTCTCTGGCGCA
>Ga0209536_100017443_pt1 | contig 10171 bp, 8 predicted proteins | sample DeeMarSeWOR28_12_FD_187461 | JGI IMG/M metagenome (GOLD analysis project Ga0209536, IMG submission 187461) | Marine sediment microbial communities from White Oak River estuary, North Carolina - WOR-2-8_12 (SPAdes) (version 2) | ecosystem: Environmental > Aquatic > Marine > Intertidal zone >... | reverse complement strand
CAGGAACAGGATAACCACCGCGCGTGCCGCGGTTGGCCATCGGGCAACATCAGCCAGATCCAGTTCGTTTATGTTCATATTCATGGCGTTGCCTGGGCAGTATCGTTGATGGGCTGACGAGCTTTCTGGCTGCCGCGCAGTGTAAAATTGGCTATGCGCCGGCGTTTGGCTTCAGTCGTTTTGATCACATCGAGACTTGGGCCGGTAAACCATTCGGAGCTGTCGATTTGACGCATGTAATCTGAAACGCGCGCATTCGACTCGGCTATCCCCGTCATTGTCAGGGCCTTGTTCTTTTGCTGGAACGTTTTCAGGTGCACACCTTCCGGCAAGGTTCTTACCATCTCGTCCATCAGGTGGACACTTTCCGGGCGGCTGCTTTGCAGCTCCTGAATAACATTCATACGTGCCAGCAGGTTGTCTTTCATCGCCTCGAGTTCGCGAATACGGCCAATGCGTTTGTTCAGAATGTCGATTTCGCTCTGCAAATAGGTATTGCGCTGGTTCTGGTCGCTAATCAGACCCTGAACATGAAAATGAGCCAGCAATACGATCAGTCCTGCTATAACAACGGAACTGATGGCCGTGATGCCAAACTCCTGTTGTTTCTGTTTGCGCAGTTCCTCGCGCCAGGGAAGCAGATTAATACGTGCCATATCAGTCAAAGCTCCTCAGGGCCAGCCCGCAGGCTATCAGCAATGCAGGTGCATCATTGCTGAGTGTTTGTGGTTTCACACGAGCAGACAATGACATGGATGCAAAGGGATTGGCGATCGTGGTTTCAACGCCTAGTTTTTCCTGGATCATTTCATCCATCCCGGGTATGGAGGCGCTGCCGCCTGCCAGTATGATGTGGTCGACCTTGCTGTGCGGGCTGGATGAGTAGAAGAATTGCAGTGAGCGGCTTGCCTGCTGCACCATGGCTTCCTTGAAGGGTTCGAGCACGTCTGTAAGGTAATTTTCCGGCAGACCGCCCTGGCGCTTCGCCATGCCAGCTTCTTCATACGACAGACCGTAACGACGCATGATCTCTTCGGTTAACTGCTTGCCGCCAAAAACAGTATCGCGTGTATAGATACTTTTAAGATTGTGCATGACGTTCAAAGTCGTCATGGTTGCACCGACGTCGATAACAGCAACGGTTTTTTCAACGCCCTGGTTCGGCAGCTGATCTGCCAGCAGTGCGAAGGCATTTTCGCTGGCAAACGATTCCACATCCATAACCTGAGTACCCACGCCGCCGGTTTCGACAGCTGCACTGCGGAGGTCCACGTTTTCGCTACGGCATGCTGCCAGCAGGACATCGACTGTATCGGGATTTTTCTCGGACGGCCCCAGGATCTCGAAATCGATGTTTACTTCCTCAAGCGGGTAGGGAACGTACTGATCTGCCTCGAGGTCAATCTGGGCTTCAAGGTCATCTTCACTCAGCCCGCCTGGCATGGAGATGATCTTGGTAATGGTGGATGAGCCGGCAACGGCAACAGCGGCATGTCGGGTGCGGGTGCCGGATCGTTTCACCGCGCGTCGGACAGCTTCACCTACGGCGTCAACATCAGTTATATTCTTTTCGACAACTGAGTTGGGTGGCAGCGGTTCGACAGCATAGCTTTCAACACGGTAGCGTGAGCCGCTGCGACTGAGTTCCAGCAGTTTCACTGCCGTGGAACTGATATCCAAACCAATTAACGGTGGTTTGGTCCGTTTAAAAAGTTGCGCTATTGGCACAATATTTCCCTTTAGTTACCCAGTGTTGTAGAACAAAGGTAGTTCGCCGCATTAGAGTGCAAAGCCAACTGTTTGTCAACAAATGCGAATGTAAAACAAATGTTATGGTACTCCTTATCGGACAGTTGCCATTTTTGTTGAGAGAAAATCAACATTCGTCCTGTTGTTTGTCGTGCTGTTTTACTTTATATGACTTGGTCCAAAACAATTCTTTGAAACTGATCACAGGTTTTTGACGCTGATATGATATTACGCCGCATCGGTCGCTTATTGGTCTTTCTATTTCTCCTGGGCAGTATCGCAATGGCAGTGCTGGCCACAGTCATCTACCTGAGAATCGAACCGCAACTTCCTTCCATCGAAGTGCTTCGCGATGTGCAGTTACAGGAACCCTTGCGTATCTTCTCGCGTGATCGGCGTATCCTGGCTGAGTTTGGCGACAAGCGGCGTACACCCGTCAATATCGATGAAGTACCACAGGCACTGGTACATGCGTTCCTGGCAGCAGAGGATGATCATTTCTTCGATCACTCCGGGATTGATGTCCCTGGTTTGATGAGTGCCGCAGTTGAACTGGTACTTACCGGGGAGAAGCGTCGCGGGGCGAGTACTATCACCATGCAGGTGGCTCGGAACTTCTTCCTCTCCACAGAAAAAACCTACTGGCGCAAGCTTACGGAGATTCTGCTGGCATTCAAGATTGAAGAATCACTTGGCAAGGATGAGATCCTGGAACTGTATCTCAACAAGATCTATCTGGGTCACCATGCCTACGGTGTCGGTGCGGCGGCACAAGTGTATTACGGCAAGAATATTAACGAGCTTTCCATTGCGCAAATGGCAACTATTGCCGCATTGCCCAAGGCACCGTCCCGTGTCAATCCGATCAACAGCCCGGCGGAGACGCTGGAGCGGCGTAATTACATCATCGGTCGCATGTATAAGCTCGGCTATATTGATCAGGCAGCCTATGAGGCAGCCATTGCCGAGCCTGATGAGGCATCACTGTACAAGGTCCAGGCAGAAGCCAGTGCCCCGTACGTGGCAGAAATGGTACGCCAGGAAATGGTCAAGCGTTATGGCAAGTCGGTTTATACCTCTGGCTACGAGGTCATAACCACACTCGATGTGAAACACCAGCAGGCAGCTAACCAGGCGCTGCGCAAGGGTCTGATTTCCTACTCCCGGCGTCATGGCTTTCGCGGTCCTGAGGCTCACCTTGATCTTGAAGAAATACCCGCCGAAGACTGGCCCGCCCTGCTGAAGGAGTTCTCCGTGATTGGCGACCTGTCTCCCGGACTTGTAACCGGCGTGGCTGAAAAGAGTATCGAGGTGCTGTTGCAGGATCAGGAACCCATCACAATCGACTGGGACGGTTTATCCTGGGCACGTCCCTATATCAGTGCAAATCGCATGGGCAAATCCCCGAAACAGGCCAGTGAGATCCTGGCGGTGGGTGATGTAATCCGTGTGCAGCAGCAGGATGATGGTGGCTGGAAATTGACGCAGATACCGAAAATAGAGGGAGCACTGGTTTCACTGCGGCCGGATGACGGCGCGATTGTCGCGCTGGTCGGTGGTTTTGACTTCAAGCAAAGCAAATTTAATCGTGTTACACAGGCAAAGCGTCAGCCGGGTTCCAGTTTCAAGCCCGTGGTCTATTCAGCGGCACTGGAGAAAGGTTTTACTCCCGCTACCATGATCAACGATGCGCCGGTAGTGTTTGATGACCCGAACCTCGAATCGACCTGGCGACCGGAAAATTACAGCGGTCAGTTCTATGGGCCGACGCGGCTGCGAGAGGCCCTGTACCGATCCCGCAATCTGGTATCGATACGTATCTTGCGTGCTATCGGGGCCAGTTATGTCGTCGAGTATGCACAGCGTTTTGGCTTTACCCCCGATCAGTTACCAAACGACCTGACACTGGCGCTGGGTAGTGCATCCGTGACACCGCTACAAATGGCACGCGCCTACGCAGTGCTTGCGAATGGTGGTTACCTGATTTCCCCCTATTTTATTCACAGCATTTACGACCCGTCGGGTGAAGAGATTTTTACAGCGAATCCGGCGATTGCCTGTCCGCAATGTACGGATTCCACCGCGGTTGTCGATGAGTCCGGAGAGGATGCGGCCAACCTGGCGCCCCAGGTCCTGACATCGCAGAACGTCTGGCTGATGACGTCCATGATGCAGGATGTGATCCAGCGCGGTACCGGCCGCAAGGCACGCGTGCTCGGCAGGACAGACCTGGCTGGCAAAACGGGCACCACCAATGATCAGAAGGATGGCTGGTTTTCAGGCTTCAATCATGCGCTGGTGGCAACTGCGTGGGTGGGCTTTGACAAGCTTGAACCGCTGGGGCGCGGTGAAACCGGTGGTCGCTCTGCATTACCGATGTGGATTGACTACATGGCCGTCGCTCTCGACGGTGTCAAGGCGCAAAAAAAGGAGCCACCCGCAGGACTCGTGACGGTACGAATTGATCCGGCGACCGGGTTGTTGGCTGGTAGCGGTCAACGTGACGCCGTGTTCGAAACCTTCCGGGAAGAGAATGTGCCACAGCAGAGCAGTGATGCTCTTGGCGGCAGTGGTGTGCACGGTGCGGCTGATGGCACAACGGAACAATTGTTCTAACCAAGCGACCGGGGTTTGCGTCTGTATCCAGAGTTGCAGGATGGTTTACAGGTTTTTCAGGTCGGCGCAAATGCTGTCTATTGAAGCCTGAAACCCGGCTTGTTCGGCGTCATCCAGTGGTAGCTCGACAATCTTTTCAATGCCGTTTCGGCCAATGATGGCTGGAACACCGGCAGTAATATCGTTCTGCCCGTACTCACCGTCAAGGTTGCAGACGCACGGCAGCACGCGACGACGATTATGGCAGATGGCATCCACCATCGTGGCAATAGCGGCGGCCGGGGCGTTGTAGGCGCTGCTCAGTTGACGCAGGGCCAGTACTTCGGCGCCGGCATGCCGGGTGCGCTTGTTTATGCGGGCGATACTTTCCTCGTCGAGGAAGGTGCCTGCAGGCACCCCATTGACAGTGCAGAATCGCGTCAGTGGCACCATGTAATCACCGTGGCCACCGATGACCATGGCATGGATATCCTTGATCGACAGTCCGGTTTCTTCTGCAATGAAGGAGGCCATGCGTGAAGCATCCAGCACACCGGCCATACCAAATACCCTGTGTCGGTCCCAGCCGGTGCGTTTCCAGGCATGCCAGGTCAATACATCGACGGGGTTGCTAACCAGCAGCAACAGGGCGTCGGGAGCGTACTCAAGTACATGTTTACAAATGTTGTCGATGACCGAGCGGTTGATATCCAGGACGTCGCTGCGCGACATACCCGGTTTGCGCGGTGATCCGGCCGTGACGACGACCAGATCAGCATCCTGCAGCACAGCAGGATCGGTGCTGCCGGTGACGCGAGTGTCGAAACCGAAATAAGAAGCGGATTGCATGATGTCCAGTGCGGCCCCGGCTGCTGCACCCTCCCTGATATCCAGGAGTGTGATTTCACTGCAGGCTTCCTGCTGGGCCAGTGTATGTGCTGCTGTTTCGCCGACGCGGCCGGCGCCGATGATGCTGATTTTATTCATGCTGTTCTCTATTTTATGCGGCAGGTTGCCGCTCATAATCCCATAGATGAGGCGCGCATTCAAAAAGCGGCTGTTTAGCGCACAATCTTGAGAATCTCCGATTCCACGGGCTCGCCTGCGGGATACTGGTCATTCAGCAAGCGTAGCTGTTCCTCGGGATATTGTGTGATGGGCGAGCGTCGCGCCAGGCTTGACCAGGTCACACCTTTCGGTGCGCGGATGATATCCAGCTTTTTCTCGGTGGCGAGTTTTCTTTCTGCTTCTGTGAGTGGATGGAAACTTTTGGCGGTGGCGACGATGTCCGCATCATACTTTCCGGCTTGATCCGTTGTGCGGGCAGTGCCGGCAAAGATATAGGCATCGTTGCCCCGGTAGATGACCACGTAACGGATCTGTCGTCGTCCGTAGGGTGTGTCGCCAGGGGTAATTGCGGTGTAGCCTTGCAGACCGTTCGAGCTGAATGATTCGCCTTGCCACAGCTTGCTTGACTTCAGCTGCTGTTGTAAAAACTGCTTTGGTGTTAGCTGCCTGTCGAGAGTGGCCATGGTCATTTGAACCAGTCCATCTTTAGCCTTTGGCATGGCATAGACTCTCGAGGTCTGGTTGTCTATTTCCCAGCCGGGTGGGAAGCTTAGCGAGAAGTCGAGATCCTTGTGATAAAAATGATTACCCCGAACCACGCCCTCGCGTTCGCTGTCACCGAAGGTCAGGCCGTCCAGGCGCAGCAGGTAGCTGTCGCGCCCGATCCGCGGGCTACCGTCTGTCTTGTATTTTTTTGCGACGTTAACGACTTCTTGAAAACGTGCATCATTATCAGGGTGCGTTGAAAACAGGCCGTGGTAGACATTTGGCTGGCGTCCTTCCTTTTTGGCGATGGTGACTTCAAACGCTTCCTGGTTTTTCAGAACGCTGACCACTTTCAGCATTGCCTCAGGATCGTAGCCGCTTCTGGCGAGGTATTCTGCACCAAGGCGATCCGCCTCAAGTTCGTGTTCCCGCCCGTAGCCGCGGACAATGGCGGTACTGGCCAGGCTGGTGAGTGAATCGGCACCCTGGATGCCGGTTGAGGCTGCCAGAACCGCGCCAAGAATTCCGGTAACGGCAGAAGTGCTCTGCTGCCGGACGCTGTGGCGTGCCGTGACATGGCCAATCTCGTGACCCAGAACGGCTGCCAGTTCGGCTTCGGAATTCAGGTAGGCAAGCATGCCGCGGGTGATGTAGATGTAGCCACCGGGGAGTGCAAAGGCGTTCACCTGGGTACTGTCGACAATGGTGAAATGGTATTCGAGCCCCGGTCGGTGGCTGTGCTGCGCCAGGTTCTTGCCGACACGTTGTACCAGTTCTTCCAGCACTGGGTCCGGATAGGCCGGCATCTCTTTGGCTATTTCTGTGCTGTATTGTTGTCCAAGGCTTATTTCCTGCGCCTCGGACATCAACACGAAATCACTGCTGCCGGTGACCGGGTTGGTGGCACAGCCTGTGATGAGCCAGCCCAGTGCAACAAGCAATATGCTGGCAGGCAGGACGGCGGCCATGATCAGTAGTGCTGCTGCGGTGCCCCGGTAATGGCAACCAGCGCATCCGGATGTTGTATCTTCATGCGCAATCCGTTCCGGTCTTGCTTCACCCAGCCACGGACTTCCACCTGCTGCCCGACAAGGTTTTCAAGAGAATCAAAATTAACAAGGTCCTTTCTGGAAACTTGCAGTACCAGTGGACCATCCATGTCGACCCACACGGTATTTCTGGTCGTGCGAATCTCGCTGATCTGTCCGTGCACGATGCGAAATCCCCGTGTACTCAACGGCAGTGACAGCGCCGCTTGCGGCTGGTAATCAGGCAGAGCCCAGAGACCCCTGCGGTCGAGGCGTGCTTCATTTTCGACACGTTGATAACAGTCTGCACCCCAGCTATTGGGTGGTACGACAAGCGTCGTGGCGAGCCCCTGCTGTAGCAGGTAGACTGCGATGTTGTCGCCGTCTTCAAGAAAAGCGTGCGCCAGCAGGCGGCCATAGTGGTCATGATCCTGAGTACCGTATTGCAGCAGCAGGATGCGGTTATGGGTTTCCAGCAGGCGTTGCAGCGCTGAGCGTGCCGCATCCGCAAGGGGTTGTATCGGCTGGTCCGCGTGGCCGAGTTCCGGTGCATTGATGCCGATGAGGCGCAGGCGACGGCCGTCGCTCAGTTTGACGGTATCTCCGTCATAGACATAGACGACCTGTACGCGTTCACCCGTTTCAAGTGCCTGGCATGCAGATGCGGTTGCCGGTTGCAGGCTGCCGGCAAACAGGAGTGTAGATGTGAGCAGCAGCCAGAACGTAAAAGGGGCGCCCCTGTCGGACGCCCCTTTGTAGAATGCTGTAGACGGCATTGTGTTTGCGTGATCAGTTCCCGTAACGCTTGCGGAATTTGTCAACACGGCCACCGGTATCAACCATTTTCTGCTTGCCGGTATAGAAAGGGTGGCATTGCGAGCACACCTCGATCACCAGATCCTTGCCAACAGTCGAGCGCGTTTCGAAACTCGTGCCGCAACTGCAGGTTACTTTAATCGTGTCGTATGCCGGGTGTGTATCAGGTTTCATAACTGCCTCTAGTCAATCGTTGCTGCATTCATTGGCGACCAGGTCGCTACCGTGAAAAGGGCGAGGATAATACGTCATTCATCTGAAGGCGGCAAGCTGGCAGATACACGACCCTGAAACTGAAGGATTTTTGCCGGGGTGGGTTTGCTGGTAACAGGGTGCTTTCCGGATTGCAGGCGCTGCAGGCAATGCAACAGGCCGTGTTCACTGACAATGTGCTCCCATAATAGCTGGTTGATCTGCAGGCAGGCAGCCATCGGTGTACTGGCAAGGTTGCGTATCTGGTCGAGTTTCCACTGCAGGCAGCGTAGTCGCTGTTGTTTGTCCGGAGGGGCCCTCATGATTGCCCGCTCAACAAGTAAATTTCTTTCTAATTCAAATGCTTCAGGGTCTTTACGGGCAAGTTTGGCCCAGGCATCGAAGTCAAATTTCGGGCGTGTGTCAGTTTTATCCATACGCGGTCTGGCCTGGTAGTGAGCGCTACGCGGTCGCTTGTTGTTGGTTTTGGTGTACTGGAAGCGTAACACTGCTGTGCAGCGCAGCCTATTGGACGTCAGTCCAGTGTTTTTTCTGACTGAATTCACTACGGATAGCCTGTACCTGCCTGTGGACAAGCTTGTGGATATCCTGGTGGATAGCATGTGGGGAAGGGCTTGCTTGTTGCTGAGGAAGACTCTCGACAGACTCTGGCATGGCCGATTAAATTTATTTAATACAATAAAAACAATAAGATAAATTTGTCGCGTGGACGGGCGTCGGCCGCTATCCAGACGCAGGGGTTTTCACTGCAAGTGCTGCAGGCACTGTGAATATCTGTAGCCGCGGCTCAGTTGGCAGATACGGTGCGATCCCTGGCCCAGTTGCGCAAGTGCGTCATTTGTTCCGCCATGACCCGGGACAGGGGCCGGGTCTGCTCGATTTCGCTGCGCAGGTGTGCGGTGTTCAGGGGCACCCCCTGTTCACGTGCCAGATAGGTCGCGGCAACGATCGACTGTTCAATCTCCGCACCGGAAAAGCCGTCCGTGATAGCAGTCAGCGCCATCAGATCGAAGTCCAGTGGTTTGTGCTCACGCTTGCGCAGGTGAATTGCGAAAATCTCGGCGCGCGTGGCAGCATCCGGTAAATCGACAAAAAAGATTTCATCCATGCGGCCCTTGCGGATCAGCTCCGGGGGCAGCTGTTCAATGGCATTTGCCGTCGCCACAATAAACACCGCTGCAGTGCGTTCCGCCATCCAGGTCAGCAGCGTGGCAAGCAATCGCCGCGAGGTGCCGCCATCGTGGTCACCGGAAGCAACGGCCTTTTCGATTTCATCAATCCAGAGCACGCAGGGTGCCATGGCCTCGGCCGCTTGCAGTGCCTCACGCAGGTTGCGTTCGGTTTCGCCATGGAATTTGTTGAACAGCGTGCCGAAATCAAAACGCAACAAGGGCACGGACCACATGCCGGCAACCGCCTTGGCTGCAAGACTTTTACCACCGCCCTGTACACCGACCAGCAGGATGCCACGGGGCATATCCAGCGTATTGTCCGGTTGCAGGAAGACGTTGCGCCGCAGTCTGATCCAGCGCTTCAGGTTTTCCAGACCGCCAACCTCGGCAAAGCTGCCGGTATCGAATTCACACGACAGGGCGCCATTGGATTCCAGCAGCTGGTAGCGCGCCTGTGTTACCCGTTCCAGGTCACCACTGTCGATGGCACCGTCATCATGGATGATGCGACGGATAATGCGCCGTGCATCGGCTGCTGTCAGTCCGCGTAACTGGCTGATGATGAGGTCCAGGGTGCGTTGACTGGTCTTGACCTTGCTGCCCTTGTGCAAGCCTGCCCAGTGACCCGCCTCTTCCCGGATGATGGCCTCCAGCCGTTGACTGTCCGGTAGCGACAGTGAAAATCGCGCACTGAAACCGGCCAGTTCCGGCGGTAACTCCAGTTCATGACTGACCAGTACCAGTGTGTGCCCGAGGGTGGCATGCTCCATGGCGATTTCCTTCAGCAGCCGAACGTTATAGGCATCATCAAGATAAGGGTGAAAATCCATTAACAGGTAGATGCCCGGAGTCCCGGTGGCCTTGATCTGGCCCAGTGCCTGTTGCGGGTCACTGGCATGCCGTTGAGTTACGGCGTTGTAATCGACGCGCTGCAGACCGCTGGTGGCAGACCAGGCCATTACCGGCATGGCCCGCGAGATGGCTATCTCTGTGAACAGCCGGGTGACTCGTTTCTCATCCCGCGTCTCGATAACAATCAGTGGC
>Ga0209536_100017442_pt1 | contig 10172 bp, 7 predicted proteins | sample DeeMarSeWOR28_12_FD_187461 | JGI IMG/M metagenome (GOLD analysis project Ga0209536, IMG submission 187461) | Marine sediment microbial communities from White Oak River estuary, North Carolina - WOR-2-8_12 (SPAdes) (version 2) | ecosystem: Environmental > Aquatic > Marine > Intertidal zone >... | reverse complement strand
CTCTCTGGCATACCGACCACCGGCACCAGAGGCATACTTCCCACGACAGGTCGCCAATGCCTGAATGGGAAATAGCTGTTATGTAAAAAGTCAAGCCTCGTCTTAGGCATTTTTTTCGCCCTACAGACGGAGCACGTTAAGGACTACCGATCACGCTGTTATCAGTAGACACATCCCTATAGGAGCTGGGACAGCTACATCTCGGTGATTAGTGGCAGTCACGTGGGGCGCAGTCTAACTCCAGCAGAGACCGATACTGCCGGACCTGCAAGTTTTTGGAAGCGCTCTCCCACGAGAAAGATCAGATCAAGAGTCCTCGGCGTTCTTCCTAACGACGGTCTAGATGGGCGCCTATGCGGCGCTGAGTACCCCTTTTACATAAGGTTGTCTGTTCTTCAACACGAAACGCATGCGGCTGACGAGCTTACGAGCGATGCGGATAATGGCCATGCTCTTCGGCATCCGTTTACCGTAGGAGGTGAAGGCATTCAAGAGCGCAGGATCTTCCCGCTGTGCGATCCACGCACATTCAATCAGCACAAAGCGGAGCGCGGAGTTCCGCCGGGGGTTGAGCCCGGTGTTGTGCTCGGTATCGCCGGTGGAGTGTTCTCCCGGCACCAGGCCCACGTAGCTCAAAAGACAATCAAGATTCTTGAAGCGCTCGAGCGTGATGACTTCACAGAGGAAGGTCATTGCTGCCAGTAATCCAATGCCGGAGACGCTTTGCAGCAACTCCACCTGAGCTCGGTAGCGTTCCTGCTGGGCCATGTGTCGGATTTGTTTAGTCAGATCAGCAATTGTCGCGCGCAAGGCCAGGAGTTCCCTAACCAATGCCTGGAAAGCTGCCCGCCCAGCGTCTTGATCAAATGTGAGGCTCTTCAGCCATCCGATGTAGGCGCGCGACCAGTGGCGCTCAGTAATGTCTGACGGTACCCGATAGCCGTAAAACTGGAGGAGCGCCTTGATCTGATTCTTCGTCCGTGTCTGCTTGCGGACGAATGTCATCCGCATCCTGATGAGCGTTCGGTCCTCCTGGGCTGCTCGTTCTGGCACGTAGATGGGCGTCAGTTGTCCGTTGGCCAGGGCACGTGCAAGTTTGGTGGCATCCACACGGTCAGTCTTCGTGTGTCGCTCCTTGTCCGTTGTGGGCACATCAGCCGGGTTGATCACAATCGAATCCACCCCCAGCCGAATGAAGGCTCTGTGGATCCAGAAACCGAAGTAGCCAGCTTCATAGACTGAGTGGTAAGTGGCGCCAGGAAAATTCCGATGAAGATAGTTGACCAATGCCTCTGGCTCCGGTGGCTGTGCGAAGCGCTTATGATACGCTTCGCCAAGATAGACGCACACTTTCCAACTCTTCTTTGCCACGTCGATTCCGACATAGACATCTTGACCGTTGAACTGGACTTTGGTACATTCCGAATGCATGGTAAGCCTCCCTTTGGTTGTGGTACATTGTTGGTTGACGCAACAATATACCCACTGAAGCCGAGGCTTACTTTTTGAACATACCGTCTAACTCATCATTGGCACCACTACAGGGGGCTGGTCACAACGCGGCAACGAGCAGAAACAGAAAAAGGTAAGGGCGCGAAAACCCTTACCTTTCGTTGCGGGGTGGACGGGACTCGAACCCGCGACCTCCGGCGTGACAGGCCGGCGTTCTAGCCAAACTGAACTACCACCCCTTTAGAAACAACGTAATATACAAAATCAATCAGAATATTGCAATAACCGCATCAGCCTCCAAGGCTGGCACCTGAACCTTCGTCCTGGAGCCGGTAGCTCCATTTACGTTGATCGCCTCAGCAGACAACCCAAAAGAGATCTCCCGGGCTGATGACACGGGAAGGAGTCTCGCAGATCGGTCTCGTGTTGAAGTAATGTAGATTTCTCCGCCATCTTCCTTCTTTCCTTTTGTCACAGAGATCAATATAATACCGTGTGCTCTCATTACCCATCATCCTTCCCGGATAGAAGGTATGAAGCGCATCTCTCCTCAGACTCTCATTATCCTCCTTGCTGACCTGGCCCTATTGGTCGTGGCTCTCTCGCATCTCCGCGCGCTATCAGACAGACCGTCGGCTCCATTTCACGCGAAGGCCGAAGCCAACGCAATCATCGTGGATGGCATAGGGGATTCTGCAGCCTGCCCGGGGCTTCGGCTCGGTGATCGTCTCCTGCAGTGGAACGATTCCGCTTTTTGCTGTGAACACGACCCGGAATTCATCGCTGATTTTCATGTGATTGGCGATACGGTGAGCATCCGCTATGAGCGTTCGGGCGTTGGGGCGACGACAGAGGCTCGACTCATACCCTTCTACACCCTTCGGTACATGATCATCGTCCTCATCATTGGGCTCGTGACGTGGGCAGTAGGTGTCTACGTCATCATTGCCCGTCCGAGGGATCATACGGCTTTTGTTCTCCACTCTGCGCTCATCTGCCTCGCGATTGCCATCATTGGCACTACTGCAGGAGGCAGGCCGTCAGCTCACTTAGGGCGGGCGGTCTACTTCTTCAGCTACATGGGTGTGGCCGTCTTCTTTGTCTACTTCACCCTCCTGTTTCCAAAAGCATCGATCCGGCCCGGCTGGAAGCCGCGATTTCTCATCTTCGTTCCTCCTTTTCTATTGACCGGCATTACGTTTGCCATGCAAACCGTTGCGCTCCAGAGTGGTTCGCCCATTGATAACCGCGTGTTCCAAGGCTGGTTTGACTGGTACCACTATGTGATTCTCGGCTACGCTGCGAGCGGGATCATTCATTTCGTCCGTTCCTACCGGAAGACCGTGGTGCCCGCTGACAGAAAGAAACTCCAGTGGATTCTCCTCGGGCTTACGCTGGGGCCGATGCCCTTCCTGCTCCTGACGGTCATCCCTAACCAGCTGAAGACTGTCGAGGTCATTCCTGAGGAGTTCACTGAAATCTTCCTCCTGATCATCCCGATAACCTTCGCGATCTCGTTTGTGAAGTACCACATACTGAACATCGGTATTGTGCTGAATCGGACAACCGTCTATGGGATTGCCATTACGGGGTTGGCACTCACCTATGCGGTCCTCATCGGGATTGTTGCGAGGGTCGGCGGGGGATACGTTGCCCCGGAGTGGGGGGCTGCCGCAGCAATCCTGGTCGCGCTCCTGTTTGAGCCAATCCGAAAGCGTGTGCAGCAATTCGTGGACAGGAGGTTCTTCAGAGTGGAGTTTGACTTCCGGCAGGCGGTGCGTCGATTCGTGGATGAAATGAAAGCGTGTGTGGATGTGACGCAGCTGGCCGACCTCATGGTTCGCCGAACCGACGAGCTCATCCCTGTTGAGCGGATCGGGCTCTTCGCGCTCAGACAGCCGGGAAACAGACTCTATACGGTGGCGCACAAGAACTACGAGCTGTTCGAACGACGGACAGTCCGATTTGAGGCTGAGAAGCTGAGAACGAGGTTGGAACTGCCGGTCGCCCTGGACGACATGATCGAGCCGGGCATCCGGTATGAACCGGCCGACTCACGGGTCTTCCGTCGCTGGGGAATGGGGATAGTGTTTCCGATGCTCTCTCAGCAGTTCGATTTTCTAGGTTTCCTCGTTCTCGGGTTCAAAAAATCCGGCCTACGATTCAGCAGTGAAGAGGTCGATCTCCTGAGCACGGTCTCGACCCAGGCTGGGCTGGAGCTCGAACGGATCCGCCTTCAGCAGCAGCTCGCAGAGGAGCAGACAAAGGTGCACGTGCTGCAGGAGTTGAATGAACTGAAGTCGGAGTTTGTGTCATACGTTTCGCACGAGCTCCGCAATCCGATTGCGTCCATCATGCTGTTTGCGGAACTGACAAGAAGCCGCACCAATAGAGGTGACAGAAAGACGCGGGAGTTTCTGGAGATCATCGGCGGCGAGGCCGGCCGGCTGGAGCGCATGGTCTCCACCATACTGGACTCCACGAAGATCGAACGTGGTGTCATGAGCTATCAGGCCAAGGAGACCGATCTTGGTGTCATCGCGAACGAGGTTCTGCACATTATGAAGTATCAACTTGAAAAACACCGGTTTTCCGTCCGGGCGTTCGGCGTATCATCGAGGAGGCGCTTCCCGATACTGGCAGACCCTGATGCCGTGAAGAGGGCGATGATAAACATCATCGACAATGCCATCAAGTATTCCACGACCCGCCGCTCTTTGAAGCTGGGGGTGAGCAGGAAGGGAACATGGGCCATCTGGTCTGCAGAGGACCGTGGACTCGGCATGTCGGCTGAAACAGTCAAGCATGTGTTCAAACGCTTCTATCGGGATCCGAACCAAGACAGGAAGATAGAGGGGGTAGGACTGGGACTTCCCCTGGTGAAGCATATTGTGGAGTGGCACGGGGGGACAGTGGAGATTGACAGCACACTGGGAAAGGGGACACGCTTCCGCCTCTCGTTCCCCGTCATGGTGGACAATCATGCCGGCTGAGGAACGGATACTCATCGTCGAAGACGACAGGACCATTGCCAGGGGACTCCGGGAGCTCTTCAGGGCAGAGGGGTACGCCGTCTCGGTGACGTCATACGGCAAGAGCGGTCTCAGCAGGATACTTGCGTCGGAACCAGATCTGGTGATCCTGGATCTTCGCCTCCCCGGTTTGACGGGATTTGAGGTGCTGCGTCAGGCCCGGGCGGCGGGGTACCAGAATCCGGTCATTATCCTGAGTGCTCAGAAGGAACAGGTTGATAAACTGCTGGGTCTGGAGGTTGGAGCGAATGACTTTGTGACAAAACCATTTGACCCTGCGGAGTTGAGCGCGCGCGTGCGCGCCCAGTTGAGAGCTGCCTCACAGACCGGAAAGGCGAAGCGGGAACAGGGAGGTGCCAGCCACTCGCGGCGACTCCTCTCTCTCATGTTCACTGACATGGTGGGCTTTTCCACCAAGATGAACAGAGATGAAAAGAAGGCGTTGATGCTGTTGAAGAAGCACAACACACGCGTTAGCCGCGCGATAGGGCAGGCGGGGGGGAGAGTGGTGGAGATCATTGGAGATGCGTTCTTTGCCTCGTTCGAGAGTGCCCTGCAGGCGGTCAAATGCGGCCTGGCGATACAGCGTGAACTGCACGCATACGGCCGGGATGTGAAGCCAGCTGAGCGGATTCAGGTGCGCATCGGGATTCACGTGGGCGACGTCATCGAATCAGAAGGAAAGCTCCGAGGGGATACTGTCAATATCGCGGCCCGATTGCAGGAGCTGGGCGGGGCAGGCTCGATCACTGTTTCGGAGGCTTTCTTTGAAGCCGTCAAGGGGAAGGTCCAGTTCAAGGGGATCAGAGTCGGAAAACGAAGACTGAAGAACATCAGGAGACCAGTAACAGTCTACCGCATAACACCGTGATCGACCCAACGTCAGGAGTCTGACATGCAGAAAATCCTCATCATCGAAGACGACCCCTCAGTGGCGCGCGGAGTGCAAGAGGCTCTGGCAACTGAGAATTTCAACGTCCTTGTGGCCGAAGACGGGACGAGAGGAAGTACCCTTGCCAAGCAGGAGAACATCGATCTCCTGATTCTTGACCTGATTCTGCCTGACAAGAGGGGAGAAGATATCCTGCGCGATCTTAGGAAGGATGGTTTTGAGGCCCCGGTCCTTATCCTCTCCAGCAAGGACAAGGACATGGACAAGGTGCTCTGTCTCGAGATGGGTGCCGATGAGTATGTGACAAAACCCTTCAGCATGACGGTCCTCTGTTCACAGGTGCGCGCCCTGCTGCGCCGGAAAGGAGAGATCCGGATGGAGATCGACGAGATCTCCTTTGCGAGCCTCTACGTTGATTTCAGAAAACAGGAGGCGAGGAAAGGGAACAAGGAGATCAAGCTCTCCACGAAGGAGTTTGAGGTGCTGAGGTTTCTTGTCCAACATGAAGGAGAGGTGGTGACGCGGGACATGCTGCTCAACGAAGTGTGGGGCTACGAGAACTTCCCCACCACCCGCACGGTGGACAACTATGTCCTCTCGCTGCGAAAGAAACTGGAGGAGGACCCGGCACATCCGCACCATCTTCTTACGATCCACACCTCCGGCTACAAGTTTGTGAAATAATGCCATCCCCCAGCCTGGTGAGGTCTCTTGGGGAGAGTATTGACTTTTTCATTATACTTTTATGACAATTCAGGGTTGATTCAGGCGGATATTGGATGCAGGTGTACTTGGAGATCGAAGTCCCGTTCCCACCAACTACGTTCCACAACATAGGGGGTCCTGCAAATGACAAGGACGCTACGTATCGCTCTTCTCCCGCTGATGGTACTCCTCTTCAATTCGAGTTCATTCGGGTGGGGGAATCTGACACACGTGTACCTGGTCAAGGAAGTGGGGAAGGCACGTGGTCCGGTCAATCTGCTTGAAACGTACGGTGCGGTGCTTACCGATGCGTTCAATCTCCAGCTGGACCTGAGCGGGCAACATCTGGCCGATCAGCTTCACAACAATCCAGACCTCTTTGCAGCCCAGGCGAGTGATTGCCAACTCACGGCGGTGGCCTTTGGGGTCTATCACCACAACGACGTCTGGGGGGTTGATAATACGGCGCATCATAGCGGTCGCACCAAAGGGGAGGATATCGGCTGGGTGATCTACAAGGCGAACCTGATGGCGCCTGAACTGGTGCCCACCGTAACGGGCATTCTCGTTGATGCAGGCCTTGACGCCCCGACCGCCGGGGCATTTGCCCTGGCACTTGCACCGGAGCTCGCTCATATCCTGATAGAGACCGGAGTCGATGTCATGGTCCGGCGGTCTCTGGACCGGGGTGCGGGGGGCCGTCTTGCATTGGCTGCCCAGGTACGGCCGGCGAGTGTGGGGCGGGTGCTGGCCGAGGCGTACGGGGGAAATCCGGAAGTGACTATGACCTCAGGGGAGATCATTGCGGCGGAAGAGGCATACCGTCAGCAGATGGTCGAGTACGGCCAGGCATTTCTCCTCCCCGAGGGACTCCTTATCCGGGCGCTGGCTTCGTCAACAGCCCCTGTCGCGGAGATGTACATCGAGGCAGCCCTCTTTGAAATGACGGGGATGTCTCTGGATGTGACGGTGGAGGCTGAGACGGTCAAGGAGTTCATCCTCCGGTCGATGGATCATGTTAGCGGGGACTACCAGGCTGAACTTCTCGCCACTCTGGAATATGTTCGCGGGGAGCTGGATAGGCGGGGAATCGAGACCTGTCTGTCGATATTCGCCCTGGGAAAAGAGGGCGAGGTCGTGGAAGAAGTCCAGGCCGTGCCATCGACATTCAGCCTCGCACAGAACTACCCCAATCCCTTCAATCCGGAGACATCGATTTCCTATTCGCTTCCCGTGGATGCGCGCGTGAGTCTGAGCGTCTTCAACACTCTGGGGCAGGAGGTCGCGCATCTGGTGGATGGGCAGGTGCCGGCAGGCGTGCACTCCGTGAAGTGGAACGCATCCGGTTTTGCCAGTGGCGTCTATTTCTACCGCATCACCGCAGGGGATTTCGTCGAAACGAAGAGGCTGATTCTGACAAGGTAGTCGGATCAGACATCTTCGTCCCGGGCTGCGTCAGGAGAGAATCGAGCCGCCGCGACAGAGGCGTTCATGTCACGGCGGCTCCTTCCAGAGGGGAGGAGTGGGGAAGGACGGATCGCCCTGAGCTGACTGGCTACTTCATGGGCATGACGCCGCCGAGTTCGCCCACGACGTTGACCAATTCGGAGTCGGCCGGAACCACAACCTTTGCATTGTTCTGGAGGGATTTCTCGACCGCCTCCAGCTTGCGCAGGATCTGCGCGTTTCCAATGAAGTACTTGTTGGCGGCCTCGTTGACAAGTTGAATCGCTCTGGCTTCCCCTTGCGCCTGCAGGATACGCGACTCACGGATCCCCTCTGCTCTCTTGATTGCCGCTCTCTTCTCGCCGTCCGCTGCGGTTTCGACAGCGGTGGCGTAGTCGACTGCTGACAGCTTCTCATTCTCCGCCTTGACAATCTTGTTCATCGTCTCCTGAACGTCCCTCGGCGGATCAATCTGTTTCAGCTCAGTCCGGACGATCTGAATCCCCCATGTGTGTGTCTCCTTGATGAGGACCTTATGCAGTTCATCATTGATTCGGCCCCGTTCGCTGTTTGCGGACTTCAGCGTCAGCGTGCCGATGATGTTTCTCAGGGTCGTCCGGGCAAGGTTAACGATCTGATGCCTGACATTGTTGACATTGTACTGCGACCGCTTGACGCTCTCTTCGTCTTCGGTGATCTTGAAATACACCTGGGCGTCGACAGCGGCGTTGAGATTGTCGTTCGTAATGATCTCCTGTGGTTCAGCATCGATCATCTGCTCGGTGATGTTGACCTGGTACATCCGATCGATGAGAGGAATGATCCAGTGAAATCCCGGGTCGGCGAATCGATGGTACTTCCCGAGGCGCTCGACAAGTCCCCTGTGCGTTGGCCTGACGATCTGCACACCCAGCAGAAAGATGAGCAACAGCATGCATGCGACCGAAACCAGCGCGATGATCATGGTAGGTTCCTCCTTTCGATACCACAACGTGTCACAGAACATACACCTGAAAGCCCGGTTTATTCATTCCTCTTTGGCCGTTGTTGTTTTCAGACTCGAAAAGGCGTAATTTCCACTGTTCTGTTTGGGAGGAGGAAGAAGAAGATGAGATCGTCACGTGCTGTCTCAGTCTTTGTCGCGGCTCTTCTGGCACTGTCATCGTGCTCGGAGCCGGAGAGGTATCCAGGTGTGGCTGCGGAGGGATCGGTCAGAACGACGGGCACTGGCCTGAAATACATCGATCTCGTGGAGGGGCCCGGAAACAGCCCGCAGCCCGGTTCGATTGTTACTGTTCACTATACCGGCTACCTGATGGACTCAACGAGGTTTGACAGCTCGCTGGACAGGGGCGAACCGCTCCTCTTCAGGCTCGGTGTGGGCCAGGTAATTGCAGGCTGGGATGAAGGTCTCATGACGATGAGGAGCGGCGGAAAGCGAAAACTCATCATTCCATCGCATCTGGCCTACGGCGAGAAAGGGATGGCCGGTCTCATCCCTCCGGGAGCAGATCTTGTCTTCGATGTCGAACTTCTCAACGTCCGATCGCCGGACGAATGAGTATGGGCGTCTTGCTCAACAGAAAAAGGAGATGAAAATGCAGCATATTCTCACGGTTTTTTGTCTCATTCTCCTTCTGGGATCACCAACCCGGGGAGAAGATCTCTACGCACGGTTTTTCCTGGACAAAACTTTGCGCGTTGATCTGTATCACTCCGGCACCAAGGGGTTGGAGTCCTTCAGCCTCGATCGATCGCTGCTCGAAGGAGCGTGGCCGGGAAGCAGGGTGAACCTCATCGATACGATGAATCTGGGCGAGTATCAGGTCCGGGTCTACGACAGGGTGACGGGCCTCCTCCTCTATTCGAGGGGGTATTCCACAATCTTCAATGAATGGCAGACGACTGACGAGGCTGCCGCGGGAGTGCAGCAGACATTTTCGGAGACGGTGCGGTGTCCGCTTCCTAGGCGCGCAATACAGCTCACGATCGCGCGCCGACAGAGGAATATGACGTTCCGCGAGCTCTATTCCATCATTATTGATCCCGCTGATCCCACACAGATATGCAAGGAGCTCCACAAGCCGCCTCACAAGGTGAGAGGGCTGATGGAAAATGGTCCTCCGGCCGAGAAGGTGGATATTGTGATCATCGGAGACGGATATGGGCTTGAAGATCAGCAGAAGTTTCACGAGGACGCGAGACACTTCAACAGGGTCCTCTTTGAGACACATCCCTTTGATGCCAGGAAGGACGATTTCAATGTCTGGACGGTAGCTGTGGAATCACCCGAAAGCGGTATTGATGTGCCGGACAAGGATGTGTGGAAGGCAAACGCGTTGGGGTGTATGTATAACACGTTTGGGTCTCCACGCTATGTTCTCACGACTGAAAACGGGGCTCTGCGGGATGCCGCTGCGTCTGCGCCATACGACTTCATCTGCATACTCGTCAACGACACGAGGTACGGCGGAGGCGGAATCTACAACCTCTACGCGACGACGTACACGAGTGAACAGAACGAGGATCAGAAGTGGCAGATGGATTATGTGTACGTCCACGAATTCGGACATTCCTTTGGAGGGCTGGGAGACGAGTACTACAGCTCATCAACGGCGTACAACGAGTTCTACCCAGAAGGCGTG
>Ga0209536_100017441_pt1 | contig 10172 bp, 14 predicted proteins | sample DeeMarSeWOR28_12_FD_187461 | JGI IMG/M metagenome (GOLD analysis project Ga0209536, IMG submission 187461) | Marine sediment microbial communities from White Oak River estuary, North Carolina - WOR-2-8_12 (SPAdes) (version 2) | ecosystem: Environmental > Aquatic > Marine > Intertidal zone >... | reverse complement strand
TATCGAGTTGTTCAGGGTCAGAAGCGCCGGAATGATCCTGAGAAGAAGGATTGGGTGAGATTGGGTATTGCGTTCAGCGACAGTAACGGGATGCGAGTTAAGTTGAATGCGTTGCCTTTGCCTGATGAGAATGGGGAGATTTGGTTAAACTTGTTTGAGGACGAGCCGAAGTCTGGTGGTCAACAGATGCAAAGGTCTTCTCAGACAGAAGATGCTATACCGTTCTGATGGCGAGAACCCGGCAAACTCCGATTGGTAGATTTGGTGGTGTACGTTTAGCACAGCGGCGTATTCGGACCAGTGAGACATTGGAGAATAACAAGGAAGCGGTTGCCCAGGAGTTGATTGCTCTTGGGACCACTTCGATTACTGAGATTATAAATCTTGATGGTTCTATGCGTCCGTTGGATGAAATACCGGATTATGCTCTGAGGGCGATAAAGAAGATTGTTCCGATGCCGGATGGTCGTGTATCGATTGAGTTGCATGATAAGGTAAGTGTTTTGCGCATTTTGGCGAAGGCTGCTGGTTTCTTAGATAATCCTGAGAAGGAGAATGATAAGCCATCGATTGTTGGGATTAACATGCGTGGACCGGCGGCAACGACAGAGTATGCTGAGGTGGTGGATGATGCAGACAGCAAGACTTGAGGTGAAAGTTACTGAGCTTGAGGAGCGTGTTAAGTTTCTTGAGAGCAAGTTGGAAAATAAACAAAATAACAAAAGGCCAAGAGTCAAGCAAACACTTGTTATATCAGTTGAGGATGCGAAAAGACTTGGGTTTAAGGGAAAGCGATGAGCGCGATACCCAGCCTTGATTTAAACTTTGAGAACAGTCCGACTGTTTGGAAGTTTCTGCATGATGATAGCTTTGTTCGGGGATTGATGGGTCCGGTTGGATCTGGGAAGTCTTATGGGTGTGCGGCTGAGATTATGTTACGGGCGGTGCGTCAGAGGCCGAGTCCCAGAGATGGGATCAGATATTCTCGGTTTGTGATTGTTAGAAATACTTATCCTGAATTGAGAACAACGACGATTAAGACTTGGCAAGAGTTGTTTCCAGAGGATGTTTGGGGTGGAATGCGCTGGCAACCGCCTATTTCGCACCATATTCGGATTCCGACGAGAGAGGATATTCCGGGCATTGATTGCGAAGTAATCTTCATGGCCCTTTCTTCTCCGCAAGATGTACGGAAACTGCTGTCATTGGAGCTTACGGGGGCTTGGGTGAATGAGGCCAGAGAGTTGCCGAAAGCTGTTATTGATGGTTTGACACACAGGGTTGGGCGATATCCGACAAAAGCGGATGGTTCTCCGACATGGTACGGCATTTGGATGGATACGAACCCGCCTGACAATGACCATTGGTGGCATGAGTTGGCAGAGAAAAATCCGATTGGTGGTGCCTATCCGTGGACGTTCTTCAGACAACCCGGCGGTGTTTTGGCAGTGGATGGGAAAGATGTGCCGGAGAATCCAGAGGCGCAGGGCCATGTGTTTTCTGGGGGCAAATGGTGGAAAACCAATGAGGATGCGGAGAATAGAAACAATCTGCCGCCCGGATATTATCAACAGCTTCTCGGCGGAAAGAATGCGGATTGGATCAGGTGCTACGCGCAGGGAATGTATACGTTTGTGCAAGAGGGACGTCCGGTCTGGCCGGAATATGACGATGAATTGATGAGCGGGGATGTTGAGGTCGATCCGTATTATCCCATGCAGATCGGCGTTGACTTTGGATTAACACCGGCGGCGATCTTTGGTCAGAGAACACAAGCGGGGGCGTGGCGGATCTGCGATGAGCTTGTGACGTTTGACATGGGCCTTGAGCGGTTTGGTCAAGAAATGATGGCACTGATTGCTCAGAAATATTCTAAGCATGATATTCTGATCTGGGGCGATCCGGCGGGGAATAAACGGGATGAGATTTACGAGGTTACAGCCTTTGACCATCTCAGATCACTTGGTTTCAAAGCACAACCAACAGAAAGCAATGCGTTTCAAGTCAGACGAGAGGCTGGGGCTAGTCCTATGGGGCGGCTGATAAATGGCAAACCTGGGCTGATGGTGGATAAGAAATGCTTGAGATTGCGCAAATCTCTAAGCGGTGGATACTTTTTCAAGCGTCAAAGCATGGGCGCTGGGCAAGATCGATTTAAAGATACGCCGGTGAAAAACGATCATTCACACTGCGGGGATGCGTTTGGATATCTTATGCTGGGCGGTGGTGAACAGCGCCGGTTGCGCAGAGGAAGCTATGGCAATTCCTTCGCAGCACAAAGCTATTCTGCGGAAACGGAATTTAACGTGTTCTGATGGGACTGATCCAGTTACCAACTTTTCAAATGCGAACCGATGAGCAAATCGTTCCGCTCACACTCAGCCATGTTTATAATATTAAGCTGGGGCCGCATGAGGAGGAATACGCCAGACATATACCGCACTACAGAGATTATGTTTGGGATTATTCTGTGCTGGGCTGGTCATGGACCGCCATCGGGCGTGGTAAGGTTGTTGCTATCTTCGGAGTAAGAGATATTTGGCCCGGTTTAGTCGAAGCTTGGTTTATTCCGGGCGAGGGCTTGGATCGCCATGCAAGGTCAACTTTGATCGGTGCAAGGGCGCTTTTGCGTGAAGTGATGTCTGATACAGATATCAGACGTATGCAAATCTTCGTAAAAGTGGACAATACCCGCGCATTAAGGTTTGCTAAGGCACTACATTTTGAGGTAGAGTGCGTATTAAGAAAGTTTGGCCCAGAGGGGGCTGACTACTATGCGATGGCGAGGTTTGAGTAATGGCTGGACTAGGTGGTGGCAGACGTAGAAGAGAGCCAAGCGTTGAAGAAGTTCGCGTTCAAGAGCAAGCAACAGCGGCGCAAGAACGGGCTGAAGAACGGGCCGAAAGTCAAGAGCGTACAGAGATGCGGGGTGTGCAAGCCAGAAGAAGATTACTTCGTCGCGGCGGTTTAAGATTATTATTCTCCCCAGCACGTCAAGAAGGACCGGGAATGCCAACGACCAGAATGTTGGGCGGAGGATCTTGATATGCCGAAGGGCGGGACTCAGCCATTAAAGGCACAAGCAAAAAAAGAAACGCTTGGATCTGATATTCGCATGGGTCTTGGCCTTGAGCCAAAGTCACCAAGCTTTCGGGCGCGTTCTGCGGCAAGCCAAAAAAAACATCAGGAAATGCTAGAGCGATCAAGAAGAAACGAAAAGAAGCGCGAGAAGCGGAGAAGTAAACGTCCATCTGCGCAAATGCTTTTCGAGCAAGAAAAAGCCGCAAAGCTGGCAGAAGAACGGGCCGAAGGACAAAAGAAGCGTAAGGCGTTTGAAAAGAAGAGGGGTGAAGAAACCGCTCGCCGCCGCCGGTTGCTAATGAATATCTGATAGGAAGCAGTATGACAAAAATCAAAGAAGATTCTCGCGTTTACCAAAAAGCTGATCCCCAGCCACAACGCGCAAGAAATGAAAAGGGGCAATTGGTTTCAGATGATCCATCTACCCCAGACGTGAATGAAGCTTGGGAAGGCGGGAAGGCTCCAAAGAAAAAAGCTGCTCCAAAGAAAAAGGCAACAAGTAGTGGTAAAAAAAGCGTATCAAAATCCTAAAGGCGGATTGAACGCTGCCGGTCGCGCTTACTTCAAGCGCAAAGAGGGATCTAATTTAAAAGCCCCTGTTAAATCCGGCGACAATCCCCGCAGAGCGTCCTTCCTGGCTCGAATGGCGGGGAACCCCGGGCCGGATCGTGACAGTGAGGGCCGACCGACACGGAAATTGTTGTCGCTCCGCGCCTGGGGCGCTTCATCTACAGCGGATGCTAAACGTAAAGCTGCCGCTATAAGCAAGAGGAACAAGGCAAATGCCTAAGCTATCAACGAGAGAAGTCATTGCGCGAGAGGCAAAAGCACAGGCTCGCAAAGATGAATGGCGTACAATCTACGAAGATTGCTATGAATTTGCCCTGCCGCAACGAAACTTATACAACGGATATTACGAAGGCAAAACGCCCGGCAAGGGCAAGATGCAGCGTGTATTTGATTCCACGGCCATGTCCTCAACCAAGCGTTTCGCCAACCGACTTCAATCCGGGCTGTTCCCCCCCAATCGGCATTGGTGCCGCTTAGAACCCGGTTCGGCTGTACCTGAGCAAGATCAGCCAAGAGCGCAGCAAATACTTGATGCCTACGTTGATATTATGTTCGATCAGCTACGTCAGACAAGTTTCGATCTGGCTATGGGTGAATTTTTGCTGGATCTCTGCGTGGGTACAGCGGTTATGATGGTAACTCCGGGCGATGAAGTTACCCCCATTCGTTTTCTTGCGATACCACAATACCTAGTGGCCATTGAGGAAGGCGCATATGGCATGGTCGATAACGTCTATCGCAAGCTGCGTATCAAGGCGGAATCCATCACAAGAGAGTTCCCAGACGTTCAGATCACAACAGAATTACAAGACGCAATAGATCGCCGTGGTTCTGAAGAGCTTGATCTGTTTGATGCGGTTATCTTTGACCAAGAGACAGGCCGATATCATTATCACGTTATTTGGCCAGCCAAGGCACAAGAGATTGTTTATCGTGAAATGCCATCCAGCCCCTTCATCGTTGCTCGGTTCAGCAAAACAGCCGGTGAAATATACGGGCGCGGTCCTTTGGTTGATGCAATTGCAGATATCAAAACGCTAAACAAAACTTTGGAGCTTGTTCTCAAGAATGCAAGCTTATCTATCTCAGGGGTATATCTTGCCGCTGATGACGGTGTTCTAAATCCTCAAAGCATCAAAATACAGCCTGGTGCGATTATTCCTGTTGCCCGAAACGGTGGTCCACAAGGCGCGTCCCTAGCCCCTCTGCCCAAGGCTGGGGACTTTAACACAAGCCAAATTGTTATTCAGGATCTCAGAGTAAACATTAAAAAGATCTTGATGGACGATACGCTCCCGCCTGATACCATGTCTGCGCGATCTGCTACAGAGATAGCACAGCGTCAACGTGAATTAGCTTCTAATCTTGGATCGGCATTTGGTCGCTTGATGACCGAGATTATGACGCCTCTGGTTTCGCGCATCCTATTTGTTCTGGACCGTCAGGGCTTGATTAATATGCCCCTCAAGGTCAATGGTGTGCAGATCAAAGTCACGCCGGTATCGCCTCTTGCCGAGGCTCCCAAGATGGAAGAGGTCAATCAGCTTCTCAGCTTTATGCAGATTGCCAATTCTATGGGACCAATGGGGCAAGCAATTATTAACATCCCAGAAAGTATTTCGTTTATTGCGGAAAAAATGGGGATCGATCAACGTGTATTGAATACACCGGAAGAGCAACAAATGATGATGCAGCAAATGCAGCAAGCTATGATAGAACAGCAGCAACCTATGCCCACTGATGAAACAGTAGCAGAGGCCATGCAATGAGTTCGCCAGACGGTTGGGAAGGAATAAGTCAAGCGTTTGTCGAGCCGCCAAAGGCGGATGATCTGGACATACTTTATGGACGGGTCTTTAAATCTGAGGAAGGTCAGAAGGTGTTACATCACCTGAGACAGATAACTATAGAACAACCATCTTGGTATCCAGGCGAAGATCCCAGTCACGGTTTTGTGAGAACAGGCATGACTGAGCTTGTGCGCCTGATTGAACGCAGGGTGGGAAGGAGCAATAATGTCTGAACAAGCAGAAGCAATTGAAGTCTCTGAGGAGGCTCCTCTGGTTAATTTTCAAAAGCCAGAAGAACAGCCGCAAGAACAAGAACAACCGTTTCAATTACGGCCAGAAGAAAATGAAGAGGTTGATATTGATGATGGTGAACCGCTGGAACGTCCTGACTTTTATCCAGAAAAGTTTTGGGATGATGATGGCCCTGATGTTGAGAAGTTGGCAAAAAGCTATGCAGAGCTTGAAAAGGCTTTTAAAGCGGGCAAACACAAAGCGCCGGATGGCGATTATGACACTAAAGATCTGGTGGATAAGGGTTTGGACTTGGAAGATCCTTCAGTCCAGGCGTTTCAAGATTGGTCTAAAAAATACGGTATCTCGCAACAAGCTTTTGAAGAGCTTGCGGGGCAAGTCCTAGAGTTTTCTCAAGGTAGCCAAGAGGCCATAGAATATGATCGGCGACAAGAAATGCAGAAGCTTGGTGAGCGAGGCCAAGAAAAAATTGCGTATCTTGAGCGTCATATTACCCGCGCATCACTGACAAACTCAGAGCGCGAGGCTTTGGCCTACAGCCTGAACAGTGCTGATGCAATCAATGCAATGACCAAGTTTATTCAGGGTTATACGAATGAAGGCATACCAACAACGCCGGTTGTGGACACGCCTGAAATGACCAGAGAAGATCTTGCTTCAGCGATTGCAGACCCGCGTTGGCAGACCGATGCAGCATGGCGAACAAAGATTGAAAAGCAATGGGCGGCGGCAAATAGCTAGATTTTGTTGCAATCACTACATTTTGGGTGTATAGGCAGATTAAGGGCTAACCGCTGCGCGGCCCCTTGATGTGGTAATCCACTGGTGGGCGCGGCCACTTTCGCGCAAGCGACTGCCCGGTTTACATCGGCTAACAGTAAGCGTTTTGAGTTGAAACCTAATAGGAGGCTTCTGCTATGGCGCAGAGTATTACTAATGCCTTTGTAACGCTTTTCGATGAGGAAGTTAAACAGGCATACCAAGGCGAAGCGTTGCTTCGTGGCACAATGCGGACACGTACCGGTGTCCAGGGTAACACAGTAAAGTTCCCAAAAATCGGCAAAGGTGTTGCAACAGTTCGTGTTCCACAAACTGACGTAACTCCATTGAACGTAACCTATAGCCAGGTTACTGCTACAATGTCTGATTATATCGCAGCAGAATATTCAGACATCTTCCATCAATCACACGTCAACTTTGATGAGCGCCGTGAATTGGTGCAGGTTGTTTCAAAAGCGATTGCTCGCCGTATGGACCAGCTTTGCATTGATGCACTTGATGCGGCTGCATCTCCATCAACTGTTGCGACATCTGTGGGTGGTGCGTCTTCAAACATGAACATCGAAAAACTTCGTGCGGCTGCGAAAGCACTGAACGATAACAACGTACCAGCCGAAGGTCGTCACTTGCTGATGCACTCTTCTCAGCTTGATGCGTTGCTCGGTGAAACAGAAGTTACTTCAAGCGACTTTGCTTCCGTAAAAGCACTTGTTCGCGGTGAAATCACTTCGTTCATGGGCTTCAACATTATCACAATGGGTGATCGTGATGAAGGCGGTGTTCCTAAGCCATCAACCCGCACATGCTTTGCTTGGCATCAAGACAGCATGGGTTATGCTGAAAGCATCTCTCAGAAGTCAGAAGTAAACTACATCCCAGAGAAAACATCGTTCCTCGTAAGTTCTATGTTCTCTGCTGGTGCGGTTGCTATTGACGATGAGGGCATCGTTAAAATCAGCTGTACTGAATAAGGAGACTGACATATGGCTTTTGATAAAACAGGTTTCGGTGATGGGGGTCCAGGCAAAAAAGGCAATGCCCCTGTTATCTATACATATCAAACCGCAGATACGATAGCGACTGTAAACACAGAAGGCTATTTCAACGACTTGTCAGATACTCTGGCGGTTGGCGATTTGATTTATGTTGTGTCATCTACTGGCGGCACTCGCGTAAGCACACTTACGCAAGTTCTGTCCAATACTGGCGGTGTTGTTGACGTTGCAGACGGTACGACACTGGCCGCAACGGACGGTGACTAATTATCCCCTGGGGGGCTGGGCAACTGGCCCCCTTCAAACTCTTGGAGGGCTATAATGGCAACTGGCGATACTGATGTAACAATTTGCTCTGATGCCCTTGTCCTTCTTGGCGCGGCTGCAATTACATCTCTGACAGATGGAAGTGATACAGCGGACGCTTGTAATAGACTTTATCCAGATCTTAAAAACCATCTTCTGACAGTCTATCCTTGGAGTTGGAGTCTTAAAAAAGTCCAACTTAGCAAGAATGTAACGGCTCCCGTCAACGAATGGGATAATGCCTTTGACTTCCCAGCGGATCTTATTGGAAGCCCGATAGCTGTTTTTGATAGCAGCGCAAGCGGTACACGCCCAAGACGATATGGATGGGAAATATATGGCACTCAGTTATTTACTAATCTGGATACCATTTACATTGATTATCAGGCAACGGTAACAGAGGCTAATATGCCAGCTTATTTCGTGCGGTTCTTGCGCGTAGCATTGGCTTCAGAGATTGCAATTACCGTAACCGATCAAGCAACAAAAGCGGATTACTTTCGTGCACAAGCATATGGTTCACCGGGTGAATCTGGTCGTGGCGGATTGCTGCGTGAGGCAATGAACATCGATGGGCGTGGTCAGGGTACGCAAATTGTGGAGGACTATTCTCTTATTCAGGCGAGGTACTGATGAGAATTACGCAATATCAGTCTAACTTTTCTACCGGAGAAATAGATCCTCTTCTACGGGCCAGAACAGATCTTCAACAATATCAGAATGCTTTAGAAGAAGCGACAAATGTTGTTGTGCAACCTCAAGGCGGAATTAGTCGTCGAGATGGCTTGGAGTTTGTTTTTGACTTTGGATCGAGCTTTACAGAATTTAAAATTATTCCATTCGAGTTTAGTATAAACGACAGTTATTTATTGGTTTTTGTTGTTGGTCGAATTTACGTTTTTAAAAACAAAAATCTACAAAGAGATATTAATTCAAGTGGCAATGATTATATTACGGCCTCTGATATTACGGCAGCAATGCTTGATGAGCTTGAATATACGCAAGCTGTAGATACCCTAATTCTTTGCCATGAAGATCTTCAGACAAAACGTCTTGTGCGCAATTCTGATACATCTTGGACGCTTGAGAATCTGCCTCTGACTAATTTGCCACAATATGCTTATGCGCTTGATGAGCATTCTCCTAATTTTACGATTACGCCCAGCGCGACTACTGGCAATATTACAATTACTGCATCCTCTGTAACCACTGATAACGGATCAGCACAGGCTGGTTCTAGCAATACAATTACACTTAAAGCGGCAACATCTTATACATCTAATGATGATCCAAACGGTATGTGGATAACGCTTACAAGTGGAACGGGTGCAGGGCAAGAAAGATATATTACAGATTATGTTGCAGCAACAAAGGTCGCAACTGTCTATCCTGCTTGGACAACGCCCCCAGATAACACAACCAATTATAAAGTTGCAGCGTTTGCGCCATCTGCGGCTAATAACTTCGCTCAAGTTGAAAACACTTTTGGCCGTGTAAAGTATATTTCATATGTCAGCGATACCATAATGAATGCTGTTGTTGAGGTTCCGTTCTTTGACACAAGCGGTGTTGTTGCGGGTAATTGGATCGGTGAATTTGGCTATGAGGATGTTTGGTCAAGCACTAGAGGTTGGCCAAGATCGGCAACTTTTCACGAAGGCCGGTTATACTTTGGTGGCTCTAAGTCCAGACCGAATACTGTCTGGGGTTCGCGTGTAATTGATTACTTTAACTTTGACTCTCATACCGGGCTTGATGATGAGGCTGTTGAAACGACAATCAACACAAACCAATTGAATGCAATTGTGAATATTGTATCTGGTGCGGATCTTCGCATATTAACAACGGCTAGTGAATTTATTGTTGTTCAATCTGAAGATAATCCAATAACGCCAAGCAACTTTTTAGTGCGGCCACAAACTCGACTTGGATCAAAGCCAGGCGTCCCAACAGTAGATTTGAACGGCGCAACTATTTTTGTGCAACGACAAGGACAATCTATTAATGCTTTCCAATTTGGAAACAATACATCTTCTTATCAGGTCCAGAATATCTCTTTGCTTTCTTCGCATTTATTAAAAAATCCAAGTGATATTGCTGTAAGAAGATCGGCGTCAACCGATGAATCTGATCGCTTATTTGTTGTTAATAGCGATGACGGATCAATGGCTGTCTATTCCATTCTCACTGGACAGAATGTCATTGCGCCCAGCAAATTTACAACTAATGGTGAATTTATTGCGGTTGCGGTTGAGGGATCTAATGTATTTGTAATTGTAAAAAGAACAGTTAATGAAGATCCGTTTAGTGGGGGTAATCCTGTATTTGATAGAAACAATTATTATTTAGAAGTATTTAATCAAAACTTTACTTTAGATTCTGTTGTTTCTGGCAATGT
>Ga0209536_100017440_pt1 | contig 10173 bp, 6 predicted proteins | sample DeeMarSeWOR28_12_FD_187461 | JGI IMG/M metagenome (GOLD analysis project Ga0209536, IMG submission 187461) | Marine sediment microbial communities from White Oak River estuary, North Carolina - WOR-2-8_12 (SPAdes) (version 2) | ecosystem: Environmental > Aquatic > Marine > Intertidal zone >... | reverse complement strand
GACCAGGGCGTAGTTGCGGGCGAAGCCGACCGGGACGTTGCTGATGAAGTCGTCGTGCACCAGCCGGTCGCTGAGCGCGGGGTAGTAGGGGAGGTCGAGGGCGAAGGCCAGCGTCCGGAGCAGGTCGTTCTCGGACATGTAGCCCTTGTGGAGGATGATCCTCTCGAAGGTCTGCCCGGTCTCCTCCTCGAGGCGGAACACCTCCTCGAGCCGTTCTTCGTGTCGGCCACCATGCCACGCGACGGGAAGGATCTCATTGGGCTCTGGCGCGTTGCGGAAGAAAAGTACCTCCTGCAGAAACGAAGTCCTTTCCACCGCATGCACCTGCAGGAGAAGATACTCTGGAGCGCCTTCGATATCCTGCTGGGGAAGCCCGAATATTACGACCTTCTGCGGGAAGGGCGCAGCGTACCCTACTTTTCAAGGTTTACACGGGACATGGGACGCAACGGGCATTTCTGCCTGGGCAGGGAGACCTTTCTCCGAATGGTGGAATCCGTGGCCCAGGACGCCGTGTCGCACGGGATGAAAAGGGGGCTGGTCATCGCCGCGGGACCCCGCCCGGAAATGTTCAAGCAGATCTTCCTCTCGCTCGGCTCGGAATCGGGAAACGGAAGGAACATCTACATCATCGGCAGGGCCGGAACTACGCGGTTCGACTCGAAGAACCTTCTCTACGTAAACACGGAGGACGACCATCTGAGAGACAGGGAATTCGTCCTGTGTCTCAAGGAAAACGGAGCATACGGCCTGTTCGCCACCCATCGGGAGGACGAGATGTGCGGATTCAACACGTCCGACGAGTGGCTTGTGGACTCGATGTTGGAGAAGGTGCAGGAAACGTATCACCTGCAGGGAAACTTTTAGGCGGGATCTTCCCGGACGGGGCGAACGATGACGACCGCGACAGACGTAAAACAGATCCTGATCGCCGACCCGTCGGAGGAGGTCCGCCAGTCACTTGGCCGGTTTCTCCGGGAGAAGGGGTTCGAGGTCATCGAAGCGCCCGACGGGAGCAGGGCGCTAGCGGAGACGCTTCTCAGGCGTCCCGACGTCCTCCTCCTCGACCTTTCCGTCGAGGCCCTCGGGGCGGAGCGTCTCGTCAAGATCCTGCGCACGAATCCGAACACGAATAGCATCCCCATCTTCTTCATGAGCGAGCAGGAAAAAAGCGTTCCCGGTTTCCGGACGGGGGTGGATGATTTCATCCGGAAGCCGTTTCACGAGGACGAAGTGCTACTGCGGATCCAGCGGTCGCTGTTCCGGGAAAACATCGCGGAATCCCAAACGGGGGAGCCCGAAATCAGCGGGGACCTTGCGCAGATATATCTCCCCGACCTTTGGCAGATGCTCTCCATGAACGCAAAAAGCGGTGTCATCCAGGTGGAGGGGGAGGAAATTTCCGGTTCGATCTACATCGAACGGGGGGAGATCGTCTCCGCCCTGGCCCAGAACACCAGGGGGGAGAAGGCCCTCTACCGGCTCATCTCGCTCCGGGAGGGGAGGTTCCGGTTCCTGCCGGGGAGAGTGGAGGTCCGCCGGACAATACACGACTCCAGCCAGCATGCCCTGATCGAAGGCATGCGGCACCTGGATGAAATCCGGAAACTCGGCGAAGATCTTCCCGCGCCGAACGATTCGGTGGTTCTCGCAAAAGGTGCGAAGTCCATTACCGGAGGATCAGGGGTCGTACGCGAAGTCATCCTCCTCGCGGAATTCTGCAACACGGTGAAGGATATCGTAAACAACTGCAGTTACCCGGACCTCATCGTCTACGAGACCCTTCTCCAGCTGAAGAAGCGGGGTGTGGTGCGGATCGGGATATTCGAGGTTCCGCAGGAGAAAAGCGAGTTCCTGCCCCCGAAGGATCTCGCGCGGCTGCGCACACGCATCGAGGAGTTGGGGTCATTCTCTGAAAGCGGTGTGGGGCGCATCGTCATCTTTCTCCCGGACGCCGGGCTGCTCGAGGGGGTTGTTCTCGCTCTTGGGCAAATCCGCGAGTTCGAGCTGGACTCTTCCTTTTTCTCCCTCCGGAGGGAGAAAGGATCCCCCATCGGGATGTTCGGGAAAATGCGGGTCGGTGAGGGGTCCCATCTCCTTCTCTATGTTTTCCCGTACCTCCGTTCCACGTCTCCCTTGTGGTATGCTCTTGCACCGTGCCCGGTAGGCGTCGTCGCATTCCTCAAGGACGAGGTATCGAGCTCTCTCGAGGCCCTTCAGGCCGTCTCGGACTTTACGAAAGGTACGGATGCACGAGTGGTGTTGGCGGTGATGGGGAGGTCGTTCACGAATTTCGGGCTGGGAGAACATACCCTTCGCCTGTTCCAGAGACGCGTGGAGAAACTTGGCTGTACCCTGAAGGTTCAGCGGCTCGACCAGATATCTCCTGCAGAAATCCGGGATGCCCTCGCACAGGTAGTGACCCAGTATCTTCAGGAGGAAACGGGATGATGCCGTCAATCGGACGAAGGGGAACCGCGGGATCGATGAATGAGAGGGGCAGGGGATGACGAGGAAGATCAAGTACACGCGAAAAGATCTGAAAAGCCCGGACGAATTCATCTCCACCCTCAGCAGGACGACCTTGTGGATGAAAGAGAACCTCTCCACGGTTCTCGTCGCTCTTGCCGCCGTCCTCCTTGTTTTTGGAGGGGTATTCGGGACGGTCTCCTACTTCCGCTGGCAGGAGACGAGGGCTGCCCGTGATCTCTGGCCCCAGATGAATCGCGCGCGCGAAGCCCTTCAGGCCCCGGCAGCACCGGACAACGGGGAACTCGAACAGATCGAGCAGTCCCTGTCCGCCAAGGTGAACATGTACCCGGACACCGGAGCGGCCCGCTTCGCAAAGTACTACCTCGGAAGCATCGCCTATCGGCGCGGAGACTACGACCGGAGCGCTGCGCAATTCCGCTCGGCGATTGCCGGCGGAAAGGAACAGGGAACCCTCCTGGACTTCCTCCTTCGGGAAGGTCTCGCGCAGGCGCTCGAGGCAAAAGGAGACCTGGAAGGCGCCCAGAAGACCTACGCAGAGGCCGTTGCATTCGCACGGGGCGAACTGCGCACCCAGGCGTGGATGGGGGAAGCGAGAACGCTCTCCCTTCAGGGACGCAAAGAGGAGGCGGCTGTCGTATTCCGCAAGATCCTCGCCGAGAATCCTGACACCCCCCTGAAAGATCTCATCGGAATCAGGCTTTCGCATCCGGGCTAAGGGAAGGGGGGCCGGATGAAGCTTCATCTCTGCTTCCTCTGGCACATGCACCAGCCGTATTACAAGGACCCGGAGACAGGGACCTATATCCTTCCCTGGGTCCGGTTGCACGCCATCAAGGACTACGTGGCGCTTCCGAGCATCTTCCGGGATTATCCCGGCGTCCGGCATACGTTCAATCTGGTCCCTTCGCTGTTGATCCAGATCCAGGATTACGTGGAAAACGGTGCGGAGGACGTTTTCCTCACCCTTTCCCGGAAAAACGCCTTGGATCTTTCGCACGAGGAAGAGGAATTCCTCCTTCGCAATTTCTTTTCCGCCTATGCCCCTACCATGATCCTGCCCCAGCGTCGGTACGCGGAGCTGTACGGGAAGAGGGAAGCGGCGATGCGGGCAGCGGGGAAACCCGGTACCCCCGGGGGATTCGGGGCGTCGGATTACACCGATCTGATGACGCTGTTCAACCTGACCTGGTTCCACCCTCTCCACCGCAATGAGGACGCGGAACTCGCCCGTCTCTGGCGGAAGGGGAGCGGGTACACGGAAAGCGAGAAAGGGTACGTCCTGGACAGGCAGATCGACGTCATGGCGACGGTCATCACGGAATACAGAAAAGTTGCGGATAGCGACGGCGGGGAACTTACCTCCACGCCCATGTACCACCCCATACTTCCTCTTCTGATCGACAGCCGGGCTGCACAGGAAGCGCTTCCCGGGGCACCCTTGCCGAAGATCCCGTTTGCCTATCCGGGCGACGCCGCAGAGCAGATTTCCCGGGGAAGAGAGGTGTTCCAATCCCTTTTCGGAAAGTTCCCGGATGGATTATGGCCTTCCGAGGGGTCGATCAGTCCCGCAGCTCTCGAAATCGCCGCACGTGCAGGATTCCGATGGACCGCCACGGACGAGATACTCCTGTCGAAGGCACTGGGAAAATCCGTTCATCGGGATTCCGGCGGCGTCCCTCATGACCCGTCCTGGCTGTACAATCCATATGTCGCTTCCACGCCTGCGGGGCCGATCCGGATCTTCTTTCGGGACCACCACCTTTCCGACCTGATCGGATTCGAATATTCCCGCTGGGGGGCTTTTGATGCTGCATCTAATTTTACTAATAATATTAAAGGTATATATAATAAGCTGTCATCTATTCCAGTAGGTTCCCGTAAGGATGCCTATGTAATCCCTGTTATTCTTGACGGAGAGAACGCGTGGGAGTATTTCCCGGATTCGGGCGAGGAATTTCTTCGAACACTGATGGAACAGTTGGGGTCCCTGGGACCGGAAATATCCTGTACTACCTTCAGTCAGTCATCATCGCTCATCGACGATGCCGAGGAGTTGCCTTCGATTCCCACCGGTTCCTGGATCGACGGTACCTTTAAGATCTGGATAGGGCACCAGGAGGACCACGAGGCGTGGGAGCTTCTCGCACGTGCGAGAAGCCTTTGGAAGCTGCGTGCCGACCAGGCGACCGAATCCGGGACCGGCCTTTCGGAAAACATGATCGCCGCTTTCGAGCACCTCCTCGCCGCGGAAGGTTCGGACTGGTGCTGGTGGTACGGGGATGAGCATTACACCCCCCACGGTCAGGAGTTCGACCGCCTGTTCCGCAGTTACGTGAAAGCTGCCTACCGTGAACTCGGGGATTCTCCACCCGACTCGATCGACATTCCCATCATCCGGCCGGAAATGATTTCCGAGGAGAGGAATCATCTCGCAAGCCCTCGCAGCTACATTCGCCCGAATATAGACGGGAAACTCACCTCCTATTACGAATGGAGCTCGGCGACCCGCTATATACCCAGGACGGAATTCGGGACGATGCACAGGGTCGCATCCGGAGTCCTCGAATACCTTTTTTACGGGTTCGACAAGTCGAATCTCTATCTCCGTCTCGATTTTCACGGCTCTTTTTTCGATGCCCCGGAACCGGTCGAGGCCGAAATCTTCTTTCCGGCCAGGAACAGGAAGATCAGCATGGTTCTTCTCCCCATGGAGCCTTCGGTTCGCGCAGCGATCGGGAACATTGGGGAGAACCTCCTTTCCGACCACGTCACCGTCCCGCCAGGCGCCTTCAGCGGGTCATTCCATAAAGTGCTGGAGTTGGGGGTGCCGTTTCAGGAACTCGGATGCGAAGAGGACGAAGAAATCGAATTCTTCCTGACGATCGTGAAAACGGGATCGTTAGGAGAGCGGTGGCCATCGTACGGAACGTTTACCGCGGAACTCCCCGGGAAAGACTTCGAAGAACGCATGTGGGAGGTATAACGTCGTCTGCGGAACGCCGGGCCAACGTCCGGCCATCAACGCACGGGCGCATTCCGGGCAAGCCAAACCAGCACGATGTCGGCGATTTGCAGGTTGTTCACGTCCATCATCAGCATGTGGCTGTTGCCGCGAATACCGGAATCCGGCAGGTAGATGTTATCCGCGGTCCCGCCGCCAGCCTTGATGCGATCGACCGTATCGACGCACTCGGCCATGCGCACCGGCCAGTCGGTGCCAGCTTCGGCGCCAAAGAAGTCACCGAAGATGGTCAGCAGCGGGATGTGCGTGAACACCGCTTGCACGTTCGTGTCCGACACCACGCAGCTCCTCGGCTCGACTGACACCACAGCCTTCACGAGGTCCGGGCGCGCGATGGCCGCGCCGATCCCGTATTTGCCGGACTGCGAATGCACCAGGACGACCGCAGGACCGATCCGTTCCAGCAGCGCAGCGAGCGCGTCGACCGTGTTTTGCCCGCCTTCGGGGTAGCTGGTCTCGGTGTTCGGCACAATCTGCGCAAAGTACTCATCCTGCGCCAGTATGGGGAACCGTGTGTTCTCGTGCGGAGTGAACGGTTTCGGCCCGAACCGAAACGCGGTCCACGCCTGTTCGTTTGTGAACTCGGCGAAGCTCGGGATCAGCTCGGGGCTGCCCTCGATCTTCGCCCGGTTGCCCGGTGACGGGTCGAAGCCTGAGCGAGCGCGGCCCGAGTGGTCTACCACGTAGACCGGAATGCCTTTCCGGACCATGTACTCGGCCCAGCCTATTCGCCCGTCAGGTGTCTCCTCGTACGTTTTGCCGGTATGGGCGGACCCGTGGACCATGATGACCGGGTAGGCGCTTCGGTTTCTGGCCTGCGGGACCTGGTACTGGACGTACATCCCCCGCGTCGAAATATGTCCGGCGACCGGAGACCCGGTGCCTTTCGGGAATGTGGTGAGTATGTTCTCCTCGTTGACGAAGAAGCTGCCCTGGCTGGCGAGGACAAGCGGCGACCCCGAACGCGTTCCTCCGGCCGCCGCGGTCGATACAGCCCCAGTGAGAGCCCCCCGAGGAGCACACCCGGGTTGAGGGAGCGTGGAGAGCAGGATGTACAACGCGATCAAAAAAACACGCATACGGTCTCAAAGATTATTATTGAATAACGAAAATATTCTAACTTATTGCGAGTTGTCCATGTCAAACCTGTTCGACGACGGAAACCGGGGATCAAAAAGTCGGCTTGTCGAAAATCGGCAGGGGAGGGGGATTGGGATAAAAATCCCCTGCCAGAGAGGACGCGGAGTCCCCAAACGTAAGACCTCAAGATCTCAAACTACCCCACGAGACGGCCCCACGGATGAATTGGGACCGCATAATGTCTAAGATCGGATGTCCCTTACCAGCCGGGCGTACACGGGGTCGTTACACGTGCCTGCACCGGGTTCTATTAAACGGTTTGAGAGAAGTTGCGCCAAAGGAGAGGGGCCCGTCAAAGGGAAGCACTGCGGCCCCCTGTCGCGTCCATCGCGTCCATACAACGTCTGGTAATGTATATTATGTAATATTGAGGCATGAATAACTGTTTTTACTGTTTCCGGGAAACGACGAACTTCCACCCCATGAACAGGGGGCTCACCTTCTTCGACAGCTTGTCGCAGGTCTCGCGCACCATGGGGATCCTCTCGATGTACTGAACCTTTGGGTAAATTCCCGCGGATTGCGCGGGAATACTCAGAAAATCAAAAAGAAATTCGTCCGTTATCTCGAAACGGTAATCGAATTGGGAAGTTTTGAACCCCCTTTTCGATTTAATGCATTTCATGAGTTCATCGTAGGAAACGGTTCCGTACTGGTATTTCATCTCCGGGAATGCAAGGGAGACGGCATTTCGCCCTTTCGCGTTGAAGAGGCCGTCGTAATAGCTGATCGCCAGCACTCCTCCGGGAAGAATCAACTTGCAGGCCTGGTCGATCGATTCCTTGAAGTTGGGGAGAAGAAAAATCGAGGCAGTGTAAAACACGGCGTCGAAGGCTTCGTTAAAGTATTGCGAAAGCTTTTCGGCATCCCCGCGGACAAAGTAGATCCCTTCCATTCCTTTCAATCGCTCACGGGCCTTGATGAGCATTGCTTCGGAAATGTCTATCGCATAGATGATCGGCGGCGTTTTCAGGGATTTCTGGATGCAGAGTGTGGAGATCCCCGTACCGCAACCCACGTCCAGAACTCTTTTCGGCTCGAACGGTGCATTGAGTTCGCACAATTTTCTCGTAAGCGTTTCGAATAGACTGTGCTTCTCCTCGAACGTGTCATAAATACCGGCGCTCTGGTCGAAATTCCGTTCGACGGCAAGCTTAAACTTTTTATTAAAATCGACCTTATTATCCATTGAATATCCTAGACCTTTTTTATCGGATCAAAGAGCTTCTGAAATTCCTCCATGGCGTACCGGTCGGTCATTCCCGCAATGTAGTCGCAAACCACGCGTTTTGGCCGGGCGTGATCCAGGCGGGCGAAGATATGGGGAGGAAGCTGCTCGGGGCGCTCGCAATAGGAGAGGAAGAGGTCTCCTATGACGCGGCGCGCCTTCTGCTCCATGCGGATCACCCGATAGTTCCCGTACATTTCCTTCAGGAGATACGACTTCAGGTCCTTGTTCTTCTCGCGAATATCGTCATCGAAAGCGATACATTTCTCCCTGGTGGTACGGCCTTCGTCCGGGGAACGGACAATATTTTTCGTCAGGAGATTGTCGGAATACCGGATCAGGCTCCTTGTTAGTGTGGAAATCATGTTGGAAATTGCCCTTGATCGTAAGATATCCTCATCTATCGAATGATATTCATCACGGACGGAACGTACCGCCTCACGCCAGAGTTCCACGGTCTCCAGGCCCGATACCGTGAGCATGCCCGAACGGATACCGTCGTCCACGTCGTGGCTGCTGTAGGCGATCTCGTCCGCGATGTCCGCAACCTGGGCTTCCAGAGTCGGATGACCCGGATCCCGGAATTCCGGGACCTGGGGAGGGTTGTCATACGGGGAGCTGTGCTTGCAGATCCCCTCCCTGACCTCGAAAGACAGATTCAAGCCTTCGAAGGAAGGATACCGCTTCTCGAGGATGTCCACTACCCGGAGGCTCTGGAGGTTGTGCTCGAAGCCCCCCTCCCCTTCCATCAGCTGATTCATCATGCGTTCCCCCGCATGCCCGAAAGGGGTATGGCCAAGGTCATGGGCCAGCACGATGGCCTCCGTCAGGTCCTCATTCAGTCGAAGGGCACGGGCAACGGAGCGCGCGATCTGGGATACCTCGATGGTGTGGGTGAGGCGGGTCCGGTAATGGTCCCCCTCATGGTTCACGAAAACCTGTGTCTTGTACTCCAGGCGACGAAACGCAGCGGAATGGATCACCCGGTCCCGGTCCCTTTGAAAGGTCGAACGGAAAGGATCTTCCGGCTCCGGAAATCTCCGTCCCCGGGATCCCTTGCTTTTTACTGCGTATGGCGCCAGGCGTTCCGCTTCCTGGCGCTCGAATTTCTTCCGGTCAAGCATGGTCTTTCATAACAACGCGATTTTTCCCCATGTTTTTTGCGAGATAGGCTGCCTCGTCCGCGAACTTGACCATTTTTTCCCCGGAGACATCCCCCTGAGCCGTCGAGTAGATTCCGATGCTCACGGTAAGATGGCCAACTTCGCCGGAGGTTTCCCGGAAGTTGTGCTGTCCGATTTCCGTCTTGATCCGCTCCGCGAGCATCAGGGCCCCGCCGGGTGTAGCTTCCGGAAGGATGATCCCGAACTCCTCTCCCCCGTAACGGGCCACGATGTCGTTCGCGCGGACACACCTTTTCAAAACCTTGGCGATTTTCTTGAGGGCGGAGTCCCCCGCCAAATGACCGTAACTGTCGTTGAACTTCTTGAAATCGTCGACGTCCAGCATCAGGAGGGAAACGCCATGTCCGTACCGTTTTGCGCGGGCGAGTTCCCGGCTGAGGGCCTGGTAGAACTCCCGGTGGTTAGCGACTTCGGTCAGTCCGTCCGTAATCGACAACTTCCTCGTGTTCTCGTGCAGTTCGACCAATTCCAGGGCGACAGCCGCATCGTAGGCAAGCGTGACGATCGAATCCGTGGTTTCCGGGCTGATCGCGCGGTATGCGGAATGGCCGCGCACCACCAGTATCGCGGATACTGCGAACATCTCGCACAGGACGCACTCTCTTCGCATTTCCTCCGCGGTATCCGATTCGTGAGATCTGCAGGACGAAAATCCCTCGATCCAGCATTTGCTGTCCACATGGTGGAAGGCCGGGCACTCGTTGTGTCCACATCCCTTGATCTCGGAACATTTTCTGCCGGGTTTCCTCGTCACGGGAACCAGAAAGGTCGGCCCATCTCCCAGAATGGCCCTGTCCTCCCGGCAACTCTTCTGGTCTTCCGGGGAAGGGAGAACCACGGCGTTGCCCTTCCAGGTCGTTCGTGCGATGACCGATCCTTCATCCCAGCCAGGGATCCGGATGACGGAACTGCCGTCCCCGTTTCCCGTGTTTCCGAACACGATGTCGCCCTTCTCATCGAAAACGCCCAAGGCCGTCAGGGGAAACCCGAGGCCTTCCCGTACCCCCCGCAGGAGGATTTCGAAGACTTCATTCGGCAGCCGGGACTGGAGCATCTTCTTGGTGAACATGTGGCGGGTGAGCAGGTCTTTGTGCGCATCGGTGATC
>Ga0209536_100017439_pt1 | contig 10173 bp, 6 predicted proteins | sample DeeMarSeWOR28_12_FD_187461 | JGI IMG/M metagenome (GOLD analysis project Ga0209536, IMG submission 187461) | Marine sediment microbial communities from White Oak River estuary, North Carolina - WOR-2-8_12 (SPAdes) (version 2) | ecosystem: Environmental > Aquatic > Marine > Intertidal zone >... | reverse complement strand
GTTCGTACAGCCGGTCCGGGTGAAAGTCGTCCAGTCGCTCGAACGAAAGGGAAAGCTCGGTCGCGGTGTCTTCAGCGAGAGACAAACGCAGTTCGGGAGCCATTCGAGCCAGCACCTCGTCCAGGTTGTCTCGGTCGACGCGGACCGGGGCTCGTCGGGCGATAGCCGCCCCGCTTTCGTAGGTCTCCCGGTTAGCGCGTCCGCTGAAATCGCCCAGCAAGGCGATGCAGAAGCGCTCATCCGAAACAGGTCGGGGAGGTGAGCTTGACCGGCCGGCTCTCACCACAAAGCCGACTTCGTCGTTCGGTCCGCGTGGCATGGTGGGTAGTGATCCGGCATCTGGAGAATGCAGCGACTCGGTGCTAAGTTAGGACCCCATGAGGCAGATGCAACCGGTATTGTGGACAAAAGGTGTCCTGCTCAGCCCGCAGCATCTACAAACGCAAGACCGATTCCTCGAGGACCTGGTCGAGTTCCAGCTCTCCACGTTGAATTTCTGCCCGTGGGGATTCAGTCAGCTGGAAATCGACCACGAGGCTTTGGCGGGTGGAGCTTTGTCCGTCATATCTGCGGTTGGGATCCTACCCGACGGGCTTCTGTTCGACATCCCTCGATCCGACCCCCCTCCCGCGCCGAAGCAGTTGGAAGGCCACTGGGAAGCCGATCAGGAATCACTCGACGTCTACCTGGCGATTCCCGAATACCGGCAGGGCGGTTTCAACGTATCGGCTGCGGAAAAGGAACAGAACACACGCTACGTGGCCGAAGTGATTCTGCGGCGCGACGAGAACACCGGACTGTCCGAGAAGCCGATTCAAGTCGCGCGCAAGAACTTCCGACTCCTGGTCGAGGGCGAGTCGCTCGAGGGGGTCTCTGCCTTGCGAGTCGGAACGGTGAAGCGGATGCCCACGGGCGAGTTCCAGCTCGATCCCTATTTCGTCCCGCCGATGGTGGACATCTCGGCGTCGGACTACGTTCTGGCTATAGCACGGCGACTGGTCGAGATCCTCTCGGCCAAGAGCAGTCAGCTGGCGGAGACGCGAAGACAGAAGGGGCTCAGTCTGGCCGAGTTCGGCATCTCCGACGTGGCGAACTTCTGGCTGCTCTACACCGTCAACTCTTACATGCCCGAGCTGCGCCACATCCTCGAAACACGGCGCGGACACCCCGGCGAGCTGTTCGCGACGATGCTTTCGCTGGCCGGTGCTCTCACGACGTTTTCTTCGAGCATCCATCCGCGCGAGCTCCCCAGCTACGATCACGGCGACCTGTCCCGTTGTTTCAGGGAGCTCGATGAGAAGCTCCGAGTCCTGCTCGAGACCGTCATACCGGCCAACTACGTTTCGCTGCAGCTCAGTCGCGTCGAGCCGGCGGTACACGCCGTCGCCGTGGACCAGGAACGGTTCTTCGCGGCGCCGGAATGGTATCTCGCCATCAACGCCGACATGGACAGGAAAGAAGTCGTCAAGAAAGTGCCGCAGCTGGTGAAGCTCAGCTCGTCCGATCACATCGAGCGACTGATCAAGAAGGCGCTTCCGGGCCTCGACATGAAGCACGCCCGCAAACCACCTTCGGCGATTCCGGTCAAGCTGGATTACCATTACTTCCGACTCGGGAAGAGTGGGCCGGAGTGGGATGCCATCAGAGCTGCGCGAAACTTGGCCGCTTACGTGCCTTCGGATTTCCCCAATCCGCAGCTGGAACTCATCGTAGTGTTGCCACCCGAGAAGGACTGAGTCCGAGGCGACCTGCGTCTAGAGGACGGCGAAGAGTACCACCAGAATCACTGCAGCCACCACGATCGCTCCGAGGATCAACGCCAGGCGTCCCAGCTTGGGGGGTGACCCCCCGCCATCCGAACGTGCCTCGTCCGCGGCTTCACCGCCTGCGGGTGGCGACGGCTGGCGTTCGCGACCCCGGACGACGCGGTCGAATTCGCTCTGGGCCGAAACGGGCTGCTGGTATACCGGCTCCGCTGACTGCGGCTGGACCGGGGGCGGTGGCGGCGCGGCCTCCTTCGGTGGCGGCTCGTGCCTTCGCTCTAAAGCCTTCAGGATGTCATCCGTGTCTCTTTCCTGTGGCTTCACGGTAGCTTTGGGGCCACCGGTGCCCTCGGTATCGGACTCGGTGTGCCCGAACAGCCGCGTGAACTCGCCGGGGGCCGTGTTGACCCCGCTCTCTTTGTTGGACGCTTGTCCCTTGCCTCCCGGAGGTTCGTCGCGCTCGGGCGGCTTCACGGGGTCCAGGCTGGGTCGGGTCGGGGCATCTCGCTTTTCGGTTAGCGATGGCGCGGTCTCGCCCTCGCCGGCCTTCGGCCCGAACAAGCGAAGGAATGAATCGGGTTGATCGCCGCCAGCTTTCGAGCTGCCGGACTCGGGCTGTGGCGGGTCCGGTCTCAATTCGCGCGTGGTGCCCAGGCCGCCGGGCTCGCTTCCGGGCTCGGTCGTTTCCGCTTCGGCCGGAGGCGCAGCCTCTTCTTCATCGTGCGCGTCGCCGAGCGGTTCGCTGCCCGGCCCAAACAAGCGATCGAAAGTGTCCGCGGCCTCTTTTTTCGGGCTCTTCTCTGGGGTCTCCTCCGTCCCCGCCTCCGTCTCCGGCTCTTCTTCTGCCGCCGCCGCCGCCTCCTCCTCCGGCTCTCTGACCTCGGTGCCGAAGAGGCGCTCGAACGTGTCGGGGGTCGCGGGCGATGGCTCGGACTCCCCGGACTGCTTCGACACGTCGGGCCCGAACAACCGAGTGAACTCGCCCGGACCTACGACACGTGCGGACAGCTCGGCCGTGACCTTTTTCGGCGGTACCTGCTGGGGTTCGGGTGTGGGTTCGGGGGTTCTGGCAGCGATCCATTCGGCCAGCGTGCTCGACCCCTCCAGCGGCTCGGTGACGATGACCGCGCGGCCCTCCACGTCGGCGGCCCAGATGATCTTGCCCTGTTCGGCCGCGCTGACGCCCCCCAGCGCCTCGAGCAAGTCCTTGTGCTCGGCCACGCGGGCAGGATCGAGGAAGTGGACCTGGAAGAACTGGCCGTGGGCATCGAGGGCTCGGTACGTGGAGACGCCCTGATCGCTGAAGCGACCCAGAAGGGTGAAGATCGAGGAGGAGCCGTCAGCCATAGCACATCTTTCTGGATCCGCGGGTGGCCGGTGGTGGTTGATCCCGCAATTCTACTGCTGCTATTATTGTACCGCTCCTGTTGAACTCGGGCAAACATCGCTCTAACCGGGCCGTCAATCGATGCTACCCCTATCACGCGTAGTGTGGAGCGAGGGAATGCACCTCGCCCAGCACCACTTTCAGGCTCAAAACAGGTATTTCGAGAGTTCCATCCAGTTCGCGATCTCACACCTGTTCTTCAAGCCCTACGGTGTCGCGGGCTTCGAGTTGGACTCGGAAGCCCTGATGAACGGAACGGTGTCTCTCTTGCACGCGCGCGGCGTGATGCCCGACGGGCTGGCCTTTCATTTCCCGGATGGCGATCCGGTGCCGGCCGCCCGTCATATCCGCGACCTGTTCCTGCCCACGCAGGACAGCCACTTGCTGCTGCTCACCATCCCGCCGTTCCGCGCCGACCATGTGAACTGCGCCATCGATCCCGGTGACCGGGATGGGCCTGCCAGGTATGTGGCCGAGACCAGTCTACTCTTCGACGAAACGACGGGACGAGATGAGAAACCCGTCGATCTGGGTCGCAAGAACTTCCGGTTGATGCTCGATACCGAGCTCGAGGAGGATTTGATCTCGTTGCCGTTGGCCAGGATTTGCAGGGATGGAACGGGTCATTTCATGTACGATCCCGAGTACATCCCTCCCTGTCTGCAGATCGGAGCAAGTCCGCACCTCATGGAACTGCTGCGACGCCTGGTCGAGAAGTTGGAGACGAAGAGCGAGGCGATGGCGAAAGAAAGGCGCGAGGAACACAGCTCCGTGGCCGAATACGCTGCACACGATGTGGCGGGCTTCTGGCTGTCGCATACGATTCACGCCAGCCTGGCCACGCTGCGCCATCACCTTTCGGTTCGGCGTTCTCGGCCCGATGAGCTGTACGCCGAGTTGGCTCGACTGGCCGGTGGTCTGTGTACCTTCTCGTTGGACGCCCATCCGCGCAACATCCCGCTCTACGACCACGAGCACCTGGAAGAGTGCTTCAGCGCGCTGGAGCGGCACATTCGCTCGCACCTCGAGATCATCATCCCCAAGAATCGCGTCTCGATTCCGCTACGGCAGGAGCGCTCTTTCCTGCACGTCGGCGAGGTGACGGATGCGCGCTGCTTTGGCCCGTCCCAGTGGGTCTTGGGCGTCCGCTCCTCCTCCGCGAGCGAGGAGGAGCTCGTCGCCGAGGTGCCCAAGCAGGTGAAGGTGTGCTCCGGCAAGTACATCGTGAGGATCGTCAAGGAAGAGCGCGACGGACTGCCCCTCGAGCACCTGGCCTTCGCTCCACCCTCGGTGGTCCCTCGAATCGGCAGCCACTACTTCCTCATGAAGAAGACGGGACCGTGCTGGAAGGCGATCGAGGACGGCGGGGACGTGGGCATTTACGTGCCCGAGGACCTGCCCGACGTCGAATTGGAGTTCATCGTCGTGCTCGAGGGCGAGGATTCGGACAGTGACTAGCCCTGCGAGCGGCGGGTTTCGGGAGGGAAAACTCGCACTCACTCTGCAAGAGGCCTTCACCGCGGCCGTTCGCCTACGCAGCGAACGGCAAGTAGCCGACGACGCCGACGCCTTCCGAGCCCACATGAAGCAGCAGCTCCAGACCGCCCACGAGACGGCGCGTCAGGCCGGCTACGACAGCGAGACGGTCAAGCTCGCCATGTACGCGTTCGTCGCCTTTCTCGATGAGTCGGTACTCAATTCGCGGCAGCAGATGTTCGAGGATTGGCCGCGAAAGCCGCTGCAGGAAGAAGTGTTCGGCGACCATATGGGCGGCGAGACCTTCTTTCACAACGTAAGAGACCTGCTCGCCCGCGGTGACTCGGAGGACCTCGCCGATGCCCTCGAGGTTCACCAACTCTGTCTGCTGCTCGGTTTCGAAGGACGGTACGTCAGAGGGGACAAGCGACAGTTGCGGGACCTGACGGAGAAGGTCTCCGACAGGATTCTTCGAATCCGTGGTGGGTGGGGAACATCTCCACCCTGGGCGCCGCCCGCCGAGAGAATCCCCGAGACCAAGGACAAGTGGTTGCCTCGGTTGGCCTACCTTGCGGCGGGCGCCGCCGGGCTGGCCCTGTTGCTGTTCCTGCTGTTCAAGTGGTCACTCCACTCGGGTGTGGGCGATCTAGAGATGGAGTTGATCCGACTGACCGGCTCGCTGGCACCATGATCAAACCGCACCTGGCCGTCAGAAGGCCCGTGATTCCACGGCGACTGCCGAAGTCACGAAAAGCGCGAGTCGTCGTCATTGCATTGGCGATCCTGGCGCTGTACGCGTGGGGTGTCTGGCACCTTGGCAGCTGGCTCGAGTCGGAGGGCCTTGGCCTGTGGATTCTCAGGGGTGGCTTGTGGCTTCTGGGGTTGGTGGCTGCGGGACTTGTCGTATGGTACCTGTTCAAATCGATCGGCCCGGAGGACCGAGGCGACGCGATCGATGCGGCGATCGAGGCGGCCCAGGCGCGACTCGCGTCCTCGCCGATCGCGCAGAAACGTCGCGCCTCCTCGAAGCGTGAGCGGCGCTTCGGCGACACTCCAACCCTGGGCAACCTGCCGCTGGTGCTCTTGCTCGGGCCCGAAGGCAGCGCCAAGACGACGGCCGTCGTACACTCGGGCTTGAACGCTCAACTGCTGGCGGGCGAGGTGTTCCAGGGGGACCTGGTCGCCCCCACAGAGTCGGTGAACCTCTGGTATGCCGGGGGAACGGTGCTGGTCGAGGCTGGCGGCCGAGTCTCTTCCGATACCGCCGGTTGGGCCAGCCTCGTTCAGCAGGTTCAGCCGCACAAGCTGGCGCCGCTGATCACCGGCGAAGCCCCCGCCCCACGAGCCGCCGTCGTGGTATACAGTTGCGAGGAACTGCTGAGTCCCGTGAGCAGTTCCAGCGTTCCAGCCACCGCGCGTGCGCTGCGGGAACAGCTGTTGGAAGCGTCGCAAAGACTGGGCGTGCGGCTCCCCGTGTACGTACTGTTCAGCAAGGCGGATCGCATCCCCTTCTTCGAGGACTTTGTGCGCAATCTTTCGCATGAAGAGTCGCGGGAAGTGCTCGGAACGACGTTTCGCCTGCCTCCCGACACGCCGCCGGTATCGTACTCCGACTGGCAGTACCGACACCTCGGCGATGCATTCCAAGCGATCTATCGGTCGCTGTCGTTTCGGCGCTTGGAGATGCTGCCACGGGATGGCGATCCCCAGAGCAAGGCCCACGTGTACGAGTTCCCGCGCCAGTTTCTGAAGCTCAAGACCGCGGCAACGCAATTCCTGGTCGAGCTTTGCAAGCCGAGCCAGTTGGACGTGAGCCCGTTCCTGCGCGGATTCTACCTGACCGGAGTGCGGCCGATCGTCGTCACCGAGTCGAACGTGCCTCCGCATGCCCAGGCGACACCCGAGGCGGAAGCCGCGTCGCCGACGCCACGCTCTCGCAAAGTGCCACAGTGGCTGTTTCTCGAGCGCTTGTTCCGCGAGGTCATACTGCGAGATCGCGTGGCCATGGCCGTGTCGCAGGGCGGTGTGAAGGTCAGAATGCGTCGCCGCTGGCTCCTCGGCACGGCCGCGGCCGTGGCGCTGATCTTCTCGAGCTGTTTCAGCATCTCCTATATAGGTAATCGGAACTCGGAGGCGCGTACTCTGCGTCATGCCCGGGCGCTGGCCGCTCTGGACGGCGATCGTCAGGGCGCGTACAGCCCGGAAGCTTTTCGAATTCTCGACGAGCTGCGGTCGGAGGTTGCGAGACTGGAGCGTTACGAGCGGCGGCGGCCGCCGTGGCGATTGCGCTGGGGCCTGTACGCCGGCTCGAGCGTCTACCCGGTCGCCCGGGACCTCTACCTCGGTCGCTTCGAAGAAGCGCTGATGGGACCGACCCGCGCGAGTCTTCTCGACTCGCTTCAGAGCGCACGCGATGCCGGCGACAACCGGGCGAGCTTCGAGCTCTTGAAAGCCTACCTGATGACCACCACCCAGACGGCGCGGATCGATTCGGTGTTTCTGGCACCGTTGCTGTCGGATCGCTGGCTCAGCGGCCGGTCGATGGAGGCGGAGTCCGAAGAATTGGTCAGGCGGCAGTTCAGGTTCTACAGCGGGCCCGTCTGCCGGGGGGACGGCGAGCCCTGTGCCACGCGTGCCAACGAAACCGCAGTGAGAATGACGTGCGATCTGCTAGAGCAAGCCAGCGGCCCCGAGAGGCTCTACCCGTCGCTTTTGTCGGCCGTATCGAGGACGGCTTCCGGGGTGAGCTTCAACGACCCCGAGCGCGTCGTCGTTAACGGTGATCGCGTGCCCGGCGCCTTCACCGAGACCGGATACGAGACGGCACAGCAAAACCTGGAGGGCGTTGAGCTCGATCTCGAAGCTTGGGTGTGTCCGGAGCAGGCGGTCTCGGAGAGCGATTTGGCGGCTCTGAGAACCGATCTGCAACGTCGGTACGTTTCGGACTACATCCAACGATGGCGCTCGTTCCTTGCCGCCACGTCGATCGGCGGTTTCTCGAATGCGGCCGAAGCACGCCGCAGTCTCGAGCATTTGGTAGACAATCAGTCGCCGCTGCTTCAACTGCTTGCGATCATCTCGCAGAACACAGCGGTCGATTCGCAGGTCATCGCTCCGGCCTTCCAGCCGGTGCACGCCGTGATGCCGCCCGGGGTGACCGATCCGTTGATCGGCGAATCGAACCAGCCTTACGTCGAGGCGATTCGGGGCTTGCTGGCGTCGGTGGAGCAGTTGGAAAGGGCCGGTCCGGAGCAGCGTGAGGCGTCGATCGGCGCGACCGCCGCCGCCGTCGCCGAAGCCAAGAACGCCGTGCGGCAGCTGGCGGACAATTTCCGCACGGGTGGTCAAGCGGGCGCTGTGGGCGAGAGTCTGAAAGCATTGCTGTTCTCACCCATCGATCAGATCGAACGGATGGTCGAGCGGGCTCCTGCTTCGGATCTCTATACGAGCCTCAGCAGTTTCTGTACGGGAATCCAACCCCTTCTATCCAAGTTCCCGTTCCGGCGGGATGCCGAGCAGCCGGCCACCTTGGAAGAAGTCGAGTTGATGTTCCATCCCGAGAGCGGTGAGGTGCGTAGGTTCTACGACGAGCTGCTGCGGGACTTCGTGGATCTGCGCGGCACCCGGTACGTATCGCGGGATGTCAGGCCGAGGCCTACCGACGCTTTCGTTCAGTTCTTCGATGAGGCCGCGAGTGTCACGCGGGCACTTTGGCCGCAAGGCGCCACCGAACCCAGGATCGAACTGTTCCTGAGGCCGTCTCCGTCAGCGGCGATCCCCATCGTAGAGATTAACATCGACGGCCGGACCGCAAGATCGGACAACACGACGACTCAGACGACCCCGGTCGTCTGGGCCGGCTCCGACGCGGGATACGCGAGACTCGATGCCTACATCGACGGTGCTATGCAGAACGTCTTCGACTTCAGGGGCACGTGGGCGCTGTTCCGACTCTTCCAGCGGGCGACATGGCGGTCGTTGGGTGCGGCAGGCGATGTGGCCGCTTGGCAGGACCCGAGCAGCGGCGGCCGCGTCGAAGTCGTCCTGGTCGATGGCGCGCCGGAGATCCTGATGCGTAGCGGATTGATGAGCGCGAGCTGTGCCCCGGGGATCGTGCGATGACCTGTGGCTCTTGGCGGGCGCTTAGCATGAGGGTGAGAATGATGCGGTCAATACTTCTACCAGTGTTCCTCGCCGCGGTGACCTTTGCGGGGTTCTGCGGTGGATCGAGCGAGCCCCAGCCGGTAGACACCGTCAAGCCGGTCGCAACCACGGATCGCGTGTACTACGATGACGGCCCCGCCTTTACCGATTCGGTCAGGCTGGTCGTTCGAGATGGACAGGTCGTGGGGTACGGATTCCGTCAGGGCGCACGTGCGTGGTCGGATGTCTGGGCTCAGGCCACTTCCGCGCGACCGACGCGGCCAACCCAACCCTTCATTGACTTCAGCAAACACATGCTGCTCGTCGTCAGCGCCGGCCGCATGAGGCCGGGAGACCGCATCCGTGTGGACAGCGCCGGCGTACGCGGCGATCGCTTCGTCGCTGTGGTTCGGACCATCGAGGAGTGCCAGGCGTTTCCTGCGGCGACCTACCCGCTGGAGATCGTGCGCGTACCTCGCGAGGAACTACCGATCCATTGGGAGGACCGGCGCGAGAGGGCCGCAAACTGCAATTGACGACATCACGGACCCGAAGACCCCGCGGCCTGGAACCGCCGGCTCATCGTGCTGGGCCGTTTGAGACGTCGAAAGCTGTGTCACGAAGGCAACACCCCTGGGCAAACTTAGCTGGCTGAAACCTGTTCAGGCATGGCGCAGCACTTGCCCGAGATTTGACAGAGGGTTAATCGGAATTGTATTAGATATATCTGTGGCCTAGCCGTCAAATATTAACGCGGACACAGCACCCAGGGGTGAGTATGGCCACTTGTCATACCTGTCAGGCAGAAAACCCTCCCGGCGCCTCGTTTTGTGAGGCATGTGGCGCCAGATTGCCGGTCGGGGACGAGACGCCGGTTCCGCCGACGCGTCCGTCTAAAGTCATCACCTGCTCGGCGTGCGGTGCTGCCAACTCCGGTGACCACGCGTTTTGCGGCGAGTGCGGTGAACGATTGGGCGGTGAAGAAGCGACTCCGGTGCCCGCTCCGCCTTCCCAGCCCGCCGTCAGCGAGAGCGCTCCACCCTCCAAGCCGGCCGTCAGCGCGCCGATGCCGACCCCGGGTACGGTCCCTCCAACCAGACTCACAGCCGGTACGGTGTGCGAGTCTTGTGGAACCTTCAACATCGAGAAGGACGCTTTCTGCAGAGAGTGTGGCACGAGTCTCGGGAGTCCCGCCCAGGACAGCGTGGAGTCCGCCGAGGCGATTACGCCGCCGCCTCCCGTTGCAAAAGAGCCGACTTTACCGCCGACGCGCCTTGCCCAGGGCACGTTTTGCCCGTCCTGCAATACATTCAATTCCGACGAAAGCACGTTCTGTCGCGAGTGCGGCTCCAGCTTGGAGGCTCCGGAGGAGCCTGCGGAACCACCGGTAACTTCTGCGCCCGT